>VTLG01013887.1_pt1 | contig 71318 bp, 127 predicted proteins | sample 4694571 | NCBI WGS metagenome assembly VTLG01 (sample SAMN12604809, study PRJNA352737) | marine metagenome | biome: ENVO:00000447; feature: ENVO:00000209|ENVO:00000569|ENVO:01000036; material: ENVO:00002151; isolation source: viral sequences binned using virsorter ...
CTAACCCTGCTCTTACTTTACCTGATGAGTTCATTGTATCATCACCACTATCTTGTGCTGTTTGATCAATTCGTAATGTTTCACTACTTAATGAAGAATTTACTAAATCTGAAATTTCTGTTGCAGTTAAAGCTCTACCCCAAACACCCCAATCATCTAATTGTCCTATGAGTGGTTCAGAACCATTTGATCTATTTCCTAAACGCCAATTTGTTGCTGATGGTGGAGTTTTCAATGTTGCAGTTGATGTTGAAGCACCATCTACATACGAAACATCACCTGATGAATCATGTGTAAAAGCAAAATGATACCATTTGTTTAATTCAACAGCAGAATCAGAAATTAATTGAATAGAACCACTAGCACCTGATATGTATATGCCATTATTATTAGAATACCAAAGTTCAAACTGATTTGAATCACTTGATCTTATAATCTCATTATTAGCAGAAGCCGAAGTCAATTTAGCCCACCCTGCTATTGTGTAATCACCACTTGTAGGCAATACTTGATATGGTAAAACAACTACATCAGAACCACCACTAAAATTGTAAGCACCTGTGCCAAGTTTGTAATTACCTGACCAACCTGTTGTTGAGTTTGGATTTACTGTATAATCTGCTGATGAGTATGTTGAAGCACCATTATCTATTGTTATTGTATCTATTGTTCCTTCTAAATCTCTACCACCACTAGAATTTATTACATTTAATACTTTGAAATATCTTAATCCTACTGTTGTAGTTGCACAAGTGCCTGAAACAGTTCCGAGAGATGTTCCACTATGAGAACCTGTTCTAATCGTAATAGAATATGCAGTAGCACTTGAACGAATTATTTCAACATAATAATTTGTACTTACTGCTGGTGTCCATGATTGACTATTATCACCTGAACCTGTGCCTGAAATTGAAGCACCATCAGAATCATTTGAAAAATAATTACTTGTTCCATCTAATTGTATTTGAGTTCCTATGAAATCTTGATTACCATTCTGTGCCGTTGAACTGTCCTTGTCACTAAGACCTACATATATATAATTACCATTACCTGAACTACCTAATTTTGAAAAATTAATTACGAAACGGCAAGTCCATAATGTATCACTTAATGTAGCACCTAAATCATAACTTAAAGCATGATTAACTCCATCACGTAATGCTTTAAAATCAATTTTGTTTGTACTACTATTAGTTTTAATTGGTGTTAATGCAATTCCTGTGTTTGCACCATCAGCACTTGAACCTAATGAATCAACAACTCTATCAACTTTAAGTCCTTGTAATCTTTTGGCTCCTAAAAATGTAATAGCCATATCAAATACTCTCCGATTGTACTATATAAAGGGTAGTTGCCATTATGCAGTACCTCTCTCTTTCCATGAAGTAGCAGTAGGGATTGTTGTTGTTCCATTTCCACTAGCATATAGTGATTCTTTATTTGCTTGTGTTAATATTACATCTTTAAAAATCATAACTTGTGCCAATGTTCCTACAATTCCATGATCATAACTGCTTGTAGGTCTTGCAAAGTATGTGAATTTTCTTGTTGGATTACTTGATGAGTAAGTATCATTGTCTTCATCACCCTGATGAAAACCTGTGCCTGATGTTGTTGCATCTCTTGATACTGTTAGATTATTACTACTTAATGTTGGATCATAAGTTATACAATAGAAATGCCAATTTGATACGTCAGGCATAAAACCATCAGGTGTTTGGTCATTTAACGGCATACCTGAATCACCATCTGCAATTAATGTTTGAATCCTACATACTGATGAACTGTTATCAGAATTTTTTGCCAGTCTAATACAACAACCAATACCATTATCATCTGTCCAAATATTTCCAAAAACCATTCTTTCTGTTGAAGTGCTATCAGTAGGTGTATCACCTGCTTTTAACCAAAATGTAATTGACCATTTTGATGTTCCGTCATGTAAAAATTTATAATCATTTACTCTTGATGTGTTTTGTGCATACCCAGTATTGTAAGCTGTGGTTTTCATACCATTACCTAATCCAGATGGCGTTGATTGATCTCTTGTTAAACTTGTTACTGTTAAGTCAGCATTTGCAACACTACCATGATTAATTACATCACCTGATGCTTCGCTAAACTTGTAATGAAAACTTGGTGAGAGGGCTGATTCATCAAATCGATATATTTTTCTCGTATCTGTTTCTTCATATCTAGTATTTACAGGAATGTTTGATATTGTAGTTTTTTCGTCTGTTATTGTACTATCTGCTTTACCATAAACTGTTATTGTTGAACCAGCACCAAATCCACCACTGCCAATATTTCCACTTAATGATGTAATTTGTCCTGTCTTTGTTGTATATTTACCTGTTGCTTCAAAACTATCAGGGGCATTATTTCCACTAGCTCCTAATGCGTATGTCCATTGTATTAATTTTTCTTCGCCATCTTTATTTGAAATATAATATACTGCATGACAATCACCTTCTAATTGTCCGTAATTTCCATGTATTCCTATATGATCAGTATTTGCTGATGTATTTGCAAAATCTTTAGCGTATCTTGCTGTAAAACTATTACCACCTGATGTTACTGCATTTGGATATAATGTGAAATCACCAGTTCCTTGTTTGTTAATCCATACTACAACCTTAAGATAATCACATGCAGCAAAAGAAAACTCTGCTACTTGATCTCCGTCACTTGCTACAACGTGTCTTGCTAAACGTTTCCAACCCATTATTCGCCACCCCAAACTTGTAGAACAGTTCCAGTAGCAAAAGATCCACTAGCTGTGCATGTCATATTAATCGATGTAATAGAATCACTTGTATTTTCCCAAGTTCCCATCGCTTGATGAAGTCCAATACTTGTTCCAGATCCTTCTGAACCTGCGTTAGTCGTATCAGTTATAACTTGTTTAACTTTTGTTGGATTATTATAGATATAACCATATGTAAATGATCTACCATCAGCTTCACCAACTCTTAAATAAATTCTTGAAACATCACTACCTGTATTACTTGTAGGATTGTTTGTATCATCTGTATATCTAGATTGATAGTTATTTCCAGTATCTGCATTAAATCTCATTTTTGCATTCACATATCCCCCTGTTTTCTCTTTTGCTAATATAAAGTAAAGCCATTTCTTTGCAGCAAAAGTATCTGTTGTAAAATCTTGTGTTGAACCTGTTAATGTTTTTGTTGTTAGTGGTTGCCAAAAATTACTGCCTGAATCACTTTCATCATCATCACACCCTAATACTACAAAATCACCACCTGTTGTGTTTGCAAAAGAACCCATTTGAACTTTTGTTATTTGTGCTGTCCCTTGCCACTTTCCTACTGCTTTACTATTTCTTAATTGTGAACTACTAGCTCTACTTTGTGTTTTCATATATGCAAATTTTTCATAACCATTATAGTTAGAACATTCTGTTACATTAAATTTCTGATCATCATTACTATCATAATAACACCAAATATCATCTCTACTTGTTTGTGTATTTGTTGTTCCATCTGTTGAATATCTTAATGTATAATTATCTGTATCACCTGTATCATCATTGAATTGATATTTCAAACCATTTCCACCTTGAATGTTTCCTAGAATCATTAAGTTATCTTTAGCGGTAAATACAGATGTTTGACCTGTTTGAGCACCTGATGCAATAGTTCCAGTTGCTAATTTCTTCCAGCTTGTTTGCGGAGGTAAAGTTGTTAATGTAGAAGTACCTTGTATTCTTCCACCACTAAGAAATTCAGCCATTATCCTATTTGCACCTCTGAAACAGAACCATTCTTTTTCATTTTAATAAATAAACCTTCATTGTTTGAATCTATATCTTTCACATACATGACTGCTGTATCTGTAGATGGATCACCTGGAGCAGAACTTTGAACTGTCCAATCTTGTGTTGTATGTGCGCCTCCTCCACCTGATGTAGTCCATTCAGGAGCAGTAGCACCACTATTAATTTGTAATTTTTGACCTGCAGTACCTTTTGCAAGTCTAACATAATCGGTTCCATTATAATACATAATATCACCTTGTGCATCAGAACCTAAAGCAATTTTAGCACCAGTAACTGAATTATTTGCTAATTTAGCAGTAGTTACATTTAAGTCAACAAGCTTTGCAGTTGTTACAGAATTATCATCCGGTGTTCCTCCACCAGCTCCGCCTCCAAATTCATACCAATTTGCTCCACGACGGAATAAAGTTGTTGCAATAGTAGCAGACAAAGTTTTATCTGCAGTTGCTAAAGTATGAACATTACCAGTACCATGTTTAAGTGTAATTGTGTGACCAGCTGCGGCATAAATTACAAGCCAATCATTTTCTTGTGTATTAGTATTAGTTATTGTGGCTAAATTATCTGAAGTACCTGATTGAGAAGTTACAATTATACAAGTATCAGCGGGAACTACAGCATCGCTAGCAATTGTTAAAGCACTACCGTCAAACCCTAAAAGACCAGTCTGATTATGAGAATCTCCATTCCAATCTCTCTGTGGCTGTATATCTGATGTACTGTCATCAGCGGTAGTAGCTACTCTTTTGTGTCTACCATATTCTACTCTAGCCATCTAACACACTATTTCTCCGGGTCATTGGTACATAATCCTTGAGGGCTACCGCTTTCCACCATAGTATTCTTTGGCGTGTCCTTCTTCAATTAAGGTGCGATTTGCGCTAATACCATTAATAAAAAATTCACCTAAACATCGACCAAATTTACCTACACCATAAGATTTGATTAAACAATGATTATTTGCAGATTCGAAGATTTGCTCTAATCGCTCTTTAGCAGCTATACCTTTTGCTTTTTCTTCAAGGTCGCGAGTACGGCTTTCAGGTGTATTAATACCATACATTCTAACTCGCTGCCTAATAATTATATTAAATCCTAAATTAATTAAACAATCTACTGTGTCACCATCAACAACCTTAGTTATCTGGCATTCGTACTCATTCATTTCTCTCTCTATCTCTCTCAGGCATCGCTACACGTGAGTTCATTGCCGCAATTTGGACAACGTTGATGACAAACTTGAATATTTTCCATAAGATGACCACAACGGTCGCAATCAATATTCACCATAGCTACATATACAACGAGCGTTACTTAATCTTGCCCGGACACATGCAGTTGGAAATACTTTGGCACATATCCTTCTAATCCACCAAAGCCATCAGCAGTATACAATTCCCTTAAAATTATTTTATCAATCTTTTCAATCCATATATCATTTTCACCAAATGGGTTCATAACAGGGTACATTAAACTCTTAAGATTATTGTTTTTATCTTTATCTTCAATATAATGTCCTAATCCTAAAGCATGTCCATATTCGTGTCTAATAATTCGTTTAATTGCATTTTCAGGTAACTCTTTTAAATCATCTGAAAATTCTATTGATTGTTCAGGTTGATCATCACAGCCTATACATAAAGATACTTTACCTGTTTCTTCAGGAGCGTGTGTATAAATCATAATATATGCATATGGGTGTTTAGAATGTGAATGATCATATGCCGCCCAACCTAAAGCACTATCTTTTATACCATGTTGCCCAGTATTGGCTTTATCAAATTCTATAAAAATATTACATTGAGGATAGTCACGAACATCTTTATAATGATGTTCTTCATATAAATGTAATTGCATAGGAAGATACCAATTACCTTCAGTAAATGTTCTCATTTCCCAATCCCAATATAAAATTGAATCATATGTGTATTTTAAATGTTCAGCATAAAACTTAGTTTGTAAATCAGGATGTGGTTCCATTATACAAGTTGTAGGATTTGTTTTCCATAAATGTCTTGTTGTTTCGTAATGATCAAGTCCAAAAACTGGAGATATCATACCAAATACAGCAATAAAAACTATTGCCCATGCTAAAAAGAATAAAAGAGTAAAATTCAATCTGCTTGTTTGTTTACATGCTTTAGATAGCAATCTATACAAGCTATGACAAACTTTTTGCTGTTATGGCAATTGCAGTTACATTTAACTTTCATCTCGATACACCACGTATATAATTAATGATGTATCGTCACGATCAACCGTTAACTCTAATTCGGGATCCTTTACTCCGTTCAACACAGTATTTATCTGTTTTTCTATGTCTTCTTTGGTTGTTTTAGAAATATCAAAGTGCCATAATTTAAATTTATTAGTCTTCCCATTCTTCTTCTTCTTCTTCGTAGTCTTCGATTTCTTCATAGTCATTTGGTGGTGCACCTGGTAATCCGTCTGGTATTATTTTATCCCAATCAATTAAATCACTTAATAAGTTCATAACAGCCACATATACTGGTACTTGAACCAAATTTAAACTTACCGAATCGTTGGTTCAATAAGCCCTCCTTAACCAATGTGTTAAGGTGTTTTTGGATCGCTGTTTTACCTAGTCCGGTATGTTCGCGCACCATTGCAGCGGTTACGGGTCCATTAGTTTCTTTGTTCAACTGTCCAACGGACTCATAGACTTTATCTTTGAACCCGATATTAGGATTTACATTAGAAGGACAATATTCTACAAAAATAGGTTTATCATTTACAGTAACTTTTCCTTTCATGCTTGATGCACCTTTGGACGAGTTAATTTAACTGGTAAAGGTCTGTATTCATCTTCCCATGTACCATCATTATGAAATGTGAATCTTACACATCCAATATCTGATGGTGTTTCAGGCATTACTTTAAGCATAAAGTTAGTTGGTAATTGCCAACAAGGTAATACTTGCATAAGTCTGCTGGCTGATTTCTCTTGCCAGTAATGATGTACATGAGCCCTTACAATACCAAAGATTTTTCTGTTTCTTTCTAGGAAATGGGATTCATTAAGCATTAACATTGCCATAGCACGAGAAGGAGCTGAACCTCTATATTGCCATGAGGAAGTACTACCCATATGATGTGTTACATGAACAATTCTTTCATTTTCTGTATTTAAGGTTTTATCTGGTGCTAAGTTAATTAATTTAAATTGGGAGGCGTACTTACCGTTATCTTTTACAGCACCCATATCCCTTGCAATAATCTCCTCGACATGCATCGCATCACTTTTAACGTGATACGGAGTACCTGTGATAGCGTATAAGACTTTCGCCTTACCCCACTTTTTCATGCATTCTTTAAAATCAATACTTTGTTCATCTAAATCAGGTGTCCATACAGAAGAGCCTCTATCTGCTTTACCTGCTCCATCAATTAAATCTCCATTAAATACCATACAATCTGGATTTTTCCAAGCCTTTGCGCATTCTGCCCAATGTTCCCAAATTTGTTCTTGATCTTTAGTCATTCCAGATGATTGGCCGTTAGTCTCTGCTTTTGGAGACTTTAAAGCATAGTGACTTCCGCAATGTGTATCATTTATAAATACAGTTCTTTTTCCGGTATACATCAAAGCTATTAAAAAGTCTAAAATATTTGAATTTAGGGGGTACCCCCCACCCCCCCGGGTCTCTAGAATTACGCGGATTTTGAGAAATCGCAAACATATTTTGAATTTAGGACCTAATACAATAGGGGAGATCAAAAAAAATTGTTCGAGTGGTAATGGTTGTGGAGTAAAAAAAAGGGGAGGGAAGTGTGGGAATTTATTATTCTCCACGAACTTCCTTTAGAGTTGTGATGACATCGAAGAGTGTTCTTATTACTTCACTCAACGAATCCCTATCTATTTCTTCCATAATTAGTATACCACGTTGGAGTATATAAGTGGTTGGATAAAGAAAAAAAGAGGAGAGGATTAAATTAATCCCATCTTTTCCACACCAATGAGTGGTGTAGATTGATTTGTATGGTGGAGTTGGTGTTGGAGATTATTTGGATATCCTTTATCTCCCTACTATAACGTCCATCAATAACGATGTTCTTGATGTGGTGTCGGAGTTTCTTGAGGACTCCAAAGTGAATCGAGTTGGTGATGATGTAGGTATATCTAAATTCACCAATCTCCTCTACCACTATATCATCCCACTCCATTCCACTCTCCTCTAAGATGTGGGTGATTTGGGTGATGTGTTGTTGTTTTGTCATTATATTATATACCACCTTGGACTATATAAGTGGTAGGTATATAGAGAATATAGGTGGTATTTGAGTAAAAAAAAAAAAGAAAAGTTAGTTTTTAGAACTAACTAGTTTGTAGTAGAATTTGTTTCCATTTTTGGTTCTACTAATTTTTCCATTACTAACTAGTCTTCTTAGTATCTTATTAACAAATGGATTAGATTTGTTTAAGACTTTTACTAAGTCTGGTTGTGTAATGTACTTTGTTGGATACTCTTTGAAAATATCAAGTATAGTAGTTTCTAATTCTGAATCATTAGAGATTTCAGTTGAACCTACTTGTTTGAATTTTTCAAGTATTTCTTTTTTTGTCATTGAAAAGTATACCACTCCACTCTATATAAACATTTCACCCCACTTCCTTGGTGTAGGAGGGGTAGAGAGAGTTGAGTAAAAAAAAAAAAAGAGATCACAATTTGTTAAAAGTGATCTTGATTCTATGGTTAGGAGTAGATTCGATTTCAAATCTACTATCTTCTAAGAGATTTCTTCTATCGATTCCGTCATAGACAAATCTAATCAAGTCATCAAGAATGTCTTGATTTAATTTTGTGACGACAAAGATATGAACTTTCCATAAATAACCTCCTTCTTGTTGAGGAAATGTATTATGTGAGACTATCTCTTTGTAGTTGTGATGATTTCTCATGAATAGTATACGAGAGAATACGTTATAAACTTTTCCCTCCAAAACCTACGTACGAAATCTTTATATACCCGTAGTGGCCGGCATCCCACTGGTTCTACTATATAAACCGTGAGTTTGGTAGGTGCGGTTGTCAAAATTTATATACTCCAAGTGCGTAATATAATCATGAGTGATAAACCATTCAAACACATAGCTGGTTGGGAACCACAATATTGGGATCACTGTTCTGTCGAAGAACGTAAAGATCTCTTAAGTGGGGCTTATTCCTTTCTAATGGAAGAGCCTGCAAAAACTTATGAAGATATTATGGAAGTCCGAAAAGCCATTCCTGAGCCTCTTGAGGCTTTAGCTGAATGGAACTTCTGGAAATTCTACCAGCAACGAATGTACTCTATGGCCCAAAACATCATAGAGTATATCCGCACCCAGTCCGACAAAATTGAGTATTTCGACAACGCAATTGATGGCGGATGTCCTTTCTGTGATCATCTCAGTTAGGTCCCCTTTTATTTTTTTTTGGCCCAGTTCTAAGATTTTGGAAATTATGGGTATATAAACCGTTTGAAAGGTAGGCACGGTTGTCAAAGCTTATATAGTACGGAGTGGTATAGATATCATGAGAAAAATTCAAATCCAATGGAAAGGAAACAAAGAAATCCTTGGCCACGAAACAGCCAAATTCAGAGTTTCCGGACTTTGGAAAAAATCAGGCGTTTACGTCATCAAAGTTGACGGAACAGTAGAATATGTTGGCCAAACAATCAACATCCAAAGACGTATCAACGACGGCTACGGAAACATTTGCCCAGCCAACTACGGCCCAAACGGTCGCCGCACAAACATCGCAGTAAACGCCAAAATCGTTGAAGCCAGAATCAACGGCAAAGAAGTTGAAATCTACTTCGGCGAAATCGAAAATCACGAGGAAGTTGAAAAAGTAATGATCAACAAACTCCACCCAGCCTGGAATCAAATCTAGGCGATCCTTTTATTTTTTTTAAGTCCGCCCCGATCTCTATATAGATTCCCTTTATATAGAACCTGGCAGGCCCCCGGGCTCGCATTACTATATAACTCTTGCGGTTATTCTCCTAAAAGTATCAGAATAGAAACATTTATATTACCGAAAGTAGATATAATAAGTTGAGTCAAATTTTTTTTTTTGAGAGCGCTCCGAACATTATATATAAACATTATGATTGGTAGGTTAACCTAGAAAGTTTATATAGTACGATGTGTATATAATATTAATGACAAATCTAAAACATTTCGAAAAAGTAGGTTTAGATTCAATAAATGAATCTAATGAAACTTTATTAGAAATAAAAGAAATATTTGAAAAATATCCAAAAAAATATTTCACACAAAAAATGTTTGTAGTAGGTTTGACTAAGTCGAATCCTTACGTAAACAAATGTTTAAATAGGTTAGTAACCGAAAAGTTTATAACCTATAAAAAAGAAGGTAAGACTAAGTTCTATATAAAGATTTAGTCACCTCACCTACCTTTTTTTTTTTTTAAAATTTTTCTAAGTCAGCGAAATGTTTATATAGTAGTTCTGAACGCAAACGTTATATACTATGCGGCGGGTGCACGCCGACCACTATATAACTCTTTCCCGACAAACTTTATATGTCTCCTATATAAACATTTATGGTCGTCCGACCTACTTCGCTCCAGGAGCAATACATGAACACTCCAAAAAAATTCCAAAAAACTGGGCGGAGCCGTACATGAACAGCCGCACACACTTCCAAATGCGCTCCGCGCGCGCTCCTACATGACTCTTTACCTGGACTTCCAAATCCGCGGCCTGCTCCAGGTAGGTTCCCCTACCTTTCGCAGCTCCACTTTAGGACAGAGTCGCTCCAAAATCTTTATATAGAACTTTCACCGCCGAACCCTACGCGTAATCTTAGGATAATCTTTATATAGTATGTTACCGTAGAATAATTAATGACAAACAAGAACATATCAAACATCTTGAGCAAGTTTGAAACAGTTGGAACCAAAGAGATCAAAGAGAGCGAAGAGAGCATGACAGGAGTCATGAGAGCAATTTTTGAGAAACAACCAACAACATGGTTCACACAAAAAGACTTTGTAACAAACTTGAACAAATCAAACCCATTCGTGAACAAAACACTTCACAGACTGATCGAACAAAACGTGATCAGAAGGGTCAAAAGTGGCAATAGGTTCTTTTATATCCTAAAAGAACAAGTCACCTCCAAAAAGAGCTCTTAGGAGCCTTTTTTTTTTTACTAGACCAGGTAGGCCCACCTACTGAGCGAAGCCGCACTCTGCTCCAAGGCTGCTCACGACCTGTACATGGCCTGATTTTTTATCGTTCCAAAATGTTTGCGCTGTTCCAGAGCACTACATGCGCAGTCCTAGAGACTTCCACGCTGATTCATCTCTCTCTCTCCCTCTCTCGGTCTGTACGGTCAAAAATATACTCCAAGTGTTGATCAAGTTGGTACCCTAACGGACCCAAAAATAACAAAAAATGAACACAAGATGATTTACTCCAATACAACGACAGGAACATAGACTTCCAAAAAAAAAGAAGAGCAGAACTACTTCTTTTTAGTTCGTTTCTTGTTTGCTTTGATACTTTTCGGAGTCTGTAAGATTATCTTAGGCACTATACGTGCTTCGCCTAAGCTCCTCTCTTTGACATCTTCGTACCATCTCTCTAGGCCTTGTGATCGTAGCAAAAGTGCTGTAACTGAAGCCATTGCATCTGATAGTTCAATGTCGCATATTTCGACTATTGCGTCCTCATTGAGATTTTTTGTTCTGATCAGATACTCTAGCTCATGTTTTGCCTCTTGTATGGCACTGAGTGCTTCGACCGTTTCGAACCATGTGTCGTTCATGACGATTCTTTGTCTCATAATATATATATAACATTATCATATATAAATAATTTGTTCAATCAAAGACAACCATAGGCGAACAAGACAGCCGCAGTTCGCTCATTGTTTGGCTTAGTCTGACTCATTATGCCTTTGTTCGGAATCAAGATTTATATTTAACTAAGTTATATATATATTAATGACTATGAATGAAAGCACAGAACCGAAGCAATCCAAATGCCATCACGACAACTTGGCTGCATTGGCGGAACAATATTGGGACGACGAAGAACTAAGGAAGACAGTGTCTACCTTAGGCGAACTTAGATGTCCTGACTGTGACAAAGAAATCCATGAAATTAACAGGGATCCAAATGACATTGACCCAACTAGTCGAGTGTCAGAACAGCCACACGGAGTCAATACGTACTACTGTGGCCAACATGGCTATGTTAAACCAGACACTTGGCAAGGTGAGACAGTATGTCCTTATCACCAACGTGTACATCATGGAGAAGAAGGAGCAGAGTTCTACTATGACGAGTTCAATCAAGATGGAGAGGAATGGTAACAATGCCTTACGAAGAAGACAAACTCAGAGATGAGTTAGCAGAACAAGACGCAGATGTCCATGGTGTATCACAAATACCACAAAGCACACAAGACAATCCAGTTATTGTTCACACAATGGAAGAACCAGAGAAGACACAAGATAGCCTTCAATGGGCACCTGATCCAAACACACCAACAATCAATGCAGACACAGGCATGCCATACTGGGTCGAACATATCAAGTCAGGTCACTGGTCAACAGTACTTAGACGTATCAGAAATGAATATGTCGGAAAGAAAGATGACCAAGAAGAACTTGATAAGATGATTCAGTTCATGGAGGAATTGGTATGAGAATAGGCGGTAACCCACCAAGACAATGTCAAAAGTGTGGCGTCACATATCAATGTCCTTTCCAGGATATGTTACCACCAGCAAGAGTTGATTGGTGTTATGACTGTAACTATCCAGGCAGGAGAGATACACAATGAACCAAAAAATCAACACATTCGAAATGCTCTACGGTCAAGAACTTGTAGAGATGGCCAAATGGTTCGCAGCGGACAAACCAGAGCTCAAAAGAGTAGCAAAGACACTACAAATGGTAGGCGAATACCTACTAGAAATAGACAGGGAAGGTATACACAGATGACCAATATGAGAAAGACAACCATTGTAATATCATTCCCAAGCGATGAGATGCCAATCGAGAAAGTAGAGGAGATCGTCAAGATGATCCAACGCTTCACGAAAAGTAATCTCAGAGAACAAGGTGGTCACACAGCATCAGAAAACTTCAGACAGGAACATATGTCTGATATAGTCTGTATGGAAGATCACGAGCAATGGTGGTATCCAGATAGATTCGGTCACAACGATCCAAAAATATCCGTTCAGTTCACATACTGACGGTATCCGTCCTTTTTTTTTACCTGCGTTTGCTCCTGGTCTGGTTGTGTGCCGCAGTTCCTTCTGTTCTTCCATTGACCACCTATGGCTCCCATGTGGGCAACTGGTCCGCTACAATACAATGGCTGTTCTTTAAAACTTCCAAATTTAGTTCTCCTACTAATCCTACTGGCTTTTGTAGAAAAAAGTTTATATATGATGTAACCATATATTATTTAATGACTATGAATGAAACCACGACGCCGAACGAAAGACGAGACGTGTTCTGTATTGACCGGAAATGTGAATACCTTGAACATGATCGAACGGATATCGAATATGGTTGGATAGAGAACATACCTATTAAGTGTAATAGATGTGGTAACCCTTCAGCCTATGTCGTCCCAATTCCTAAAGAATACCCTACGTATCGTCCTGGAACGAGATTAACAGATCTTCAAAAGGCAGTTAGGGCATTACTACGAGAATGGATGAATGGATGGCCAAGCGATAAAGGTCGATTGTGTAAACAAGCAGGCATTACCGATGCAACCACTATACGTCGTATGTGTGCAAGTAAAGAGATGCCATACCATGTGTATGAGAAACTTTATCACACAAGGATTGTAGGACAATGAACTGGAAAACCAAAGAAAAACTAACAAAGGCTATGACCAAAATATACGGTCAAGACTTTATCGACATGAGAATCGAAGAAGACGAAGAGTACTTTTATATAGCAACTAGTCTGGTAACAGAACAGATGTTATTAGAGACTCGAATTGAAACAGGATTTATCATGGCAGAAGACTTCTTAGACGAAAACATGACAGCACCACCAAAAGTTCCATTAAAGCTTCAAGTCGTACCAAACGATGAAAATAGTATGCAAATCAATGTCTACTATGGAGCTAAATGGGTAGAGATGGATGATGCGTTCACACAAACCTGGAGTGATAAGTTAGCAGATATGGTCAAAGGCATGAAGGGAGGTCTAAAACAATGGCCTTAAGAAACAAACAACTGGTAATGGAATTGATGGATGCCCCACAATATCCTACCATCCCCCAACTTTTACGAGCAGCTAACGAAAAAGACGCTACAAGATGGTTTGAAGACAAAGCTGAAGTATTCAGAAATGTCGATATGGAAACCTCAAAGAAACTCATTGAGAGATATAGATGCATACCAAAGCATTGTTATCAAAATTGTTTCCATGCTGACATTACAGGAGACTTTCTTTACTATGAAGGATATGTGATAGTCAAAGAGAATCCATTTCTAGTAATAGCCCATTCGTGGCTAGTTGCGAAAGATAATGGAGATGTTATTGACGTCACTTTACCTACAATAGATAACGTAGGAGAAGCATATATCGGAGTAGAGATACCAAGAGCTATAATAAATCGACTAGCTTTCAAATTGGAAGTCACAGGAGATTTCTTATATCACATCTATGCAAAAGAGGTTGGATTAAAACCAAAAAAGACTTTCACAGAAATGGTGGAAGAATGGATGCCTGATCAACAATGACACCACTAGAAGAAGCTGGAAGAGTTCTTATAAAAGAAGACAAAGAACATCTAAGACAAATAGGATTGTTCTTGGTAGTCTTTGATGAACAACTCCAAAAAGATATTGGTGCAGCATTCAGAGAAACAAAAGAGTACAAAGCCCTTAGTGTTCTGCAACCATTCTTTCAAGAAAAGTATCTCTCCACATTAGGACTAAAGGGGAAGATGTCAAGATTGGAGCATGAGCAATGACTCACTATCCAGTAGGAATAATCATTCCAATGGAAACTGAATATGTATATTCAGCCATTACGGATGCTATCAAACCATTCGATGAAAGAATTGAAGTACAAGAATACGAACGACCATGTTGGTGCCAAGAATCCATACACTTCAAACATCCATTCGGAGAAGATGTTGTAAGGGATAAAGCACCTGCAGAAACTTTCAAGGAGAAAGGTGAAGAGTGCCCATCATGTCACGGAAAAGGTTCTTATAGAACAACGTACAATCCACAATCAAAGTGGGACTGGTGGGTAATCGGTGGAAGATGGAATGGAAGAATCAAAAACATAGAGAGTCCTCCTGAAGAAGATGTCAACGCAAACTATGTGATGTGCAGATACTACTTGAAGACACTCGAAGATGATGAGAAATCATTCCTTCCTTCAGCCATTGTAACTCCTGAAGGTGAATGGTTAGAAGAAGGCAAACCATTGTATTTCGGCGTTATGGACAAACCTAAAGAGCCTCATGTCTGGAAAGACGAGGTAATAAGTTTACTCAGAAAGTATAGAGAGTACGCTTTGATTGGAATAGACTGTCACATCTAATTCCTCCCTCTTTTTTTTTGATTTAATTGCTCCTCATTGGAATCCTATGGCTGTCTATGTGTTCTTTTGAAGTTACCGTACTGGACCATTACATGGCGCTGTTCTTTTAAGTTCCAAAACTAGCCGCTGCGCGAACAGTGTACGTACCGGGTGTGAGATAGAGAGAGAGAGATAGACTTGTTCTTTAATTGGTGGGTATAAGTTCTTATAAATGCTCCCCTACTTAGCCTCAGAGGTTTTGGGGATATATATTTATATATTATAAAGTGGTAATTATATTAGAGCGAATATGGCTTCAGAAAGCAAAGATTCAATCGTAGCAAGATTCCAGAACATTGGTATCGAGGATACGCCTGAAAATCTTATGTCTGTGAGAAGTACCATCATGGAAGTGTGCGAAGCATTTCCTGAGAAGTTCTTTACACAGAAGGATTTTCGTGAAAACCTCAGTGACCAAGCTCATGGAGACAAGACTGGCTACTCCAACCCATATATCAACAACGTGTTGAAAAAACTCGTCGGAGATAACATATTGGCAAAGGTAAAGTCAGGCAGAACATCTTACTACAAATGGGCTGGACAATAGACGAGACACAATCTATTGACGGTTCACGAATAAGTCCTCTTCGGAGGCATCCCTCTTTGTTTTGAACAAGAGACTTCAAAAGCCAAAGAAGTTATATTTGCGCGCCAAGATATATATATCATGGTGACAAAGAAGAAATATGATCACGAGAAACCACGTATTAGTATTCGGACCGATAGTCTTATTCCTAGGAGGGATTGTAATTATGTTTATGAATTGGATCGTCGGAGGAGCATTGATAGGTGTTGCGGTAGTATGGATATTATTTGGTATAACAGATGACATAGCTAATTTTGGTTCAGAAAGTTTAGACAGGTGGAGACAGGATGGAAAAAAGTACAAGTGAGTACGTTAGAATGTTTGAGAATATAGGGGTAGACGAGTTGCCAGAGAAGACTGTCAGTAATAAGATTAGAGGTTCAAGTCGTGAGTACAAAGCAGAGAAGATAGTTAAGAAACATACTAAGCATTTCAAAGAAGCAGCAGGAAAGTCTTATAACGATATGCCTGTTCCTATTATTTACACAGAAGGTAAATCTATGTCTTCATTTAGAGTCTATGGCGAATCAAGTAAAACTTATTACAATGTGACACTAGCAGATGAGAAATGGGAATGCACTTGTTATGACTTTCAGTATCGAGGTAGTGATGGCGATTGCAAACATATAATGGCAGTGAAGAGTTGTATAGAGAATGATATACCAATGCTGGACAAAGAATATATTATGAAACAATTGGAGAACATAGAAGAATGACTTGTGTACTTTGTAAGAAAGACAGTATGGGACATTGGGATGGTGGCGTAACATATATTAGTACTACCACTGGAGAGAGAAATGATATTTGTAAACAATGCTTTATAAAACATAAGGAGTTAATATTACGATGATGCAAGCAGATGAACGAGGATTATCACATGCAGATATTATGGACTTGTTACGGTTAGTAGAACTACTACAAAGTGAGACTAAGAGATTAAGAAAAGATAACGAGGCATGTCATAAGACTATTGAACAATTAAAACAAGACAGACTACGAGTTACAATAGAAAGATTAAAGGAGTGGGATGATCCATATGATGGCAACTTTGGAGTTAAAGATGAGCGATAAGAAAAAAGTAGATTACTTTGATAGAGTAGGAGTAGATATATTACCTAAAGGTTATCGCAATCAGGTATTAACTATATTCCAACGGTATCCAACTAAATGGTTTACTCCAAATATGTTAGGTGAGGGCTTAGGCTTTCATAGAACTTACGCATTAAAGATATGTGAAGCACTTAACTACGTAAGGATAATTGAGAAGAGAAAACAAGGACATAGTGCTTACTTTAGATTGCGATCAGAAGGAGAGATTAATGATGGCTGAGGAGAATTCAATAGAAGATATTATCGAACGATTAGAAACACTAGAAAGATTAGTTACTAAAATGTTCAGAGGATTAGTTTTGAAAGAAGACTTTACGATCAATCCAGGAGAATGGAAAGTTGACAAGTGATAACGATATAATCAAACAAGCAACTGCTGATTACTTAGGGAAGAAGATAACTGCAGTACAATTCCAAGCTATATTATTACCATTTAAAATCAAAAGGAAAATTTGTGATGTTTGTCAAGGCAAAGGGAACTTTTGTAATGACATAAGAGGAAAGTCTGTATGCGGAGTGTGTCAGTTGGAGGGATATCAGTAATGGTTACAGGATATGAAGTAGATTACTATGCAGACATTCATAATATTTTACTTGAACTTAAACGAATGAACAAACTATTATCATTGATAGTGGAGAAGTTGGATAAATGAATATAGAAGATGTGCTACACAGAGTAGCTCCTTTAAAACCACATGAGTTACATGACTTGTTAGAAAAATGTACAGCTGAAGAGATAGATGAGATAGATGGACACATATCAAACTTTCTTAGAAAGCATGTTAGTCTTGAACCCCAAGGAGAAGTATGTACAGAAGAAGGAGTTCATGTTAAAGAAAACCTAGAAGAACTTATAGCTACAAAATGTTTAATCTATTTCTATTGGGGGCGAAAACTAAATGAATGAGACATGCGAATGGTGTGAGAATAAAATACCTGAAGTGCAAGATAAATGTGAACATCTAGGATATGAACATAATGCAGATGAGTGGTGGGATATTTTAACTTCACAACAAAGACAAGACATATTAGATATGTACAGGAAATTTTATTTAGTAACGAATACTAACATTGATGTTGTTATAGATGACATACTTAAATTATATATTACTATCAAGGAGAAACAATTTTGAAACAATTACCAGAGTTACATTTAGGTACGATAAATTTACCTCCTGATACAATCACTAAATGTATAAACATCCTCGCTAAGAGAGGTGCAGGTAAATCTTATCTGGCAGGTGTGTTAGAAGAAGAACTAGCAAAGAATGATTATCCATTTGTGATAATAGATCCTATGGGAGCTCATTGGGGTCTTAGAGAATTATATCCTATTCCAATCTTTGGAGGAGATCATGGTGATGTTGATATTGAAGTACAAGATGGGCCAAGGTTGGCGAACTTAATAGTCGACCTAAAAAAATCTATTCTGATAGATGTGAGTCATTGGGATCAAGATACGCAGAGAGAATTTGTAACAGAATTTGTTAATGAACTTTATCAGAAAAATAGAAAACCACTTCATGTAATTATTGAAGAGACAGATGTTTTTGCGCCACAAACGGGTGGAGGAAAAGAAGGAAAAGCATCGTTTAAAGCTATTGATAATCTTGTAAGAAGAGGTAGAGGCAGAGGCATCGGCGTTACGTCTATTACTCAGAGAGCCTCAATCCTCCATAAAAATATTCTTTCACAAGCTGACTTAAATATAATATTGAATATGCAAGCCAATAGAGACCTGGAAAGTGTGAAGGAATTATTAGATGATGATGGCATAGATAGTAAAGGCAGGAAAGAAATTATGAATAAGATAAAGAGATTCGGTAAAGGGCAAGCGATGTTTTATTCACCACAGTGGTTAAAACTAACAGAGCCACACCATATTAGAAGAAGAGAAACTCATCATGCAGGATCTGAACCACCACTAGATGGAAAAGTGCCTAAGGTTAAATTAAAGAGATTAAAGAAAGACAAGTACATAGACTATCTAAATAGAGATATTAAAAATGCTGACTTAGAAAAAGAAAAACAAAATTTCAAAACAGAAACAGTATTTGTGATACTTGGATTATTTGGAGCTGCATTATTAATAGGAACGTTTGGATTCTTATGACCGACAATATAGATCCATGGGAAGTTGTTGAGTTCAAAGAGAATGTTGATCACGTAATTATGTTAGCACAATATGATACAGAGTTGAAAAGTGGATTGGAATATATAGATAAAATATGTCAGGAGAAAGGATGGACAATCTATAGAGGAATGTATTTTGTTATGAGTAGTCCTCAAGTAAACAAATGGTTAGAGAGTGACGAGAAAGGAGATATGCCAATATGAAAAGAATTAACTGGTGGAAAAAGTATGAAGAATTAAAGGCAGAGAAGCCCAAGAGATTCGTTAAGATCAAGAAAGAAGGATGTTACAAGTGTGGGGCAGACTGTGAATGGATAGCTACACCTAAAGACGAGTGGATGGAATATAATGGTAAAGTTGTTAAAGGATGGGAAGTGGCCCATTGTGTAGATAAAAAGTGTGGAGTCAAGATGCACTTTCAGTTTATGTGCCAAGGTAACTTATGTGAATGGCATGAGCATTGTGATAAATGCGGTAGCGAATTATGCATGGCATGTTATGATGGAGAATGTTATACCTGTGCAGGTATATTTGAAGACCAAGGAGATGCACAAATGGCTACAATGTTTGGGAGCAGATACATTGTCGGATGGTAATTTAGCTTCTGCTGGGCATCCACAACATCGTGGTAAGCCTTCAGATTACAGGTGTAAGATATGTGGTTTCCGACACATACTAGATCATACTTTCTTTGATGATTATGAATACTTACGACGCTTTGCAGAGTACTGGGGAGACATGCACGGGTTAAAATCCTTGTATGCTTTCTTAGAGAAGCCATGGCATTATGTTAATGAGCTTCCTGACTTTTTCGAATGGCATCATATAGAGGCTAATAACGAAGAACAATGGTAGGTAGAGAATATGGAGATAGAGATTCTCCTTATGCAGAACGTTATATAGAACATTACGAAGAAGATGATCCTTGCATATGTGGTCACACATTAGAGTGGCATGATGAAGGTAATCAAGAAACTAATTGGTCTGAGAAATGCAACAAGTGCGAATGCAAAACATTCGAATTAGCTGAATACGAACCAGAAGATAGAGATGATGAATATTGACTGAAGAATTTAGAATTGATAAAATTGGAACTAAAGATAGACACGCACTAATGCTTACAGTTGTATTAGATGAGGTGGAACTATTACAAGCATCAACTATAATAGTTTCTATGGACCAACTAGAACAAGGTATTAGTGAACTAACAGATAGAATAGTTGAATCAATTAAAGCTAAACGTGAAGGTAAATTAAAATATACCTACGAAGATGGCGGAGTAGGAGTTGTTGATAACAATTCAATTAAAGATTATGAGGATGAACACCAATGATGATATGTACTAGATGTGATAAACATAATGCAGATAAGGGAAGATTATCTCGTAGAGATAATAAAACCAGTATATGTCGATACTGTGAGTTAGAAGAGCAGGCCGTAGATCATATGGTGTTCTCTGAAAATACTGTGCCTCGTAAAGGTATGGGTAAGATTTGGGATGCCTGGAAACGGGATGCAGCATTTCAAATTTTGTTAGGACCTACTGTTGCTGGTAAGTTTGCAAGTGCTATGGTACGTTCTACATTGGGTGTTGAAGCTGCAGGAGAACTTACTGATGAACAAATGGGACAGTTCATTTTAGAAATCAACGAAGATAATGTTACAATGGAGGGAGGTGATTAGATGGCAGTAATAAAATGTCCACACTGTAGTGAAGAGTTTGAAGATGACGATTTAATACATATAGACGATATAGGAGAATTAGCTAGGGAGTACAATGACAATGACTGAATTAGGTGAAGGCAGTAAATGGAAAGTTACATGGGCGGAAGAAGATGAATTCGCCGAGTATGTAGCTAGAGGACTAGCAGAAATACTAAGTCGACATAATCCTTATCAAAACTCTGATCGTCATAATCTCGAATATCAATTTACTTGTAGACTTATACGAGGCAGAGACGTACATCCTCATTACGATAGAGAAGATGATTACTTTATGAGCATACGTATAGTTGAAAAGAATTGGGATTATACTAAAGAACATAACCCAGCACACATTAATATGTACGGTCATGAATGGGAAGATATGGTAGAGTTTATGCACGATACGTTAGGCTTTGAGTTGAATAGTTTTTCACTGTGGGGTCACACACATGATAATTTTAGCAGACATAGGAATACAAAGTTAGAAATAGAACCTTGTTTAGATTTCCTATGGGTAATGCGAGAACTAGGAGGTGATAATGATGCATGATGGACAACAAATAGGCGAATGTGCAGTTGACAGTGGTCAAATAATGATCATTGATCCGTGTTACGTTCTACCGGATGAGGAGAGAGAAATGGAAGAGGTCCTCAATGAAGATACAGGTTGTATGGAAGAAGTACCTAAACGACACACTGTGAATTATAACCAGCTACTTAAAATTAGAGGGTATGTTCCAGAGAATACAAGCGAGATGAAGAAAAACTTCCACGAATATCAATCTGGTATTGTATGTGATACTTTATATGGCGACGGTTCATATCCAGTATACGCCACATACGAAGGTAGTAGAATTAGAACATTGACAATTGACTTTGGCAGCGATGATGAAGAAGAGGAGGACGATGACTATTGACCTGTGACGCAGTAGGTTGTGAAGCACCTACAGACATAGTAGTTGAAGCAATAGTTCGAGTGGAAAAAGAGAAAGGGATCTTTGAAGATGTTAAAGCTAAAGTGAACTTTTGTAAAGCACACCACGACGAACAAATAGAATTGCAAAAGAAGAGTACACATCCGTACAAGGAGTTTAAGAACTAATGTATCTATGTCATGGGGTGTGTGCGCGTTATGCACAACGTGCCGACCGTGTGCCAGGTAAACATAATGGCTATCAGAGAATCTATGAGAGACTTTGGTATTGTAAAGGATGTAGTAAATGGTTTGATCCTAAAGATACTTGGAGAACCTTCTATTGTATATGTTGTCATAGAAGGTTACGTTCGAAACCTCGCGGTAAACATCGTTCATTATACGTTAATAAGACCTCTGTAAGTGGTCGCCCTATAAGGTCATTAAAGGAATTCACCACATCGTAATTGACGAATGCCTCCCTATGACATTACACATTGTATACATTGTGGTAAAGGAGACTTTAAGAACTTTAAAGAGGTTATAAATCATGTCAAGGAAACACATAAAAGAAAATGAAAGTACAAACATGCAATGGGGTTTGTTTAAAACACAAATCATACCAACGATACAAGGGAGACTTCAACTATGGTGACGGAAGAAAAAGATGTAGTTCCTGTGGGATATTTATCTTATGGGAAGGAGCATTTTGTCCGTGTTGTGGGACAAGACTTAGAACACGTCCTGCCAGTAGTAAAGGTAAGCGGAGGTTTAACTTGTGGAATGGACAAAAAAGTTGATGAGATAATTAGATACACTGAATTCGATATTGGCTTTATGAAATTAGAGCTCGCAATGATCAATTTACAAACTATGGGTAATTCATTACCTCGTAAATACAAAGCAGCGAAGAAAGAATTTCCAAACAAGTATGCCGGTGTATTAGCTATCAATAAGAACTTATGGTTATGGTATGCCACAGATGATCTAGATAAACTAGATATCAAGTATACACAAATTATTACAAGAATTGGTCGTGGTGATGAAGTGAGTATAGATGATCTTCTGAAACTACAGAAACCAGTTTCAGTTTCGGTGAACGGAGTAAAGTATGAGTAGCAAAAAAATCAACGAGATGATTATAAAGTCCGTTGTGCTAGAGAGAGAAGGGTGGACAGTAAAATGGAAGCAAGTTTGCGATCATTGTAATACACCTAACCACTTCCCTAAATACAATGCACAAGTTGTATGTGGTAGATGTGGTAAAGAGTATGTTATGGATGCACCACAGCTTATACAACAAACGTCCTAACGCGAAATAAAGCCAATAACTTTATATTTAAACGCCACGATATATATATCGTATGGAAGAAAAGATTAATCGTGACCTTGTGGAAGCAGGGTCGATCGAGGACTTCGACAGCATATCAGTAGGTTCGTCTAAAGAACGAGTAGTTCAATGCTTACGTTCCTTGTCAGATGAAAATCCACAATTCTGGGCCTCTGTGAAGACCATATCATCAGAGTCTCATGTGAGTGAGGTTTATACAAGAAATGTCTTGAATAAACTAATGAACGAGGGCAAGATAGAACAAGGCAGAATGAACCTTAAAACCTACTATAGATGGACAGTCCCGAAAACAAAGAAGAAATCCAAAGAAGCATAAACGGGTACTCAATTTGGTCTTGTGTAACGTCATTCATAGGGAGTTCCAGCAACTCTCGAATACCCGGTGCAAACTCTTTGGACCTCTTTTTTTTTTACAGTTATCTCGTATACGGTATAACAGGTAGATGCTTAACTTCTCAGTAGTGTACATCCCAATCCTAAACCTTCGGGTCCCTAGCGACGCTTCCCTCCTCATGCAGTTAATAAGTATCTATAACAGGCCCACCATTGATCATGATGGGTCTTTTCTCTTTATAGTTATCGGATTAATACGGTAGCAGGCTTCAATCACGTCCCTGCACGATACATCGTCGTATGCGCAACTCACTCATCCTACTACGGCATCCTGGTGAACAGCCTCTGGACTTCACTGCAAGTCAAACCTCGATTGAAGTAACAGATCTCGGTCCGGTTAGGGTAAGAGGATTCCCGCCGAGCTCTTTTATAATTATGAATGTAACAAACGCGAATGAAGAACACGAATACCCTATCTGTAAGCATTGTAGAGATTTAATGCCTAAAGATTGGGAATGGCAAGAATGTGCCAAGTGTATGGAAAGTTTCAAACCTGAGACATAAGAGCCAACGCCACAGAAAGCCAAAATAGTTATATATAAAAGCCATTATATATATATTATGGGGAAAATTCTAGATGACAAAGCAGAGAAGTACTATGGTAGGTGCATCAGATGCGGAGTTAATTGTGACGAAGAGAATTTAAAACAACACAGTGAAGAAGGACACGAAGTTATTATTACAAAGTTTCCTGATAAGACACGACCGAAAATTCGAAAGTGGTGGGCAGCTAAGAAAGTTGGCGAGAAATATGGGATGAAGATATGGAAGCCAGAGAAGAAAGAAAGAGAGGTAAGTGAAAATACATTGCCTGATGATGCCATCATAATAGATTATGTACCAAAGTTTGTTGATTTAAATAATCCGGAGAATGAAGAATGAGGTATCGAGGTTTGTGTGAATGTGATCATTGTATGAGAGAATTGAGATATATGTTTATTTATGGTTTTAGTTTGGAGGTTTTAGTTAAATGAGAATGTGGATGGTTGATCCATCGTATATGTGTCAGCAACATCTTTTAGGAGAGCATGTTGAATTGCATATGTTTGTAGGGACTATTAATCGATCGCCTCTTCCACCAGCAACTTTAGCAGGCTATGCTAAAGGTGGTCTAGTTGAAGTACATAATATTAATTTGCGTCACAAAGTAATTGTTAATGAAATGCTTAAACGTGGCTTGAGACATCAATCGCCTCTTCCTGACTTTGAAAAATTTCATTTAGGCGAAGTAAATATTAATGAGAACTATAATGAATTATCGAAACGATGTTTAGACTGTAGGAATTTAATAGAGAGTAGATTAGAATGATAGATTGGATAGTAGAAATGGGTATATCTGTAAAGACCGTAGAAGATAATGGACCAAAAATGGCTGCAGTTACTGCTATGGATGAGATAGTAACTGATTATGAAGAAGAAAACGGATTTCAAAAACCATTAGAGTCTATGCAAGCAGTACAAGACTTTGCAGATTGGTTTGCATTAAGATGGTGTGAGGCCCGATTAGCAAATAGAGGTGAAGTAGATTGAGAATGTTAACAGGCAAGAAAGAACACGTATGCACTGCGTGTGCTAAAGTAATTAAAATTGGGGAGGATTATTGGGGAACATCTTTCAATGCGTTCTGTAAGGAATGTGGTGAGAAAAAAATAAACGGAGAGTTGGTTTATGAAAGTAAGACCCATAGATATATTGAAGCCTCAATAAAGAAATTAAAGAATTGTGAATTTTGTAGTATGACTGCAGAGAATTTAATTAAAGGAATACCTTGTTGTGATGATTGTATAGGCAAGGCAATGACTGGAGAGTATTAGAATCATGGATTTAAAAGAAGAAACCATTAAGAAGTTCGCAGCACCGGTGAAAGAAAATCATTGGTCTGAAGAAGATCATATAGATCTTATAACGCCTCAGAAAGCAATTATGCACGTAAGTCGTATCATTTACGACGGAGAGAATGTCGATAAGGATAATCCAAAACGATGTTTGTCTCTTACAAAGAACGGTAAGAGTGTTGCTTTTGATATTGAAATGGCATTTGCGGTTGCAGCTGCTATTCAAAAACTAGGCGAAGAATTCGTACCTTCAGACTTAAAATGAGTAGTGTAATTCAATGTGCGCAGTGTGGGAAACCATCCAATGGTGGAGATCATCTTCACAAACTACAAGGTAAGGTTGGCTACGTTTGTCACGAATGTTTCACTGGAAAAAAGATAGAGAAAGTACAAAAGAAACCTGCTTCTTATAAATGGACTAGGTGGATTTGTAAAACACATAACTGTGGAAGTTATAATTTCGGTGGTTTAGTTAGACACGAGATGCCTTGGTGTGAAATTGTTTACGAATCTTCTACTCGATTAAAGAGACCTAAAACATTCGGAGGAATGAATGGTGATGTGGGAAGACATTGGTTTAAAGATTGGAGTAGTTTCTGTGTAGAAAAAGAACGCAGAGATCATTTAGTTAATTCATATAACAAATGGAGTAATAAAAAATCAAGGAGAAAAAGAAATGCCTATAGATCTAGATGAGTGGCAAAACATCGAAGAAAGAGAGTTAAAGAGCAATGCTATGCTCCTTGATTGGATGAGAAACGACCAAGCTTATACAACGACTGAAGTACAAACCTTCCTCAAGATTCATCATCCAGCAGCATTACAAAGATTAAAACGTTTAGAACAATTAGGCTTTGTTGAATTTAAGACCTTAGGTAAAACTAAGTATTGGAGGAAAGTTAAAGACTGGCCTAAAGAAGAGGCAGTTCAATTAGACTATTCCAATCCAATGGATGCAGAGGTACAAAAAGAATATGCAAAAGAAAACAAATCAAAAGGAAAAGGATCTTCAAAAACAAATAGAAAAGTTACAGCATGATAATTCTTCTTTAAATGAACATCTAAAGATGTTACAGTACAAGATGGATGGTATTGCTGATCAAACAGCTAAGTTGGCTATCCAAGAAGATGGAATAGTTAATGCGTTGGACTTTATATTTAAAACGGTGGAGCAAGTAGCTGCATCGAAAGGTGTTCCAATGAATATGCCTGAAGAGAAAAAAGATAATCCTGGTGTCCGATGATGAAGATACTAATCGAAACCTATCGATTACTTAGGAAGATGGGCTTGTATAAAGCTTACAGTACTTTGGAATTGGTATCACTTAAAGGTAATCAACGTTGTAGTGTACTTAAACAACTACACCGATTAGAAAATGCTGGTTATTTAGAAAAGAAAATTAACGATAACGGAGAGTTTTATTGGAAAGTAAAATCTTATCCAGAAAAACCAGAAGCACAAAAGAGATGGAAAGGATATTGAAAGAATTAAATCAAGACGAGCTAGATGAACTAGAAGAACAATTCGATGAATGTAAGTACTTTGTTGAAGACTTACAACAAAAGCTAGAGGATCAATGTTCAGGTGTAGATGACCGTACAGGATTCTTAGATGATATAGTTAATACACTTAAACAGATAGGTGAAGCTGATCCTACAGGTGATGCAACACAAGATTTAAAACCAGTTATACAAACACTAGAACAATTAAGTATGGAGATTATGGATTGTGGAACATTTCAAGACTTACAAATGATGGAGATATTAGATTGGTTCAAGTACAAGGAATAGAATATAAATGGGAACCAGTTAATGACTGGGAACTGTTATGGCATTTAAGAAACTGTAAAGGTGACGTAGTAATTTATCGTAATAATCTTGTATGTAAGAAATGTAAACAACTATTGGAGGAAGCATAATGCCTATTAGTATAGATGAGTTTGAACAAGGTAGTGAAATAAGCGAAAACAAACCAGTGATGGCTTATATGCAACCTGAAACTGCTTATACAACAAAAGAGATTGCTGCTTTACTTCACATATCACATCCTAGTGCTCGTCAACGTTTATTGCGACACTTGGAAAAAGATGAAGTGATTCGAAAAAGAATACGTGGTAGGGTATATTGGGCTATTAACCCAGAGATAGAGGTGTAGAGATATGTTAAGAGTTAGAGTTAAAGAATTTGGTTATAGAGATGGTTTTGAGACAGCAATGATTGATATACAAATCAATAACTGGCTTGATGACCAGCAACAAGAAATCAAAATTATTGATATCAAGTATCACACACAAATGTACGAAAAAGATTATGATGTATCTGCTCTTGTAATATATGAGGAAGAGGTATGACACTATGCGAAAGTTGCAAAGAAGAACAATCTTGGATAGAATGTTTAAAGGTAGGAATGAGAATGTGTGAGAAATGTTTCAAAGCTAGGAAGTGGAGTTATGTCTAGTTGGTTACCACCTGGCGTCACCGATAGTATGATTGATGCCTATTATGGTGATAGTGATGTTAGATGTGTCTGTGGACATTACTGGGAAGATCATTATGATGCCCAGAATAAAGAAGACAGAGCTTTTGTAGAGAAAATGAACATCCGAAACGACGATGAAGAGTTTGCATATGAATCATGTGATGATGCAAAATGTGATTGTCGTCAATTTTTCGACGTCCGAGAAGCTGAAGAAGACTACGAACCGGACGACAGATAATGGATAATTTAGAAACACTGCTTAGGAATGCTCATGAAAAAAGATGCACCTCTGACCATGCAGATTGCTATATAGGAACTTGTCCGGTTAATACAGTTGCATTCTTACTTAACGAACATAAAGACAGACCTTGGATGATCTTCGGGCTGATAAAATATATAGAATGGTTGGCAAAATAAGAATTTGTGTATCATGTGGCGAAGGGCTGAAACAATGCACCTGTCCAAAATATGTTAAGATATTACAAAGGTTAAAGTTATTATTATGAAATGGTTATTTGAAGATTCACCAAATGAAATAGAATCTGACTTGAACAAAATTAGATTCACAGCCAGACTTAGAAGAAATAGACAAGTTTCTATTCCTAAATTTATGTTGGATCAGATAGAGAAACAGTTAGGACAAATCCCAGTAGGGGCTAGTGGACGGACGATGAATTGCCAACTAGTTTGCGACATTAAAGCTATACATATAAATGATACGTGGTATAGGATACAATCGAAAGATACACAAACGTCAGATGAATTACAATCTGATAACAGTAAGGAGGAATGCTGAAATGGATACTAAGAAACTAGAAGCTTGGGCCGATAAATCGGGACAATCCGTGGCAGACTTGGAAGCAAAATACAAAGATATTTTCGCAACTTTGCCTTCATCAGTACCAGAAGCACAAAAAGATAAACGTACTTTGCAATTACTCAAGAGCGAGATTCAATCAAATCTACGTTCACCAGCAATTGCATTCCGTGCAATCATTGTGGGTGCAGATGAGCCACGAGATATGATGCAAGCTATCAAAGCCAAAGTCGTAGAAGAATACCAATCAGATCCACAAGGTGTACTAGATAGCAAGAAAGCTAGATTAGATACCGAAACTAACGAACTAATCTTAACAGATAGTCGTAAAGAGATCAATGGTAATCCAAACAAACGATACGGTCAAGATCAGCCTGCAACTTTGTTCGTTAGACGAGTTGTCATGGCAGTTAGAAAAGCAGGCGATGATAAATGGGTACCAGGTAAAATACAATTACGTGGTGACATAGCCAAAACTGACTTGCCATATTTCCAAGAAGTAGAATTTAGAGCATTAGGCGAAACTGGCGAAGACTTTTATGATCTAAGATCATCATCAGTCACAGCTTTCAGACCACTCGAATCAGATGAGAATATCCACGAGATAATCTCAACTGCATTCGCAGACAAGTTTAAACCATTGGGGGAAATTGATATTAAATATCACGAATCCAACCGTGGCGATTACGAAGCTTTTGTGGTAACTGAAGGTACTGTTGATGTGTTAAGACGCATTGAAAGTGAAAAAGCCAGCAGTGATCTTCTCGTTTTGAATGATGAGACTTTATCATTAGATGCTGATAGTGTAACCTGTTGGGTACCAAAAACACTCAGAGGCCATACCAACTTTGGTAAGGGTTCTGTTGTAACCGTATTCGCAAGAACACAACTAGCAAAGAAATATGATAGAGAAGCAAAACAACAAACCGACGAAGACATGATTGCATTAAATGCTCTTGGCGTATTTCCAGTTCCTGGCTTAGCTACACCGGCGGACGAGGAACTCCTCTCGTAGATCTGGAGTTGTTGTATACATGACGAACGCAAAAAAACTTACAAAATCTGTCAAAGACGGAGTTGTAAAAGCAAAACGAAAATATACTGCGGAGACGCATTTATTATTTCATTGTTTTGTTTGCGACCTTGATATACAAGCATTCAGAAAAGACGACAATGGAGAATTTATTCCTCAGACAATCTGTCCGCATATGGCGTACAAGGGCATCATATAACAATGTCAATGAGCGATATGAATAAAGCCGACAAAGCTAAGACAGCAGAGAGCACTGCATCTAAAGTAGATGCATTGTTTAAACCTATTACTGAAACCAATTCTCGTAGAGGATTAAAGGTTTTAGTATGGGGCGAACAAGAAGTAGGTAAAACATATTTTGGTCTCAGTTTCCCTGAGCCAATTTATGTAATTTCTACAGAGTTTGGAGTCTCCCAATTGCAGCATCATTTCCCAGAAAAAGACATTCGAATAATGGAATGTAGTGAACCTTATACTGATAAACCACAAAAGAGTGGCGGCGCAACAGACGAGGATCCTTTTGCTATTGATCCAATCAGATCATTAGAGAAAGTAGAATTAGCTACAGAAGCATTAAAAGATGTTGAGGGTGGAACAATTATCGTTGATTCAATCAGTGATATTTGGTCTTGGTTAGGTTTGTGGTTGCACTATAATGCAGCAACAAAAGTAAGCAAGTCATCTGGTAAGGAATTTATGATGCGAACAGAATGGCAACACGCAAATGCTAAATACAGATGGTTGGTAATGAGATTACTATCTCGACCATGTCATGTAGTATTTACCAGTAGAAGCGGTGCTGTTTATGATGCAAGTGGTAACTTGACTAATCAAACGAAAGCTAAAGCTCAAGGTGAAAGCACATACTATGTGGACATAAGTGTTCACGTAGAGAAAAGACCAATGCCCCTTATGGAAGGAGGAAAAGCTACTTCAAAGATGGTAGTGAAGAGAATGGGTACGATTGAAAAATGTCGATTCAATTCTGTAAATAATTTACAAGTTGAAGATATCACATTCGAATCACTAAAGAAAAGTCTTGAAGGAGAAGTTCCGAAAGAGGTATTTGGTATTTAAACCTTCCTTTTTTTTTTTAATCATGAAACGAATAGATAGACTCGCACTAGTAGGACACACATTACAAGATGAAAAGTCTGTTCGATTATTAGAATATTTACTCGGTAATAAAGATGGAGTAAATTATGCACGTATGGAAAGATACCTAGCACATAAAACTAGAGGTGTTATGAATTATCATCTTAAAAAATTAATGAAAGCCAATATGGTAATGGTTGATACAGAATATATTAAACGATTAGATACGTATGTAAACTTTTACAAAGTCACCGACTATGGAAAAGAAATGTACAATAAGTTATTAGAAGTAGATAAAAGGTACTTTAGATGAAACTAGCAATTGATCTACCTGTAAAGTATTCGGACTTGGATATAGGGGATATTACATTTTGTTTAGCACCATTATTAAATCGCCAAGATGATACTGGTAGAAAGTATATGGCAGCTATGGATAATCTACAAAAGAATGGACGCCAGATAATGTTAGATAATGGTGCTTGGGAATTTGGTGCATCTATGGATAGTCAAGAGTATATGGACATTATAAGTATACTCGAACCTACTTGGGCAGTGATACCTGATGTTATGGGTAGTGTAAATAAAAGTATTAGTTTAGCTAGAGACTTTATTCCAGACTTGGTACAATTAGATAATAGACCTAAATTAATGTTTGCTCCACAAGGAGGAACAATGGATGACTTGATAGAATGTTACAATGCTGTAATGGATGATTATAGTAAAGCAGTTGATATTGTTTGTATTCCAAAGCACGTAGGTTTTTGGAAAGATAGAATTAAAGCTGCTGATGAATTATGGGAAGGTGCTAATAAAAAGTTTAAGAAGGTACATTTCTTAGGCTTTGTTAACTTACAAGAGCTAGCTACATTCCATTCCAAGCCATGGAAACTAGTTAGTATGGATACGAAATATCCGGTTAAGATAACATATGCAACAGAATTTACAGATCAATTAGGTTATTACTTTACACAATTTCCTTTAGATATACAATCATTGAATTACCATGTTAAAGGATTTAAACTAGGAATAGAGAGCAAGTTGAAAAAGAAATGATGATGGATATAGATGAATTAACTACAGAGGATATCAAGGAAAGTGTTGATTATATCTATCAACAAATACTAGATAGTGGCTGGAAACCATCCAAGATTGTTGGTATTCAACTAGGAGGATTAACACCAGCATTGATGTTAGCTAAGAAATTTGGTATGAAAACTATAGATACTATCAAGATGAATGGTAGTTATGCAATACATTATAACTTACCGGTATTAGACCGTAAGATACTTTTAATAGATGATATTGCAGACTCTGGTACTACTTTTATTAATGTTTTAAGAGAAATGATAATGATGGATACGAACGCAGAGTATGATATAAGAACAGCTGCTATTGTTCATAAAACTCATACTTCAAAACATACACCTGATTTTATTGGTAGAGCTACTCAAGCTCATTCATGGATACAATTTCCATGGGAATGGCATGATGAGGTAGTTGACTAATGGTAATTGATCACGGAGACCCTCACAGAGAAACTATGACGGAAAGTATTTATTATACTCACAAGGAATGGAAATATGATCCACATATTGGACCTATACTTAGATTAATAAATGAAGATCAAGTAGTTGCAGAAGTATTCGTTGATGAGTTTATCGAATATGCTATTGCTTTATCGGCTGCCATTGAAAATAAAAAGTACATCAAGATGAGTAACGGAATGGTCGACCATGCGCTACCGTAAAATTGATGCAATCCAATTATACGAAAGAGGAAATTATAAACCTATTCTCCTTGTCTTTGCTAGAGGAGATGACGGAAAACGTTATAGTATTAGACAAGAAGGATTAACAAGTTACTTTTGGTCTGCTACAGAACCAGATTATAATTTAGATTTACAAAAGAAAGTTAAGAAGGTTGAATCAGGATACACTAGTATCTATGGAAAACCTTTATGGAAGATTACTTCTAAAATGCCAGGTGACGTAATTGATCTTAGAGATGGATTACCACACCATGAAGCAGATATTCACTGGCCTGAATGTAAGTTAATAGAGCTAGGTATTACAGATGGTTTTGAATTAAATGAATATAATAGAATCGTACCAGCAGATGCAAGTGATATTGAATTAAGGACTTGGGTAGTTGACGTTGAAGTTATATCTACACCAGATATTGTACCAACTTGGGAGACACCACAATATCAAACTGCTTGTGTGATTGTTTGGGATAGCTATGAAGATAAACAATATACTTTCTCTACAAATGGAACAAATGAGAAAGAAATGTGGAAGGAGTTTTTAAACTTATTAAAGAAACATGATCCAGACATTATTACAGGTTGGAATGTTGACTATGACGCTAGCTGGATTATGGCTAGAATGGACCACCTTGGCATTGATAAGAATGCATTATCACCTGTACACAAAGCTGAAATAAGACATTGGACTGCTCCAGATAAAAAAGTACATCATAAATTTCAAATAGCAGGTAGGATAATATTTGATGCATTAGCTGCATATAAAGTTAAAAAGAATCCATCTGGTCAGATGAATAGTTATAATCTACATGCGGTAGCTAAAAAAGAATTAAATTACGAATGGGAAGACTATGGAGATAAGATTAAAGCTACGTGGGAAAAGGATCCAAATATAGTTATTAATTATTGTCAGACCGATGTAGAGACTGAAAAGAATATTATAGTTAAAGAGAAATTAATAGAGCAAGCATTAGCTGTTGCAAAATTAAGCGGTTGTACATTACCTCAGACGACTTCTAAAGAACAAATAATCGACCATGCGATTTTATTAAGACGAGGTAATCGAATACTACCAAGTAAACCTAGAGGAGAAATTGAAAGAGATGTTAAAGGAGGTATGGTATTATTGCCGTCACCAGGTACTCACTACAACATTGGAGTATTTGACGCAGCAGCTCTATATCCTAGCATTATTGCGGGCTTTAATATATCGCCTGAAACAAAAAAGAAAGAAGGAACCATTGTGATTAAAGATGAAAAAGAAAACGAATATAGATTTCTTGATCCTAAAATTCAAAAAGGAATCATGCCTGAAACTATTACGGAATTCAGAGCTCTGAGAGAGAGAGTAAGAGAAAGAAAGCGTGCTGCTGAAAAAGAATTTGGACATGACTCACCCCAATACAAAGCATTAGAGGAGGAAGATACTGCTGATAAATTTATCATTACTAGTTTCTACGGCGTCATGGCCTTTCCACGATTCAGATTATTTGATCCCGATTGTGCGAATGCAATTACAGCAGTTGGAAGAATGGTTATTAATGGGCTTGCTGAGCATTTAAAAACCAAAGGTTATCCTGTAGAGTATGGTGACACAGATAGTGTATTTGTGAACTGTAAAAATCTTGATGGAGGCTTTATAGTTAAAGATTTAATACATGATTATTTAGATACGAAATTAAAGTCTATGGGAGTTACAGGAAGCGAGATTGATGTAAAATTTGAAAAGTTCTTTGATAAGATTGCTTTTAAGAGAAGAAAGGTAAGTAAAGGTAAATGGGTACCTGTTAAGAAAAAGTATGCTGCAAAGATGACTTGGTCAGAAGGAACTAAGACTAATGAAGTGTACGTTAAAGGATTTGAAACAAGACGTAGTGATACTCCTGATATATTAAAGCATACTATGGAACATTTCTTTAAGGTTTGGTTGATCGACGACAACGAAAGCGGAGCTCTGACTTTGATAAAAAATATAAAAAATAAATTTGAGGACGTTAATCCGTATGAGATAGCGGTGCCGAGACAGATACACACTGCGAACGAATCTTCGCCTTGGTGGAGAGGAATGGAATATGGAAAAACTCTAGGGTGGAGGTATGATGAATCAGCTGCCCCAAGATTATTATATGTCAAAAGGGTCAGTTCACCGTTAATGCCCACAGATGTTATCTGTATACAAGAACATCATAAATTGCCTCCAGAAGTTGAAATAGACTTTGGTATTATGTTTGAGAAGATAGTGAAGAAAAAATTCGAACCTATTCTTGATGCAATGGGATATCATTGGAGAGTAGTAATAGATGGAGAACAACAATTGGATCAATGGTTTAAATGAGTATGGATGTATCACTAACAGTAAAGGATTACCAGAATATACTTAATTGGTATGAACGAGCGTTTGCTAAACAAAATAATCCAAATCAAGATGAAAGGAACACTTTTATTAAATTATCAGCAATGGCTTTAGCTAGAGCAGATGAAGCAAAGGAGGCAAGTGAAGATGAGTGATGTAGACGAATTCCATGAAAGAGCTTGGGTATGTAACCATCCTAATTTATTCTTTAAGGAATTTAAATTTTATTGCAGGACTTGTGGAAAAGAGGTAGGTAAAGATGTGGAATAGATTCTGGCAATGGTATGATTCACATATAACAGAATCATTATTATTAACTGCGATTATCATTTATATCCAAATACCACATATGATATGGAACGCAGATCTTTATTTAGAACTGGGTATGATTTCTCATGTACATCCAGTATTAGATTTCTTCCTATATGGTGTAGATTTGATTGAAGTGATACCTATGATAAATATTGGTATGTTAATCTACTCGAGGATTAGAAATGGAAAACAAAAAGATTAGAAAGACTGCATTCATGATGTTTAAACATTGTGAGAAACAGTTTGAGTATTTCTTTTTCCGTGACCCAGATTATGATGCTTATGTACAACCTGTAGTTGATGACAGATCACCTACTGGAAAGGGTCAAATCTTCCATGTAGGATGTGATGATTTCTTTCCAAAAATAGATCTCGAGGAGATGAGGAGACTTGATAGTGAACAGGATCTCATTAAATATATTCGAACTCGGCTACCTGACAATGAACGAATTGACGATTGGTTTGATTACTTTGCTGAATTTGAGGCTAGACGATTTATCATGGCAAAGACGGCATACGAGAAAGAGCTAGACAAAGTTTACATGCCAGTAGCAACAGAGCTATATGTTAACTTGCCTGGTGAGTATCCACGAACAGGGCATGTTGATAGGTTAGATTATTTACCAGCAGAGAAAGCATTATGTGTTGTGGAATATAAGACTGGACGTTCTTATGATTTGTCCAAAGATAGGACCTTGACGAGTCTAAGAGCGGAAACAGGTTGGTATGCAATTATCCTTAACAAACTTAAGATGTATGATTTACCTGTAACACATTGGGCTTGTATAAATCCAATGCTAAAACAATATCATGTTGAAAGATTCCATTCAATGTCATTAAAGGCAGTTGAGAATCAATATAATAAATTGGTGAAAAAGATTAAAGCAAAAGGACCGTTCGAGAAGAACTTAAGTCCATTATGTGGTTGGTGTAAATATTCGAATGATTGTTTGTATAGTTTCGGTGAAGGAGATTTTGATTTAAATGGATTGTAAGTTTGAAGTAAAAGAAGGTAAGATGTATATAACTACAGACGATTATTGGTACGTTATAGATACTGTTACGCATTCATGTACAGCTATTAGTGTAGATGAAGTAATAGCAGCTCAGGAAAAGAAGGTAGAAGAAGATGAATGACGAAGTGAGGAAGAAAATAGCTGAAATGACTGACGAGGCAGACGCTTTGCTTTTCGGTTCAAAAGATCAGGATTACAATAGCGGATCAGTTGACATATCGGATATGTTCCCATTTGGATGGTATAGTGCCTATACTTTTATGAATAAACATTTAAATAGATTATTAAGCTTATATTCTCCTAATGCAAAAGAACCAAACCACGAGTCTATAAAAGATAACTGGTTAGATCTTTTAAATTATGTAAGACTAGGATATGCAATATTATCCGTGAAAGGGGAATTAGAGCAAGTAGAAGGTGTATGGAAAGATGACTATAAAACGAAAGAAGAAGAAGAAGGGAGGTAAAGGAGATGGCTATTAAATATACTCGTTTATTTAAAACTACGTTTAGTTTTAGACATTTCATATCTAAAGACCGACCTGAATTGGTTGACAAGGCTTGTCTTAAACCACATAATCATTTAGATGCATATTTAGAAGTTAGAGTTAAGACGAAAGATTGGGTCGACTTTAAAGACATTAAAGTAGCAGTGTTGGGAAGTTTAGATCATTTAGGTGAACCAGATGAGTCTAAAGATAAAATTAGATACATTGGTGGAATGGATACAGAAACTCTAGTAAAAGAATTACAAAAATTAATCCAAGTCGAATTATTACTTAAACATAAAGACGCGAAGGTGGGCTTACGAATTTGGGAGACTGGAAAGTATGGTATTGAAGTTTGAGCAAAGAAAATGTTTGGTGTCATACTTGCAAAGGAACTGGTCAATATCGGAGACGGGATGAAATTGGAAGAGTCACAATCGCCAATTGTAGAAGATGTTCCGGCAAAGGTAGAATCAGTGTTGAAAGAGGAAGTCCTGAGTGGAAAGCTGGAAAAGATATTGTCACCGGCCAATGGCCAAACAACCCAAACAAAGAATACCGTTAAGTGTTGTAAAGTTAATTGGGGCGAAGAAGTTTTAAGATGCTTACATTGCGGAAAGCATTTAAGAGAATGAAAGAGAGACCAGAATGGGCATGGTTAAGAGATGAAGATGAAAATGAAGAATCAAACGAATGCGACTGAAAAATCATTAGGCTGGGGAGAAGAGGCTTTATATTTATATGAAAGACCTTATCCTACAATTAATGGTGAAGGTAATTTTATAGGACAAAGCTGTATCTTTGTTAGATTTCAAGGATGCAACGTAGGCTGTTCCTGGTGTGATGCAATGTCTACTTGGCCTGGAAAGAAAGGTAGTAAACCTTTAGGTACAAGATATACATTTGAAGACTTGGAACAAATATTTATGAAAGAGTTTTGGAATGTAGATCGTATTTGGTGGACTGGTGGTGAACCAACAGAGTTCTCAAAAGATATATTACATTTCATAGAATGGTTTGAAAAGAGAAATCCTAATCATAAAAAGATATGGCATATGATTACAGCAGGAGAAGAAGTATATGTTCCATTACTTGATAAATTAGATTTCATTACTATTGATTTAAAACCTCCAGCTAGTAGAGCATTTAAAGGAGATCAAACAATCCAGAATGAATTTATTGGTGCTTGTATAGAAAATGAAACTTTAAGAAATAAAATTGAATTTAAAATGGCTGTAGCAAAAACTAAAGAAGATATTACATATGCTTTGAACCAAATTAAATTCTTTGATCCTATTAACGTTACGATTCAACCTGTCATGTGGTCAGAAGCTGAAGTTAAAAAGAATAAACAATATGCAGAGACTTTAAAGGATTATAGTCTGTATCTTGAAAAGTTCCAACAACCAGCACATGAGACGGGTGAATTGCCTACTGGATGGGTTTCTTATCAAGAGTTCGCCGAAACGTTTTTAAATTCAGTTCACACAAATAATTGTAGAGTATTATGTCAACTTCACAAAATATATTGGCCAGGAGAGATGGACGGGATATGAAAACCGAAAAAATAGAAAGACTGATCGAAGAATTAGTTGATGTCATGGGTTGGGATAAAGATATTAACTTTAATGACACACCAAAACGATTTGCTAAATGGCTCGCAGTTTATCAAGGTTTGTCTAAAAAACAAATCGATGAATCGTTATGTGATCATTTTAAAGCTACGTTCCCAACAATTAATAATGGCTTAGTGGTACAAGACCCAATTAAAACGTTTTCAATGTGTCCACATCATATGTTGTTGATAGAATACGACGTATACATAGGATATGTTCCAGAGGGAAAAGCAATAGGACTTTCAAAGCTCTCTCGCATTGCTATTGATCTTGCAAGATATCCTTGGATACAAGAGGATTATACTTCTGAGTTGGCAAACGTTTTACACAAAGGTTTGAATTGTAAAGGGGTAATGGTTGTTTGTAAAGGCATTCACAACTGTATGCGTGCTCGGGGAGTTAAACAACCTGAGACTGTAACTACCACAAGTAGTTTAACTGGTGTATTTGCAAAGCCACCAGAAGGATTTAATCCTCGACAAGAATTTTTAGATTTATTAAATTTAGGTAAAGCATAATGGCCGAGATTAGGCATTGTGAACATACAGTTCCTTGCAGTGTGTGTGATATTGTTCTTTGTCAGCATTGTATAGAAGATTGTGCAGGATGTGGAATGGAAGGTTGTAAAGGATGTTTTGATTCTCATTTAAAAAGATGCGATGAATGTCCTGGTGACTTTTGTCCAGAAGAAATGAAACAAGTAGATGGAAAAACAGTTTGTCCTATGTGTAAAATAGGAATGGAGTTATACTAATGAATTTTATGGAATGGGGTAAATCAACGAGTGAAGTTATGTCAACTGCAAGAAAGTTGAACTTGTCTAAGACACTAGTAATAATATCTGGTGGAATGGATAGTGCAACTTGTTTAGGACTAGCCAAATCTTGTTCTAAAGAAGTAGGTTGTATAACTTTTGATTATGGTCAGACACATAGTAAAGAAATTATATGTGCTAGAGAAGTTGGTTGGGAATATCAAGCTGATGTGAAAACAATTGACTTGAATAATCTAGCAAGTAATTTTGTTACAGCATTGAGTAAAGATTCTGATATTGAAATACCAGATGGTGCAACTTCAGATGTTCCACCAACTTATGTACCATTTAGAAATACTATAATGTTAGCTATTGCAGCTGGATATGCACAGTCATGGGGATATACTGATATCTTTTATGGTGCTAATATTATTGATTATTCTGGTTATCCTGATTGCAGACCAGAATACATAGCAAAAGTAAACGAAGTAATCAAAACACATACAAATGATATTTTTGTACATGCACCAATTGTGTATCTTACAAAAGCAGATGTAGTTAGATTAGGAGAGGAAGTAGGAGTACCTTGGGATAAGACTTGGTCTTGTTATCGGGGTGGATTAAACGCTTGTGGCAAATGTCCAAGTTGTGAATACAGACTCTTAGGTTTCGGCCAAGCAGGAATTAAAGATCCAATCGCTTATGATGAAGGAGTAGAAACATGGCCTCAAAAGACATAGAGATTGTTGTTGATTCCAGAGAAAAAGTTAAACAAAGAACTTTACTTAAACATAACGGAATAGAATTTACAGTAAAAGCTTTATCATGTGGTGACTATGCAGCTTATGCTGATGATGGTAAAGTTACAATAGAAAGAAAAGCAATTTCTGATTTTATGCAAAGTCTTCTATCGGGTAGATTAGAAGATCAATTAAAACGATTAGCTTCAGAACCTATACCAATTTTACTTATTACAGGTAGTTACAAAGAAGTAGAAAAGTATTACAAGAAGAGCAAGATAACCGAAGAACACGTTCAAGGTGCAATTGCGAGTGCAATAGTTAGATTTGGATTAAGAAGTGTAATTTGGATACAGGATGGTTATTCTGATCCACATAATGATGGTTTGATGGTGGCTACGAAACTCTTGAAAAAGATTGCAGAAGGGAAGCTGGATCAGATTAAAGATAGAAGAATAAAACGAACTGAAAATCCACAAAGAGAAGTGGTTAAATTATTATTAAATGTTCCGACTGATGTCGCACAAAATCTTTTAGATAGATTTTCTACAGTAAGATGTATAGTGAATGCAGATGATAATGAATTGCTTAAAGTTCCAGGAATTGGTCCAAGTAGATTACAACGTATTAGATTCATGTTGGATAATGTGATATCAAAATGAATCTGTTTAAAAAGTATCCACAATTATATGTGATAGTTATCCCAGCAATAATCGTACCAGTAATGCTAATAACTACTTTTACAGTAATGGGAATAGAAGTGATAATAAGATGACTGATGTATATGAAGCAATATTAAATGAATTAGAGGCCAGGAATGTAGCTTATGCTAGAAAGTTTCCACCATACTATATTTCTTCTTTAGGTTGTCACATATTTAATATCATGAATCAGCAAAAAGGTATTTATACAGAAGCTGGTTTGAAAGTTAACACTAGACAACATATTATCCTTGTTACGGTTCCAGGTTTCGGTAAATCATTTTGGCTTAGACAATTTTTAGAAAATGAATTAAGTCTAGTAAAAGGAACAAAGATAGGTTGTACTTTTGAATCGCAAATGTCAGAAGCAGGATTTGTAGGAACTGCTAAATTTAATTCTGAAGGCGTAGCACAAGAGTCACCTGGTTTATGTAGAAATGAAAGTAATAGTATAGTAGGAATAGAAGAATTTTCAGCTATATCTGCTGCAGTAAGTCAAAATTATAATGCAGGATTGGATACAGCTTTACTTACAGCATTAGACTCGGGAATGGTTAGGAAAAGATTAGCCGCAGGTAAAATAGAATATCAAACTAACCTTTCTTTGTGGACTGGAGTTCAACCTGCAAGATATGAATTGAGCAGTGGATTAGCTAGAAGATTCTTATTCCTATTACTTATTCCTAACTTTAATGATATTAAACAATTCAAATTGAATAGAAGAAGTAGTAAGAATGTAAAGACTAATACTTTAACATTGGGTAAACTTAAAGCTGCTATTAATACACGGTATGATGATATTATGAAAAAATTAGAAAAGGTAGAATTTGATAGAACTGTTTACAAAAAGCTTGATGAATTAGATGTAGTACATTATGAAGAACCATTATATGAACGAATTGCCTTAGGGTATTGGCTTATGAAAGTAAAAGAAATGCCAAAGACTTTGACAATTAAAATGGATCCTACACTAGATGCTTTATTTGATAATGAGAAAGGAGATAGATTTAAGATTAAAAGAGGAACACAATTAGCACAAGTATGGGCCTTAGTACAAGATGTAGGTAGAATAAGTGAATTGAAACTAAAGAATCATTTATTAGACTTTGGTATGGATTGGCAAGATGCATCTGATTTAATTATGACTTTGATTAAATTGAAATGGGTTAAGAAAGAAGTTAATGGTGATATAGTAGCCATTAGGGATAAGAAATGATCGGTGATTTAGGATTTACATTAATTTGTATGGCCTATTTCTTCGGTGGACTCACGATAGGTTATTATATCCCAAAGTGGAAAGAAAGTAGAAAAAAGAAAGGTGACGGAAGATGGGATTAGGATGGTTTAAGAATCTAGGTGGATTATTAGAAAGAGAAGAATTTGATCTACCTAATGATGCTGAAATACAAGCTTGGGCAGATTCAATTCAAGCTGAATTAGTCGGAGCACAAGGAAGTGAAAAGACTAGATTATTATATACTTTAGCTAATGCAATGATTTTTCTTAACCAGATACAAGAGAAAAAGAAACCTAAAAAACCAATTGTAAAGAATGATAAAGGTAAATGGGTATGGGTATCTGATGAAGATGTACAAGAAAAACACGAGTTAGATGATAAATGAGTGATTGGGGTTCAGGTAATTATCCAATCGAACCTTGTCCTAAATGTAAAAAGAAAGAAGGTTACAAGTGGACTTGGGGAAAGAATGACGGTCATTCAAAAGGATATTCTACTTGTAAAGGATGTGGAGCAAAATTTTGAACTTTAATTTATTCTATCTAGTACCAATTGTTCTTATGTTTATTTTAGTTATGTTTATAGCTTCACATAATACACCAGCAGATACACATCCTATTAGGGATTGTATCGCACCAAATATAGGAATGACTAATCCATGTCCGTAATGTATGAAGACGAAGATACTTGGGAAAAGCATTACAAGGAATGGAAACGTTTACTTCCTAGTATAACTCAAGATTACAGACTTAGAGTTTTTAAAAGATTAATTTCTGAATACGAAAATAAAGGATAAAAAAGAAGCAGGGCTGGCTCGTAACACCAGTCTTCTTTTTCAAGTGTGCGTACTCACACTACCCTGCTTTTGTTAATGAGGTAAGGGGAGTCCCATTAACGTCGGGAGTAACTCTGACTAGTATAATTCGTCGTCGTGTCCGCGTACTCTCAATGCTGTCTTGATACCTTTGTTAGCAAAGAAACTTACACCAGCTATTGATAATAGTGTTGGTATAAAGTTACTTGTGTTGATTTCCTGACCTAAGCCAGTTATCACTGTGAACGAGGTAAAGACACCAATGATTACAGAGTATGCGAATTTTCTATTATTCCAAGATTCTGCAGCAGTTGCAAGATATCCAGCGACAGCTATTAAAGCTCCCATACCGATACCGACTGTGCCTTGGAGTATTAATTGTTCAAAACTCATATTCAATCACCTAATTGATGTTGTTATCATTCATTTTGCGGAGTAAGTGGCCTAATATATCTCCCATAGATCTTGACCTAACGTGCGATACGGCAGTATCATTTGATTCTAAAATCAAATTTACTGTATCACTTTTGATAGTTATTTCCATTATACGGAATTTACCATCCAGTTCCTGTTCTGGTTTCACAATACGGATAACATCCCCTGTTTCCATATCGAATCTTACGTATTGTGAGAATGGAACTGTTGCTTTAACGACTGGTGTGAGAATTTTATATTCATCTAAAAGCTTTTCAGCTACACCTGTGGCTTGTGCCATGCTAGTAATCTGTTTATCAGTTACTACCATTTCGTAAATATATTTTAGGTCAGTATCAGTTTCTGCAATACTCTCAATTTGAGTATTAGTACTTTCTTCTTTTCCTAAAATATTTACTTGGTTTGCAACATTATCAACTGAAATTTCTGGTACAGATTCAACCATTACATCTAATACCTTGTCTAACGTTTTTCCTTTAGATCTAAACGTTTCAAGATAGATTATATGATTTTCACTATCAGCCCATAAATCTAGTTTTGCTGCTTGAGCAATTTTCTGAAGTGCTTGCCAGTGATTACGATATTTGAATTCTATGTCTATAACCTCAGTAGAGGTATTTGGACCGAGTTCCCAAGCCATACCATCTGGCATATCTTCATTTGCTTTTGTTAAAATTTCTTGTGCTAACACATTGACCGCCGTCGAACTATAACTGAGTTTAGCACTATTAAAGGGATAACGGGCAACTACACCCGATAGATTTTCAACATTCTTATATACTTGGTTCGCTTTCGTACTATCCAAGGTAACGTTATAAATTCGCCACTCATCCATGTGACCTGTGAACCTATATGATCCAGCTTTACCACCTAAGGTCATTACATTATTATTTAAAGTAGTTGCTGATAAATTATCTGCATCAGTTGTTGTAGAAACTTCAGCACCATCTACATAAAGCTTTAACCCTGAGGCTGAGAGAGAGGTAGACTTTGTCACAAAAATATGATGCCATTCTCCATCTAGGAGATTTGTAGTATATCGTTTTTTAAGTTCGTTAGAGTTTGCAGTATTACATAAAGAGACACATAGATGATTGGATGATGAGAAATAAATAGAAAGCCCAATAACGCCATTTAATTTCTGATAGAGGTATTGTAATGAACCGGTGTTGGAAGATTTAATCCATCCTCCCATAGAGAATGGTTGATTATTTTCAAAGTCAAAAGAAGCTTCATCTGCAGCATTGCATTGAATTTCATTAGAACCTGTAAAATTAAAAGCTTTAGCATATTTACCATCTACATAGGTAGCACTACCACCTTGCATTTCAAGTTCAAGATTATCAGCATTATAATTTACAAGACTACCTGAACGGAATATTCGTCTAGTTAAATGCCAAGCATTTTCTTTAGCAACAACAGTAATTTGATTCTTGCCTAAAGATTTACTTGTAATAATTCCTTTAAAAGGAGTTAGAAAGGGTATGGAAATATTTCTTTCCAGTACCACATTAATTCTTTCTTCTGGTTGGTTTGGTAAAGAAAACCTTACCGTTTTTATTTCATTAAGTTTATCAGTAATAGTCCAATTGGATATATTACTAAATGCTGCTCTTTTCTTATAAGGATATTGACCAGCAGTATCAGTTGCAGCTGATGTATTGTATTTTGCAGTAAATGAAGAACTACTCATACAGTTTTCTCAGCGCCGCATACTTTACATTTAACCTTGCCGTTGATTACTTGTGCTCCTTTGAACCATAAACCACATTCACATGCAGATGTATGAATTCCGTCAGAACCAATTGTATCTTCAGCTTCGGATCGATTAATTAAAGGCATTACTCTATCACCACCACAAGACTTTTAGGAAATTCAAAATTGTATTCTGGCTTTTGCCTGACAGTAGTAGCACTTCCTGTGGTATACTTTACAGAAAAATTAACAGTGGTCATCTTAATAGAATCCCGTAAGTTAATGTAGCTGTATCGCCACTAGAAAGTGTAACTGTAGTATTTAATAATCCTCTTGCAAATAAATCACCGCTAGCATGAGGTGCAAACCAAACTCCTAATTCAGCTACAACAGCTGGTCTATCATAATCACCTGCTGCGATTAATCTAGAAAAAGTTAATGTGTTAGTTGTTCTAGTTCTTGAAGTAACTGCTTTTCTTACTTGTGCTGCAGTAGTACTACCTCCCTGTTTACAAGTTGTATTGAGATCAGTATCTCCAACTGCCGGTGTTGCGGTTCCTGTGCCACAGGAGAGATAGTTTATTGTATTAGTATGAGCGCCTATTAATAAATCACCTAATTCATAAACACCTGCATTAGTAATTATATTTTCAGTTTCTTGTTCGTGTTTAAGATTACCATCTTTATCGAATACTTTTAAAGTAAAAACACCATGATGTGGTAAGATCATATCTTCGTTTTGTTTATGGACCATAAATTTCCCTCGGGCTCCTTAACTCGTTCTCTCTATATAAGCAACTTGTATATAATTAGGTAATGATGTAGCAGCTGCGTGTTGATGTCCTGTACTACTAGTAACAGCTGGATCAAATGTTGTAGTCATTATATCACCAGGACCATGTACGTGTTCTCCTAATCTAGTTCCTGCAGTAGCTCCAGCTGCGCCAGGATTTCCTCCTGAGCCACCTGAATCAGTGTTACCAGAAATAGTATGAGTATGATGAGCAGTTAAAGTATGAGTATGATTTTGTGAGGCATGTTGATGTGTATCACTACCGCCTGTGCTAGAAGCACTATTGCCAATTTTAGGAAATTTATTTAACCAATTAGTAGTACCATTATTACCATCTGTTAATACAAAGCCTGTAGGGATACTAGCTAGAGTATTTTTCCACATACAAATACCTGATTTAGGTATTCCCGGTTTTCTCATTGAGACTATATCTCTTCTTGCAACTCGAACTTTAAACCAAGCAGGATCTCTTGCTATTGCTATCTCTGAATGTGCATCACTAGTTCCTGTACTACCAGTTGCAGTATCACTAGAAATAGTAGTTCCTGATAATCCGTGTGTATGTCCACCACCAACAGTAACAGTTGCACTACCAGAACCAATCTTAGCTGTGTTATTACTGCCTGGTCCTGTAGCTGAAGGCAATGCATGAGTATGACTTGCTAAAGTAAAAGTATGATTATGTCCAGCTACTTCACTGTGTGTGTGAGTTGATTCTCCTCCTGTCTGACCAGGAGTATTTGTAAATTTAAAAAATTTATCATTACCAGTTGTATCAGCAGCATATCCTGTATGAAGAGATGAACTTTTCCACATCAGACAAGCTTTATGTGGTATCTGATGTGATGATCTTAAATTATAAACAGAAGTTTTCTTTATAGCTAAATAAGTATAATAAGGAGGATCTGCTGTAGCTGTAGCATCATGTTGATGGTCTCCACCAGCTGCTGTATCTAAATTAACAGTAGTTGCATTAGTATCATACTCGTGATAATGTATTCCTGCTGAACCATTATATGAACCATGTCCAGCTGAACCTGTATAAGTATCTGTTTGTGCATGATGAGCATGGCTTACATTACCATCGTGTTCGTGTGTACCCGAAGTAGCATGCTGATGTGCAGCTGTAGTAATTTCACTACCAGGATTAACACCACTAGCAGTATTTCTAGGCATTTTATCGTTGTTACTTTCTATAATAAATTTAGAAGGTACAGAACTTAAACCTGTAAATAATATAAGGTTTTGAGGAATATTATTTTTTCTAATACTTCTTGTCATAGCATTCCGAACATAAAATAATTACGTCGTCATCCTCTTTAATAATTTTAGGAGGATTTTCAATTACTTTATTAATTTCAAGTACTTTCTCACCAGTTGTAAATTCTATTGTATGTGCTGATTCTTCATGTTCATGCCATAAAGCTTGACCACCATCAGCTGTTTCAAATTTACAATCATTGCATTTAAAATATGGAATTGTTTGTTTCATTTCTTTAAGTGTTATTTTACTTTCTAAATCAGATTTACAACTCTGACATTTCTTGGGAACAACGCCACCATCAACTTGTAATAAATTACCCACTTTATCTTGTTGGGTTCGTTTATTAATTAATTTCCATTCCATTAAGATCCCCAGATTTCTGTCATATCCATAGTTGCTGTTGAAGATGAGTTTGCAGAATCTAAGAATAATTCTATAGTATGTCTACCTGCAGCTAATGATGAAACATCAATTGTTCCTTTTACTATTGCATAGCTGGTTGAACTAGAAGTTAAAACTAATGAATCACTACCAGCACCATTAAGTCTTACTCTCAAAGATGCAGCATGAGAACCGTTAGATGATTTTATTCTAGCAACTATTAAAACTAAATATCCAGCCCAAGTAGAATCGTGTTTTATTACATCAATATCTTTTACTTGTGTAGCTGTAGTACCAGTTACTACGGTTTCATTAGAATCAGCTCCTAATAATACTCTTCCTGCATTCATCCAAATTTCAGGACTAGCAGAAACTCTTACTTGTGTACAATCTTCATCTTCATTAAAATAATGATCTCCTACAACAGTAGTTGCAGAACCTCTATCTGATGTTGTACCTCTTCTAATACCTCGTTTATTGATATTACCTTCGGTAATTACATCTCCAGTTGCCCATTTATCTAAAGTCATAATAATTCCTCCAATGTGTTTCTTTCATGTAAATTAAGTTCATTCTCTTGTTTGCACGTAATACTCTCTAGTACATTCAATCGATCCCAGAGTGATTTAATAATATCTTCTGGACTGGACTGTCCGATTGTATCGACAGGTTTACCGTGTTTCTGTTTTCTTATAGTAAATTCTATCTGAGAGGCTATATCTCCCATTCGTTGATACACAGTTAATAGCATAGCTTTTCTAGCTGCTTCTCTCTCTTCCTCATATATATTCATCCTAAATCACTAAATCCTACTTTAGCTGTACCAGTTTTATATGTACCAGTTGGTGTTGTATCAAAGTCTCTCCATTCAGAGAATGCTAATCCATCTGCATGTGAAGTTGAAGGTAATGTACCACCATCTTCAGTTACTGTTAATGTCCAAGTTATAGTTTGTGATGTACTAGTTTCAGCTTGACGTTTTAACCAAAATGGAGTACCTTCTCCTACTTTTAATGTACCTAAAGCCAAACCAAAATGATCTTCTGATTCTCCATAAAAAGTAACTCCAGTTGGTACTGTATCTTCTGTTGCAATAGAACTTGCAATAGCAGTACTAGTACCATTTCCTATTCCTGCTGTATCAGCTCCAATAGAAATATTTGTAGTAGAAGGATGTTGTGAAATATGTACTTTAACATTTGTTAATGTACTACCAGAAGGATTATATACATACAAGCAACGATATTCTGTCTTACCAACTAATGCTTCTTGTCTTGAAATATTATCAAATATATTTTCTAATGTATCATTAGATACTTGTGTAGTACTTCTTTTACCACCCAAACTACCATAAGGGTTACTATTACCAGTTCCACCAGATAAATGTAATTGTATAGGCATTATCTCTTTCTCCTTGAGAATTGTTTTTGACCAAAGCCAACAATACTTTCATTAGCTCGCCACTTTACATATTGATCTTGATTACCTATATGAAATGCTAATGGGATACCTGATACTTGTGAGGATATAGATGCTTGTAATATACCAACACCAATAATCATTTTTTTATCGAAAGTAAAGTTAGCATACTCTAGCGCTGTCGTAGTTGAAGCTTTTAATTGTAATCCTGTTGGTTTTTTAAGTACACCAATAAATCCTACAGTATCATCAGCTTGACCTGCATCATAAAATGCAAACCAATTATCATCTATATTTTGCAATCCACTATCGGTATTAGTATCATTTGTAAAGTTATAAGGATTCACCCCTGTTCCTATAGAAGTCTGAAATGCAGTAGGTTGAAAACAATCCTGGAAAGAAGCAGCTGATAAATTAAGTGGATTACCTTTACCTGAATCATCAGAAGTTTTTTGATTCCAGTTAAGTAATTTGTTATTATCATAATCTGAACTAGTAGCAAATCTTCCTTTACTAGTTTCAAATCTACATTGTTTAGAATTTAATACTATTCTTGCGTGAGGCCAACCTCTGTGAAGATCCACTTCATAGTCTATTACACCAAACTTGATAGTAAATTTCATACGGGATTTTGTTAATTGTTTGAATAATACATCATTAAGATTTGTAGAAAGATTACCATTAGAATCTATAGGATTTAATGCACCTGTATATTCATAAGAAGATGAAGTAGTATTCCAACCATAGAACTTTACTTTAGGATCCGAAGTAATACGTATACGTAGCAATCCATTTTCTATAACTCTATCGCCTGAAAATTCATGATCACCAGAATAAACTCTTATCCAGTTTGCTTCAGTATCAGAACCTTTCGTATCATAAACTTTACAATTGCCCAATAAATAATTAGAAATCGAACCTTGATAATTTAAGTGTATGATTGGATACCATATAAATAAAAAGTCACTTTTAACTGTTCTTAATGTTGTTTCAGTAGTCCAATATTCTGCGGATACTTTACATTCAGCTATATCAGCATTTGTTGTGCCTTTAAATAATCTAGTTCTTGTACCACTAGGTGTTTTATAAAAGAACTTAGTAACTCCTTCTTCGAGATATCTAAGTTCCCAATTAATTTCAGTTATTCCAGCTGAAGCTGTATATGTTGCTACTGTTGATTCCACACCATCAATTGTTTGTTTAAGTGTTAATTCATTTGCAGTACCTGCAGCATTTAATCCCCAATCTACAATTAATGAATCAGTAGTTGCAATATCTTCAAACTTGTGTCTTAATCTATGAGTTGGTCTTGGTGATAAACTACTAGTGGATATAGCTAATTCACTATGTCCTACAATTTTAGTTTTAGGATAAAGATAAGTAAAAGAACTAAACGAACCAATATTCTTTCCTATTTGACCTACTTGAGAAGTTTTACCAGTAATGTTTAATTTAGAACTACTTGTTGTTAAAGTATTACTTGTCATGTAAGTACCATCTGTAGTAGAATCTAATATACCATTAGGATTAACTTGATAGTGTGATCCTACAAGAAAAGTTGCAATAGGAATAGATCCATCTTTAGTTGATCTATTATAGACTTTACCTAAAGGTTGAAATTTACTTACGTCCTTTGGACCAGCTACTGTAATACGAGTCATATCAAAATTTGTGAAAACCAGGTCCAAGTATTGAATGTCCAATCATCTAATGTATCATTCCATTTATCAGGGCCAACGCCTGGGTCTTCATCTTCTGGAAATAATTCTTCACCAGGACCATCCAAGCCAGCTTCTGCAAATTGTACGAATGATATATCATATTCCCATACAGGAGAATCAGTACCATCTGTTTCTTCTACATATTGAGGATGTGAACGTTTAATAAAGCTTTTTGCAGCTGCATATGTTCCTGCTACCCATTCATGATCAGTATCACCGGTAATTTGTATATTTATAATTTCAGATTCTGCATCTTTAGTTAATTCCCATAACTGTTGTGCTAATACTTCATCCCAAATATATCCTTTAAGTTTTAGTGTAAATGATTGCAATGAAGTAGTACCTATTGAAGGAAAATCAAATTGTGCTGATTGTGTAGGAGCACTTCTAATAATTCTTCTTTCTACTAAAGTAGGATCCATTGGTAATGTTATATCATCTATTTTCCAAGCCATTATTCAGTCAAACTCTTTGTATCTAATTCTTCTGCAATTTTATCTGCAACTAATCCAGCCATTCTTTCTATATCTTCTTCAGACCTAATACTTTCAATATCTAAAGTCATTTCAATATTATTATTCACTGTGGGAGCCGATGGGGCTAGTGCTCTTAATTGATTAGCTATGTCTTGAGCGTTACCTGCAATAGGGGTTGCTTGTGGCATGTGTGTATTCATTCCTTTTGGTAATGGACCAAAGCCAGCCATTGAAAAGCTTCCGTCTTTACTTATTTTTACACTAGCTAATCTCTCAACAGTTTTATCTGCTGCATAAGCTAATCTAGCAAAAGCATTATCTGCTTCAATAACTCTATCATTAAAGAGCATTATTTGTTCAACTGAATCTATTGTTGCTGGAACTAAACGTGTTTCTAATGCAAATAGATACCATTCATACAATGCATGAAGACGTTCTTTATCTCTTATTAATTGTACATCTTTACCAATAATTGAAACTACTACCTTTTCTTGTAACTTCATTATTTTATCAAGGTCTTCTTTATGTGCAATTATGGTTTCGGTAATTGCAGTTTCTAATATTTGTGCCTTGACTTTCTTATCCAATGCAGCAACTTCTGCTTTTAATTCTTTAGTAGTTTCTTTAAGTACTTCTTCTTGTAATTTCAATTCTTCTGTTGTTGGTGTTACAGCATCTGCTAACTCTGTTGTAGATTCTACTACTGATTCTGCACCTCTAGTTAAATCCTCTACAACACCAGGAACTAATCCCATTCCGGTAGCTGATTCTTCAATTTCTGCGTAAGCAGCTTGCATCACAGCACTCGTGTTGCTATTTAATTCTGCTGTAGTTGAAACAACTTCTTCAGCTGCAATTAATAGTTCACCAGTCTTACCAGTAAAGTCAGAAGCTTCAACAGTTCCAGTAATAATATCTACTTGGTTCTTATAATCATCTAATGATGCATCTGTTGCTTCCATAGTTTCATCAAGTTTTGTTATCCATGGATGTACTTCTTTATTATATCCTTGTATCATTTGTTGACCTTCTTCATATTGTTTCATGTAATCAGTTTCTATACCCATTACACTATCCCATATTGCTCCAATCAAATCAAAGTTTGCTATTCCTTCTGCTATTTGTGCGGCCATTAATTTACCAGACATTTGGAATTGTAATTGTGAAGCTACTACACTATCATGTATTTGTTTTCCTATATCGAATACAAGATCCCATTCACCTCTAAATGCAGCTTCACCCCAATCTGCCATTAATGCAAATAAGGCTTTAATTGATGCCATCTTTTCATTTAATTCATCCATAATTAATTTACCAAAGTCCATGCCTTCCTTCCATTTAGCTTCGAATGCAGTTTGCCAATCAGTAGCAGATGCTTCAGCTATAGCATGGAATGTCTTTTGCCATAAAGTAGCCCAATCATCTCCTGGTTTAACATTTGCAAAGTCTTTCCAGACTTGAGCTATTGCATATCCTAAAGCTACCATAGCTGCTGCTGCTAAAGCTAATATACCAATTATTCCACCACTGGCCAACATTGCAACTCCTACACCTCTTACAACCATTCCGAATTTTATCATCGAAGCACTACCAGCTACGTTAGCAGCAATAAATGCACCCATTTTAGTTACATAAGGCAATAACGGTACTGCTACCATTGCTGCACCTAAAGCAGTTAATCCTACTCCCATTAATACAGCTCCTTCTTCACCTTCTTGGAAGCCATCAGATAATGTTGTCCATAATCTATTAATACCAGATATTAAGAACCAAAGTCCAAACATAATAGCACCAACTCTCATCATACCAATTAAGAATGATGACATTGTCATATTTGTAAATCTAGTTGTAATTCCCAATACAGCCATCTTAGCAGCTGCCTTTTCTGCCAAGCTAGCGAACATAGCAAATAATGTAATTAAAGTACCAACTACAACTAATGTTCCTAGTGCAACTGATAGTCCTAAGACTATTTTTGCTAATCCATCCGTACCTAATCCTACCTTCTTATACAAGGCAACTAAGCCTCTAAATGCCCATACTGCTCCTTCTACCAAAGGAATTACATTTTGACCTATAGCTTTTCCTATTGCATGGAATGCTTTTTGAATTTCTTCTCGTCTAACAAATTCCATTAATACTTCTAATATTTGTAATAAGGCTGGAGCAAATCCTGCTACTAATTGAATCTTTAATTGTCCAAACGTATGCTGTAATCTTTTCATTGCAGCTTCAGGAGTATTCTTTAATTGTTCATATAGAAAGTCTACATACTCTCCACCACGTCTTACTTTTTCTAATCTATCTTCATACTCTTCAAAGTTATTAATTAAAGCTAAGAATACTCTCTCTGCACGAGTATCTAACTTCATACTTCTTAATATTGAATCTCTAAAGTAATCACTTTTCTCTCCTGCTGATTTCATCATCTTTGACATATCTCTCATGATCTCATCAAATTCTCTCATGTTACCTGTGTTGTCATATAAGTTAACACCCATCTTTTGTAATACTGGATTTAATGCTACAGTTTCTTTTCTAAAGTTAACGAGCATCTGTGAGAAGGTTCTACCTACAGTTCCCGCTGGTAACTGGTCACCAATCATACCAATCAAGGTACCTGCTTCTTCTATATCTAATCCCATTAATCTAGCCTGCTGACCTGCAAACTCATATGAATGGATTACTTCATCTAGAGAAAGTCTAGATTGTTTGTTTACAGCAACTAATGTATTAGTTACTCTATTTACATCTTCACCTGTTAATTTAAAGTTATTCATTACAGCAAGGAAACCTTTAGCACCTTTAGCTGCATCCACTTCCTCAATTGTCATTAATTTGAGAAGTGAGTTTGTAATTGGAATTGCTGCGTTAATATCATTAGTAGCTTTAACTACTTCTCTTAATGTATCTGCTACTTCTCCAGAGCTAAATATTGTTGCCCCTGAACCCATCTCTTGAGCATACTGAGAGAAGATTTTCATCTTTCTATTTGTTTCGTCTATTGAATCACCTAGTTCAAATGCTTCTAGTGAAGCTTTTTGAATTTTAGACATTCCCTCAGCGCCTTCACGGAAGACTTCCTGAGCAGCCATTCTAATTTCACCTAGTGCTCTACTTGCAGTACCAGCTATAAATGTCCACTGGAATGCAATGAAACCAAATTTGTTACCTAATTTCTCTGCAATAGTACCAGACTCTATCATGCCCTTATTCATGGCATTAAAGCTAGTATTACTTGCTTTCTTTGTAGCCTTTATACGTGCGTTAAGTTTTTTAACAGCACCTGAGGCTTTTTTAATACCAGCCACATTGGACTGGAAAATAAAGTTAATTGTTTCTTTAGGAGTCATATAATTCCTCTAATAAAAAAAGGAGAGGGTTAATACCTGCTTTTACGAGCCAACCTCGCACGTCGTTGTTGTTGTCCAGTCTTTGTACTACTTGAGCTTCCTCCGTGTGGAGATGAAGCATTAAGTATTTCTGCGCTAAGAAATATGCCTTCGGGGTCATCTATAGCGTATCCCAACATAAGATGGGGTAGTGTACAAGGAACTGCATGACATAACGAACCTATTGTTTTGGCGAACTGGCTCCTGCCGATTTTTTTCTTTTCTCGTCTGCCTCCTTAGACAGACCAGAAACGTCTAAAATCTTTGCAAATAAATCTGTTACTGCTTGAAATGAAATATCTCTTAAATGTAAGACTTCACCTTCTGCTAATCGAGGATCCTTTAGATCAACGGTAACAGGAGGGTCTATAGCACATGCCGGAACAATTAATTCCATCATTGGAAGTAATTTTTCTTTAAGTACTTTAGCTTGCTTATCATTCATTTGTCCATCCTTATCTACATCAAGGTTGATGTCTTGAGGCATGGAAGAAAATAAATCATAATGTTGTAACAAATCATATGCAGGTATCGATCGAATTACCCATTCGATCTCACCTAGATTTTCATCTTTTACGATCACAGTGTGTTGTGTTTTCTCTCGTAGACGTTGAATCTTTGGATTGACCATGTTTTTCTCCTAAGCTGTGAATTGTGCTTCTGTCTCGGCGTTGATTACTTCAACAATTATTGGATCGCCAGCTGCATTGGTTTCACAAGTGAAACTAATTGCTTGTACAAATCTTTCTACATTGTCGGTTGGTAATCTGTTAGAATCATATGCAATTCTTGGAAGTTTTATTGTTAGCTTTCTATTATTTGCGCTGCTTAAACCGTTGTCGGCTACAATATGAATTTCTTTTTCAGTTGTTGCTAAAAAGTCATCATAGTGTGAGCTAGCATCATATCTCAAGTCCATAGTACCTGATGCTGCAAATTGTGCAACTATATTTGCTGGAAGATATCTATCTCCTAAAGCAAATGCGTCGTCTGCAACATTATTTTCTAAGGATAATGAAAATGATTCACAAATAGTAGATGTTGATGGACTTCCTCCTTCTGCTGCACCGATCTTAAAGGTACATTCGTGACCTGCAAATGCTCTTTCAGCACTATCAAAGTCTGGGAATGTAACACTTGCTAGGGCACTTGTTGCTAATTCTTTTCTAAAGACTGTATCAAATGATCCATTAAGTGTATCATCTGGTGCATAATCTATAGTTGCGGAATTAACTATACCACCAACAAATTTGTGAGCTTTAACATCTTTACCTACTTCACAACTAAATTGAGGAATTGAATCTCCTTTCTTTATTGTGTGAGTATATGGTGCTGAACTTCCTGTAGTAGTGTTTGCGCCCAATGTATAGTATAGCAATGATGCTGCACCTTTTGGGAACAAAGGAGTATCAATAGGTCCTGTAATTTTTATTGGACCTTTAATACCACGTTTATAGTGTCTACTAGAAGCTGTTGCTGGATAAATATATCCATTATCTACAGAAATATCTTCGCCGCTGACATCGAGCACATGCACATTAGACCCTACAGACCAGCTACTATCATTAGTAGTCATTGCTGCTTGAGTCTCAAATCGTGTGTATCTTTTTGTCATACTTATTCACCTTCTATGTTTGTGTTACTATTTTTTCACATAATATAACGCATCGTACCGTTATCATATAAAATCCTTCGACTGATGTCTCTCCAGGCAATAGTTCAACTCGTGCTTGACGGCACTTGTTATTGATATTAGTGAGGTGGAATTTATCATATACTTTCTCGGCGACACCCATCGCATTATCGAATCCGGTATCGAAGTTTTGAGAATTGTATGATATATCTACATAAACAGTAAAGTTGTTCAATGTACTATTAGAAGTATATCCTCCTATGTTATCCATTGGACCTGCTATTACTACGGCTTCGTAATCGTCAGTTTTCATTCTGCGTTTACCTTGCCATTTATGTACTCTAGTGTTTCCACTATCGTCTGCTAACTCGCTAATCGTCTTACATTGAGTAACTATCTCAGTTACCAAATTTTTATAAATGTTTGCTAAAGCCATTATCTTCTACCTCCTTGATAGAATGAAAGTTTAAATGCACTAGTCATCTTTTGTTGCCATCTACCCTTTCTAGTTTGAATTTCTCCTCTAACTCTTATTCTAGCTCTATCTACAAAATTATTTGCAGGTGTTCCAGGATGGAAACCTCTACTTATTCTTGCATTAAATTGTGGTACAAATCTACCAATACTTGGTGCAGTACCTTTAATTACATAATTTGTATATCTGGCAGTAGGTCCAACTACCCTACTTAATTTACCAACATCTCCCATTAAATTGGTACTTCGTTCTAATACTTTAATAGAGTTCTTTAATCTACCTGTTCTTACAGGAACTTCTTCTTTTAATGCTTTAGTTATTACCATAGTCATTGATCTACCAATTCCAGGTAATTGTTTATTTATAGAATTCTTTGCATTGTTTATAGCAGCTGAAAGTCTTTCAACTTTTATAGGAGTTGCTCTAATTGTTACTCTAATTGAAGGTTTCATTAGTCACAATCACAATCGCAACTTTTTTGCCAGCCTTCAGAAGTAGGAAATTCTACTAATGGTGGTAGTCCTATTGGACTGTGATCATCATCAAAGTCGATTGAAGATTTACTAACATCGTTAATAAATAATTCTGCTACTCTTCTATAATGTTCTAATTTCCATTTTGCTGTTGTTGGAACAGCACCAAGTTGTCTATCAATTCCTTCGGTATAACTACCGTAAGCTAACCATACACATAATGATCTTACAGCATTATCAATATCAGTTGCAGTAGCTGTTGCTTCTTTAATATTATCAATCCAGTTTTGTGATCTAGTTAAGTTAGCAGTTAATACATCATTAGATAATTGACTTGCAGAAACTGAGTCCATTAAATCTCTGACTTCAGCAATTGTTGCGGTCAATTTCCGTTTCTCCTAATTAAATCTATAACAGTATCCACTTTACCAGTCACTTCTTTGATCTCTCCATGAATATGCTCATAACGCTGATATAAATCCTTACGGGTACTGTCCACTTTATTTTCCAACTCGGTAATACAGTCATGGATTCCCTTAATCTCTTGTTTCATTATTTCATCTTGTAATTGGTCTATACCCCTCTCTCTACCTCTCTCCATCCAATATTTATTATAAGCTGCCACACTACCAATTGCAGCAGTGACAGTGCCTAAAGCTAGACCTATAAAACCTAAATTATTTTCAATTATTTCAATCATGTTTCATCGTAAAAAAAAAGAAAAGGGAGGTTATACACATTTTAATCACTGTCTATGATTAAGATGCTACTCCAGTAATCTTTGCTATTCTTGCGTTTGTTGTTGTTGATCCGTCCAGTGGTTCTGGGATAGTTATGTATCTGAACCATTCTCTTGTGATGATATCTTCTCCACGATCGAATTCAATTCTCTTTTGTGCTGGGATAATTCCTGCACCATCGAAAGTTCCTAAGAATCCAAGTGATGGGTCATCTAATGGTACAACGAGTGCATCATTATTAACTGGCCATGTTGGTTCTATTCTAGGCTTTCTAGTTAAGAAAATTGATAATTTGTATTCTGTGGAAAGGAAGTCTTGTATCGGCTGAGTTATGTTTCGGATGAGCTTTAGTTTAGTTACTCCTACAAATGCTTCTGCAGGGAGAATTAATCCAAAGGCTCTTGGTTTATTCAACTGTGCTGTTGGTATGTTACTGTTCTTTACGATGTTAGCAATTGCTTTAGCTACATCATCTTCTGGGGTTGCACTTGAACCAGTCCAAACACCTGTTGCTGCTACATTGTTTCCAGATGGAGCTGCTGTGTTTAGTTCTGTTAAGACGTGTTTGTCTCTTTGTTCTGCAAGGTGCTCGGCTGCTCTTCTGATTGAGTCTTCTTGTAGCCAGTTGAATGCTCCTCTTAATTTAGCATCATCAGATATAAAGTATCTAACTTCTGCCATTTGGAGATCAACTTTCTTCAAGTTGTATGTGACTGGTTCAGATCGGGCTGTTGTACCGATTGCCTCAGGAGGAACAGGATAAGTTACCTTAACTGCGTCATCACCAGGAGCAAAAATCTGTGCTTCTAGTTGGTTCATTGCACGTTGACGTACAACTTGATTTACAACTGATAGAAGTGCGGATTCTTGATAAATTTTTTCTCTAATGATGTTTAGTTGAACTGCTTCATCAAATGAAGCCTCTCCACCGAATTTGGTTTTAAGCTTTTCTAGTGCGCCTGCGTTATAGGACTTCAACTCTTGTGTATTAATATATGGAATATCTGCCATTTTAATTCACCTATTGGGTACCTACGGTACCAAGTGTTAATTTAACTAACACTTTGTCTTGTCCAGGAGCGCTTCCAGATCCTGCAGCGACTGCTTCTTTAGCGATTCCAACTACTTTTCTCAACTCGGTAAATCTTGCATTCAAAGCTGTTGCTTGGTTTGCTGAAGATGTATCGCCGATTGTGGTTGCAGTGTATTTATCCACTTTACCACCTGCTGAGATTTTAATTGGGTCACCAATAGAAATTGCTGCATTGTTGTTTGCTACTTTCAATCTTACCCATCCTTCGTCTAAAACTGGAATACCCATCTCACCGATGTCTGTTCCTGTTTTATATGTTGCAGGTGGGAAATTGAGATCATGAGGATCTCTTGAAGATCTATAGTTAACTGCAACGCCTAAATCCGAACTGCCTGCCTTAGTTAGTTTAACTACACTACTTTCAGTAGTATATGCTAATACATAACCAGAATCATCTAAAGAGTCTGCATTTTTCAATTGTTCGTACCAGATTTCGCCAGGTTCTCTGACTCTACCGGCACCTGAATATGTTGCCATTTTAGTTTTCTACCTCTTTAGTTTCAGTTTCAGTTATACCAAACTTTGCTTGTAGAGCTGCTAAGTATTTTGCACCTGCTTCTGGGTCGTCTTCTTTAGTTGCTTCCTCAGTTGGAGCGCTAAATTTAGCGGTCTCTTCTGATTCTTTTTCCTGTGATGCTACTTCAGATTTTACTCTGTTAATTGCTTCAGATTGTCTTGCAGCAACGGTAGTCATTGCAGACATTAATGAAACTTTATCAGCAGTAGGAATGTTTGCTTCTTTTACAACATCGACTGGGAAGTCTGGATCTAGTTTCAATACCTCTTGTGTCTTTGCAGACAATGAAGATGCATGAAGTTTTTCTAGTTCAGCATAAACTTGTTTCTCAGCTGGTGTTTGTTCTACAGAAGATTGTTTAGAAGTGATTTCGCCACCGAGTTCTTCGATTTTCTTGCCAGTGGCAATATGAATTTTTTGAAGAGCTGCGATTGCTTCGGTGTTATCTACTTGTACCTCAGTTTTTTCAAGACCAAATGCGGAATGTAAGTCTACTTTAGATGCAACGAGTGCTTCTTTAATTAGTGTAGCTTCATTCTTGAGATCATCACTTTCAAACTCTAAGTATTTGTTTGAAGTTTCTGGAGTCTCTGTTGTTTTGGTTGACATTGTTTGTTCACCTAATTTCCTGAATCCAGCATATTTTACATGCTGGGTTTGTTACCAATGATACCCTATCGGGTGTGACATCTACCGGTACCCACCCAGCGAATTCCTCATTCCAGGCAGAACGTAAAGTTAGCTCGGGGGACAAACCTCGAACATCGTCTAAAGTACCGCTATATGTTCCCTTAACGATGATATGGTTTATAGGTTCTTGGACCAGCTGGACACTAGTTATTAATCCGCTGTCTTCTTCGTCATGTTCCTTATCAACCGTTAATTTTCCCTTTAAAGTTGTCTGTGTCATACGATTGTACAACGTTTTGACAAAATCTGCTGTGTAAATGAACTTGTTTCCAAACATATCTACCCAAGTTCCTTCTGCTGATGCAATGCCTTCAAATGTATGATTCTCTTCATCTACATTGATTTGCATCTGAAATTTAGCCTTTTTTGGTATTAATTTACCTTTCTTCATAGGCTGGCTTTGTAATGATTTAGTTGGACATATACCACAATTAATAGATTTTTGTTCTGCATGAGGAGTTTGTTCTGTAGGTTTCCATAGCAGATATACATCTTTTTTCTTATTAAGAAATTCCTTTGCAAATACATTAGGAATATTTCTTAACACCCATCTACCTGATAATTTACCTTTATGAAAGAATAACTCTGTAAAGTCATCTGTTTGTGTACCAATAGTAAATTCTCCCATAGTATTCTTTACATATACTTCTTTTGTTTTATTATCAACTCCTTCCAAGTTTAACCAGGAAGGTGCTCTAATCTCAGAAAATTGTCCAAACAATCTAGATACATTTACATTATCAGACAAGTAACTTAATTCATCAGTTTTACGTTGTGCAAATTTATATGTTCTAATTGATCTTTCTTCTTCGTGTGGTAGTGAAAATTTAAAAGTATGTACATTAGATCCGAATTTTAAATTAAGAAATAGTTTAGGTGTTCTACCTCTCCATACAGTATGAATACTGTAGGAATGACTACTATTATCTTCAGGAAGTAGCGCCATTTATTAAAGCCCTCACATCATCTGGTAGTTCATCATATTCTTCAGGTTCTTCTTCTACTTTAGGAGCAGCACCTTCAAGATGTTGTTTAATTTCTTGTAATTGTTCCATAATTAATTCTATCTTTTCTATTGCTTGTTTACTTTCTATTTCTTCCATTATAAATCTCCTCTCTGATTAATATTTCTACCACGTTGACCGCCAGTTTCCATATCACCAGTTGGACTTTCAGGATTCTCTCTAAGTAAATCTTCTGTTACAGAATCAGTATGAGATGGTTTATTTAATACAGCTTCAATCTCTTCACTTTGTTTTTCAGTCAAAGGATCTAATCCCCATATTGCTCTTATCTCTGATGGAGTAAATACATTTGTATTTACAAGTACACCAATTATCTTTGCCAATTCTGTTCTGTCTCTATCTAAAATTAATTTATTTCTTATAAATAATCTATCTATCACATCTTGTTTCAAACCAGGTCTAACTAGTGCAACGTGTTTCTTGACTAGTCCTTCAAGTGCATTTGTAATTCTCATTGCATATATATCTGCTCTCATAGCAGTGAAAGATGATGAATGAAGTAATGATGTAAATCCTTTGCTCTCACCACCAACTAACGCACCTGGAGTGCCAGTTGGAGTTGAGATCAAGCTATTGATTTGATCTATGATTTGATTTGGTGAAGTGTAATTAGTTGTTTTTGGTTCAATGATATCAATATCAACATTTGTACCAGTAGTGAAACCTTGGTCAGCTTCTCTTCTCTTAATCTTGTCATTATAATCTTTAATTGCAGTTGTTGCATCTGATTTAGCATTTGCAACTTTGGTAGAATATGTTCCGGTATATTTACTTGGATCATATACAGATAAATCTAATTTATGATGCTCTCTTGGTAATAATCTATTTCTCCAAAGTAGATCATTTCTAATTAAGTTATGTTTCCATTCAATAAGAACTTTTAAGGTTTCAATTGGAGAATGTGACCAAACATTAAATGTCCATCTACCAATATTATCAACTACCCATTGTCTACGATTATCGAATGAGATGTGCATAATTCTATTTGCAGGAATAACTTGATCTTTAACTCTTAAATTAGCATTCAATTCATCTACGCAATAGAATTTTGGATCTTGAATAACTTCACCACCTAAACCTAATTGCTGTTGGAATTGTTTTCTATTATCAATTGCTGTAACTAGATTCATAGGTAAAGGTGTTATTTTAGAAATACCATTACCACCATAGAATGTAATTTTATCTACAGCATCGCCATATTTCCACAAATCTTTTGTGTAATTGTAAAGTAAACTTGGAATATCAATTTGATCTGCAAATTTCTTTGCTTCTAAGATTGCATTCTCTTCAGCGTTAGAAGTATTTGTTGGTATAGGTTCGTTACCCTCTGGTTTTAAACTTATTCCATTATATGACTTTCTAACCATAACGGCTGCTAATTCAATAACAGACCATAATCTCTCATCCATGTTTACAAGAGCGTCTGCTTCAGTATATCTATTAGATGCTCTTTGTGTTCTTGAATCTACTAATCTACCTGTTTCAACTTGAAAAGGTTCCATCACCAAAGGATCTGATGGCTGTGTAGTTTGAGGTACAGGGTTGGAAGCAGATTTAGATTTAAAAATATCGAAAATTCCCAACTATTTCACCTAAAATGTTTGCACGATAAAACTAGGGACTTTAGAGTATTTGTTTGATTGGAGATCCTCTGTCCTCTTAACCAGCGATATAATCTGACAGCAAGCATCAGCAACGTCTTTTCCCCCTTGAGATCCGTCAGGAAACTTTCTAGGGTGGTCTACTTGCTTTGCTTTAATCAGTTGTAGATATTGTAGTTCTTTAGTTAATTGTTCATCTAATGGTAATTGTGCAGTTCCTTTATCTAAAGCATCTCGAGTTTTAATCCAATCTTCAATATTGAGATAATGCTGGAAAGTAGTAATACCATAAGTCTCTGCCAAGTCTTTTAATTCACCATGTAAGTATGCATCAAATACATAATACTGTACTGGTAATTGTTCAAATAAAGGAACAAGTATTTGTTTAATATCTTCACTCTTAATTTCTTCTCCCCTATCAGCTGAAAATGATAATGAACCATCAATAATTATATCACCACTAGTTGTTACATGGCCCAAAGCTAAACCAAACGAATCATTTTTAATTGCAGGGTCTGTTCCTACAATATAATATACAGCATCGTTTTTAGCTTCAAGATGTTCCAAGTCTTCTAATAAATTATGATTTCTTTCTTGTGACATTTTTATACGTTTTATTAGTTCACTAGAAAAGAAGTTTTCAACTTCAACACCAGGAGTTGCACCGAAATCTCTGTCAAAAGAAATTGGGTCTTTCTTTCTCTCTTCCTCTAAGACATCTTTAGTTAAATTAGGATTAAGATTCCAAGTAGGTTCCCAAATTGTCATAGCCCAATCCCATTCTTCTTCTTTTGCCCTTTTATGCATACTTGTGATAAAATCACCGTCATAGAGAGGGGAAGAGATAGCTACTCTAATATTTTCATTCCATGGTTTAAAAGTTGCAGTTGATTTTGATAATCTAGAATATACTTCTTGGGCAGATCTTTTATTTTGGTTATCTAAGAAACTACTAACCTCGTCTGCAATGAAACACTTAACTGTTCTTCCTACACCAGAACCGGAGTTAGAACCTAAAGCTTTAATTGTAATATTTTTATCTGGGAATTTAATTGCGTTATAAACTAGTTCATATTCTCTAGCCATAAAGAAAGGACTATGTGCTACAAGTTCTTTACTTCTCTTAAATACAGTATCTAATGCTTGAGGCTCTGAAGGAGCTACATTAATACATTGAATTTCACTACCCGGACCAAGATTATAATGTTTAGCTGGGTCATCTAGAATTAATAATTTAAAAACTTCATACAAACTAATCATAGCAGCTAAGGTAGTTTTACCACCTCTCATTCCTGATACAAATATTAGTTCTGAATAATTTCTTTTACCATCTTTATTTTTAGAATAAAAATCTTTTAACATTTTAGTTTGTGCTGCCCATGGTTTGGTATTACCAAGTGCAGGATGTGTCCAAAAATAAACTGGGTCTTCAGATGCTTTAAGTAATACACTCATCTTTTTATGTTGAGGTAAATCTGACCAATCAGCAGCATCACAAGTAGAAATTATTCCGGACTTCATTTAAGATCTTCTAGTTTACTTGCGAAAATTGGTTTACACTTTGGACAAGCGTTTGACATTATAACATCAGAAATTTTATTTAATTGAACAGTAATGTTATTAACTTGAATATAAGCAGAATCTTTAAAGTCACCTTGAATCTTTCCCAAGGCTAATATAGTATTTCTAATCTCAGCTTCCATACTAGTGTATGCTTTAATTTTAGCTGGTTCAGTATTACCATCTATCTGTGATTCTAATAAATTAACTTTCTCTTGTAATCGTTCTAAACTCTCTAATAAATCACCAGTTTTATCTACAATTTGGTTAGCTAAGAAATCCGCATTTTTACTCATTGCACTGGCTACACCAGGTTTTAAATGATATTTTACATGATGATACCATTTCCATTTAGAACAATCTAACTGTGTTATAACTTCCTGTGTTGACAATTGCTTTTGTACATAAGCCATTTCCACCTTTTCAATATTAGGTGTTCTACAAATCTCACAAGGTCGTTCAGGTTGTAATAATTTAATATCATCCTTTACACTATCCATTCCCATTTACCTCCTTTGTATTCTTGTTCCGAAGAACATTTGACACATTTTCTAGTGTATTTGTCTTCTTTTAAATTCAAAATCTCTACCCAAGCGTGTAGAGCATTTGAACATCTCACTGAATCTTCCTGTTGAAGTATCCTTGTAATTTGCTGAGCAACTTTTTCCATATGCTTCTCACTCCGTATTTCTTTTGTATTCTTAAGATATCTGTACCTGATAAATCTAATATACCACTATAGAAAGGATACATTACACTTTTTCTATCTGCTTTGTCATGTCTTAGTCCTAACATATGACCAAATTCATGTATCAATACGTGTTCTAAAAGATATGCTTTCAATACAACTCTAGAACCATCTGGGTTGATGTGTGGTACACCTTTACCAGTTGTTGACCATAAATTGTCATCATTAAATACTACTTTACCAGACACAGCTCCTTGGCCTGGGAAATATGCATAAGCTAAAGTTCCTTTACTTTTTCTAAATAAATCATCATTCTCACCAGTACGAAATTCTATTCTAATTTTTGGAGCTGGTTTATTCTTTCTCCACTTTCTAAATTTTAAATCACTTATTACAACTTGCCAACGTAACAATGCACGAGAAACAGATTTCTCTTCTAAATCAACACCTTCAATATCTGGTGAATCAGAAACTAAATCCCAATAAAGAACAGGGTCATCCCATTTATGAGGCCATTCTTCAATATTTCCACCACCAAGGTTAATTTCCTCAGCTACTAAATCTACACCATTGCTGTCGTATTTATATACGCAGCTTCTAAAATCACTCAAAGTACTTGCACTTCACTTACTGTACCATTTTTCTTTATTTTCATAAAGAGACCTTCATTGTTACTATCAATGTCTTTCATATACATTCTACCAGTATCAGTTCCTGGGTCTGCTGGAGTTGAACCTTGTAAGTCCCAATCTTGGACTGTATGATTACCTCCACCGCCAACTTTCCATGTTAAACCACCAGCTGCACTTGATTTAGCTGTTAATACATAATCATTTGTTGGACTATTATCTACTTTAAGGTTTGCTTCATCAACTATATCATCTGTTATTGTTGCAGCATTACCTGATGAGGTTACTTCGCCTGTTAAATTAGCATTAGTTGTATGTGTATAATTATTTGCATTAGCAGCTATACCAGCTAATTTAGTTTGTTCAGCATCTGAAAATTCATTAGTATCTGAGTTTGATTCATATGCTGTTTTAATTTCACTTGCTGTTTGATCAGCTGTGGCTGATGCCTCTATAGCATTTAGTTTACTATGATCTGCATCTGTAAATGTGTTTGAATCTGCCCCTGCTTCTACAGCAGCTACTATTTCTGCATTAGTTTGATCAGCTGTTGCACTTGCTTCAATTGCTGCCAATTTTGATTGTTCTGCATCTGAAAATTCATTACTATCTGCATTTGCTTCATAAGCAGTTTTAATTGCAGCATTTGATAATGTAGTTTGAATACCAGTTTCAGCTAAAGTTTGATTAATCCAAGCTGAACCATTCCACTTTAAAATTTCACCAGAACTATTACCACTAATTGTTACATCTTCTACATCAGATAAAGCATTGATAACGGTTCCACTTCCGCCACCACCTTGAGGAGGATTGCTACCCATTATCCTTCACTAAATACCTCGTCGACTCTACAATAAACAACTGTAGCTCCACTTGCATCAGGAATACGAACATTAAAAGTATCAGAAGCTCTAATTGGTATATCAAATACATAAGCACAATTAGCTGTTAAAGCTGTGCCACCATTTAATTTAACCCAATTGGTTCCACTGTTTAATGTAACTTCAACAGATTTCTCGGCATCTAATGCTAAGGATATTCTGTATTTAGATGAAAATTGTGGTCCACCTGTTCTTGTTAGATCAGTTGAAAACCATTCTACATTTTGACCTTTTGCGCCAGAAGTATCTCCAATAGCTAATGCTTGGTAGGAAGTACCTAAGGCGAGTAAATCTTCAAATTCCTCAGACAATGTTAATTCTCTCCATATGTAAGGTCATAAAGGTTCCCGGCACCATGGTTATGCAATCTCTGTCCACGTACTCGTAGTTGCGTTCCAAATATAGTGTTTGCCTGTATTTGTTTCTTCAAATATAAATCCACCTACAATGTTAGTTAGAGCACCGCTAAGAGTAATATCAGCTGAGCCATCACTTCCCCAAACTATAAGTTCACTTCCTTCAGAGTATGAACCTGTTCCACCATTATTTGCTTTTATTGTTGTAATTTGTGCTGATGTATTCGCCCACTTACCAACCATCTCTTTTCTGTCAGGTGCTGTACCTGCACCACTTGTACTTTCCAATCCTTCTGATATGAATAATTTTTCTTTACTTGATTCATTTGTTATGTTAACATCTGCAAAAATACTACCTGTGACTGTACCTGTTAAATTATCTGTATTGGCTTGACTCACGTTTGTTGAATCACTACCACCATTTACAGATTCTCTTATTGCATAGTTAGAACCTGTATCGTTGTTGAATGTAAAATTACAATTTATTGTTCCACCTGTACCACTTGCAAATAATTGTGCTTTCAAATTTTTCTTTGCTGTAAAACTTGATACTGTTATTGAATCTGCCGTAGCTGGTTCTTTTGCTCCTAGTACGGTTATGTATGATCCTACACCATAAGAACCCCCTTGATCATTAATTGCTTGAATTGAAGTTATTTGATTTGAAGTATTAGCCCATTTTGCTACATCTTCTTTTCTACTTGGAGCATTACTAGCTCCACTACCACCTGATTTTAAATTATGATTTATGATAATTTTTTCTTTATCTGCTATATTTGTAATTTCTAATACATGATATGCGTTATGGTCGTTATCTTGATCACCTGCTTCTATTGAACTTCTACTTGTTTTAGTTGAATCTGAACCACCATTGAAAGAGTTTCTATGTGCATAGTTTGAACCTGAATCTGAATTAAATCTAAATGTTGTTCTTGTGTTTCCTGAAGGAATTATATATACAATAACTCTCAAACTTTTTTTTGCTGTAAAAGTACCTGAATCTAATGTATCGCCTGAACTACTTAATTCAACATGAGCTAATCTTTCCCAAGCCATTTTAATCTGCTCCGTACACCTTTATGAAAGAACCACTAGCAGCATCGCCACCAGCTACTTGATTATTTAATCTAATATTTGTAATTTGGTTTGAAGTATTAGTCCACTTTGCTACACCGTTTCTTCTCTGTGGTGCGTTTCCAGCTCCAGTTGAACTTCCACCACTACTAGCCCACCATAATACTAATTTTTCCTTATCTGATTTATTAACTATAAACATTTTTAGATGTTGAATATTATCATCATGGTTTGTGTAAGCATATATGTATTGGTGACTAGCATTAGTGCTATCAGATCCACCATCTTGTTCATACCTATCTGTATAATTAGAACCTGTGTCCATTGTGCCATTTGAATGACCAAACTCAAGCCTACCTTTAAATCCATTATTTGCAGGGATTGTGCAAGCTTCAACCATAAGATATTTTTTTGCAGCAAAGTTACCTGACTCTAATGTTGAACCACTATCTGTTCTAGTGACACTAGCTAACTCTTGCCAAAAATTAGAACCTGTATCAGCTTCATCATTATCATATCCTAGTACGATTAATTCACTACCACTACCAAAAGAACCTGATTGTGAGTTTGTTGCTGTGACTTTTGTTATAGCGTTTGACGTATTTGCCCATTTACCTGTTAATTCGCGCCTTCGTGGAACTGTTCCTGCTCCTGCTGTATTTTGACCAACATGATTTAATTGGACTAATTTTTCTTGATTTGCGATATTAACAACATTTGCTACTGAAAATTCATTACTTGTTGATGATGTTGCAAATTCTAAGAAAGCATTACTTGTTGTAGTTGAATCAGTTGCACCACCATCTGATAATCTATAAGCATAATTATTACCTGTATCATCATTAAAAGTTAATTTATTTATCATCTCTCCACTTGCCACACCATAATATAATATCATCATATTATCTTTGGCAGTTATTGTACCTGTCGTCATAACATCTCCACTAGAACTTAGTGTTTGCCTACCTAATTCTTTCCATGAGTTATTTGCTACTGATCCACCAACACTTGCACTTCCTAATCTTTCCCAAACCATCTTAATCAGAACCCCATACTTTTAATGTAGTACCACTAGTCCAACCACCTGAACCATTCTCTTTAACTTTAATTGATGTTATTTGTGCAGAGGTATTTGCCCATTTGCCTGTAAGTTCTCTACGATCTGGAGCATTACCAGCTCCAGTTGTATTTGCAAGACCTTCGCCAATTACAAGTTTTTCTTTATCTGATTTGTTTATTATAAACCAATTAACAAACGAATCACCACTAGCTGTACCAATACCACCGAGAGTTGATTCACTTGTTCCAGTTCCATCTGAGTCACCGTTTGCTGAATATCTTCTTGCATAATTAGCACCGTCATCTCCGTTAAATTGTAAATCAGAACCACTAATGCTACCATCTGCAACACCATGTAATTGAACCATGAGATATTTTTTAGCTGTAAATGTACCTGAATTTATTTCATTAGCAGTAGCACTTAATTCAACATCTGCTAACTCTTGCCAAAAACTACCGTTAGATGTGTCGGTTCCACTAGACTTTGCTCCTAATACTACTACTTCTGAACCACTTGCATAATCTCCTGAACCTGTGTTGATTAGACTAACTGATGTGATAGAATCTGATGTGTTTGCCCACTTTGAAGCATATTCGGTTCTTCTAGGAGCTGTTCCTTGTCCTGTTGCGTTTTGTGCTATAACATGACCAGTACCTAATTTTTCTTGATCAGAATTATTCATTATAAAATCGGTTTGAAAAATATCACTTGTATATGTATCTGAATTTACAACATATGGTTGTGATGTAAAATTAGTGTTACCACCGTCATTAGAATAATTATTTGCGTAGTTATTACCACTATCATTGTTAAAACGCATATTATTTTGAATTTGACCTGAATTTATTCCATGTACTAATACCATCATGTATGGATAATCTGATGTAGATAAACTTGCTACATTAATTGAATCACCAGCACTACTTAATGTTGTTCTTCCCAATTCTACCCATGATTTTGCAGAATATGATTCAGTGCCTATTCTATCAGTTGTTACACCAGTTGCACGATTAGCTCCTTTATATGCTAGAACCATATCAATACAATTCTCCTTTAATTATATATGAAGTTAGGGATCGTGTCATTCTAACCACGTACTCCTACCTTTTTGAATTTCTATTTTATTATGGTCTATTATAAAAACACCAGCTTGAGTATCGTAAGTACTACCCATAACAAAATATCTCATTCCGGTTCTTCCAGCTAATGTGTATGTTCCAGTATGTGCAGGACTTGTATATGTATCATTTGTAAATCGTTTTAATACTGCACTTGTTCCATCATAAGATAATTCCCAATAATATGTAGTGCTATTTGCAAATGTTAAACTTTCATTTGGATCAGTTCCCCATGTTAATGAACCATTATCCCAAGAACCAACTCTTGTTTTATCACTTTGAATATGCCATCTAAATGCTACACAATCAGCAGAATTACCTGACTGACCTGTGACAAATCCTTGTGTTGATGAATGACTATTGTTAGATGAGAATCCCCAATAACATACAGCATTACCACCACCATCTGTATGTGAAGAACCTGTTGTGAAATTAAATCTCATTACAAATTTATCAGTTGCACTCCCTGTGTCAAATACTGCAACACAACCTGAATCAGATGCATTACCACTATTTGTTGCCTGATTTATTCTAAGTTTGCCACCTGTTAATGAGGTTGTTGCTGAACCCTGATTTCCTACCATTGACCATACTGATGCATCTGTTAATGATGGTTCAATATTTGTTTTTCCATCTAACTTCCACGTATTATCAGATTGTTTCCACCAGTATGTAGGTGTATCATCTGTTTGTTCAAATATTGTGTTAGCTGGTAGATTTGTCATTCCAGCTAATTCACTTGTTGATGAAGCATCGTTTTTACAATGATTTGATGTTGTGAAGTAAGGTGATTTGTTTGTAGCTTCTGTCCATGCTCTAGCAGAAGAAGTATTTCTCATATTAATTGCTCTATGACCGTTTTGGTATGTAGCGTTTGCATCTTCTTGTCCCATTTCTACCGAGTTTGGAGTTGTGTACGAACCTGATTCTCTATTATGAACTGCTCCTAAAACATCATTCTCTTGGATTGTGACTCCACTATCTGATGAACCAATTACATATAATTGACAAGGACTTGATGAACCTAAACTGCCTGATGTCACTATATCATTAATATTCATACTACCAAAAGTGTATCTTGGTGTAGTGCTTGTTGAATCTCCATCCCAAACAGCGAATGTGATAGTATCTGTTGTTGTTCCTTCTCCTCGATATAATTGAAAACCTAATGATGTAATTGTTTTTCCAATTAATGGATTACCTGATGTAATTTTATTACCATATATTATTGGATGTGGTTCAGTATAACTGTTATTTCCAGCTTCCCAATGCATCACATCATCAAGAACCAAACTACCATATTCAGTTCCACCTGCACTATCCATAGTATAATGTGCTTTTAGACCTGCTTTATTACTTAATGATGAAACTAATGCACCGTTTATTGTTAAAGTTGAATCATATATCTTAATTTGAGGATCACGACCTGTCATGTTATCGTAACTACCTGATGCTGTTTTTGTAGCATAATTA
>VTLG01000513.1_pt1 | contig 71212 bp, 116 predicted proteins | sample 4694571 | NCBI WGS metagenome assembly VTLG01 (sample SAMN12604809, study PRJNA352737) | marine metagenome | biome: ENVO:00000447; feature: ENVO:00000209|ENVO:00000569|ENVO:01000036; material: ENVO:00002151; isolation source: viral sequences binned using virsorter ...
TTTGGAACAATTGACACTGGCTCTAGTAATATTACCACCACAGGAACTATTTCTGCGGGGAATTTAACTGTAACAGGAACAACTACAACTGTTAATAGCACAGTTCTGACAGTCGTAGACCCACTTATCCATTTACAAACTGCATCTGGGGGCGGTAATTTAGCGGCTGATACGAATAAAGATGTGGGCATAGCAATGGAATATCATAATGGTTCTGCTGCTAAAGAAGCCTTTTTAGGATGGGACGATTCTGCTGGTAAACTAACATTCATACCTGATGCAACAATTAGTTCAGAAGTAGTTTCGGGGTCTGTAGGCACCATAGTAGCAAATTTGGAAGGCGATGTAACTGGAAATACAAGTGGAACTGCTGCAACTGTTACCACAGCAGCACAAACTAATATAACAAGTTTGGGAACACTGACTACATTAACTGTTGATAACATAATTATCAATGGAACAAATATTGGACATACGTCAGATACAAACGCAATAGCTATTTCGTCTGGTGGCGTTGTTACTATGGATCAGATACCAGTATTTAGTGCTGGTATCAATGTTTCTGGTGGAACTATCGCAGGAACTCTAGCTACTGCGGCTCAAGGAAATGTTACTTCATTAGGAACTTTAACGGCTCTTACTGTAGATGATGTTGCCATAGACGGTAAAGTAGTCACAATGACAGGTTCAAGTGGAGATACGGCTACTGTTACTGTAGGAACTAATGGAACATTAGATATAGTAACTACGGATGCTGCTGCTGCCGCAGCGAATATTCAAATAACCGCAGATGGAACAGCAGAACTTGCAGGAACTACAGTTACATTAGATTCTGGTGGCGGGATAACACTAGATGCTGATAATGGAACAATTACATTTGCGGATGGCGGTGCTTCTCTTGGAACAATTACATCTTCAGGATATTCAGGTACAGCGGCATTAGCTACTACTGTAACAATTAGTGATAATGAAAGTACTAATGAAAATAACGCAATTATTTTTACTGCGGGTGGAGATTTAGATGGGGGTAACCTAGGATTAGAGTCAGATGGAGATTTACATTATAATCCATCTACAGGTACAGTAACAGCCACTACGTTTGTAGGTGCTGTAACAGGTAATGCTGCGTCAGCGACACTTGCTTCTACTATAACAGTTGTAGACTCTACGGACACTTCATCTTTTATCGCTATGTTTGATAGCGCAACAGGAAGTTTAGCAGTAAAAACTGATGCTGGGTTAACTTATAATGCTGGCACTGGGATGCTTACGGCTACGGGGTTTACAGGCCCACTTACAGGAAATGCCTCTGGAACTGCTGCTACTGTTACTACTGCGGCTCAAGGAAACATTACTTCACTAGGTACTTTGACCGGATTAACTGTTAGTGGGAACATTGACCTCAGTAGTTCTGGAACTCTCCTCAACGTAGGAGCAGCGGGGAATGACTGGACTGCCGATATATTAACAGTTGAAAGTGCAAATGGTGGGGGCTATAACCAGATAAAATGCCGTAACACATCTACTGCGGCATCGGGTAATATTGCAAGGTTACAAATCTCCGTGAGTGCAACTAGTACAGGTGATCCGTATATATTCATGGAAACCATAGACGAAGGGGCAGGTGGAACTAACTGGGCGATGGGCATTGATAACAGCGATGCAGGTGACCGTTGGGTACTCAGCAGAGATTGGCAGCCAGGTGGCAATGATGCTATAAGGGTTACTACTGCTGGGGCAGTCAGCTTCCATGAGCAAAATACAAGCTATACCACAGCCGATCATGGGTTTGACTATGTTTGTGACGGTTGTGGCAAGGCAAGCACCTTAATATTTGAATGTTGTGGCATGGTAGCGTGGCACGATGATGTGTTAGCCTTGCGAGAATTGCAGCTAACCCCAGAAGGGCTTCAACACATGGCGAAGCTTGGCATTTATGAGATTGACGGGCCAAATGATTCAGACCCTGGCTGGACTGGCATCAATATCCAAAAGTCCCTGACATATACTTGGGCTGGGATGTGGCAAAATCGTGAACGCATGGACGCCCAATACGAGGAACTTGACCGTAGACTAAACGAAGAAAACATTGCCTTAAAAGATGAGCTTCAAGAATTAAAGACAAAAATTAACGCACTAATGGGAGGAGAGTAATGGCTGAAATATTTATAGGCGAGGTTGAAGAGTTTCTACGGAAACGTCAACAAACGACAAAAGCAGCTATAGACGAGCTACACTTATTACGCAAGTTTGGTAACAAACTTATAGCAGAAGAAAAAGATGCGCTGGTAGCTAGTATTGTGGCAGCGATAGATGTTCAATCTGAAATGGAAGACCGAAACTTATTTGCTGGTAACCGTGAACCAGAGGAGTGACAGATTGGGGTGGACATATAGATGCATTGATAGGCGTAGGGATAATCATCTTAATTCAAGCGATAGTTAACATAGTATTGTACAGGAAAATAAGAGATATTGGGAGTATAATATACTATGGGAAAGATGAATCTAAGCCTTGTTGCTACAATAGTACCACTGATAATAGTAGGCATAGGATTGATAGGGTGGGTTCTTTCTTTAAGGAGTGATGTTACAACTGCGGTTGAACAACAAGCAGCATTGGAAGAAAAAGCAGAATCTTTAGAAACTAGGCTTAATAAATTAGAAAAAAATCTAGCAATAGCAGATGATCAAATGAAAACTATCATGGGTGACCATATGGGATTTAATGATGTACTGCAAGAATTAGGTAAGTCTGGACTACTTCCTTCAGGAGAACGCAGAAGTTATGGAGGATATGGGAATTAAGAGCATAATATATAGTATAATAGAGTAAAAGTCAATAGTTGAGGAGGGTAGATATGGCAGAGATAGATGTGACGAATGATTTGGCCCAAGTTAATCAACAGTTGGAACAATACGTAGCACAGCTGAATCAGATGAATACTCAGCGTGACCAAATAGCGCAACAAATACACAATCTAAATGGTATAGCTATGTATCTAAGGGGTAAACAGGGAGAGAATGGAGAGGATACCCCTGAAGAATTTACTGTAACAGAGGAATTTCCACCCGAAGGAGCGTAAATGCCTACAACTATAGGCTTAGAATTCACTAAAATATTTAATTGGGATGGTGGTGGCACTACGGCACCCCACTATACAGATGTTACTTTAGAGGCTCAGTCTCCAGTAGGAACATCTTTTACAATTCTAAACACTACTTCTCATTATCTTTACTTGGGCCATGACGAAAGATTCGATATGGCTATCTTTGATGTGGATACCGCAGGAGATTTAGGTGCATTAACTTGGCAATATCATAATGGTGTCACTTGGACAACCTTTATTCCAGGCTCTGGAAGATTTCAGCTTGACCCCGATGATGATTTTGGGAGCCAATATGATTTTTCAGAGGACGGAGCAGAACTTTTTCCCCACAATACAGTAGCTAATTGGGCTACTGTGGCTATAAATAGCATAACTAAGTACTGGATTAGGGTCACAACGGCTAGTGTAACTACTGCTCCTACTATAAAACGCATCCAGATGCGTCCTTTAGCAGCATATGCTACTACTAAAGATGTTTTTGAACTACTTCAGATGGGGCCAATTCTTACAGGAACAGATTTCACATCTTCGACAACTCCTTCTAAGTCTACTGTGGAAGGATTTATTGAGGAATCTCAGTCGTGGATTGATTTTAAGACTAGAAAATCTTGGCGACCTACATATATAGCCAATGAATATCATGAATTTAATCTAAATGGTATGCATTTAGACCATGCAGATCCCTATAAAATCCTAAAATTAGAGATTTGGAATGGCGGGGGCTGGGATAGTAAGCGACAAGGTAGACGATTAGATTTTTTCTTGGTTCCTGATACAGGTTTAATACATTTTTCTAGGTATTTTTTGCTCCCCGCAAGATTTCAGTCGTATAATGCCCCGGTATGGAGGTGGGGAGGCGGTGAATTTACCATGCCAGTCAAGATTACATATTTAAATGGACGGGATATTGCCCTAGATACAAGAGGTGGGGGCATTGTTCACGATGCGGCCAAGAAAATGGCTGCTATTAACGTTATGAGAAATGCAGATTTTGGCAATTTAATAGTATCGGGGATGGATAGGGTACAAGCATCAGAAAGAATCCAAGCGTGGCAAGCAGAAATTGAAGACGCTCTAGAAAGTCTCTGGTCATTTGAGGTATTTTAATGGCTGAACCAATTCCTGTAGATATTTTATTATCTGATTTAGATACTCAATGGAATTCTAGTAATGTTGCAGAACCTATTTTTATTGAAGTCACTGGAGCTAATGAACCAGCCCGATTTAATTTAAATAGGGGGGACTTTATTATAGGGAGTCCTGGTTCTCCAGCCTTTTTGGAAACTCCAATAGGTAACTGGAAATATGTTAGGAGAGAGTATAATATAGAGTTAGCCATACATACTAAAGAGAGTAGGCAAAGGCTCTATGATATTATGGCAGAAGTTAGACGGATATGCCATGCCCGAAGACATTCATTTACACAATTTCAACGAGTACAATTTCAGCAATTTTCAGAAGATATCACAGAACAAGTAAATGTTTGGACGGGAGAGATCTCAATACAATTTGTGAACGAGGATGTTTTAGCAGAAATTTAAAGAAATTAAGTATAATATATAATAACACTATATATATTGGAGGACAGTATGCCAATCTATCGTTCTGATCAAGCACAATTAACATTTGCTGTAGAAGCTGCTCCTGGGGGGTACCCAGAATTGGCTTCTGATGTAACTCTTGCTATAAGTGGTGATGCGGGTGACTGCACTATTAACGTTGCTACTGGTGTACCAGCGGGTTCCCGTACCTTAACTGTAACTGGTATGGCTGCTGCGGAATTTGTAGCGGGGGATATTATTGTAATTGGGACTACTGCGACTGCTTCTTCTGAAATACGTAGAGTAGTATTTGTAGAAAGTACCACTGGTTTGGTAATTGATACTCCTACTGGTTTCTTCCACGCTAACGGTACAGCAATTAAGATAATTACTGCTGTAACAGATACTCCTGCTGATAAGTTAATGACGTTTGTTCCTGGCGTATATGAAACTATAGAAGTGCCAGACCCTGCAATGGCTATTGAACCTAGATATTACTTAGGAACTGCTTCTAAGCGTAATCCGTATCAATTTTTAAAGGGGCAACAAACTTTTGCGGGAAGTTTGGGTGGATTTGTATTGTTAGATGGTAGGGCTTTACGATTTCCTATAGGTAGGGTTAACACTACAACTACATTTGTTAATACAAGTGGTGGGGGCAATCCCACTTATGGAGCTTTAATTCATAATACTGCTGGACATAAGAAGGGTGATATTTTTGTAACGGTAGACCAGGCTCTGGATGGTGGTGTTATATCTGGAACTAAGCTTCTTTTCACAGGTTCAACAGTTGCAGCAACTACAAGTTCAACTACATCTGAAGTACGTACACATGTAGGTGTTACCTCACCTACTGCTTTACGATTAGATGCTCCTTTACAATTTGACCATGGAAACAATGAACATATATATGCAATAGTAACTGCGGCAGGAGGGACTACAGTTCAAACAAGTGCAGATGTAACTTTGATTCCATTTACTCATACGATTACAGAAACTGTAGATTTAGATTCCGTTTCCTGGCATGTACACGTTAGAGATAGCTCTGAAGATGCTGGCTTAACTGCTCCAACAACTAATGATTTTGACCGTAGATATCATGGTGGTAAGGTTGGAAACCTTTCGTTAAGTGCAGAGGAAGGAGGCTTGTTGACTGCTGGCTGGGACGGAGTAAATTTCTTGGGGATGAATCACAATCAAAAAACCCACAGTGGATTTACTGGTGATCTTCCTTACTATACTTTAATGCAGCCTATTAGAGATGCAGATATTTCTGCCCCAGGAACTATTAATTCTTCAGCAACTGCGGAACCTTATTACTTCTCTCAAGGGCAAGTAAAATTATTTGGGACGGTAATAGCTAGGGTGCGAAGCTTTAGCTTATCTATAAATAATAATGAGGAACCCAGATATTATCTAAAACGGACTATGGGAGGACATCGTGGCCCCTCAGAGATATTGGAACAACGTAGAGAATATACTTGTTCTGTAACTTTGGCTCTTCCTGATGTAACGACAAATGTAGATTCGGCTAAAAGTATATTTAAGGAATTACTCTTAGAAGGTGACTATGGTAGTGGTATGCAGGGATTTAATATTGAATTAAGATTCGATAGAGGGGCTAATGATTCTATTGTCATTACAATTCCTGATGATGGGGCAGCAGCTATTGGGGGAAATCAACAAGGAGCATTTATTAATACTGCCCCCCACCAAATTACAGAGGCAAATCCAATGGAAGTTGAAGCAGAAATACTGTTTAGAAATTTAAAACTTGAAATTAAAGATAATATAGGAGTGTACCCATAAAGGAGGAGATATGCCAGCAAAAGGTAGGATTATTACAGAGTCAGAGCCAGTTTCAGAGAAAGTTTCAGAACAAGTATCGTCAGTACCACACTTTGATTTTAACAAATATACTCTTAGTTTAGAACCTGAAAAAAGGACTTTAACTATTCCAGAGACAGAGGAAACTTTTGACGTTACAATACGTCCTATGTCTTGGTCTAAACGAAATCAAATTATTTCAAATAGCTTAAAATTTACTCAAGATGGAAGTACAGGTTTTGATGGAGATGCTTATGTACGAAGTTGTTTAAAAGAAATGCTTATAGACGCTCCGTGGGGCAGAACTACTGAAGCTTTTTTAATATCAATTGATGATCGATTAGGAAGTGCCTTAGAAACATTAGTACCTAAAGCATTTGGGGGAGAGGATGGCTCTAACGGTGTCGATATAGATACCGTAAAAAAAGAGTAAGAATGTTTTATTCGGGAGTTGGTAATCTTTCTACACAAGAAACATTAATTTATTATCAATGGGTTGTCACACTAGAATTATTAGAAGTTGGAATTCCGTGGGATTCAATACAGGAGATGACTGAGAATCAAATTCATATAGCATTAGGTGTCGTATCAGCAAAGAAGCAGCGGGAACAGGAGGCGCAAGCCAAGTCTCAGGCATCCCAAATGAGGATGTAATATGGCAAGCACTACAGGCATAGAATATTATTTAAACCTTGTTAATCCAGGTGCCCCTACTGGAAATGGGGGCGGTGGAAATGGCGGCGGTGGTGGCGGTGATAATAAAGGTACCAACAAAATAGCGAATGAGCTACAAAAAGGTAATAAAGGCCAGAAAAAAGGTCTAGGGGCTACCTTAGGCATAAAATTTGGTATAGCTTCTCTTCTTAAACAATCCCAAGTATTCACTGGATTTATCGGTACCATCTTTCAATTGATGGGTGCCTTAGTTGACGTTATTTTAGCCCCTTTCCTCCCCATTCTAATTCCTGGTATTCGTTTAATAGCCTCAATGATACCCCATGTTTCTAAATATGCCCAAGCTATTTATAATTGGATAGATACAAATATTATTCCTTTTTTTAAAAATCTTCCAATACCAGATTGGATAAAAGATAACGTGGCTGCTGCCCTATCTGCTGTTCTTGTTGGGGTTGTTATGGCCAAGTTTTTGGGGGTATGGGGAATTTTTAGTGCCCTCATCAAAACCTTCCTTGGAAAACCTTTATGGGCAATGATTAAAGCATCGACTGCTGTTATAGGTAGGATAATGAGTTTTTTGGGGAGTGGGCCACTATTAACAGCATTAAAAGACGGAGTAAAGACTGCGGGTAAATTCCTTTGGGAAATTGCTGGGAGACGAATTGCTACAGAGCTAGGGGTTGCTGGACGTGCCATAGTGACATCTCTAGATAATGTGTTTGGCCCTATGATACGGACTATATCGGAAGCGGCACCGTGGTTGGTAGAGCAACTTGTTAGAATGTTATGGACAGATGGCATTCATGGAAAATTCATTGCCCCTGTAATGAGTCAGCTAGGGAAATTGTGGCCATTTATAGATGCACCTTTAAGAACTGCGTATGCTACGGTTGTACAGCCCCTAGTTGCTGGTATAGCAGATATGTTTACTTGGGCGATGAATGGACTTAAAGAGTTACCGATTTTTAAAAAGCTTGCAGAGATGATTCCTAACGCTACCAAATGGTTTTCTAAAGAACTAGGGCCGAAGTTACTTGGAAAAGTAGCCAGGGGAGCTTTGGGATTGGGGCAAAAATTTGGGAAGAAGGCAGTAATGGGTATAGATGATATGGGTATGCCCATAAAAATACCTGGTGGATTAAGTACGATAAAAAAATTAGCAATGGGAGTAAAAGCTATTCCTGTTCTAGGAGCCGTTGCCGAATTAGGTTTTGGGGGGTGGGAAACTTATCAAGATTATAAAAAATATGGGGCAAAAGCAGCAATGGGGAGAGCGGGATTAACATTAGCAAATGCTACAGCTGCATTATTTGACCCATCTGGCGTGGCATCCGCAGGAGCCTCTATAGCTACTAATATTGCAATGACTAAGGCATATGAACATTACCTTGATCCTAAAGACGAGTATAAAAGGACTAATCCAGATCTATTTATTCATGTTACGGACGAGAACTCAGGACTTGAAGGTTACGTAAAAAATGTGGCTAAGGATACTGATAAGGACATACAGTTAGCAGTAGGAAACCTTGCAGATCGAACTTCCCTGGACGGTGAGCAAAGATAAAAAATAGGGGGAATTAAGGAGAAAAAATGCCAGAACCACAAACATCTATTTTATTACGAAAGGGGCCACACGATGGTACACCATCTGATGCTACCACTAGAGTTAGGTATGCTTTATTGTGCGACAACTTTTCTGTTCAAATTGCTAAAACTCCTATTCAAGTTCCCGCTGCCCAACAATCTCCTATATTAATAGATATCGGATTTCATCGTCCTTCTATATCTATTAATGGGCTTGTTCCTACTCTAGGTGATAACATTCTGTCAACCCCTGCTGTTCCTGCTGGATATGAAGGAATGGCTTCCTTTGATTTTACTAGAGATATTCTAGGAACGTCAACTCTTGCCACATGTAAATATTTTTTCCCATATAAAAATGCATTGGAACATGCTGCTATTACATGGATTTATACCGATGCTACTGAATTAGAAATTGAGATTGGAGATTCCTCAACTCCTACAGGAGCTAACCATACTGGTGGCGGTGTGTATAAAGTAGCTATCCAACAATGTAGATTCCAAATAGATGCCTCTAAAGAAGATAGATGGACATTTGCTATGCAATTTGTTTGCAAGTCAAGGGAAGGTGTTTTTTAATATGGCTATAGCTAAAACAAAATTAGAATATGTTGACAAGGATACAGGTAACTGGACACAAGCAACTACTTCAGAGAATACTGATGCTGTAGTTATGCTTACTGTAGACCAAAATATTAATGCTCCTGCTAAAGCAGATATTATTGTTTCTAATAGATCTCCTAAACCTTTTTCTAGCGATCCTGCCCAAGCCAAGGGGCCATTAACAGATGAGTTTTTTGAGTTTCAACGTATTCGTTTAATTCATCAAGAAAAAGGTATACCTATATTTAGTGGGCGTATTTATCGTGTCAGAGATAAATATGATTTGCAATATGGGCAGACGCTTAGAATAGAAGCCTTTGATTCATTAAAGGAATTACGAGAATATCCAATAGACAATACCCCATCTTTAGAAAGTATAGATACTACCGATAGTGATGAAAGTGGCTTTGATTTACGTAGACGTAGCCAAGTTATTAAATATATGCTTAACAAAGTAAATTTACAGGATAAAAATCTTCTTACTACTGATGCAAATCACTTTGAAGATTCATGGGCAACTGATAGTTTAAAGGATAAAACATTAAACTTGACTAAATTAGACCGTAATGTACTAGGAATTATACAGGATTTAGCTTTATCAGATCCTATAAATAATCAAAGTGCAGTAGCTGTAGGAGAAAGTGGGTATGATTTTAGGGCTGAACCCCGATTAGTTTCTTCTGCATCAAATAGTATGGCTAAAGAAAGTTTACATTATTTTATGCGGGGTACCCGGCCAGGGAAAGGTGGGGCTTATGGTAATTCTGCTACTCCTACTTTAACTGCTACTGCTCCTACAGACAGTGCAACCCCGCCCAACCCCCTTCCTCTAATAACAGATAGTTTAACTATTGAATATGGTAATGAAGATTCGGTAGCTAATTCTGGAATAAAGCAATCCATGATGGCCCAAACTGAATTCGATAAACCCAAAGAAGAATTATACACATCGGTAGTTTGTCATTATACCGATGAAGGTAGAGAAGATGCAAGTGGTAATGATGAAAGTGGGGGGAAAAAAGAAGGGGTTGTAACGTTTGAATTGTTAAAAGGATCTGCTCTTTCGGGGACATTTACTTGGACGAATAAAGCTTTAGACCCCGATAAAGATGGAGTAGTAACAAATAAACCTGAATTCTTAAATATATCTGGTGGTACTACTGAGGTAGCTAGGGTGCAGTGGCAAAATACGGGTAAATTTTATCTAATGATTTCTCATATAAATGAAGCAACTTTTCCTACTTCAGGAGTTATAACTTTAGTTGGGGCTGATAGTGGAGCAACATTTGTATTTAATGCAGCTACTGGAAGAATGAAAACTAAATACGGTGTAGAAAGACCTCTCCGAATTCAAAGAAATCTTACTAGTGACTTAGGGATGATACGTGATGAAGTAGTTTCTAGAATAGTTGGGCGAAGCGACTTAGAAATAGTTAGGGGCAAGTTCCAAACTACATCATACCCCATAGTTTACCATGATTTAGTTAATACAGCAACCCCCCCTGCTTCTACTGCTAGTAGATCTTCTAATACAATTACATGGACGGATTCTATAGCAGCTAAAGAGCGGGGAATACGAATAGGTCATGTAGTTGCTGAAATTAATGCTAGTGGCGAATACGTTAGATATGCCTATATTTCTGCCGTAAATACTGACCGTTCTATTACTTATGGGACTAGTGATACTGATACTAGTGATGAAACTGCCTTAAATTCTAGTAATACAATACGTTTAATTATTCCGCTCAGGGCTGGAGATGTAGTTAAAGTTGTTCATGCTATGAGTAATGTTTCTACTGATCAAGTTATTCTAGGTTTAGGGTATGATGAATTTCCGGGAGCAATTTCGACTAGGTTTACAACTGTGGGGTCTAATAATAAGTTTAATAATATATTTTTTGAGGGGGAGGAACTTAGAACAGCAATAGCAATGGCTGCCCCAAAGAAATTTCCCGCAGACAAATCTTTAGGGGAAACTTCTTTCTTCTTTGATGGCTTTATTAATAGGGGATCTAATCCTTCCGATGTAAACGACTTTCAAAAGATCCATTGGTTAGCAGGTACTTTAACTACGGGTGATGGTACTAAATATAGTATAGCGGCTGCTAGTTCTGCAAATCTTACAACAGCAGAACATACTATCTTTTTTAGACCTACTAAAGCTAGGGCTACTACAACTAAATCTAATACTGCTTTTCAAGTTCTTTTAACTACTAATTATAAGAAAGACCCAGATGATATTCTGGTTGGGTGGTGCTATGCTTCTGGTTCTCCACCAGGTAAACCTAATTCTAAAGCTGTATTAATTCTTCAACCACAATTTATGAGTAAAGATTTATTTGCTGCGGGACAAAATGCTACTTTAACAGAAGCATTATTAAGTAAATCAGCGCAAGAATATTCATCTGGATTAGAAATAGTACCAGTAACTTCTGGCTTTGACGGCCCACCTAATACCAGACATCAACAGGTTACTTGGGCAGCATGTACAGCAACATCTGGGCCTGGCTCTACTGATGAACAATTGACTTTTGGGGATGGGGATGTTTGGTCAATAGCTGCTAAAAGCGGGAGTAACTATTCAGTTACTACTAATGGTAGTACTTTTGCTAATATAACTGCGCTAGCTGTTAGTAGTACTTATTTTGTTTTTGTAGATACCTCAGAGGTTGATGCGCCAGGAACTTTAACATTGCGTTTTACTACTAAGTATAGTCATTTATCTCAGACGAAGGCCAGTGAAGGAACTGCTGCTCATTATAGTACTAGGGTCATACTGGCCCAAATAGCGGTTCCTGCGGATGGTACTAAGGGAGCAGCACCTAGAGTCTTTCCATTTAATAATAGGTCTTTAACGGTCAATGCAGCGTCTATTGCAGCCGATTCTATTACAGCTACACATGTAGCGGCAGCATCAATAAGTACGGCTCATATTGATGGACGGTTAGGTGGTGGGGCTATTACAATAGATGGTAGTGTAGATTTTTCTTCTTCAACTTTTGACCCTAGAGAAAAGGCAAAAACCTTTATTACAGCCGATGATTCGTCACCACCCACAGCATTAAGTGTAGGTGATCTATGGATTACTACTGATGACCAAAATATTTTTAGGGCCACCGCAGTAGGTTCAGGGAGTTGGGTAGTACAAAATAATAAGAGTACCGCATTTTTTCAAACCACACCTACTCCTACCGCAATAAAACAGGGAGATATATGGTATAATAACTCTACTAATGTAGTAAAAATAGCTTCGGGGCCAGGAACTGGGGGTTGGACTCTTAGAGACGATGCAGCCGCTATAAATCAGGCTACTACTAGTATTAATGGTGGATTGATTAAAACCCAGCGTATTAAATTATTAGATGGTGGAAGTCTTAATTCAGCAGCTAATGGTATTGAGACTACTCTTACGGACGTAGTTTCTACGCTCAGACTTATAAATGATTCGGGTGACATTACCACCAATACGTCAACCACTACTTTTAGTATTGATGCTTTTGTATCAGGAGATTTACGTATTTATGCTGGGGATATAATTCAAATTGATTCGGAAGCTATGCGTGTAGAATCTGGTAGTGATACTTCTCTTACTGTTAAACGGGCTTGGCTTGGTACAACGGCTGCGGTTCATGGAAATAATGCTTTGATTTCTAAATATAATTATGATGTTACTGCTTCAACTAATGCTCATATCATAATGGATAATGCTGGTATTACGGGATATAGTGACGCATTTACCCCAGAATTTTCTTTAAGTTCTGAAACTGGCAAGGGTGTATTTGGGGGTGGGTTAGTTATAGCTGATTCTAATGGTTTAACACTAACTACTACCAGTGCAGCCATCGCTGGTGCTAAATTATTGTTTGCTGTTGGTGGCAGTACGGAAGGGTTTATAGGGGCAGCATCAGGCACGTTCATAGTTGCTTCTGGGGATGGTTCAGATTTAGCACTCGGTTCCGCAGCAGGAGGGGGTGGAGGCGGGTCAATCGAGGCCAATACAGATACCATAATATTCTCTTGTAAAGATTTTAGGTTTAGTCATGGTGATGCTGCTTCTGGCCCAAGATACTCATGGCCGCAGAATACACCGTCGGAGAATCAAATATTAAAGGTTGGTGAGGCAGTAAATAGTGTCTTTCCTTTATCGTGGGCACCTGATGAAACAACTTCAACTATACGAGCTAAGATGGACATTCAAGATATTGCCTTTGATACTTCTAAAGTGTATAATTTACAGGCTAAAAGCTTTAGGTATAGAGCGCAACAGCGTACTGAGAAGGGTATAGCCCTTAGAGATGATAACGGCCTGAACTTATATACAGATACTCCTGAGAAGGGGGCAGACTCTCCACTACGGGTAGGAATGATTGCTGAAGAAGTATATGAACATATACCCGAATTGGTAGGACTTAATACAAAAGCTAATCAACCTGTAACAATAAATTATCCGTTACTTAGTGTAGTATTATTGGAAGAGGTAAAGAAACTAAGGGCTAGAATAGAAGTATTGGAGGGAAATTAATATGGCAATACAAATTATAGTAGACTTTACAGATGCTAGACAATCTATAAAGGATTGTTTTGATGTTTAAATGGGTAAAAAACAGGAGATAATTAAATTAAGGCAGTATAATCCATTAATGAATGGGTCAGAAATTGCTAGGAAGGTAGAGGTCTGTAAACAATACGTTAGTACGGTTTTAAAAGCGGAAGGGTTAACCAATTCCGTTCCCAGACCTCGTAAACTTCCTCGTCAATGTGACCTCTGTGGGTATCCTATACTCAAAAGACAGCGTTTTTGTTCTTCTACATGCAGGGAAACTTACTTATATTTACGTGTGGCATGTGCTTTTTGTCATATATCTTTTATCAGACGGCGTTCTGATATTGCATTAGGGCATAGAAGGGGGTATAATCGTATATATTGTAGTAAGTCATGCTATAATAGGGGACAAAAAGATAGATAGAGGAGATTTATGAATATTACAGATGAGTTAATAATACAATGGGAACCCAAAGTACAAAGATTTTTAAATACATCTTTTGTATTAGGTATGGATAGAGAAGATTTGGGGCAAGAATTACGTATTTCAATCATTAAAGCAGCTGAAGGCTTTGATGAATCTAGGGGCACTTCATTCCATACATATTTACACACCACTATGGTTAATACTTTGCGAACTTTAATCTCTAAAGCTCAGAAACAGCACTTTATTCATGAAGCCACTAGTTTAGATTCTTCTGAACCTAGTTATTTTCTTAGTGAGGATTCTAGTACCCCTAATGCGTCTTCTAAAATTATTAGGGCTTTAGAAGATCCCATTACTAAAGTTAAAGAACAAGAGTTTGAAGTTCAAGATCTGTTGATCAGATCTAAATTAAATTCTTCTGAGATTAAATTCATTAATTTAAGGATTGAAGGATTAACAATGGAAGAAATTACTTTAGAATTAGAGGAATCTTCTTATAAATTACGTCATAGTTCTAAACGAAAGTTAGATAAGTACATAACTAATGTTAATTGGTTAGGAGATGATGATGCCGATAAAAAGACGGGTTAAACGGGGAAAACTTAGTAAGCAAAAGTCCTTGACAACTCCCTCACCAAGCCTTAAACTCATGGGAGTGAACCAACAAACAAGACAAGTGTGGTTAATAGCTGAAGTATCTACACTAGAAGACGCAAAACAATTAATTACTCCAGAAGATCACACTGAATATTATTTGATGGATTCATATAATCAAGTTTACTTATTAACTTAGGAGAATGAATGGAAAGTTTTGATTTTATTGAATCTGGAATCGTTTTAGGCTTAACAGATTTTGACCAACTACGTAAATTTAAACATCCCTCTAAAGATTTTGCAAAACATGGAGATGCATATAAATTTCTAACCAAGTATGTAGATGATTACGGAGAGTTTCCAACTATTGCCCATTTATGTGAGAATTATCCCACATTAGATACTTCCGCTAGTTCATTAAACTTAGAATATGCGGTAGATAAATTCAAGAACCAAGTTTTGTATAGAGAAATCGTTAATGTATTTAATACTAATAAAGAGATTTTGAAAGAAAACCCCAAAAAAGCCTTTGCACAAATAACACACAATTTACATGATATAAATATTATTTATGATGAAGAAGTAGTAGCTTATAACAATGGACATTCTTTAGATAGACTTGAAGAGTGGAGGACTCGTACCAATAAAAGACAGATGGGTGACGGACTAATGGGAATTAAAACCCCATTTAAAACCTTGAATAATTTAGGGGTTGGTTGGTTACCTGGAGAATTAATTTCATTGTTTGCCCGTCCTACCGTAGGTAAAACTTGGATGAGTATTCTAGTAGCCGCTGTTGCAGCATTACACGGGCATAAAACCCTATTAATCTCTACGGAAATGCCTGTATCTGCCATTAGTTTACGAGCAGATGTAGTTATGGCAGATTTAATGGGATATAAACTCTCTCATAAAGCTCTGAGAAATGGTGACCCTATAGATGAAGAAATTTATAAGGACTTTTTAACAGAACTTAACCAACAAAATTTACTTATTTGTGATCATATCAGTGGAGAAGGAACAATTACCATTGAAGGAGTGGCAGGGCTTGTTAGAAAGCATACTCCAGAGTTTATTGTTCTAGACGGTATCTATTTAGTTACATCGGGTATTACTGCTAGTTCCAGGGCTAACAAGGCCATGTGGGAACAATCTCATGCTCTGTTTTATGCTATGAAAGGACTATGCCTTTCCCAAAATGTGTCTATGTTTGTAACTACTCAAGCTAATCGGGATGCTGCAAATGTATATATACCCCCCCAACCTGAAACAGTGGCCTTTGGTGACGCTCTTCTTAGAGCTTCGGATGTTACTCTATCTATGGCACGGGTAGAAAACGATTCCCAAAAACGTGTGATTCAATATCAAAAATATAGGGATGGAGAAATAAACATTGATATGTCTTTGTTAGATTGGGATGTAGATAGGGGTCATATAGAAGAAGTAGGTAGTAAATTCTTTGGAGATCTTGAATATTAATGAACTGGACTAATATTCTTTTAGAAGCAGGAATTAATATCCCAATAGAAAAAGCTGAAGTTAGTTTAGTGTGCCCATTACATGATGATAAAGTATCATCGTTATCTATTAATATGGATAAAGGTGTATGGATTTGTTTTGCTGGATGTGGACAAGGTTCATTAAAATATTTTTTAAGTAAGTATTGGCATATTTCTTTATTAGAAGTAGAAAATTATTTGGGGGATAAAGATGTAGAATTAGACTTAGCTTTTTTTGACGACTTTGAATTAGAGGAAGAAGAAGAGTTTATAACTACCCCTGAGGATTTCCAAGCTTATGAATATCCAAAGTGGGCGTTTGATAGAGGGTTTTCTAGAGCGACTTTAGCAGAGTGGGGATGTGGAACTAATAGATATAATGATTTAATCATTCCCATCTTGACTCAGGATGAAGAATTAAAGGGGTGGGTGTCCCGTAGATTAAATGCAGTTCCTAAATATTTGTATTCTAAAGGATTTAAGAAATCCAAGTACTTATTTGGAATTAATCATTTGAAACGTAGTCCCTTTGTGTGTGTTACAGAAGGAAGTTTAGATACCCTCTGGTTACATCAGAATGGGTTTCCCTCTATAGCAATACTGGGGGCTATATTATCTAAAACTCAAGAAGAGTTGCTTTCTAAACTTCCTGTAGAAGAATTAGTCATTTGTTTAGATAACGATTCGGCAGGAAAAAAAGGAAAAGAGCGATTAATGACTTGCATGACACAAAATTTTGTGGTATCATATATTAAATTACCGAAAGGAGTGAAAGATGTTCAAGACGTAAGAAATGAAAGAGAGCTAAAAGCTATATTACAAAATAGAGATATATGGTAAATTTATATTAAAGGAGATTTTTATGAGTGGAATAGGTAGGATTCAAAGTCTTAGGGAAGAAAGTAGAGTAGAAGCAGCATCAAGGTCGGCAGTCCCATTTAGGGAAGTGTGGTTTAAGGATGGTGACCAAGCATTTGTAACATCAATAGCTACGGGTGAAGATAATGATGTTAATCTAGATGAAGTATCTTTGTATACTTTTAGGCAAGGTAATAGGTTTGTTAATCTGTTAAATGCTGATGGCGTAGATTTAAGCGCAGTACCAGCAGAGTCCAGGCCGTCTAGGAAGTTTGCCTTTTGGGGATATGTCCATGAGATTATTCATGCTGAAAAGCGTAATGATGATTGGGAAGAAATGCAAGGCCCAGGGGGACGTAAGATGTTTAAAGAAGCTGTAAATGATTATAAGGTTATTTGCTTAGGCTTTGGTCGTAATGATTATCTGTGGAACCAGTTGGTAGATGTTTATAACGATTGGAACTCCTTGAATAAGGGTGTCATGAGGATTAAGCGTACTGGGGCTGGGATGCGTGATACCTCGTATGCCATTGCTGCCACGGCTAGGGATGGGGAAATTCCTGGGGATAAACTGGATGAAGCCTCTGAGCTTCCCCCTATCCAAGAATATTTTCAAGGGCGGTATGGAGCTTTATGGAGTCCTGGCCCTTCTAATGGAGATGGAGAAACGGAAATTAAAACCGAATCTTCGACCCTAGATTTGTTTTAATGGCTACCCGATTAGATAAAGATGAGTACTTCTTGCAAATAGCTAAACTTGTTTCGCAAAGAAGTACTTGCCCACGTAGACAAGTTGGTTGTGTTTTAGTGGATAGTCAAAATCATATTGTTGCTACGGGATATAATGGTGTTCCTTCAGGATTTACACATTGTATTGAAGTGAATTGTGAAGGGGCATCTTTCGCCCCTGGCCAAGGATTAGATGTGTGTGAGGCTATTCACGCAGAGGTAAATGCCTTCTTACAATTACGGTCTGACGATAATTTAACTGCTTATATGACCGTGACACCTTGCTTCACTTGTGGTAAAATGTTTGCTAATAGTCAAGTTAAGAGAATAGTAGCTTTAGAAGAATATGTACATAGCCAGACACATTTTATCTTAAGTACAGCAGGAATAAAAGTGGAGATATATGATAGTAACTAAAGATAAATTTAAAAACACCATGGATACTTTGAGTGCATATGATACATGGTGTGTAGATGTAGAAACTAACGGGCTAAATCCGTATGAATATAATCAGATATGTGGAGTAGGGGTATTAGGATATGGGCCACAGTCTAAAACCGATACTTATTATTTTCCATTTAGGCATCATCAAGGGATAAATTTAGATAGTAACTTATTGGGTGAGTTTATTACATACTTGAATCAAGTACATACCTTACTTGGCTACAACATGAAATTTGATTTAAGGTTCTTAGAAAAAGAAGGGTTAAAAGTTAATGGTCAAAAACTAATAGATGTTATTGTATTGGTAAGATTGTGTGCTGATACAGAAGTGAGAGAGTTTGGATTAACCGAAACTATTAAGCGGTATTATGGCGAAGAAGAAGCTTCATACGATATAGAAACTAAGAAGTATCTGAAGCAGAATAAATGGAATAAGGACTTTTCTATGGCTCCTGTAGATGTATTGGGGCCATATTGTGAACAAGATGTTTATTGGACATTTGACTTGTATAAATCATGTATGCGTCAAATTGAAAAGATGGGACAGGAACAGGTAGCTGAATTAGAAGTTAAATTAACTACTGTTTTATATGGTATGGAAGGTCGGGGAATTGAAATTGATAGTAAGTATGCAGTAGATTCTATGGTTAAAATAGACCAACGTAGGGGGGAAGTTGCAGACCGTATATGGACATTAACTGGCAATGAATTTAATATCAACAGTTCTCAGCAAGTGGGAGAAATACTAAATGGGTTAGGTATACATTCCCCTACTACAACTCCTAAAGGTAAGGAATCCTGGGGGGAGGCCGCACTAGTTCAAATAAATAATCCTATTGCAGGATTGATTAGGCAATATAGATCTTTAGAGAAATTGAAATCTACTTATCTAGAACCTTATATAGATACTAAAACATTGCACACAACTTTCTGTAATTGGGTTGTGGTAACGGGAAGGTTATCTTCAAGGAGTCCCAATTTACAGAATATACCTAGAACTCATTTTAACTTGGTAGATAAGGAGTTAACTAATGAGGAAAGAGAAGTTATTAAGGGACGTATTGAAGCAATTATCTCTACCAAAGGGGGGACGGTCTCCCCCGATTTAGAAGATGATGTATTAGATACATGGGGCTTTGTAGGAGATGAATCTTTTGATGAAGCTAATGGACAGCAAATAGCCATTAGGAGATTGTTTATTCCTAGACCAAACTATAGTCTGATTGGTTTTGATTATTCTCAAATGGAAGTAAGAGTATTTCTTAGTTATCTCCAAAATGAAGTCATGGATGAATTGATGCGTCAAGATAATATTGACTTTCATGGGGAAACAGCTAAGAATGCATTTAGTGTAGGAGAAGACCACCCTGAGTTTAAGTTCTATAGACAAATGGCAAAGAACATTACATTTGGTATTATCTATGGAATTGGTAATAAACGATTAGCCTTACAGTTACGTACTTCTCCGAAAGAAGCAGCAATATATAAGCGTAAGTATTTTCAAGGTATTGAAGGGTCTAAAGAATTTATTGATAAGGTAACTAAAACTATTGAGCAGAGGGGCTGGGTGCGTAATAGATATGGACGTTTATATCAAATCCCTGCTGAATTTGCCTATAAAGGTGTAAATTACTTAGTCCAGGGGACAAGTGCTGACATTTTAAATGAAAGGATGGTACAGATATATGAATATCTTAAAGATAAAAAAAGTAATATATTGCTTCAAGTACACGATGAAATCATTTGTGAAATTCATGATGAAGAATTACATGAAGTACCGCTCCAAATCCAACGATTATTAGAAGAGAATAGTTTAGCCATACCTCTAAAGGTAGATATAGATATATGTCAAGGTTCTTGGGCGGATAAGAAAGATTGGTTTAAAACAGCCTTGCCAAAGAAACCAGTATATGTTACACTAGAAGAAGCAATAGATTGGAATTAGGAGGAAAATAATGGCTAAAGTAAGTATGCATCTAGGGTTTACGTTTAGGGTAGGAGATTTATCAACTAATCAGTATGGACGAATAGACTTATCTTTTGACCAAATTGATACAGAGTTGCCTTTAGATGAACAATTAAAAGACGCTGGGCATACCGCTGACCAAGTGTGGGATGTTCTTAGGAATAAGGTGGATTCCCAGGTAGACAGCTTGTTAGATGGGGGAAAATAAAATTGAAAAATTCGGCTGAAGAAGTAATTAATCAATTACTGGGGGATAAGGATTTAGGATTACGAAGAGGTAACAGCCCAGAGTTTGAATATGGGAGGATACCTTTTGGTATTCCTGCCTTAGACCGTTTAACGGGTGGGGGCATCCCTAAAAAGAGAATGACTATCCTGTATGGAGCAAATAACGTGGGCAAATCTTATCTAGCTTCTCAAATATGTAAAAATGTTCAAGCTGAGGGAGGAACTGCTGGATGGATAGACACAGAATTGTCCTGGGATAATGAATGGATGGCAAAATGTGGGATAGACACTGATAGTATCTTAGTTGCTCAACCTACTACAGGAGAAGAAGCCTTCGGAATAGCTAGGCGATTAATGCAAGCAGGGGTAGGGGTAGTTGTCCTAGATAGTATTGCAGGGTTAGTCCCTAGTGCTGTCATGGAACCACCCAAGACTAAAAACTCTGAAGAGGAATTTGCTTATAATCCTATGGCATGGCAAGCTAGATTTATAAATAGTTCGCTTCCCAGGTTGTTACCTAATTTACAGGAGGGATCAGCTTTTGTAGCCATTAACCAGATGCGAACTGGGCTTGGAAAGGTAGCTTTAGATACCATGCCAGGGGGTTTAGCACAAACTTTCTTTGCCCATTTCTTATTACAAGTTCGTAGAACAGGGTGGTTGGAAACAGCTGATAAAGAGAAGGTGGGGTTTGATATGGAAATTCGTTTGCGAAAAACTAAGGTGGGGGGAGAGAACTGGAAATCAGCTATTGTACCCTTTAGAGTAGAAGGTGGCATTGATATCGTGGAAAGTTATATGAGGGATGGACTAGCGGAAGGTATAATAGATAAGAAGGGGGCATGGTATACATATAAAGGTCAACGGGCACAGGGTATGAACGGATTAAAAACATTAATGGTGAATAATTCAGACTTATTGACCATGTTAATTACTGAATTGGGGGGAACTGATGCTCTTACCGAAGGACTTTACGAAGCAAGAGAAGATAATAGCGGATTGCTTGTCTAAATTAGGTTTAAGATTTACAGAACAATTTAATATATTAAATTATACAGTTGATTTTTGGGTACCTGAATTATCTATGGTTATAGAAGCTGATGGAATGATGGGACATTTACGAAAGGCAGATGCTAAAAGGGATAAAGCCCTTATGAATAATACTGAAGTTGATGTACATTACATACTTCACATTATAGGGACTTCTCCGGTATCCATTATGGAGGAAATATGTCAGGAGTTAGACAAATTATAAAGAAACCCGTTAAACTTACCCAGGCTATCAATCAAGATGAATGGATGCTATCAGCTTTAAGTGACCACTTAGGGCATACTAATACAAGGGTTAATACAGGAGTGTTCTATCCATCTAATTTGGGCAACCCCTGTAATAGGATGCTGTATTTAGCATACAATGGATTATTGCCCCAACAATTTATAGAGCCTACTCTTCAACGAATTTTTGATTGTGGAGATTCTTTAGGAGTTAGGTATGAAAAATATTTTGAACAAATGGGAATTTTAATTTCAGTAGAAAGTCCTGTAAAGTGTGCAGACCCAGTAATTTCAGGAAGAATGGATTATGTTATTAAACATAAAGAGTATAGTCAAGCGGTAGTTGAATTGAAGTCTATTAATACTAGGGGGTTTAAGGCTTTATTAGATAAGCCCAAACCTGATCATTTAATCCAACTTCAAATTTATTTACATTTATCTAAGATTGAACATGGTATGGTTTTGTATGAAGATAAAAATGACCAGCAAGTAAAAGCTTTTGCTGTAAAATATGATGAAAAGGTGTGGGCACAAATACAAGAAAGGTGTTATACTATTATGAGAATGACTGATGTACCCTTAAAGTGTACGGGGTTGAGGTATTGTCAGTGTAGGGGGATTTCATGACCCAATTAAAGATGGAAAAACGAGAAGGAAAATGGAGTCCCTTCAAGGCTATAAGCCAAGCAGACAAGTTTATTGAAGACTTAATGGTTCCTTCTATAGGAAAAGAATTAGCTTCTGACCAGAATTTGGATTTTCCCAATCTTATGAATGCCGATAATAAGAAATTAGAACAATTTCTTACTATGTATGGTGGAATTAAGATGTACCTTGAGACTCAACTAGCAGATATCGAAGCTACTAAGAATGCTTTAGATGCTGCATTTAATGAAAGTTATTCTACCGCTATTTATAGAATCGTTGAAGAACGAGAAGAAGAAGGGAAGAAAAAATTCACTAGAGATGAATTACGTGGGGCTGTATTAGATAAGTATGAATCTCTTAAAGAGTTACGTAGAGATATTATTGAACAAGAAGTTATACATAGAAAGGTTAGTGGGTTAAAAGAAGCTTATGCTCAAGGGTTTCAAACTGTATCTAGGGTTGTATCTTTGAGAACATTTGGGGGGAATAATGCATAGAGTTGAACCACAAGTATTTTTAATAGCAGAGCAACAGGTAAGGCATAAAGATATTAATGATTATCTAGATTATATAGGTGCATCTGGGTGGACATCTGATACAGAAATTGATTGTCAGGAATTGATTGAAGTTATGGGTAGGGGTTGTTATAAATCCTTTGGTACCAACTTGAATCCTAATATTACTAGAGTTAGGGATTCTAATGAAGCATACTTACAAAATATAATCAATATTGGGCATGGTTCTGTATTAGAGCATGGGTGGGTATCTTTTATGATTTGTGATACTAGTCGAGTAGTAACCCATGAATTAGTACGCCACAGGGCGGGAACAGCCATTTCTCAAGAGAGTTTACGATTTCTTAGATTAGAAGATATGGGAATGTGGATTCCACAGGCATATGCCAATGACCCCCATTCTGAGGATATCTTTGAAGAAACTTGGGAGTATCTAGAACTTCAATATACTAGACTTATTGAACGGGCAGAAATTATGGAGGGGCAAGATTTTGATAGTCTACCCTTTAGTAAGAAAAAATACTATACATCCGCAGCTAGGAGGGTAGCTCCTATAGGAGTTGCAACTAATATAGGATGGTCATGTAATATCAGGGCTGCACGGCATATAATTGAAATGCGAACTGATGAACATGCTGAAGAGGAGATACGTGTAGTATTCAATAAGATTGGCCATATATTAAAAGATAAGTATCCAGCCCTATTCACTGATTATGAAGTAGAAGTTAAGGGGGCTGATAAGAATAATGAATGGATGACTAGAAGGAGGAAAGTGTAATGGACGAGCATATTTTATTAGACTTAGTAGCTAATAGTCAAATAATTCTTAAAGGAATTCAATATGGCATATTTGTTCAAGATATTGATGTAATTAGAAAAGCCCTCATAGATTTAAAAGAGGTCGTTGAACTTATGCATGAAGTACTAGATGATGATTTCGGGGAATAAAGAAGCTTTTAATGTTCTTAAAAAGGTAAATATTCCAATGTATTTAGGACTAGATTGTTCCTCTAGGGCTATTCATGGAGTATGGTTAGATAAGCAGGAAAAAATTTTGGCCATGTTAAAATGGCGCAGTTCGGATTTAGAATTTGATACTAGATTTATTGAAATTTCGTTACAGTTTACTAAAGATTTGAGTAAAATAAGAGTAATGACTAAAGCTGCCGTTGAATCAGCTATATTTATTCAGAATCCTAAGTCTACTATGGAAATAGCCTCAGTAGTTGGGGGAGTTCGTTTAGCTTGCGCTACTAATAATATTGAGTGCCTGTCTGTGGATAATAGACATTGGAAAAAATATGTATTGGGCAAGGGAAATTCTAATAAGAAAGATATAAAATCATTTGCTGTAGATAAATGGGGAGAGTTATTTATAGAACAAGATTGGGCTGATGCAGCATGTATAGCCTTATGGAGAAAAAGGAGGGAAGAATGAGTTTACAGAGAGTTAATAAAAATCAGATACGGGTAGATTTCATAGAACCACTTAAACAGACTTTAACAGAAGAAGATAAGCTCCCTGAGGGTATGACAGAGGAAGAATTAAAGACTCAGTATGCGAAACTTGTGTGGTGTGAATATTATGGGTGCAAATGGAACCAACAAATTGGAGCAGAGCGTACTCTTAAAACAATTCTAAAGAACAAGGCATATAATTCTTTTAAAGATGATCCTGGTATGAAGGGATTGTGTGGTAGACCAGACGAAATTGCTATTCGCTTTAAGACTATTGTATCTGGAAGTCAAAAGTATAAGGTTCCTGCATGTTTTACATGTAATACTGGAGTCAGTGGGCATGTGGACTTTTCTAAATTCTTGCAACCAGATGGTTCTCCATGGGGAGGCAACATTGATTCTCAACATGTATCAGATACGGGATATGGGGCGTTAGACCCTAACAACATTCACGGAGGATAGAATGCCTAAAGTTATTCCAGATGAAGTTAGACTGAAAGCTATGTCACTATTTATGGAGGGGAACACAGTTCCTACAATTGCTGTTGAGTTAGTCAATGAGTTTAATATACAGGTTAAAGTTCCCACTATTTATGCATGGGCAAAACAATATAAATGGAAAGAAGATAAAATAGAAGCTAGAACTGCTGCGGTGGAAACAATTAAAGAAACAGAAACTCAACGGTATGCTAGGATACAGCAAGAGCATTTACAGGACTATGGAAGGCTACGCAAAAAAGCATCAACAGAACTAGACGGTCATATGTTTGACCGCCCATTTGACGCTGCAAAAGCTTTGGATCTAGGAATTAAAGGGGAGCGGGTTGTAATGGAAGGTATGATTAATTTACAATTTGTTCAGGATATAATGAGCGTGTTGGTTGAAGAAATAAATGATTCTGATATATTACAACGAGTGGCTTTTAAATTAAAATCTTTAATACAAATACAGGATAATAATGGTAACAAATAATAATGTCACTACATTTAATGATGCTTTCTCCAGATTAGCAGAAGGTTTATCTACGCACCAATCTATTAAGGTTGGGAGTTTTTGGGAATTCCTACGGGATATTTGGAGCTTAAGCTATGATAATCCTGAATACTTTAAAGCATGGCATGTTGGTGTTCTTGCAGAGGATATTGAAGAATGCCTGGAAGCAGGACTTAACTACTGTGCTATACTACCCCGATTCCATTTTAAATCAACTATACTTGGACATGCTTTCTCAGTGTGGCGACTCTTAAAGGCTCCCAGAGATTGTTCAGTACTATATTTATCGTATAGTGATTTAATGTCTAGGTATCATATTTCTGAAATTAACAAGACGGTTCAACGCAATCCTGTACTTACTCAGTGGATGACAAGTCGTTCCCCAAAGGCAGATTTTTCATTTAGGTATCATATTAATAAGAAGCCTATGGAAATAGCTCATGGGGGTCTTTTTTCATTTAAGAGGGGTATGCATGTTAATGGTGCTTTAATTGCAGATGACGTATTACGTGACCCTGAGAATCCCTTGAATCTTAGTCAGTTAACTAAAGTGGAAGATCACTTTTTAACAGAAACTATGTTTATTCCTTTAAAAGGAATTCCTGTAATTGTATTAGGAACACCTATGATGCCCGGAGATTTATTAACTGTTCTTCAACAAGATGATCGTTTTAAAACTAGGGTTCTTCCTGCACTAGATCCAACACCTACTAGACGGGTATTAATGCCTGAATTATATAGTGAAGAATGGCTATTACAGCAACAAAGGGCTAGGCCCAAAGCGTTTGCGTCAGAATTTTTGTTGCAGCCTTATTTTTCTACGGAAGCATATTTTGAAGAAAAGGATATTAGACAATGTGAAGACCCAAAGTTACTTAATTATCCTGTTAGTAAGGCTTATATGCCGCTTGAAGATGGAGATTTATTTGCGGGGTTTGATGTAGGTAAGAAACGTCATCCATCACATTTAGTTATTTTTAAAAAGACGGGAGATAGAATAGAACAAGTACATCAATCATGGCTAGATGGGTGGTCTTATTCAGACCAAATAGAATACTTAAATGAAACAGCAGAACATTTTAATATTATGAGGGGGTATATAGATAATACTAGAGGTGAGTTAGAAGATAGGGGATTAAATAGAGTTTGGAATGCAATGCACTTTACCACAAAGTCCAAGAATACAATGGCTCAAGTATTTGAGCAGTATGTCCACTCTGGCCAATTAAAGTTATTGTCTGATGAAAGACAACGTGGACAGATACTATGTGTTAGTAATGAATTGAAAGCTCCTAATACTCCTATGGGACATGGAGATGCGTTCTTTTCTATTGCTATGGCATTGTATGCTGCGTATGAATCTTCCTTGAATAGTTTTCAAAATCTAGGTAATGTGGTTGATTGGATGAATGACCTTTCCCCAGATGCCCCAGCTGAAGAGAATGTTGCCCAAAATGTTCAAAATCAATGGGTAACTTCCTTGACAAATAATGCTAAACCAACGTATGATACTAAGCAAGACGCACAAATGGGGTCAGGATTAGCCCCCGTGAATCCAATGATGGAACCACAGAAACCTAATCCCAATTGTGAAGAACCCTTATGCGCCGCTTCATTTTGGGTAACAGAACGAAAATTATGCTTATTTTGTGGGCATAGAGGATAGGAGGAATAATATTGTTAGACTATTGTATTTCTGAACAAGCTGAAACTATTTTGAACCATAGGTACTATCTAAGAAATAAAGAAGGGAAAGTAATAGAAGATGATATTGGTTTGTTTAAGCGGGTTGCTCACGCATTAGCAACAGTAGAACAACAATATGACACACTATCTAGAGATATTACTCAATTAGAAGACTCCTTCTTTGAGATGATGTATAATTTAGAGTTTCTACCAAACTCGCCTACTTTAATGAATGCAGGAACAGAGCAAGGTACTTTAAGTGCTTGTTTTGTGTTGCCTATTGCGGATAGTATGGAAGGAGTAATGAAAGCTGCGACGGATGCAGCCATGGTACAGAAATTCGGTGGGGGGACTGGATTTTCCCTTTCTCATATTAGACCTAAAAATTCTCCTATTTCTACTACACATGGTAAAGCATGTGGCCCAATAGAAGTATTAAAAACTTTATCTAGGGTATCTAGTATGATAACCCAAGGCGGTAAAAGGGACGGGGCTAATATGGCGGTAATGAGTGTTTATCACCCTGATATATTAGAATTTATTGAGTGTAAGCGTGTGGAAGGAGATATCCATAATTTTAATATTTCCGTTAGTGTAGATAGTAAATTTATGGAAAATGTACGTGACAATAAATCCTACGCTTTAATAAATCCTCATGTTGGTGATAATGTTAAATATGGTGGTGCAGCTGGCGAACTAAATGCTAGGACTGTGTTCCTTAAAATTATTGAGGGGGCGTGGAGAAACGGTGAACCAGGCATGGTTTTTTTGGATAGAATTAATGCAGACAACACAATGATAGATAAATATGGCCCCATGATTGCTACGAATCCTTGTGGAGAACAACCCTTATTGGGATATGAAAGCTGTAATCTAGGGTCTATTAATTTAGCTAAGTTTGTAATTCCCTCTAGTAAAGAGGATTGGAAAGAGGCGATCAATTGGTCAAGACTTATTCAAGTAGTTAATTTAGCCGTACAATTTTTAGATAATGTTATTGATGCTAATGATTATAGTATCCCTGAGATTGCCCAAATGACTAAAGCTACTCGTAAGATTGGGTTGGGAATTATGGGTTTTGCGGATTTGCTAGTTGGTTTGCGTATTCCTTATAATTCTGAATTGGCGAGAGAGGTTGGTGAGCACTTAATGGACGTAATTAAAACGTCTGCTATGACCAAATCTTTAGAATTGGGGGCTAAACGAGGAGCCTTCCCCGATTGGAAACATAGTCAATATAAAGCACATGAAAATTATCGAAACGCTTGTAGACTTACAGTAGCTCCTACTGGTACAATTTCTATGATTGCTGGTTGTGCTAGTGGTATCGAGCCATTATTTGCATTGGCGTGGAGAAAACAGAATATTTTAGAGGGCCAGACCTTATTTTATATTAATGAACAATTTAAGAAGGATGCCCAGGAATATGGATTTTATTCTGAGGAATTGATGTCTTACCTAGCTGAGGGTGGTTTGTTAAGAGATAGACAAGATGTTCCAAATTGGGTTAAAGAGGTGTACATCACAGCCCCTGAAATTGATCCTGAAGCACATGTACTAATGCAAGCTGCTTTTCAAGACCAAGTAGATTCTGGCATTTCTAAAACCATTAATTTTTCTTCGGAGGCTTCGATTGAAGATGTTAATGATGCTTATATTTTAGCTTGGGAAACAGGATGTAAGGGTATTACTGTATATCGTAATGGGAGTAGGACTAAAGAAGTTTTAGTAAATGGGCATAAAGACATTGCCTTAAGTTGTGAATGCGCTTCCCCCGTCTTAATTAGAGAAAGTGGTTGCCTTTCTTGTAAAAGTTGTGGGTGGAGTGCTTGTGAAGTCTCTTAAATTATATTTACAATCATATAAGAATACTTTATTTTCAGGAGTAATGATAGGATTTGTGTCTATACATACCTTAGAAGATATTGTATTAATGTCTATAGGGAGGTTTGTTCCGTTACCCTTGTTAATTATGTATGGATTAGGCTTAGTAGTGTCGTGGCTATTGATGGGGGGTTTAATTAATAGATTTTTAACTAAAGCGAAAGCTCCAAATAAGTATTAAGGAATAGTAGGAGGAATACAATGATCGGGAATATGCTAAGAGAAAGAGAATCTCAGTATGTAGCTACTAAAGATGAGAGTACACAAACATGGCGTATTTTAGATACATGGCATGATGCATTAAGAGAGATGAATCCAGAGGATGACGTACCAGATGATAGTCCTGCTATAACGGTATTAACAGAAGGGGGATTTATTGCATTAGTTAAAGAGGCATCTCGTTTAGGAGTTTTACAGAATGCAACTTCTTCGTTTATCCCAATAGATACTAGAAATGAGGAAGATTATCCAGATAAAATTCAAGAAAAGGATGAAGAACTTGCGGAAATGCAGAAAAAAGTAGTAAAATATGAAGAGGAGATAGTTAATCTTCGTATATCTTCATCTAAATCAGAAGGTACTTTATTGAAGGAGTTAGCTATGGAAACGCTGCTTAAATTAACTCTCTCTTCTGACATAGAAAAAATAACTCAACGTAAGGATTAGATATGAAATTATCAGAATACCTTCCTGAAACTCCTGCCCTAGCACAACAAATAACTGATTTGAATGCCCAACTTGGGATGTTTCAGTTGATGAAAGCAGGAGAAACGGGTACTGCGCCTACAATGGGATTAGACCATGTAGTTAATACATGGGTACGTCACCAGATGGCATATAGACAACAGCTTGTAATGGACATTCAAACTATTGCGATGTCTGTAGAAGAGATTCGTAGCCCCATTAGCCACATTACTGGGGAAGTTTTTAGGCGGGGTATAGAATGGAAGCCTACGAAAGCTGATCCAGACCATGCACAACAAGAAGAATTTTCTAAGTTCTTAGATGATTGTAATGTATTTGATCAAAGTTTTGAAGAAGTGTTAAAACAGTTTCATTATGATATTAATACAGTAGATGACGGCTTTTTATATTTGGCCAAAGAATATAAAAATATGGATGATGGCAGTTTACGGTCTAAAATTATTGAAATTCGTAGGTTAAATCCTGCCCTGGTTGAATTCGATTTAGATGCTGCGGGGCTTCCTAAGAATGCCCATTTCTTATGCCCTATTCATAGAGATGATGTCCAAGATACACCAATAACATGTGATCATCCTGGTTGTAAACGAATATGTCAACCAGTTATGTATAAATATTATCATCGAAATAAGCATATTTATTTGTTTGATAGTGAAGTAATTCACATATCTAAGTTTTCCCCAAGCGAAACTTATGGATGGAGTCCTATCCTTACTGTCTTTGAGAAGGCTCTTACTTTGATTGGTATGGATAAAAACCTATATAGGTATTTCTTTGAACGTAAAATGCCAGCTAGTATGATTATGGTATTTACAGATGACCCTGAATCATTAAGGCGTGAAAGGTCTAATTTAGCTGCCCAAACTCGTATGGATCCTAACTTTGTTCCTATGGTAGCGGTATCAGCCCGAAATAATAGGGGTAGAGTAGATATGGTACGGTTATTCCACACACTACAAGAAATGGATTACCTACCTGTACGACAAGAAGTACGGGAACGTATAGCAGCTATGTGGGGAGTAACTCCTGCATGGCAAGGTGCGCCCGAAGCCTTTGGTGGATTGTCCACCCAGACTCAACAATTAGTAGTAATGAGTCGTGTGGTAGAAGGTGACCAACGTATGTTCCACGATAAAGTTTTTCCCCTTATTTTGGAGGCTTTTGGAATTACAGATTGGACATTAGAACTACCCACTCCTGAAGAAAAGGCAGAAGCCACTAGAATAAGTTTTGCTCAACAACGAGTTTCTGTCGCTAGCCAGCTAAATCAAATGGGCTTTACGGTTAAACTTAAAGACCAAGGAGAGGACATGGAAAATATTGCCTTTGTTATCGAGGGTCAGTCAGTTCCTATGACCCAGTTCCAGGGTGAGTCTCAAGCCCTTCAAATTGAACAAACTATGCAGCAAATGGAACAACAGGAGCAACAGCAACAGATGCAACAACAGCAACAGGAGATGCTGGGTGGGGCATCCCCTGAAGGTGGAGAAGAAGGAGGAGAAGAAGTGAATCCAGATGAAATGGCACAGGCACAAATAGCCCAAGATGATGATGAGGATGAGAATGAAGATCTGAATGACCCAGAATCTGAAGAAGAGGAAGAATAGTGACTACCCCTAAACCTGATGATGTAGAGCTAGATCAATTACCTGAGCCTCAACGTAGGTATATAGATGATACTGAAATTGGTGAACTGAGAGAGAAAGGATTTAGAATCTATGAGGGGAAAAAGGGTGGGACATATATTGATGCCACGGCTGAGTGGATAGATAACCATGCTCAAAAGGGTCATGAACTTATTACAGACCCTAAGAGTCCGTTTGTGGGACTAGTTCCCCATCCTGAGCATGGGGAGAATGTGTATGAATATGCGAATGGGGAGCAAGCCACTCATCAACAGGCTCCTAGAAACATGGAGCAAACAGCAGATGGAAGTACCCCCTTTATGCATCAACGATTACCAAAAAAGAAAGATAAGCTTGGGAATCCAGTAATTGTAGAACAAAAAGAGGCTCTTAATCATGGCGACAAAAAGATTCCTGCTGATGCGGTGGATGTGTATGTTGCTCTAGATAAAGATGCACCCGTACAAGCTAAATGGAGGCATCCTGAAACTAGGAAACTAAGTACGAGCTATAGTCCTGCCTATGCAAAAGAAAAGAAAGAGAAGCATTGGAGAGAGTATCAAGCCAATAAACCAGATATTCAAAAGGGTATTAGAAAATTACGTAATATGGATGTAGACCAACTTAAGGCTAGTCCCACCGATACTTGTTTAGCTTTGGTGGGTTTGTTGGGTATTAGACATGGAGGAGAGGCCCGTACACATGATGATGGGGAGCTTACTGGAATGGGAGCGTTAGATTTGCGAAAAGGGGATGTGAGGGTAGGGGATATTGGGATGACTCTAGTGTTCAGAGGGAAACACAATAGACCCCTACGTTTTACTAAACGGAATAAAAAAATTGCTGAAGCTATGACACATCATATGGAAGATAAAAAACTTTCAGATAAAATCTTTGATACTAGTACTGCTAGAAATAGGAAGAGATTTAAAGAATTAGCGGGTAATGATAAAGTCAAAGTAAAAGATTTACGTACAGATTATGCTAATTATATTGCGGGGGAAGCAGTTAAACAAAATCCACCCCCTTCTAATATGTCTGAAAGGGCTTTTAAGACTTGGCAAAATCAAATAGGTTTAGAAGTAGGAAAGGCTTTAGGACATTTTAAAGAGGAAACCCGTAAAAATAAACAGGGTAAGATTATGTATGAAGAAGACGGTAAAACAGCTAAAAAGCATTGGGTCAATACCTCTAACGAAGCTATAAATAGTTATATAGACCCCCAATTTTGGGATGAATACAAACCTAAACAAGATATACAAAATGCCCATACACCTGATTGGCATGAGAAAACTCCGATGGAAGAGCGAGACATAGACGAGTATGCAGAAGCCCGAAGAAGGAAAGGAGAGAATCGCCAATGGGGAATTAGGGAATTTGGAGGACAACGGAAACCTTTAGTTAAAACTTGGATGCAATCTTTATCAGAACAGGGCTTTACGATTCCTGTAATCAAACAAACTACAGCCCATCAGATATGGTTCTTAAATAATGGTGTAGATTATGTGGGAACTTTTGGATTAAATGGGGATGTATTTATAGAGAAAGCCGTATTTAAACCTACATTTAATCCTCCAGGTATTTCGTATAATCCTGCTGGAAGAAATAGGTCTAGTAAACCTAAGGAAGAAAATAAGGATGTTCAAACATTAAATTTTGATGAGTTAGATGGTCTATAGTGTACTTTCTATAACATATGGTCTAGTAAGTATTGCCTTAGGTGTGCTAATTATTTTAGCTTCTATGTTAACTCAAGAGGGAACCACAATAATTAAATTTATATGTCCATTACATTAAGAGGTATGAGAACATGACTAGGGCAGAACGGCTGATGTTATTGGGAATGTATATTGCAGCTACGGCTGATGTTATTATTGCAATTGGTATTTGGGCATTAATTTTTCGCTAGGGGGCATCTCATGGTGAGGCTAAAACGAGTAAAGCATTTAATTTTAAATGTAAGTAATTTACAAAAATCAACAGACTTTTATACTGATATTCTTGGTTTTCAAATAGACACCAAAAAAAATATTAGTACCTTCTTAACTTGCACGGAAATTAATCATGATTTAACCCTATTCCAATTAAAAGCTACTCATGTTAATAAGACGGGACTCCAAAGAGGGTTGAATCATATAGTATTACAAGTGGAAGATTTTGGTACATTAACTGAATATTATAATATTCTAGAGATGAACAAGGTTGAAATTAAGGATGCCATTGATTATGGTATGACTAGTAGTATTTCTTTCCAAGACCCTGATGGAAATGGAATTGACTTATTCTGTAATAATCAGGACATCCCAAAAGACGAGTTAGAAATTACACATTCTTCAGACGGACTAGAAATTATACGTCCCACAAAACGGAAAAAGAAAAAATTGATTTTTGCCCATGTTAATTCATTTTAAAAAAATATTACTAATAGTGGTAGCAGGATTTCTTATGGGATGTTATAATCCCAATCCTATACCAGAAGTTGCGATTGCGCCTACTCCCGTACCAGACGAAGGGTGGACTTGCTTTACGGGAAAAATAGAAATGGTAAATGGGACTGCGTGGGAACCTAGGGTTAGTATGACTATTATAGGAGAGCAAATAATTTGTGCTAAAGAATGGAGAATCTCTAATTTATATGGCCCTGTAGGAACGTTAGAAAGTAGTCCAGATAATCCTCTTACATTTGGGGATTTAAATAAAACTATTGAAGCATTTAAGAATCCCCCTACTGAGTTTAAAAGTAGCCAGTGAGATGAACAATGAAGAACAAAAATAATTTTGTAAGATGTACGTGGTGTACTCAATTATATCCAGCCGTACCCCATCAGCTAGGCTCCTTTAGTGAGTACGGTATGTTTATGTGTCTACCGTGTGGTGAAAAATATAAGAGTTTTGGCTAGGCTAGCATAAGGAGGATAATATAAAGTGCAGAGTGATATATTTCATCAAGGGCACGAACAAGTATCTTTTTATTCTGATCCCACTGTTGGGTTAAAATCCATTATTGCAATTCATTCTACAACTCTTGGCCCATCGGCAGGAGGGGTAAGAATGTATGATTATCCTAATGAACAAGCTGCTCTTACAGATGTATTACGATTGTCTAAAACGATGTCCTATAAGGCGGCAATAACTGGAATACCCTGGGGAGGGGGTAAGGGCGTAATCATTGGTGCTCCTAGTATTAAATCAAAAGAGTTATTCCAGAGCTATGGTAAGTTTGTTGATTCTCTAAATGGTAAATATATTACAACTACAGATGTTGGTACCACAGAATTTGATATAGGAACAATATCCGAAGTCACTGAATATACTGTGGGTAAGCCCGTCTCTTTGGGAGGATGTGGAGATATGGGAGATATGACAGCATATGGTGTGGCTAGAGGTATGGAAGCATGTGCAGTATATTTATGGGGTAGTAATAGCCTTAGAGATAAAACCATTGCTATCCAAGGAGTTGGGAAGGTTGGTACTGCCCTAGTAAAATGGTTGGTTAATACATATCAGGCTGATGTTATAGTTGCAGATATAGACCCAAACGCTATAAGGACTATTAAAACAAAATTTCCTTCTATTAAAACTGTTCCTTATGATAGAATATTATCAGTTAAATGCGACATACTGGCCCCATGTGCCCTTGGAGGAATTATACATAAGAATATAATTCCCCAATTAAAATGTAAAGTAATAGCTGGAAGTGCAAATAATCAATTGGACTCATATGTAGATGGTTTAATGTTGTTTGAAAAGGGTATTTTATTTGCACCAGATTTTGTTATAAATGCTGGTGGCTTAATAGATGCTTATATAGAAACTCAAGGGTATAATTATAAAAGGGCGTTAGCAAAAACTACTGAAATTAAAGAAACACTGCTTAGGCTACTAGTTCAATCCCAAGAGAGTAAATCTCCACCATTCATTTGTGCAGAAGCGGAGGCACGAAAACTTCTTAAAGAAAGTGTATGAAGATGCTGACATGTCTATGCAAGGCTTGGTATTAGATTGTGCCAACTGCCATAGACTTATGATGTATCCCATCCATCGGGAAGAATTTTTAAATGATTGGAATAAACATGGTAGATTATGTTTAAAATGTATTTTAAGACTTAAATTTGATACGGAAGGATTAGAGGGGTATATAATAGAAGCCAATAAATTTGCTAATTATTTTAATGAGATTTAATGATGGACACTAGATGGGAACGTAGGGACGAAAAAAAGAAACGGGCTTGGTATAAAAAACATCTGCATAGTAATCGTAAAGCTTTAGAAGTTATTGTTAAAGCAAGAGAAGCTAGATTAAAGCGTATTGCATATGATTGGTATGACGTAGAATACAAGGATGCGGAATAAATTTTGGAGGTATTTATATGACAGAACGTAAAATGGATCGCCCATTAGAAACTTTATTTGATATCCTTACTATAGAACAACGAATAAATTGTGTGGTTGATAAGGACAAGCCACATGTACAAGGGTTTTTAGAAAAAGCAGTAGATGGAAAGTTTGTAACTCACCTTTGTGAACAACAACAATTATTGACTATGTATAGAGTTGCACATTGGTTAAGAGGCAATGCTAAATTATTTAGGGCTGAATATGATACTTCGATGGCACGGCATCTAGACAGTCTAGCAGAGGATCTTGATTATTTAAGTGATATTCATGATGATTTAAGGAGTTCTTAAATGCCCATTACACAACGAAAAGGAAAATGGTTTTGGGGAAGTCAAGGCCCATTTGATTCTAAAGCAAAGGCGACAGAAGTAGCTCAAGCTGCTCATGCTTCAGGATATCAAAAATTAGAAAAGATTGAAACTGGGGCACCCATGGATGGAACCAAACGTCAACTTACTGTAACTGAAATACAGATGCAAGAAAAAAAGATAAAGAAACATTATTTATTGGATGAGGCTGAAGGAAGTACCCAAAGTCCTAGAGGTAAAGCAAAGCCTCCTGCTCCTCCCATAGCTCATTCCCATTCTCATAGCCATCATTTACATAAAGAAGATGGGGGCGGCGAGGGACTTGCTGGAACAGTTTTTACATCTACTAATGCTGGAATTTTTAATCCAACTTTTGGGGGGAAGAAAAAAAAGAAAAAAACTGGTATAGAAAGACTAAATGATTTTGTAACGGATAATTCCCCACTTAAATTAAATGTGGAAAAACAGGAATGGAATGCTACGGGTGGGCCTGGGAGAACTGGGCCAATTCGTATTGATTGGGATAAACGAAAATTAAATGAGGAGGACGTACAAAAAGTGGTTGCTAGAGAAGGTGAACAAAACCAAGATTCAGTAGCTAAAGATGCTACGGATAAACAAAAAAGTGTCCAAAGAATTGTTGAAGATGTTAAGGATGATGAAAAAGAAAGAGAGTTGAGATTACAAGATGGGTATGGTGCTATGGGGGGTCAAGATGACGAACTCCATAGAGCTAATCCCAAAGATATATTAAGTAGAAATCCTAGAGATGATGAAGGTGAAGAAGAAGAAGAGTCTACAGTTCCTGAAAAACCAAAATTTTTGACTTATGGTAAAATGATGCGTAAATCTGCTGGATGGGACAAGCTATTTGGAAGTTTAATAGATGAACTCTAATTTTTGTCCTAAATGTGGGGGATTTGTGGTATTAAATATAGACAATGATTTAAAGTGTTTATCATGTGGAATAGTTTTAGTATTGAGGAGGCAAGTTAAAGATGATACCAGAAGCAGCAAAGGACGATATAATCAAAAGAAAGCTAGCGGGAGAAACATGGACAGCCATAGCGAAGTGGATAGAACAAGAATACGGGGAACCAATACATCGAACAACCGTTCAACGTTGGTACGACAAGGAGGTGTGTTTAGAAAATATAGATCCAGATGATATTCTTTTAGATTCGGTAGAAGATAGAATTAAGATAGATAAAAAATTGGCTATCTATAAAGCAGAAACAATATACTATAAAAAGTTATATGAAAAAAGTTTAAAGGGGTACGCTCAAACAGATCTCTTAGTTGATATTATCAAGGAGTCTATACCTGGATTTAATAAAGTTGAGGGGTATTCCAGAAAAACTAAGGGTTCTGGAGGCACTCCTCAAACAATTGTGGCCCCTTTATCAGATACACATATTGGAGAATTTATAGATATTAAACAAATGGCGGGATTAAATGCATATGATTTTGATATCTTTAATAATAGATTATATGGATGGGCTACGCAACTTATAACTTTAATAGAACTTAGACGTAATGCTGTACCCATTTCAGAATTAGTTGTACCAATGTTAGGGGACATGATTAGTGGAGATATACATGAAGAATTGTCTAATACGAATTTAACTAATTGTATGATGCAAATGATTAGAGGAGCTAATTTAATTGCTCAAGCATTAATGTTTATTGCTCCTCATTTTGAAAGTATTAGAGTTCCATGTGTAGTTGGAAATCATGGACGTATGACACGTAAACCACCCATGAAAGATAAGTACATGGATTGGGATTATCTCATGTATCAATGGATTGCAGCCCTTTGTAAGAAACAATCGAATATTGAATTTCACATACCTAGAAGTTTTCTTACAGTATTCCCTGTGTGTAACAGAAATATATTAGCCATGCATGGAGATGCTGTTTCTGGGGCTGGAAGTCTAGCATCTATTACTAAAGTTTTAACTAATTTACGTTCAGTATTACATTTTAAAAAGGGATTAGAAAGTGAATTGGGCAATTTACCTGAAACTATTCCAGCCCACTTTGATTCTGTAATGATAGGACATTTCCACAGAGTAGATGAATTGGATATTGGTACAGGTTCTGCCCATATTTGTGGGTGTATGAAAGGGGCAGATGAATTTGCAATGACTAGATTACAAGCAGTTACGAAACCTCAACAGATAGTAACGTATTGGCACCCTAAGTATGGTTACATAGGAAAGGAAATCATTTATTTGAATAAATATGATAATACTAAATCGAAATTCAAGGATGAAATCCCTGAAATTTGGGTTAATAATAGCTATAATTAAAGTATAATAAGGGGATATTATATGTCAGCAGTATCTATGTCACAAGTAATAGATATAATAGGAAAAAACTTACTCCGTAATATTGGGAAAGCGGCAAAAGCTAATGCGTTAGCTACAGTTCCTTATCAGACAGGAACTTTATCGGATAGTATATATTCTTTTTCAGCCCCGTTTAATTCGGTTACGCTGGGGGCTACTGCGCCACATGCTAAAGATGTTGAAGAAGGGACTCAACCAGTTATGGTTGCGGGGTCATGGACAGGGAAATGGAAACGCCATAAAAGACGTGGAAAAACAGTTAGGGGCCACACAAAAACTTATGCAAACGGGAAAAAACCTGTATTAATAAATGAACTAACAAATGAATGGCGTACCCTTGGCCCTTCGTCCGGTAGACCTGGTACATTCTTTATGAAAAAAGCTTTTGAAAAAGCAATATCTCAGGAACTGGAAAAAATACTAATAAGTATGGGGGCTACTACAAGAAAACCATAAAAGAAATAGGGGAGGTAAGTAATGGTTAATATAAGTAGAGTTACTCCTGAGCAAGAGTTTATAATAGCTCGTCATTCTAGAATGGTGGGTAAAGTATTAGATTTAATTGAAGCATCTATTCCAGAAGGGACTCAATGTGAGAAATTTAAGAAATTAGTTCAAGTCCCTATGTATGATTTTAGAAACGAGATATTAAAATTAGTTTCTTTGGGTCTAGATGAAGATTAATTATATATAAATTATATGAAATGTTCCATTTTCGTAGAAAAAATAGTATAATAAAATATGCAACTATATAATAGTTGTAGTTTAGAAGGTCGGCAGTGGCTTAGACCAACCTTCTTAGGATATCATATTATATATACTAGGAGGGTATTATGGCAGACGATGTTCTAAATCGGATTGAGAAACATATGGAAGGAAATACATTGGCCCTTTCAGCTGTTGCTGAAGTCTTGCAGAAGATGGATGACCGCTTTGTTCGTGATGAAGATGCATTTATTGCGAAGCAGGAACAGGAACAGGAAGTAGATGAACGGAGTGCTATGGTGAAAGCTATTGCTTCTGAAGTCTATGGTATGATGAAAGCTGATAATGGAATGGATGTAGATGGTACGAAGGTACGGACTGGTACTAAAATGCGGGGTAGGGGCGAAGATTGGGAATCTCCCATCAATCCTACTACTAAAATTGCAGACCAGCAAGCTACTATTCAAGCTGCGGATGACAAGGATGACGACGACGAAAAAGAAAATGGAAAACCAAAATTTAATTTTGATAAGAATCGGACTGACGATGACGAAGATGACAAGGACGTAGAAAAGGATGGGAGTGGTGCAAAGGAGTATCCTGAGGAAGAAGACGAGACAAAGAAAGGTATGTACAAGGGTCATGACGACGATGAGGAAGATAAAGACTTAGAAGAGATGGCTAAGGAGCTTAATGCTTTGAAAAAGCAGATAGCGACTACTGAAACTAATATGCAAAAGGCGGTGCAAGCAGAGTCGGAGCAACGGCTTCGGAAGATGGGATTTAGGGAGGAATTGGGTCTACAAGCTCCTCAACAGATTAGCCCACTGGGAGTTGATGGTACTACGCCAATCGTAAAGGGGAATAGCTCTGTCGATACGGTTGATCAGTTAGCTGGTATGTCTTATAAAGAATTGCGTAACCTTCAAGCTCAGATTGAAATGGGGAATACTGATGGGGTACCAAGGGAATTACTCAGCAATTAAATTTAAACTAAAGGAGTCACACTATGGCTAATCCTAGTCTATCAGAATATCTAGCACAGTCACAGCGTGGTCTGTATCAGTCGGTGTTCGGGCCTGAATACCTGATGAAACAGTCCTATTTCACTGTTGATACTGCTACTGGTATTTTTAATACAACTTATGGACGCAAGGTGTGGCAAGCTTTGAACAATCAGACTCGTTTCTTTAATGCTATCCCAAGGGTAGTTTGGGGTAATACGGCTGGTTGGCGTGTTCGTTCAGACCGTGGTTCTGGCCGCTCTCGCCCTGTTACTGAAACGGGCAGTCTCCCAACCGTGGATGTTTCCAATATCGAGACTATATCGAGTTTGCCTCGTATAGTTTCCACGACCTTCGGTGCTTCCGTGAAGTCCGTCTTCACGGCTCAGTTGGAAGGTGGTATTGGGGATGTGCTGGCGATGGAGAATGAAAACTCTCAGCTTGACCATATCAAAGAAATTAATGAGGAGTTGTTGGCGGGTGGTGCGTTTATCGTATCTGCTGGTTCAACTACTGCCTTCACCGTACCCGCTGCTATTGCCCATCACTTTAAGATTGGTGATGCAGTATCAATGAATGATGCAAATAGTGCATTCGACAGGACTTCTGGTTCTGTTGTATCTGCGGTCAATACCTCTACTGGTGTTGTGACTGTAGCCTCTGGCACTGCTTTCGCAGATGGTGACCTAGCCACGATTTACAGTCGGGCAGGATTCTCCTCTCTTGATGATATCGTAGCAGAAGATGCTATGGTTGTCGGGGGTGTCTCTGGTGGAGCCAATGTTAGGGCGTATGACCTAACTCAGGCTGGTCGGACTGCTGGTGCTTGGAATGCTGCTGCCAGTGTTCAGTTGAACAGTGGTACTGGTAGGGCTTTGTCTCTCACTCACCTGGACACGGCTATCCAAAAGATTCGTGAAAACGGTGGTGAGCCTAAGCTAATTCTTCTCGGTCATGATCAATATTTCAACCTTGAGCGTTTGTTAAATTCTAACCAACGTTATATGGGTCAGGAAGAGTACCAAGTTGGTGTGGGTTCAGAACGAACCTTCCCAGGTACTCGCACTGGTTTGGTCTTGGCTACGTATCAGGGCATACCAATTCTACCTGATGCGGATGTGCCTAAGTCGGTTGCCTCAAATGATGGAGTCTTGGGTTCCAATATTTACGTGTTGGATACGGATTACATGGAAATTGCAGTTGCTCAACCTACTCAGTATGTTGAGAACCGTGACTACTTCGCTGCCAATGCTTTGGTAGTGAGGGGTTTGCTCTATACTATGGGCGAAATGCGGTGCAAGAATCTGTGGGTTCAGGCCAAGATTGGAGACTTGAACGCTTCTTAATTTTTCCTGGGGGGGAGGAGTTTATAAAAACTCCTTCCTCCCTACTTTATATGGAGGGGAGATGAGAATAAATCGCCCTAAACATCCTACTTTAATCCGTTATGATGATGACGGAAATCCTATAGATCACTATAGAAAATCTCTTCTTCCTAAGTTTGGAACAAACAATCCTATTATTGTATTAAGGAAATTGCAGCATGGCTCAGACGAAAAACTGGATGAATCCGTTGGATAATGATGAGTTAGAAGTCAAGGTTGCAGTCTACATGGAACGTCTAGATACTTATATAGAGACTTCCACAGAATTAAATCGAACTTTAGTTAATGGCTTAGAACGAGTTAATAATGAATTAGATGAACTGAAACATTGGCGCACTAGATTTTATGGTGCCAAAACTTTGCTTACGATGTTATTTGCTATGTTTGCTCATGCGGGAGTTATCCTAGCTGCGGTAGTTGGCATTTTACATTGGTATTCTAAATCCCCAAACTAACATTAGGAGTCTTGCATGGCTAATGAACGACATAATGATGCACGGGGTTGGGAAGTAGATTCATCTACTCGTCAATCCGTTCATCCTTATACAAAATATTCCCCCTTTAGGACAGCAACTTCCACTACAGCAGCTAATTTATTAGCTATTGATAGGGGGGAAATTGCAGTAAACTGGGTAACTAATCCTAGAATAGAGGCTGCTGACATTACGATGTTTACGGCTATTGGATCAGCTATTTCTAGAAGTACTGCTCAACAGTCTGTTGGTACAGCTTCCCTTCTCACTAATCCAGCAAATTCTGCTGCGGGAGAGGGCTTTTATTGGGTAGCTCCTAATATTGGTTTTACAGTAAACCCTCAACACATAACGGTTCAATGTGAAGTTAGGGGAGCTTCTGCGTCAGGAAGTGTTAAGATACAGATTACTGATGCTTCTGGTACGGAACTTGCTACTTCTGCTGACACTAACTTAACTACAAGTTTTGCACAGATTACGGCATCGTACACAGTAGCAGGAAGTACCGCAGCAGCAGCCTATAGAATATATGTAGTTAGTGCTGCTAACCATAACATTGATTGGTATACTGATAAGATTATGTTTGAAGTACGGGAAGATACTAATGCTGTGTCTACTTATGTTGATGGAGCGTCTGGTTTGAATTACGAATGGACGGGAACAGCTAATGCTTCTACTTCTAGGAAGCGTCCTGCCATGTCTGTTATTAGGGGGCTACAAATAAAGAATGAATCAGGAACATCGGCGGAAATTGTTTATGTGGCATTTGATACAACTGCTTCAGCTACTACGGGAATACCTGTATTGGCGGGGGCAACATACGAATCTAATTTTCCTGTAGACTTTAGGGAGAATGTTTCCATAATATCTGCTTCTGGAACTCCTACTGTTAGTGGAGTGGTGTGGGGAGTCAACGGGTAATGGTTACATCTACGATTCAAACTGCCGTAGGAAAAATACCTAGTCCATCTAATTGGGCATCCAATAATGAGATGTATCAAACAGTTGGTATTGATGCTACCATACTTCCCATTGAAAAGCAAGACAGTGGTAAGGTATCATTAGAAGATATTTCTGGTGCCCTTGATGAATATAAACGCTTATTTAAAGCGGGAATAGCATCTAAGGCTGAACTTATAACTTTATCTAGAGCTTATCCAGATGACCTCTCCTATTCTAAAGCTGTCTCTAAATTAAGTGAAGGTGATGCGATGGTCTTAGGTGGCCCTGCATCGGTAGAATTAATTGATAGGGAAGGACATTTAATTACCACACAAGCTTTAGAGAAAGCATTTGAAAAATATATGGACAACTTCCGTACTAGGAATACAATGGTACTACATTCTGATGTTCAAGTTGGTTGGGCATTACCCGCATACATTTCTAAAGGTGGGCAGATTTTTAAATCTGGTGTAGGTGAGAATGGACTTTTCTTCATTACGGAATTGCGGGATGATACAAAAATTGCACAGCGGGTTATGGATCAAGTTAATGAAGGAAAGCTAAAGAGTTATTCCATTGCGGGAAGCGCAACTAAAACTCAGAATATGCAGAAAGGTTTACAACCCTATATGCAAGTAGACGAGATGGAACTGGCAGAAGTTACAGTTTGTGAGAAGGGTGTAAATCAAAATGCTGTATTTGATATACTGAAGGCTGACGGAGCCGTTGCTACTTGTATTGACGGTAGCTGCCTAGTTCAAAAACAGGAATGTGATGGTAGTTGCTTTCTTCAGAAAGAAGAAGGTAAAATTACTCAGCCAGACTCAGGTTATAGAAATGCTACTGATGTTGAAATGCAAAATGGTATCATGTGTGGCACATGTAAATTCTTTAATCAACAAGAACAAACATGTGATATAGTTGAAGGAATGATTGAAGACCACATGTACTGTAAAGTTTTTTCACCCCTGGATGACTCGCCAACTATTAATGAAGGAAGGGAATTAACTATGTTGATGGAAAAAGCAGATGGGTCAATTGATTTTACTGGATCTTTTTTGGCATGGATAGGAAAACAAGTTCCTAAAAAAGATATAGCCGCTACTTTTGCAACCCTATTAAATACTGGGGGAAGACAAGCAGAACACCATCAATTACTACGGGAATATGGGTTTCCTTCTGAACAGCCCCAGGAAGCCATGCGGTATACTCCTGTCATAGAAACTGACACGGATGATTTCGGTATACCTATTCATATGAAACCCCCTTGGACTGTTAATGAAGCTGGGTCACATCTAGGAAAGAAATTAGATGCTGATGCCCCTACTTACGATACTTCTCTAGCTGCTAAAGCACATAAGGATTTTCAAACTAATATGCATCCTTGGTACTCTACAGAAATTAAGGTGGAGTTTCCAATACGAAAATCCTTTTCCAAATGGTTTCGTGATAATGAGTTCTATTTATAATCACAATATATAATATTCTTTCGTCATTACGCTTGACTTTTTAATTTCTGGCAGTATAATAAAATGACTTCAGAAATTAAAGGGGGGTTTAATGATAGACAGCATACTTTTTTTTGGTCTCGTTGTAGTTTTCATCTCAGGATTAATGATAGTCTTAAGTAGATATAATAAACTAGGTGCACATTCAATAGACTATCAAAAATACCTAGAAAATAATAAAGTTCCGCCCCCAGGAAGTAGAGAAGAGAGGCTTTGGATAGATAGATAATGAAATCCTTTAGACCACAAATACTTATAAGTATACTACTCTTAGGTTTAATTGGAATATTTTCTTTAGAGTTAGACCGAATTGAAATTACTACAGGGTGTATTACTTTATTAGGGGCACTAGGAATGAAAATTTTGGAATCAGAAAAGTAACTTATATAATTAAGGAGTAAGAATATGGCAGAGTGTTTTTGTGATATTAATGCATATGCCCTAAAGGGTATGTGTGAATGTGAAGAGGATTGTACTTGTGACTGTGACATATGTGGGTGTAATAATATTGATTTGTGGTATGCAGATATAACTGCGTCTTGTGCTTGCGGTGGAAATTGTAGTTGTGTACAGAATTCGGATGAAGTTAAGTAGAACTTTATTAATTAAAGGTATTGCAGTAGGAATAGAAGTTATAAACTTCTTTCTTAAGAAAGATTTAACTAGATATAATACAACTATTATTGATGTTATGGATACTGGGAAAGATGTAGGTCTAACAGTATTAACTACTATAAAAGTTTTTCAAGATTCTGAGTTAAGTCCTGAAGAAATTTTGGAATTGGCTGAAAAGTTAACATCAAATAAAAGAAATTTAGATAAAGTTCTTACTACTCTCATTAAAGACCTCAAAGATCATGCAATCTCAAAAACAAAAGAAGGTAATATAAATGCTTGAAAGACTCATTCATTTAATTGTTAGATTAAAAGAGATACTTTTTCAGGTGGGGGAACGACAAAGGGACTTATATGGGAATGAAATAGAGATAAAAAAATTAACCACAGAATTAGCTATTTTAAAGCAGGGTGAAATTGATGCTATGAAAGCATTAGATGAATTAGAAGAGGTTATTAAAAAATGGGAACAGTAGCCAATAGACTTATAGAGTTGTCCCAAAAATTAACTCCCCCCATTTTAGCAGAAGATTATACTGAATTAAGTACAAACGATATTTATAATGCTTTAATTAATAAGCAGATAATAAATTCTGGAATGAAACGTAAAAACTTAGATTCTAAATATTGGGCATGTGGTAGATTAGATTTTGAAGCTATTATTAGATGGGACTGGACGGATAAGAAACAGTATGTAGCAGAAAAATATGATTGTGATAACTTTGCCTTTAGTTTTAAAGCTAGGATGGATAGGAAATTTCATTTGAACAATGTGGGATTGGTCATTGACTATTCGGGTGGACACGCTTATAATTGTGTCATCTTCCCCGATGCCACGGCAGAATTGTTTGAACCCCAAACAGATAGATTTGTAACGAGTCATATGGGGTCAGGTCAATATATGTGTAAGGAGGGTTTAATTATACTTTAATGTTTAATCAAGATGACAAACAATATAAAGAATTATTAGAAGCTATTAAACCTTTTTTTCCTAATAGCCCTCTTCAAGCGTATACATTAATAACTGAAAGGGTTGGCCCTATATTTAATAATTTCTTATTGCAGTTATTATGGAAGCAATTAGAATTAGAATATAGTCCCGATTGGACAAAGACTATACCGTATGAAGTATTTATACACCGTTTTAGTATGAATTAGAATTTCCCCAACCAAATCGGGGGAGTAAGGAGGTGATCCATTCTCACCTAGTACCAATTGGGGGCATCTGAAAATGATGCCCTCAATGGTTTGACAAACTTCCGAGACCATGATACATTGATTGGACTCAATTTTTGGAGGTGCTCATGGAAGTACAAGATCCAGGAAAAGCTTTATTTATATTCTTTGCAATAGGGTTATTAGCTCTAATGGTAATATGAATATAGATAATGACAACAATGCCCCAGTACCTGAATGGGCTGCTCTAGGGGCTGAATTATTAGAAGGTTCCATGGCGGAACCTTCTTATAAGGAAGCCCTTCGTTTATTAGAAGCCCCTGGAGTAGACCCAGCTTTATACATGATCTTTTGTTCCTTACCACAAGGAAAGATATGTGTTAAAAATGAATACCCTATAGGTACATGGTCAGTAGTAGAAGTACGGGGTTTAATGCAATGTGCCTTTATGCTAGGTACCTATGTTAAGAAGTCAATTGGGGAAGCGGAAAAGTTATGGTAATGTCATATTTAATTACGTCTAACGCTCAATATAATGATAGAATTAATGAGATAGAAGATAAGATTGATAAAATGTTAGACAAATTACAAATTTTAGAGTATAATATTAATAAGGTATCTAATACTTTAAATAAAGAATTAGATACTATTTCAGATACAGTTAGGTCTTTAAAGTAGGAAGCCTGGGAGGATTGTTATGGCAAGTTTAACCCAAACTGAGATCCATGAAAAGATATTATATCCAGTAACTAAAGTAATGGCAGGAAATGCTGGCGGCAGCGGGGTTTTAGTTTATAGTGAAGAAGACCCTGATAAGCCTGGACAATATATTAATATTGCTCTTACTTGTCAACACGTTATTGATGGTGCTATTAAAGTATCTGAACAATGGGATAACATTCTTAAGAAAGATGTAAAGACTGATGTACTAGAAGAAGTACGTATTGAAGTCTTTGATTATGATAGGAGTAAAGTAGTCTCTGCTAACTCTACAACTGCTCAAATTATTGCATACGATAAACACCACGACTTGGCTGCTGTGAAATTAAATAATACTAGACCTATGGCTAATGTAGCTAGTATTATACCTAAAGAAGAAATTAAAGAATTGCAAGTGGCTGACCCTATATGGGTTAGTGGGTGTTCATTATTGCATGACCCCTTTCCTAGTCCAGGTAATTTAACTTATCTACGGGAAATCATTGACCAAAAAGCATATTTAATGCAGAATGCTCCTAGTATATTTGGGAACTCTGGTGGTGGTTTGTTCCACGGAGATAGTGGTCATCTACTAGGACTAACCTCTAGAATTACCTCTACTCAATTAGGTTTTGGTATTGATATTATGACTTGGATGGGGTTTAGTACCCACCCAGATAGACTTTATGAATTCTTTGAACATCAAGAACTTCAATTCTTATTTGACTCTAATGATAATTATAATGATGCTCAACATCGTAGAGAGAGTCGTAGGCATGAAGCTTTACGTAATTTATTGTTTGAGTCTAAAGGAGAAAGTGCATGAAAATAGATGAAGGGATGGATGAGTTTGTTGTTAGGACTTGACATGTTGGTGAAATTCGGTTATTGTCTTATTTGTGATAATGGGCCAGATAAAAAAAATCGGAGCTGGGTTGAGGCTTTGATTAAAACAGGCACGGGCAGTACACAAATTGTGGGCCACTGTACTAATTGTGGAGCATCCCCCAATAAGAATTTATTACTTTTAGAGGTTGAGATTACTAGGAAAGATTTATGAATAAATGGGAACATAGAGCAAATAAATTAGATAAGAAAAAGAAGAAAAAACTACCCCCTAATTTTAAAGATGTGTCACAGAATGATAAATTTAAAAGGAGAGAAATTAAACAAGCTAGACGGGATAAAGAAGCTATTTGGGATAACATGGAAACAGAAGGTGATGAATGGATATAAATAATGGTTCTTTTGAATGTGATCATGAAGAAGGAGAAGAAGAACTTAAGGTTCTACATCTTACCAGAAATGAAATATTATTTATAGATGATAGACTAACTATGATGATTGAAAAAGATGGGAGGGCAGAAAATTTTACAACGGTAGTTCCTATTATAGCCAATGCTGGCCTACCGGCCCCCGTAGATTTACTGGATAAAATAGGTATGGCCGTATTGCAAGCTACTGAGAGTGATTATGAAAAGGAAAGCTTGCTCCCAATTTCAGTAACACCTACAGATTTATATATGTTAAGAGAACTTGCTAAGAGTTCTATTAAAATAAATGGAAAATTTGTGGGGCTAGCTTTAAAGAAAAAGATATATAAACTCTTATATGAAGAAGAATATAAAACAGAAAGAACTTTCAGGAGATTGCTCCTAGACATTAATCTAGATGATACATTGGAAAGTGAACCCTCTAAATTAGATTGGAGTGGAGAGTCGGGATAGCTTAGTTTGATATTAGTCCCATCCTTTAATATTAAGATTGAACTAGATTATCCCGGCTCTCACTAATGGGTTCCCTTATAGGGAACCCATTTCCTTTAGAAGGAAAGTATGTTAGATATTATAGCAGTAGGATTATTAATAATAACTATATTTTTAGTTATAATTAATTGGAAAATTTATTTAGTGACGATAGAAATGTTAAAGGTTACTATAGATATTCATAGTAAAACTATAGATTTATTTATATATACTAGGAAGACATATGAAATATTGGGGGGCGATGGAGGGTTGACAAGTTTTGGCCAAAATGATACGATGGAAGAAATCGAGGAGGTTGTTGATGGCAGTACATAAAGTATATTCACAATATATATGTCAAGGAGAACCATATAATATTTCAGCTATAGTAAAAGCATATAATCAGGGCAGTGCCCAAATTACGTTGGATTGGATAGTACAAAATAAACATTGTATGTGCCAATCTTGTATGGCTACTTATCAAATAGAGTATCTTACTAAGGTAATACTACCCAATGAAATGCCAATTTATAGGATGTGTGTGAAAAGATAATATGAATACTCCAGAAGAAGATAAAAAAGTAGACCGGGATAGATTAAAAGCTAATATACACAAGTTTTTAGAATGTACTGAAGACCATACATTTGAGATTCTTGAGATAATGTTAGATGATATTAAATTATTTGACCAAAAACAAAGAGATTATGGTAGAATGAATATTGCTAAATTTGGTCAGATAGGTGTCCTAGTTAGGGCCAGTGACAAACTTGAGAGGTTGACAAATCTGATTCAGTCTGATAGAGTGCCCAGCAATGAGTCTGTCGAGGATTCTTGGCAAGACTTATCAATATATGGAACTATTGCAAGAGTCGTTAATAAAGGCTCTTGGTAGTCACTCCGCAGAGTTACCATAAATTTAGGAGGAAGTAAATGACAGCTAAAACCCAGACCAAAAAATCTAATAATCAGGTATACCTTGCAAAAGCACGACAAGCAGCATATAAGTTGGCACAACAAAAAGGGTTCGTTACTTCGGACGATGTTGTTAATGTGGTTGGGATGCCCAGTTCTCCCTCGGTAGTTGGCTCCATCTTTAAGGGTAATGGATTTACTAGAGTTGGTTATACGCCTTCAACTCGTACCTCTACTCACGGTAGGGAAATAGGGGTATGGCGGCTAAAGTCTAAGCTTCTTAGCGTAGCTTAGATTAATTAAAACCATTCCCCAGTTTTGCGGAGGCTGGGGAATGGTACCCAAAATATTTTAAGGGAAGAGTGGTATGTTTAACCCATTTATGATGATAACTAATCTAGTTACTATGACAGGTGTTTGGGTAACGTTTGTGTGTTTATTATTAGGAGTTATTTAAATAATGACGGAACAGATAAAGTATCCAGAAGCTTTAGAACAATTAAGAAAGGCATATGAACAGGAAAAGATACAACTTACTGCTCATATCTCTACTTTAGAAGTAACTGTAAATCAACAGTCTATCACAATAAAAAAGCTACAAGATAGTTTGGAGAAGGCTCAAGGAATTGTTTCAGATAATATCCAAACTATCCTACGCTTACAGGAATCCACTAATCGGGAGTGGTTAGAAATTCAGGAGTGTCATGTCTAGGAAGAAGAATATTAAATACGATACTACTCAGATGAACATATGTACATGTGGAGTAGAAGCACCATGAAATATGATTTCACTATAGAGGAACTAAATGCTTACGATGCTGTAGAGTTTATACAAGCTAGGCATTATTCTAAAGTGATGCCAAGGTTAACAAAGCATTACTTGGGAATTTATAATAAAGAAGAGTTAGCTGGAGTCCTTACGTTAGGGTGGGGAACACAACCGTATAATACAATACATAAGTTGTTCCCTACTCTGTCTAGTAAGGATTATTATGAAATAGGTAAGATGTGTATGTCTGATGAGTATCCCCGGAATTCAGAGACTCAGATGCTTTCTCAGGTATGTAAATGGATAAAGAAAAACTTACCAGAGAAACTGTTTCTCTACACATGGGCAGACGGAATAGTGGGAAAAGTAGGCTATGTGTACCAAGCTTTTAACTTCTTATATGGTGGGTATATATGGACTGATATTTATATTGGCCCAGATGGAGAGAAGATACATCCTAGGTCAACCAGGGAATTACTTAGAGAGAATGAAGTGTGGGAAGGGAAAGAAAAGTTATTTTGGTTGACTCATGCCTTTACAGAGTACAAGGGAATACAAAGAATAAAGGGAAAGCAGTTTAGATATATACTACCTTTAACTAAAGGGGCGAAGAAGTTATTAGATGAATCTACTGTTACATGGAATAAAAACTACCCGAAGGAAGACTCACTTAAGTGGAAAGCCCGAACAGGAATTAAGCAATACAAAGACCTCAAGTGTATCCCAACGTTTAATTTGGAAGTTGTTAATATTAATAAACAGAATGTAGAGGCTCATAAATGTTAAAACAAATATGGTATAGGGTCAAATGCAAACTATACGGCCATCCTTATAATATTGATGGTACCCAATATGAATTAATACCTATAGAGTTTAAAGGTTTCTATTCTTCAACAACAATGACTCTCATGATAATTAAATGTACTAAATGTAGAGCATCTATAGGGAGAGTATGAAATGACTCCTGAAGAATATAGGAAATGGTTAAGTGGTAAATTAGGTATTATAAAAAATACGGAATACCTAAAAGAATGGTTTCCACCAGAAGATTTAGAATCCTATGTTAAGGAACGAAGTTTTCATACGACTGATTGGGATGAACCGATAGATTGGATAAATGGAATAACTATAGGAATGGCTTTTTATCTTCGGGAATACTTATCAGATAATAATACAGAGGCCCAGTTTAGAATTCAATTAGCTCTATTCTTAAGTGATATAGTCAGGGAGATAGAACAGAATGAGGAGTGATGAAGGAATACAATTACATCTATTTGATATGGATAAATATGGAGATACTATAGATGAAGACCATATCATATTAATACCCAAAACTAAAACCCACATTGAATTTACGTCATTACCTTTTCATGGGAATACAGATATTAAATATTGCCTTACAGAAGTTGGAGGATATGGGGGAATAAACACACATAAATGGTTAGTAATTAAAATTCAAAATAGAGTCAGTTCAGACCCAGAGATTTTTAATTCTATAACGGAAGCTACAAATTATATAGTAACCTTAACGGGAAAGCAAGTTAAATTTCGTCATGACGAAGGTTGACAAATTTTTCCAATTTTGATAAGCTGGTTGAAGTCAAGCCAAGGGCGGTGTAATTATGTAGTGCTAAAGTGGTAGACTAAAAGGTGGTGGACAAGATACAGTCGTGATGGCATCGGTTTACCGGACAGTCATAAATACGTTCTGTGATATAATTCTTGCCATGTAGCTAATATCTGAAAGCTACTCTTCATTCCTAGGAAGTGAAGGTGCGGATGGGTAGGGGACACATCAATATCATACTTTCCTCCTGATGTATCCAGTGAGCCAGTAACCTCTTGTTGAACCAGGAACCTCTAGGTCTGGTAGTATAGTATTCTAGATATCTAGACTTACCGCTAGGTCGTGGTCTGATGTATCACAAGGTAGTGGTCTGTTGTATCCAGAGTACCAGTGAAAAAGTCACTGTGAGAAGTTAACGAACTACCCATTCTTCATTATGCTAAGGAAATAACTAGGAGATTATTTATGAAACTTATTAATATTACTGAGGAGCTTCAAGGAATGATTGATGAAGGTATTTGTATTCGTTGCGGTGGTGATGATGTAGAATGTTTAGAAGATTGTACAAAACATAGATGTACAGATTGTGAATATATACCAGAGCAAGATTACTCTACGTTAAAAGATATAGTAGATTCAACAGGAGGATAACCAATGACCTTAGATAATAAAATACCATTCACAATGCAGGAGTATTTAGATAGAGCAGGATTAGACTGCCCTAACTGCCATGCTTCTAGGACAGCAGAAAGTTTTGGTTACTTTGAGACAGAAGGTCTTGATGGGGGGCAATCCGCAATCTGTGTGGAATGTGACGCTGAGTGGGTGGACTTATATAAACTAGTAGGATATACAGACTTAGACTTAGCCGAATAAACTTTAGGAGAATAGATGGATAATTTAAGACCATTAACAGAGCAAGAGTATATAGATAAACTAGGATTGCATTGTCCTAATTGCCATGAAACTGCTGGAGTAGAAGTACAGGGTAGGGTAGAAGTAGCTGATTCGGTGGCATGGCAAAATGTATCCTGTAGTTTATGCAAGGCTGATTGGGCAGACAGCTATAACTTAGTAGGATATATAGACTTAGACCTAAATGAAGAAACTTCAGGAGTATAGAATGAGTAGTCCCTGGAATATAGATAAGGTACAACAGATTATGAATCATCTGGGAACTGATTGGAAAAGTATGGCTAAGAATTGGTGTGAATGTGATAATATAAATAACACCTTTGATTTTCATATCCCACCTAATAGGTGGTGTGCATTATGTAAGGAAAAGATTAATAACGACCACTATCATTGTGGGGAATGCAGTAGACTGTCTCAAATAGGATAGATAAATATATCAAGGAATAAATCTATCGGGAAATATTAGGGAGAATCCAACTATGGGGAAAGCTGAAGAGTCAGTTAGAAAAAATCATAAATGGGAATCAGGGGCTGTAGAAGAAGTTATTCTACCTAACGAAACTTACGGAAGATGTACAAGAGGTAAGTGCAAAAATATAGGGGAATTAGGGAATGGTGTGTGTCAAAGATGTTGGGATAGGGGAGCAGTAAGTGGAACTAGTTTACCACTACCATCTTGGCGTAGATAAAGTAAAAGTACTTCAAAGATATCTATATGTGAATATCTTTTACTAAAGAAGGATTTGACAAATTTCAAGCGAGGCCGCATAATCAACGCAGATTCAAAATTTCGTCGGGAGGCATAATATGCCAGCCAGTATATTTGGGGACAGATTCTTAGGTAGAGAACCAGCATGGCACAGACTTGGTAAAGTAATGGATACTACTGACCTTACGGCAACTGAAGCTATGGAGATAGCCGATATAGCTTTTCCTGTAACTAAAGTACCTACTCTAGCAGAAATGCCTGATGGTACCTTAATAGAAACTAAACAGTGGGCTATCGTTAGGGAGCCAACAAGTGATGACCCTGAGTATAGGGTATTGTCTACAGTAGGTAGTGAGTGGACAGCTATCCAAACTTGGGAACTTGCTCAGATGCTAGACCCTGTTACTGAGCAGTATCCAGTAGAGACAGTGGGAGCATTGGGACATGGAGAAAAGGTATTCTTTACTCTAGATGCTGGTGAAGGATTGATAGCAGGAGAAGACCATCACCTATACTATTTAGTTACAGACCATAGGGATGGATTGGGAGCCTTACAGATTGCCTTTACTCCTGTAAGGGTAGTTTGTCAGAACACTTTAACTGTAGGTTTGAATACAGCTAAGGTACATGTCAGTCTACATCATAACAAAAGTATTAAGGCTGATACTCAATGGTATATGAATATATTTCATAACATGCTTCAGGCTAGGGATAGCGTAATTAATACTATGAACCAATTGTCTCTAGTTCGTATCAATGATGAAGACGCAACAAAGGTATTGCACTCTGCATATCCTAATGCTTCTATGCCTCGTAGACTTAAGTTAGCTAGCGACATTACTCCTGATGATGTGGGTAAAGATATTTGGATGCAACTGCTGAATGATAAAGCCCATTACTCAACAGAGTATGACAAAGCTAAAGAACGGGTACAAAATATTAGGAATGCTGCTTGGGAACGTTATGAAATCTTTAACGATAGCTTCCCTAAAGTAGCAGGAACTCCTTGGGCTATTTGGCAAGCTATTGTAGAGACTGAGGATTACCGTAAAGGAAAGAAGGATGGTTCTTCAGACAGGGCTGTCCTGTATGGTAACAGAGCAGAGGCTAAGGCTAGAAGTTTTACTACTGCATTACAGCTAGCTACAAATTAAATAGATATGGATGGGTAAATTTATTTACCCATCCATATATTTATTCTGTAAAGGATAAAATATGAGTAAGCCATGTACACAGAAAATAAAATTTAAGACATTTGTGGAAGCTACAAAATTTGCCAATACTTATATGAACGATATAGTTCTTACTTTTTACCCTATGAAAGCTTTCTATTGTTTCAAACATAAATGCTATCATGTAGGACATAACAGATTTGTCAATGAAGTTGACAAAAATCATCCAGATGATGTAAGCTGATTTCAATCATTTTCAGAGAGGCCAGAATGTTTTATAATACACCACATGGATTACAGTTAGAGACAGATAATGGATGGACAATATCTATATCTTTAGTTGGGAGTTCTGTAGGGAAGGCAGAAGAATACTGTGAAATTGCTGTATGGCCTACTACTTTAAGTAGTCAAGATAATTGGGTACGGTGGGGAGCCAGTAATATAGAGCCACCAAACTTTCCTATATATGATAGAGTATTAGGGGGAGTAACTTATTCAGAATTATTACGAATAATTAATAAGTTATCCTATATGAATAAGAAATATGTACAACCTAATAGATGGATATTTAAGGAGTTGGGCAAAGATATAATACATTTTTAGAGCTTATGAGGTCTAGATGGAAGTAATTACAAAACAAGTATATACAATGTTAGATTATTATAGGGAAAAATTATATGATGAGGTGGTACATAATACTTATGTAAATGGAAAAGGTAGTCCTGGGAGTCCTGCTAAGTTGTTGAGAATTTACGGATTCTTAAATAAGAATAAAAGGAAGCTACTTAAAGAAGTTACTGTATTCTTAAATATTGTGGAGGTAGTATAGAACAAATTTAATACTATAAATATAAATGATATAAAAATATATAGTATAAAATTAATATAGTAAGGAGTACCTCTATGGTTGTTAAGGTAATTAAATCTAAGGTAATTTATCATTACAACTTAAATACTAATACACAGGTAGATTTTGACAACTCACGAAAGGCTCAGAGCAAGAAAAGTACGGCACACCTAAACCCTCTTCGGAGAAGCCTAGGACAATTAACTCCCTCTAATGTGTTAACTATTTCAGGGTATTATGATGTTAAAGGGCGCAATGTTCAGAGGCTACGGTGTAACATTTACATATATGCTAAAGAATTAAATATACATGTAGAGACTTCTTTTTCTCAGGAGAAGAAAGTATTACTTGTTAGGCTTAAGAGGAACTGGCCTGTTGGGGTTGACATTATAAATTAGGTTGTGAGATACTTATGGGTGCCACTTGTTGTGGCACCCACATTTTATAATAGGAGAAAAGAATGGTTACAGCTATAAATAAATCTACAGAATCAGCCTTAGATGTTATTCAGAAATCTAAGGGTAAGTTCTTTACAGTAGAATTTGTTAAGAGAACTACTGGGGAAGTACGAAAAATGAATTGTCGTACTGGAGTAAAGAAGGGAGTTACTGGTATTGGTAAGCCTTTTAATGATTCGGACAAGGGATTAGTTACTGTATGGGATGCTAAGATAAGTCAGTTTCGTTCTATACCCATAGAAAATATTATAAAAATAACTAGTCAAGGAGTAGAATGGCATTATGGTCAAATCCAGGGATAGTACATTTATTACTTGTCCTAGTTGTATTATCTATATGTCTAGGATTAAAGAATTGGAAGAACTAAATGACATGCACCGTAGAATTAACGGAGAGTTAAGGGAAGTGATAGCAGAATGGACAAGTACGAATATGAAGAACGATATGGAGAAAAAGTAATCTACTGTAACAGACATAATATGTCTGGTATAGATGGGTGTGTAGCTTGCGATGAAGAAGAAAGGGAGGATAGAGAAATGGTTACCTGTGTTACATGTCACTATAAGAGTACAAAGAAAGAAGATTTTGTCCACATGACTAATAAAGACAGTGCTAAGTATGGCGGTAAAAATAATCCAGTTTGTCATAGTTGTTATGATGATTATATGTTAGAAATAGGAATTAATACACCCATTAAAAATAACAATGTAGATGTACAGGCAATTCAAATTAGGGAATTTACTGATAGCTTAAATACAGATTATTTTGAATAGGAGTGGTAGATGTTAACCCGTAAAAAATATGCAGAAGAACTTAATGAGTCTATGCAAATGTATATAGACTTGATGCAGAAGTGTTGGGGGGAAGCCCCAGAGTTAGAACCTAAAGTAGAAGTGGTATTAAAAGTATCTATGGATTTTGACCTGGGAGATTTTCCACATCAGGGCCAAGTCTTTTATGTTTCTCCAGGGAAGGCAGATAAATTAACACCTAGTAAAGTAGCTAAGAAAATAGTACAGGAAATTAACCAGCATAGAAATGCTTGTGATAGATGTGGTGTACCTGTTCCACATATATGGAATAGGAGACATGGTGTGAGTTCATCCTTTGTAGGTCGAAAGAATTGGCGTACTGGTTTACCCTGGACTGAAGAAGATATAATGATGTATGATTTACCACCCGATAACTTAGAGCGTACACTACATCCGGGATTATCTAGGCAATTAGATAAACGATTAAAACAGAAAGAGGAATGGGAAAAGAATAGTCCAGAAGCTTATAATAAAGAGATGGATGAGTGGTTTGGTCATGAGTAAACAAATAGTTTGTGATTACTGTTACACTAATATTAATTATATTGAGGAACCAATAGTAGAGACAAGAATATTTGTAAGAAATAAATTGGCAAATACTCAATCAGACTTTCTCCCAACCTCGCCTATAATAGAAGTTACTCATAGAAAGTGTTGGGTTGACATGAATAAAATAGTAAAAGATATTCTCAAATATAATCTAGATAGGCCAGCGGTTGACAAAAATCATCAAATTGTGTAAGCTGTCATCATCCTGATTTTGAGAGTGCTTTAATGCAAACGAGAAACAAAGTATATGGGAGTTATCGTAATATAATTAAATGTTACGAAACAGCTTCTACGGTATCTATACAGAATGGAGCTATCTGGTACAGAGAAGCTAACGATACAGCAACCATGATTGGCCAACTTAGCGGATATAAATCCTACCAAGCCTTATTTGTAGGAGCAGGGATATTAGCCGCACTATCTCCACAAGTAGAATGGGGAGATAATATACAGTGGGCTATACAGTTAGTAGTTAAAGGTATCAGGAAGCAGACCTACGCTAATCATAATAAGGCTTTAAGGATTCTACAAGGTGAGAAGCCTTATAATGTTTTAGGTGGTGCTAAAGTTAGAGCGTTCTACAAAGCTATAGTAGCACCCGAAGGAAGCGGAGAACCTGTAATAGATAGACACGCTTTAGCAATCTACATGGGGAGGAATGTTACAGAGAAAGAACTACATTATTTAGAGAGTCCTAAAGTTATGGGAAAATTACAAGGAGCATATAAGAGAGCTAGTAATGAAGTAGGTATACATCATCATGAGTTGCAAGCTATTACCTGGGTAGAATGGAGAACCAGAAAAGGGCTAAGTAAAAGGGGACAGACTAATATAGTAAAGGATATAAAATAATGATGTCGCAAGAAGAAGCTCTAGTAAATGGAAGGAAATTGTATGCAGAGATTTTTGAATCCACATTTTCTACGGATGTATTAGAATTAATAAATTCTACATCTACATCCCTAGATGATATACTATTTGCTCTTTTTAATGATTCTGTTTATGAAGGTTATATAACAGATATTACTGACCTTCTAGTTATACCTGACAGAAATGATGGCGCACCGCTCTATGCTTTAACTAGTATAAGATTAAGGACTATGATGTGTGCTGCCTTAACTATTGGGATATGGTATCAGAGAACAACTAATAACCTAGATAATATATGGAAGGGGGATGTTGACAAAAATCTGTAAATAGTGTAAATTGAAAATGTTCAAAATTTTATGTCGGGAGTAACTACATTGGCTAATATCTTTACATACCAAGAAGCATTAGGTAAGGCTCTAACTTGGAGTAAGACTAAACCCTACTCAATGAATAAGGAAGCAGCCCAAGTCTATATAGAGGCTATACCAATGGCAGAAATAGAAGGCCAGCAAATGTATAACAACCCTGCTAGGGGAAGGGCCATACAGATACTGTATATACTTAGTAACCTTCAAGGCTGGCGAGGAGAAGAAGCTAGGGAATCTAAGGCTATACTAAAGAAGCAATATGAACAAGACAAGTAATAAGGTACAAGCAAGGGAAAGATTAGGTGGGTATAACGTCTACCTAATCTTTCCCTATGAACATGAAGGTAGGAAGTATGTAGAAGCATACCCTGTCCAGCATGAGATAAGGGAGCTACTAACAGTAGCTCCCACATATAGATTACTTACTACTAAAAAGAGTAGAAATCAAGCAAGAAAGTACGCTTACAAACTATGGATACATCCTACAGGTAAAGGATATAGAAAGCAACCAATATCACCTAGTCAATACATACCATTTAAGGAACATTGGGAGTAGGATATGGGATTAGACCAATACGCATTTAGAGTAAACAGTGCTGGAGAACGTTCAGAGATAGCCTACTGGCGTAAGCATAATAGACTCCAAGGTTGGATGAAAAGTCTCTATACTAAAAAGGGTGGGATGGAAGAATTTAATTGTGTAGATGTAGAGCTTGGGTGGGATGATATAGTACAGCTAGAACAAGATATAACTAATCGTTCCCTACCACATACCCAAGGCTCCTTCTTTGGAAATGATTCTTATGGGATAGCTCCAGATGTAGTACAACCAAGAGATAATGGAATGTACGGGGACTTACAGAATGACTTAAAGTTTTGTGAGAGTGCTAAGGTAGCTTTAGACTGTAATGATAAAGTTATATATTATAGTTGGTGGTGAATAAGATGGATTATGTACAGATACATAAAGATGCAATGGAATTTAGCGACTCTCCTAGAGGTAAGTACATTATAGCACAGGCTTTATACTTAGGAATTAAAGCTTTGTATCAAGTACCCGAACCCTATAGGGAAGTATCCAATGCTATGGATATGAAGTATCTACTAGATACTCTACATCCAGGTATGACAGATTTATTTGACCAAGTACAACCACCCTCACCATCTACTTACGAGAGTAGATATGGAAATTACTTTAGCCACTAATATAGTATAAGGGAAAGTTGACAAAATTGTGGGCCGAGTGTAAGCTGTCCACAGATTCAAATTTTACTTTATGGGAGTGACTCATGTGTACTGTAAATGAAAAGATTCTGTACGTTACTGTTTATGAGGAAACCCAACGTTATGGTGGGCCAGAAGAAGGTGGGTGGTACTATTGGGAAGGTCTTCCTATGTGGACAGCTAGGGGTATCTGTCTATGCTTAGATGCAGCATTAGGTTTTGTATATGGTAGTCATGAGTCCCACTGTCCTATAAAGAGATTGATGCTAGAAGCGCAAGCTATTGTTACGGCAGTACCTGAAGGATACCTAGGTAGCTTCATAACTCAGGATGCAGATATTCCTGAGTATAGAAACGAGGCTGTATATGGTAGGCGTGTACTAAAACAACAGGAACATGAAGCTAGAGAGTATCCAGAAGTACAGCCTCACTATGAGTAAGGATTTATATAATAAGATGACATACAATTACTTTGAAGGTACAGTACCATTTGCCTTTAACATTAAAACTATGCGGCCAGCTTGTGTTAATCTACAATCTATATATGGGGGAACGCCACGACTAGTAATGTTATTCCATACCGATACTTGGCAGTTATCACCTGATGACGATATTAGAGTTTATCCTATAACTAATACTCAGCTTGTAAGTTTAATTAAACGATGTGAAGATATACACTGTAAAGAGGGCGGTTGACAAAATTTAGCTTGAAATGATAAGCTGTCCACAGATTCAAATTTCTTTGTAGGAGTCAAGTATGCCAATAGAACACAGTGCTGGTGGGAGTACTATAACTGGTGAATCTATTATGCACTATAGACTACTGAATATGATACGTGGATTGAAACTTGAGATAAAAGGTATGAGACTTACAAGTAAGGGTAGGACTTGTTATGCTATGCTCAAGAGTGAGTATGGTCTAAAGGGTGACAGAGAGAAGGTACTGGTACAGGCCCAAAAGATTATGGATGATATAAAGAAAGAAGAATATGGAGTGGAAGATAATGGATAGTCGTAAAGTAGAACTAATTCAAAAAACCCTTAGTTGGTTAAATGAAACTTTTGTTTCAGTAGTAGGTATGAAACCATTGGAAGATTTACCATTAGGAACTAAGGGACACGGTGATAGTTGTGTTCTAGCTAATGCGCTAAGGCAAAATGCTCCGCTTAGTTCTGGAGAATGGTTTGTAGATGGAAAGAATATATTTATCAATGGGGAGGGTAGGCTTGTAGATGAGCTTGAAGATAAGTATGGTTGTTGTGAATGGCCTCTACCAAGTGAGGCTATGGAGCTTATTCAGCTATTTGATAGTGGTAATTTTCAAGAGTTAGATGAGAGTTACCTAGACCCTTACACTACAAGTAATAGTTCCTAATAGGGCGGGTTGACAAAAAATGTGGATTGCAATTATACTGATTGCAGTCCAAATTTCACTTCAGGAGTAAGGCATGGCTAAGAGAAAAGAATACACCATAGAAGCTAAAGGACTATACTTTACAAAGTATAAAGAGTACAGTGAGGATATAGGTAAAATACAAGCTACAAAAGCCGTACTGGATATGTTACGGTATGACCACGGTAAGGTAGTACACATGGATATAGTAAAAGAAACCCGTAGTTTTACTGCTATTATTAAGTGTACTAGTTACACTAAGGGCCGATGGGACTCCTTTAGTATAAGAACTAGAGAGGTTAACTATGACTCTTATATGAATGGAGTAGCATAGTGGAATGTGTAGATGGTACCCAAGCCCACCATTGGGATATAGAAGCAAGTCATGGTAGTCTATCTAATGGTACTTGTAGGAAGTGTGGTAGTGTACAAAAGTTCTCTAACTCTATTGTTACTGTATCATCATGGGAAGCAGGGGCAAAGTTTAAGCGTAGGCATCAACTAACAAATTTGGGGCGTGGAAGTAAAGATGACAACAATTAACATAGACCAAATAGATAATATAGTTATCCAGTTAATATCTAGTTTAGATAGAAATAACCTAGTACATATACTATTAGATACAATGTCTACTGAAACCCTACTACAGAATATAATACTAACTAAGAAGAAGCAAGATGAGCTATCCGATTCTATGGGAAGCACCTACAAGTCATTAGTATGTTATGAGTGTACAGAGATATACAATAGACTACAAGAGATACTACACGAATATAAGGTAGATGTAAATGATGTATTGTAGACTAAAGCTACAACATATAGTAGATATCAACCCTAGGGTAGTCTCCAAGGGCAGGTTGACAAAAATAATTCAAAAATGATACATTGGTTCCACGCCAAACAATCAGCCTGGGAGCGAGAGTTATGAGCCATGGTTACATAGTGTCTAGTACACCTTACCTAGTAACTAGCAGAAGACCAATATACAAGCATTATCCTAATACCCTAAATACAAATCCTAACAAGGAGAAATCAGGAATGGTTAATGTAATACCAGGGTGGCCCTTTGGGGATTCTACACTAGAGGAACTTATACAGCCTGTAAAGACTCGTAAGGTTCGGGGAAGCAATGGGAAGGTAGAGATAGTACCTATAGGAACAACTAACATAGGAGAGATATTTTCTACACCGCTCCCAAAAACACAGGAACTAACTACAGCAGATAAAGCTATAGCAGATTTTAAAGAATGGTGCGATGGCTGGGTAGGATAAGGGTAAGCTACATCTATAGTCCATGATTGACAAAAGTCTGGCCAAGGTGCATACTCAGTTAACGGTCAACGAACCGAATAGACGTTAGGAGTAACTACAAGTTATGGTAGCTAAGATGACAGAATCCCAAATGTTAGAGCGTATCCAAAGCCTAGAACTACAGGTAGCCAACCAACCTAAGCCTAGAGAGATAACAGTTAAGGTGTCAGAGACTACCGGGGCAGTTGTAGTTAGTGGGTTAGCTGGTAGGTTCCCTACTACACTCTATCGGAGTAGTTGGAAGCGACTACTTACCAAAGATGTAGCAGAGTTAATCTTAACCTTTATCCGGGATAATGAAGTAGAGATAACTAAGGCTATGGTGGCCAATGGTAAGACTGACCACTAGAGGTTGACAAGAGTTCCTGTAGGTGCTATAATAACTATAGCATCTACAGGATAACCTAATAGTACAAGGGAAAATTTTTAGTGGGATATATCCCCCTCCCCCCTATGTCCCCCTTGTAGGGAACTTCCGGGAACGTTACCTATACCCAGAGGGTAAGGTATTATATATACCTATCCTATATAGTTATCCTATATACCTATCCTATATAGTTATTCTATAAGTATACCCTAGGGGCGAATTGACAAAATTCCTGGCCGGGTGTAAGGTGACTGCATCCAAAAAAGCGAGGAGCCACATGGAAATCACTTACACCACCAAGGTAGTCATGAGGCCAGTATCTCAGGATGTAGCGGCCACGTTCTCTTTCTGTATGACCTTGCCAGCACAGACAGTACGGTACGTAGTAGAACGGAACTTTCAGAGGGTGGGGATGGTTAATGGGAACTATGCGTTTGTGGAATTTCACATGATAAAGGCTATCAAGGAACTACGGGATACCATTCGTGTAGAAGTAGTTCCAGGGGTGGATAGCGAAGGGGGATGTGGCCTAGGGTTACGGGATGCTAAGGACATGATAAGTGCAATATATAACGAGGGAATAGTAGCTGGACACTACTACACCAAAGTCCCTGACGGGTGGCAAGAATATGGGGGAGGAGATGATGACCTACCCTTCTAGGATAGCTACCCTATAGCTACATAGTATGGGGTCGAGTTGACAAAATTTCGACCCGGCCCCATACTGACCGAGTGACCAAATTTGTGGACAGGAGTTAACCATGGTAAATATAAATTTAGACCAAATAACGGCAGCAGCTTACGTAGATAAGGATACTACCGACCATCCCTGTGGTGAGTGTACTCTGTGTAGGACACCTATCGTAGAGGGAACGGAATACGATACCTGGGAAGTAACCTCACCAGGTAGCCATGGTGTACTAGAACATGTCTGTAGAGATTGTGATATGACACTCCGTATGCGGTTTCTACTATACAATAGCTAAGGGTAACCTAGCCGGGTTTGACAAAAGTCCGACCCGGCCTCATACTCCGTAGCACGGTCAGCGAACCGAATCAACACAGCGGGAGATACAGTAATGGCAGACGTTAAGAAAATGACCCCGGCAGAGCAACTAGCCTATATCAAGCAACTAGAACAGCAAGTGTTGGATGCACCAAAGCCACGGGAGATATCGGTTAAGATATCTGACACCACCGGAGCAATCGTGGTATCTGGTTTAGCTGGCAGATGGCCAACTACTCTATATCGTTCTAGCTGGCAACGGTTATTAACCAATGAAGTTGGCAGTCTAATCCTTTCGTTTATCAAGGAAAATGACGATGCCATAACCAAGGTTATGACAGCAGCAGGTAAAACCGACCATTAGTAGACAAGGGTAGGCCTAGCAAGCCTACCCAATTTTCAAACTAGTGTTCTAATTTTGTTCTAATTTTTTCCTGACATATGGGATATATCCCCCTCCCCCCTATGTTCCCCCTTAGGAAATATTCCTGGGAACGTATACTATATAGGTACCTACCTGGGTACCTATACTATGTATAGTATAGGTACTCTATATCTATACTATATAGATTAGCCTGGGGCGAGTTGACAAGAATTGGGTCGAGCTGTATCATGGTGTCAGTCCAAATAAACGAGGAGGAACTGACATGGGATTCTATATAGTACCGGAAGGAACATCAGATAGGACTACCGTACAGTACAATTCGGAACACCAGGAATTCGATATCATGGTAAACGGTAAGCGTATCCATACCATGAACCCCGCACAGTTTAGCTTCTTCTGCCATACTATAGAACCTGCCCAAGAGTTAAGGTATCAGGCGGAAGATGTTGTCCAAAAGTATAGCTGCCAGGTGTGTCAACGGAATGAAGGTTGGCTTAGATATCCTCACCATTTACATACTGCCGGGAACTCTTGGACGTGCTGTGAATGTTTAGGACATGGTTATAATGAACGGGGAGTATGTACCCTACTACCAGCATCTAATATCTTATATTAATAAGTGGGGGTAGGTGTAGCAAGCCTACCCCATACCTATCAAGATTGACAAAAGTCTGGCCCGGCCTCATACTGACCGGGTGGACAAATTTTGGGTAGGACGGCAAACATGGTATACTATAATAACCACATGGTAAAAGCTACTCCTAAAGAAATACACACTTATAGGAAACTATCCCAGGCAGAACGTCGCTCCATCTTTCTGGAAATAATTACCCTAGCCAATACTAAGTCTTTGCCTGAGTGGACAACTAAGCTTACGCATATGGCTTATGAGGATTGGAATCTAGGTAAACTACGTATAGCTAACGCTCATGGAATACATAGGAATCATATCAACGCTATCATCCGAGAAATTAGTGGTGAGCCAGTCAGTACCAGAAAACCTTTCCAGTGTCCAGTATCTGACCCATACCCTTCTTGGTATCCAGACTATTAGGGGTAGTTGACAGAAGTCTGGCCCGGCCCTATACTGGATTTGCGGTCAAGAGACTGACACAACAAACGGGAGTTGTAACCATGGTAAAAGCAATCTATAGGCTAGACGGTACCTTCTTTCAAGAAGATGGTGAGAAGTTGTTTGTCAATGACAAATTCCCCTTCTCAGATAAGACAGATTGGAACGTTAACAGTGATATGGTACGTTATCTGGTACATACCAAGACTGACTATGACAAGCTACCTACGGTTACTAGGCGCAACCTACAAGCATTAGGAATTGAATTGGCACAGTGCCGGGAAGAGAACATGGGCTTAACAAGGATAACACTAGCTAAGAAAATTGGATTATCGTCTGGATTCCTGGCAATACTGGAACAAGGGAAAGTACTGCCAATAGACTTAACAACCAAAGTCTGGAAGTGTATCCACAAGGTGAAAGGGTTTGTTCTTCCATTCCCATAGCTAGCCACTAGGTATAGGCTAGGGTGGCCAGACAAGTTGAGTTGACAAAAGTCTGGCCATCCTATATATTAGTGGCACGGTCAACGAACCGAATTGGACAACTTGGAGTACCAACAATGGCCACTACCAAACCTACCCTAGTCACTACGGCACCTACCATGGCTGACATACAAGCCGAGATTGCCAGGCTCAAAGCCGAGAACGAACAACTCAAGGCTGCTGCTGAAGCCGATGAACCCGCAGTCTACTGCGCCGTAGGTGAGAGTGGGGCAGTATCGTTTTACATGGGTATTCGTTTTCCGGCCAGTTTCCACGCTCCCCAATGGTTACTCATAGCCAAGCACATTGACGAAATACTGGCATTCGTTGAATCCCATAAGGCGGAAATGGCGAAAGCTAGGGCTGACAATAAGGCTAAGAAAGCCAAAAAGTAGCCCGGCAATGGGCCAGCCTAGCAAGCTGGCCCAAACCATTTGTTCTAATTTTGTTCTAAATTTTTCCCGGGATATATCCCCCTCCCCCTTATCTCCCCCTTTGCTGGCCAGCTTCGCTGGCCCAGCCTTGCTGGATTCACTGGCCAGCTTCGCTGGCCCAGCCTTGCTGGATTCACTGGCCAGCTTCGCTGGCCCAGCCTTGCTGGATTCACTGGCCAGCTTTGCTGGCCCAGCCTTGCTGGATTCACTGGCCAGCTTTGCTGGCCCAGCCTTGCTGGATTCACTGGCCAGCTTTGCTGGCCCAGCCTTGCTGGATTCACTGTTACTTTCAGAGTTGACAGAATTTGGGATATAGTTTATATTGTATTTGCAGTCGAAAGACTGACACAAAAAACGGGAGTCTATAACATGTTAAGTATTTTCAAATTGACCTATCATTATCAGATGAAGCTCGCTTGCCTACTCTGGCAATTGAAGTAGAATCTAAAGCTGGCCGGGTTGACTAAAGCCCGGCCATTGCTTTATACTGTAGTTGCAGTCAAGAGATACAGGCTGAAATTGAACGGGGGTAGAACAAAATGTTACTCATAGATTCCAGGTTCATACTACTCACACACGGGTTAAGGCTTGAAATTATGGGAATCAAGCCAACCTGGAAAATGGGTGGGACTTGCTATTCCCTGCTAAAGAGGGAATACGGCCTCAAGGGAAACCGTGCAAAAGTTTTGGCGCAAGCCGTAGAACTGAGAAAGCAATGGCATTGGCACAATGGAAGCCATAAGGTATCTGTTAAGTCTGACAGCCAAGGCAGAAAACGCTTCCGAGGTTCAGGAACTGGTAATCCTGAATAGAATAAAAGTGATGGCCAGACTTGCTAAAAGTCTGGCCATACCTTATAATAGATATATCAGGTAAAGCAAAGGAGCAAATATGAAAAACCTACTAATCGCAGCAATCGCAACCGTAGCAATCGCAACCACAACCGCCATTGGTGGTTACCTAATCGGTACCAGCACAACCACAACAACCACAACTCCCGGCTTGCACATGACGCTAACGGCTCCAGTAACCTTGACCGCTAACCTAGCTACTAGTAAATGGGAATGTAGCAACGAATACGGCACCATCAAAACAATCACGGCTTACGTAGCAGAACGGGATGGCCTAAGCATAGTTAGCGAACGTAGCTCAAGCGGTGGCATGGTCACCCTGAATCCCACCGACACCGTCAAGGCTTGCCATGGGTATACAAAATAATCACAAGGCCAAGGGTAGGCGCAAGCCTACCCTGTCACCTTGGCCCCTAGGGTGGCCATACAGCCACTGTAAGCACTACAAGGGAGGTAAACACCACTTAGGCCATACAGGTACCTATATGGACACTACAAACACCGGAGCACTCAAAATATATAAGGGGTCAAATATGTATAGTTTCCAGCTGAACCTAAGCACTCAAATGATTGAAATAGTTAAGGATGGCTATGTGGAATATGAGATACCCAAGGCGGTTATTGGATTATTTAGCTTTGAACTTTCCAGAGTAGTTCAAGGATATGCACCGTATAAAATGGTTAGGCACCTTGAGCCAGGCGATTTTATAGAATCGCTTTAATCCTATATATGGGGTAGGCTAAATGCCTATCCCATTCCTATATAGACCCCCCCGGTTGTGCTAAGAAGGGTATGAATGTTAGGCATTAAAACTTAGGATCTCTCCAAACATAAATTTTAAAAAATTCTCAGATACGGGTAAATATAATTATATTATAATTTTGGGGTTTTAGTAGAAAGAGTCAATTAAGGTCTACTTTCACTAAAATGTGTGTATAATAATCTTGGAATAAGGTTGGGGGTGTGATATGGCCTTGCTAGTTTTAGGAATATTTATTATTTTATTACTGGCTTGGGTAACAAGACCTTCTAAATTCTGATGTGGGGGGGATTAGGAAATGAAGTGTGAATTATTTGGGTGTCCAAATATTACCTACCGTAGCTTGAGCATTGGGCCTGGGACATCGAGTACTTTATGTAAAGAACATTTTACAGAATTCAAGAGGGAGCTAATGCCAGAGTATCCAAAACAAGGGGAGGGAGAAGGTATGGTACAACAAAACACAGAAAAAAATGTGGTGGAGATTAACTTAGGCGATGTGGACATACCCAGGGCCGGGTTCCTAGCAGATTTACTACAAGAGTGGGTAACTTGGACTAGGGCGTACAGTTCTATGCTAGAAGATGTGGGGGGACTAAACGATCTCCACCAAAGAACCATTGGAGCAGTAAAAAAGTGGGGTAGGGATGGCTAGTCGCAAGGCCAATAAGGAAAAAAAGTACCCCCCAGGTACGGACGTACGTATCCTCACGCCGGGATATATAGGACACCTAGCCCCCGACGAATATAAATTTTTGTACCGGGAATTATCCAAGCGCACTGGGCTGCGAAAACGGTGGTTCCTTGGGGGGGAAGCCCAAGAACTATCGGAATTGCATATTAGGCACGTTGCCATGTACGGGTGCCCACACACATCAAAGTGTTCCTGTACGAATACCTTAAAAGAAATGAAAAATGGGGGAACTACATGGTAGTTGCTAAAGAAGTAGCAAAATTAATAACCCAATCAATTATGGGACAAGATTACAGAGAAAGTAAAGAATCTAAAGTTATTAGATTTTGGGGGAGGATTAAAAAATGCCTACGTGGTTAATAGCTATGATAGTATGGTGTGTAGCTTCCGTTCTGATTTGTTATTTTACTAGGAGATCTATGGCTACATATTATATAGAGGCTTTACAGATAAGGGACGATCAGAGCGATACAGACCTATATCAGAGGGGTTTCAAGGACGGTGTTATGGGAATTAAAATGTATCATTCTATCCTAGAAAAAATGCCAGATTCTCAATGGGTATTAGCTAATTGTATGAAAAAATTAGATACTAGAGAAAAGATCTTGGATACTTTAACGGAGGAAGAACAAAATGCAATTTATGAAGCCCCTAACGCTTGAGGACTTAGATGCCCTAAACGATCTTGGAAAACTAACTTGGGCTTGGGAACTACATTATTGGACGGAAAGGGAATTAAAACATGGTAGTTTTTACATTAAGTTTATAAACCCCAGAACTCACACTCAGTACAGAGTTGATGGTTGTACAGTAGTTGAAACTGCTAATAAAGCAATTAATAATATTAACAATATGTTTCTTTTAGACATTCCAATTCCAGATTATCCGTAGTATAATATAATATAATTAGATGATTTAATAAATGAATTTGCAGATCTTGAGATCTCAAGATAAATTTTCTAGGAGTATTGAATGTCTATAAATATTGATGCATTGTTTCAACACTTAATGGAAGATCCTGATCTTATTCCTCCTGAAGGAGAAGAAAAGGAAGATATTGCTATGGCAATGGCAACTCAACGTGCCAAGCAATCTAACAATAATATTAAAGCATTAAATATGGCCAAGGCTTATACTAATGTTGAAACGCTCCTAGCCTTCCTCAAAGCAGAAGAAGAGGAGTACCAACCTGGTAAACTAACTAAGAAGCAAATGGGGGAGTATACCAAGCATCTACTAGTAATAGAAGACGTAGTTAAGCGGCTAGAAGCTGGTGAGACAATAACTCCTGCCCGTCAAGAACGGGCAAGGAAGGCAATAGAGTTTTCTAACCAGATCCCTGAAGACACGGGTATAACAGGAATACCGGACGTTATTGCTGCACATCAGACTGCTATGGAGGCACGAAAGGAAAGTACACAAGAAACGTCTACGTTTAATGTAAATAACTTTATTGAAGATAAAAATACTATGGAGGGGATTTTTGATAGAGATGAACAGGGGGGGCCACAAGCTTCCGCCCAGGAGATTAAAAATGCGGCAACGGACTTTGCTAATAAGTGGATGGGAAGTACTCCCGGCACAAACCACAGCAACTTTTTAGATCGTACTTTTGGGGACATTCTTAAGCAATCTGTCTTAGATTCTCATTTTAATGCCATGGATGACATAGAAGCCGAAGAGGGTTGGGAAGACGATTCCGCCAAGGTGAGGGAGCATCAACGTCATGCTGATGAACTAGCCAATGGCTTCGTTGATTTAAGTGAAATCAGTGATGCCGACATAAAGTCACAAGTTTCGGACACTTTTAAAGAATATTATCCTACATCTAAACAACCAAGACGACAACCTGGGGCAGAGACAGATGTTGAAGCAGAGACAGATGTTGAAAGGGAAGACAGAATAATTCAAGCAGAACGAGCTAGAATTGCCGCCATGCCTAAGGCGGAGAGAAGGGAGTATGAAGATAGGCAGCAAGCGATAGATCGAGCAAGACAGGACAAAATAGTAGAGGAAGCAGGAATAAAAGAGGCAGCACGAATAAAAGAGGCAGCACGAATAGCAGAACGGGAACGAAGTGCCCCTGGCCAGCGACCAGGGGATGACCCAGATGATCCTTTCCGTATAAGTAGGTTTGGAGATGACCCGGACGCTTATCACAATATTACTGAGGCCTTTACACCCGAAGAATTAGGGGCTGCTTTGGAATGGCACACAAAACCCAAAGCGGAGGGCGGGGCTGCTCAAGACCCCCGATCCCTTAATTTTGGTGGTGAAAGAGAGGGTTCTCTAGTAGAAAAAAATATTCGTGATATGGTGCGTGATTACCGTAAATCCCAAGGAACGGAACAAGCACCAGGTAATTGGGGGTCACTCACGGATACACAGAGGGGTACCTTCCTAGACAGGTTAGCGGATAACTTGGTAAATGAAGCAGGGAAATTAAATGGTGCAGCAAAAAATGAATGGGATGATTTAACAAGAAGCCTTGGGGACACCGCAAAGGTTGTATCACCAGAGGATGCACATAACGAGCTATGGTCTTTCTTAGACAAG
>VTLG01007477.1_pt1 | contig 70901 bp, 89 predicted proteins | sample 4694571 | NCBI WGS metagenome assembly VTLG01 (sample SAMN12604809, study PRJNA352737) | marine metagenome | biome: ENVO:00000447; feature: ENVO:00000209|ENVO:00000569|ENVO:01000036; material: ENVO:00002151; isolation source: viral sequences binned using virsorter ...
GCAGAAAATAATATAGAATTGATTCAGAGACGATTATGGTGAAAAAACGGGTTTAGGGCGTGTTGTTCGGGGAGGCTAATCACATATTTAGTTTGGAGTCAAGAGCTCTCGGAGGGTCTCAGAGGTTCCTGCGAGGACAGGTCAGAGGCCTTGACAGTGGGTACGCTTTTATGCTATACTACTATAGTAATGGGAAATAAGGAGATAATATTGAATTAGTTGACACTGAAACGGCGAATTAGTCTCTAGATGTCGAAAGAGACACGACCTTGGAGGACTGAATCTAGACAGTGGCCTCCTTGTATATAACTATAGGAGATAACAAACCCTACTCTATTGTTAAAGAAACTTGAGAAAGCCTTGACAATGGGTAGGGTTTTTTAGTATAATATAAGAATGGATAGTGTAATTAATGGATTAGTTGGGCGTTCTGTAGTGGACGGGTCGGAGGTTCTTTACTACCTTAACAGTAAAGAAATGCAACTCGCCATGGATAAGAACCCTGATTCTATGAACGATTCATGGGATTTAATGTGCAAATCGCTCGTTGGTAGGGGCTTAGTTGACCCTCGCGGGAAGGTTTTTATTGATTATATCGTAGTAAATGGCCTTGCAAAAGTGTTCCATTAATGGTATAATGGGTTATATGCACGAGTATTGACTGTACTATATGACCGTGGATTGCAGATAGATTAAGAGTACAGGGTTGGAAAACCGAGATTCCCACGGGAGGATGAGAGAGACTCCCAACAATTTGAGTGCTTTACATGAGTATAGAGCTCTACGCACGCCATAAATTAATTGATACGAGAGCCTTGACAATGCCTCTCAAAAATGTTATAATGGAGAGTTATGTTCGAAATTTGGACAATTGATAAGAAAATCACTAACATAGACGGGTCACATAATCTAGAGAAGCGCACAAAAGTACCTCTAGAACTCACAGAGGCGCACGCAGTGGCACTCAAATACAGCCGTCTAGGTCATATCATAGAGTACAGAAAGGTCAGCGCAGAGGCTTAGAACAGTGTTTAGGGACTCCTACGAATGTTTTGGGCGACCTCAGCCCCCCCATAAATGCTCTTTGAAGAGTAAAATTCACCTACCTAAAAAATTTTTTGGGTGAAAAATCGACCCCGAGACAAAAATTTTTCGGGAAAAAAACCACTAAAAAAGGAAAAAAGTAATGCTTTTTATTGACTATAACTTCTATGTCTCGCAGGATATTGTTATCTTTGACCGTGAATTAGACCCTAAATCGGTCTTTGAGCAAATGGGAATTGACGATAATACTCTCTGCACTCTCGTAGATAATAACGGAAGGTTGGAGCTCCATGTTGTATATGAAGACGACTATGACCCCGACCCCGAAAAGCAGGAGGAGATTGACTATACATTGAAGCTAGTTTCTTGAATAAACCCTCTAGACTAAATAGAATCAGGTGTGTTATACTATACACTGTATGAAGAAAATGTCCAAACTCGATTTTACAGAGAAGCAAAAGAAACTGGTTCCTGAGTTAAAGTCTCCGAGAATCTTAAAGTCCGCAACCCCAAAGTATACCCTTGATTGGTATGTTAAGTGGATTGCAAGTGTCTTAGTTCTGGCAGCTATGTCTACTCGTGGTATGAGTGACTTATTATTATGGGACTTGAGCCTTAGTGTCGTAGGTATATCCTTATGGCTGTGGGTCAGTATCATGTGGAATGACAGAGCCCTTATACTGTTAAATGGGATTGGACTTCTTTTCTTATTACGAAACTTAACTGAGTATCTATTTTGAGAGAAATAATTTTTTTGTTAACCCTGTCTATACTAGGCTTCTTGTATGGGTGTGCTGGATTCGAACCTACTCATGATTGTATGATTATAGGTGGTGACTCTGTCAACGGAATTGAAGTTGCATGTCCCGAATATCGTCAAGACCCGATTAAGCATGAAGACATGGAGTATAGAAATAATTGTCCCGACCCGTTGGGTGAGGAGTGTATTCTAGTAGCATGAGTATGTTAGAAACAATATGTGCAGTCATAATCATTGGACTCATGGTTTATATCTATTATAATAATAATGATAGGTGGCCAAGATAATACAAACAGGATATGATAATATGAGAGTATTAGAAAGTACAGTAGGCCAAGTCAGAATTTTTTCAGACCGTATCTTCGGATATAAAAGATATTATGTCGACTGGGGAGAAGGTCACATTACCACCTTCCATGGCATATGGTATAACCTCAAGACTATTGAAGAAATGGTGGAGGATAATCTGGCACGATAAATAGTCTTATGGATTTTATATTAAACTTATTTTTATTACCATGGTGGGGATTCAAATATATTCTCTCTGCCGTTATTTGGTATCTTGTAATCGTATGGTTGTATGATAGATACAAGGAGTACAAAGAGATATGACAACATTAGAACTTTTTCTTGTTCATGTAATTTTTATAGTTGCATGTGTTTACTTTTCTTTCCGTAGTGGAGAGAAGTCGGGCCGTGTCCAAATGGTTGAAGACATGATTGACCGAGGTATCGTTAAGACTGAGGATTTAATAGATAAATATAATATAGAAGAAACCGAATAGTAAACACAGGTTATATTATGAAAATTATTGGATACAACTCCTCCCACGAAACTTCCCTATGTCAGTTTGACACTGAGACTTGGGACATTGATTTCTTATACGAAGAAGAAAGATTCCGCAGAGTAAAATATTGGACACCCAACGATAAAGAGGGTCAGCTTCTTTGTATCGAAAGAAAGAAGATAGAAACACCCGACCACCTTATTGGTTGTTCGTTTGACCGAAGACGGTGGCACTGGCAATTCAACAAAGACGAGATAGAGTTTCAGAAAATCATACAACGAAGATTACTGGACGAGTTATCTAAAGAACAGTTGTCGTCACAAAGAATCAAAGAGTTAGTCCAACAAGAGAAACCATATTTCTATGAACCCAATAAAATAATAGAAATCATAGACACTGCAATAGAATCAAACGACCCACATGTTCCTAACACTCACCCTATGCATACGCAGAGTGATGATGTTTTGATTGGACAGGTGGCTGACCAGTTAGACTTAGAAGAGTTTCATTATGAGATTCAACACCACATGTATCATGCAGAGTGTGGTTATTGGTTTAGTCCATGGAGAGAGAAAGAGAATGCAATTGCAATCGTCATGGACGGTGGTGGTTGTCAACCATACTTCAATGAGTATCCAAACTATCAAGAGGTTGAGACAATCTATAAGTTGCAACCCGACACTGTACCAGTCAAACAATATCAAAGACTTTCTAATTACAGAAACCTTTCAGAAATGAATGGTCTGTACTTTTGGGAAAATGATATGGGTCATATCCACCGAGCTCCCGACTTAGAAATAGAGAAAGACGGAAGTCAAATAGTTTTTAGTTCTAAACCTTCCATGGGTATGAACTTTAGTTCTTTGAGTTTGTATCTTGGGTTTGATAAGTTAGGTCGTGCAGCTGGTAAGGTTATGGGTGCAGCCTCTTATCAAGAGTGGACAGAATCACCCGAAGGTTATACCGACTGGTCAACACATTCTATGTGTAATTTACTGCAACAGAAATCATTTGACTATACATGTGGAGTTATACAGAGAGCTATAGATTTAAATCCCGACTGCAAGAATATTATTTTGTCGGGTGGGTTTGCACTGAACTGTACGAACAATGCAAAGTATCTTGAACGATTCCCCGACCACCAGTTCTTTGTTGACCCCGTTGCACATGACGGTGGTACTGCAGTGGGTGGTGCAATCAGACTAGCTCGTGCATTAAAACATGGGGAGACAACAGTATGATTATTACAGAGATACATAGAGATTTAGATTCAACTGTCAACGAGTTAATTCACAATAGACAGATAGTTGCAATCTATCAGAACGAATCAGAGTGGGGCCCTCGTGCATTAGGTAATAGGTCTATACTCTTTGACCCAACGAACCCCGAAGCAAAGTCGATAGTCAACTCAGTAAAGAAGAGAGAACACTATCGTCCTTTTGCATGTACAATATTAGAAGAACATGCACATGAGTATGTGGAACTAAGACAACTCAAGTCTAGTCCGTATATGTCGTTTGCATTACAGTGTAAGGAGAAGGCACTTGATGAGATTCCAGCTTTGGTACATATGGACAACACTTGTAGAATACAAACAGTTAATGAAGAACAAAACAAAAACTATTACGACCTCATTAAAGCCATACAAGAAATTAATGGTGTCCCTATTGTTTTTAATACTAGCTTTAACTTACACGGTGAAAGTATGGTAGAAACAATTTATGATGCAATTCACACTTGCAATGAGTCAGAGATTAATCACCTCTATGTACCCGAAGACCAAGACATAGAAATACCTTATGATACAATACAAGTCAAAGGTCAATTTCAAATCGATAATGAGGAGACTAATAGGAACACAACTTGATAAATAGTTGTATGGAACTTATAGAAATAACAGATGAAGCAATCGTTAAATTACTTGAGAAGCAAGAGAAAGAAAACTTCAAATATATCCGTCTCGGTATTACGGGAGGTGGGTGCGCTGGCTTTGAGTATATTTTTGATAGTGTTCGTGACTACAGCGATGATGATATCGTTATCGACTTTGGTAAGCTCCAGTTCGTAGTAGACAAAGTATCAGTTCCATACATTAACGGAATGACACTTGATTGGCGGAAAGAAGGATTCAATGAAATATTTAAATTCATAAATCCAAAAGAAAAAGATTCATGTGGTTGTGGAGTGTCAATCAATTTTGATTTAGAACAAGTTGAGGTTGATAAGAGTAAAATCTTTGCAGTCGAAATATGATAGATTATGAAAACAAGTTCAGCAAAAGCAAAGGGTAGAAAACTACAACAGTGGTTTGCAAATCTTTTAGTTGAGAAACTAAACTTAGACCAAGAAGATATCGAGTCCCGTCCTATGGGTTCTCAAGGTGAGGATATTATTCTTGGTAAACAATCTAGACAAATCTTTCCTTATAGTGTAGAATGTAAGAATCAAGAAAAAGTTAATGTATGGGAAGCGTATGCACAAGCAGAGCAAAACTGTAAAGGATATGAACCAGTGGTAGTCATAAAAAGAAATAGACAGAAACCACTTGTCCTTGTAGACGCAGAACACTTTGTAGAACTATGCAACAAGTAAGTACATTCTTTCCCTTCGGGCCCCCCGTCTATCTAGATAAGATAGAAGACAAGTACATAGAAGAAATGACTGATGCATTAGACATTGCATACGGTGACGAAGAATATGATATGAGAGATAGACTTGCTGGAAGGATAGACGACCAGTATGAGATTATGCCTTTGGTATCTGATTCATGCAAGGGACATATCATGAAACATGCAATTCAGTTCATGACAGATACAGGTGGTGACCCAACCTTTATGAAACAGACAGAGATAGATGCATTGTGGGTGAACATACAAAGATACATGGAACTGAATCCAATCCACAGACATACAGGAATGTTTTCATTTGTAATTTATCTAGAAAACGAATTAGATAGAGCAAATGCCATAAATAATAAGTTCGACAATGCAAGGGGAACAGAACTTGCTGGTCACCTAGAACTTAGGTATGGTGAAGAACAATACTTTAATTGGACAGAATATAAGTTGTGGCCAGAGAAGGGAATGATAATTATGTTTCCTTCATGGGTATCACATATGGTCTATCCACATTATGAAAAAGATAAAAAGAGAATTAGTGTTGCTGGAAATATTCAGCAAATAATATGAGGAATAAAAATATGCGTTCGTTTTCGGAAGTTATCCGTGAGGAGACCGATAACAAAAAACCCTATCGCTTAGTGGTGATAGCTGAAAGACGCATGGTCAAAAAGACCAAGAAGAATAAAGACAAACCTAAAATTGAAAAACCAAAGTCTACTTCTTCTAAATTATTTTCTCTTGCAAAAGAAAAAGGTTGCAAGGTTTATTCATGTAAAGTAAACGGTGCATATCTAAACAGAGACGAAGACGGAAGAATCACAATCCATAATGCAGACGATGAGAAAGGTTTTGAAATGGACGCTGATACTCTCGTCATGGTTCGTGGTGCAGTCACCTCAAAAGATTCTTACCTAGATTTAATTTCACAGATAGAACGATATGGTTTCCCAGTTGTAAACTCAAGGGAGTGTATCGAAGTTTGTGCAGATAAGTTTAGAACTTACTTGAGACTTCAAGAGATTGGTATGAACCAACCAAGAACAGTATTGGTTCCCAATGAAGAAAACGAAACAGTTCAGCGTGCAGCTGAACAATTAGATGATGAGTTCCCTATGGTACTCAAAACACTACAGGGTGCAAAAGGTGTAGGAGTTCTTTTAGTAGAAACTGAAAGGTCACTACAGTCCACCGTTAGTCTTGTCTATAAGATTGACCCGACATGTGATATCCTTTTGCAAGAATATAAAGACATGGAATATGATGTCCGTGTTATGATAAACAATAAAAAGATTATCGGTGCAATGAGGAGAAATAAAATCATTGACGATTTTCGTTCCAATATATCTCAAGGTGCAGACGCCGAAGAGATAGAACTAACCGAAATAGAAAAAGACGCATGTTTACGAGCTGCAAAGGCAGTTGGTGGTCAGTGGGTTGGAGTTGATTTTATCCCAGCAGAGAACAGGGAGAAAGATGAACCGTTTATGTTAGAGGTTAACCATTCGCCAGGCAGTCAAGGAATATCCGAGGCAATAGGTGAAGAAGTATGTGAAACAATCATTGAAGATTTCTTTGACAGAGAGATATGGAGAAAGAGTGCAACTGAATGTGGTGTTCTAGAGACCATAGAGGTCGCAGGAGAAACGATGACTGCAAAGTTGGACACAGGTAATAGCGCACAAGCTTGTGCATTACACGCGGACTCTATCGAAGTCAGAGGCAAGGTTGTACATTACAAGAGAAACGGTAAAACACATAAGGTTCCATTAGTTAGAGAACTAACATTACTCAAACCACCCGAGACTAGACCAGTCATAAAACTTGAATTAAACTTCTTAAATACTATATATGAACAAGAAGTTTCTCTAGACAAGAGAGGTAAGATACCATTTTTGGCAAATAGAGATTTTATGAAACGAGCTAACTTGATGATTAATCCGTCAAGAAAGTTTTTATTGACTAATAAACATGACGAAGCAGACGAAGACAACTAGCACTATCCAAGAGAGAATGGAGAACAAAGCGTTCCTAGCTTTGGGTGAAGTCGAGCATCAGATTGACAGACTACTAGAACAAAAGAAATCTTCTTTCTCAATGTACAAGTATATCAAGAGATTAGATTACTCAGGTCGTGTTGTTAATTACATGAAAGGATTTGCAAATGATGTTTTATACGAACTAAAGAATGAAGAGAAGTGTGACCAGTTAGAAGAAGCATACAACTTCCTTACACCTAAACAGAAAGAAAGAGTTATTAAAAAACTAGAAACATGGGAACAAGAAGTAGAACAGTATTGTGAAGAATACAAACCAGTTCGTAAAGTTAGAATAAAGACACCAGCCCAGTTAGTAAAGAAACTTCCATATCTAGAAGAGTGGAAACAGTTCAAGTCAATTAACCCCGAAGAGATTATCCGAGCTAGGTTATTATACACCTATAACACTTCAAGTAAAAAACTTACAAAGTTCGAAGGTCATTTACAAGTCAGAGGTTCCCGTATTAGTGGATTTGATTCTTGTACAGAAAAGACCTTGACAGATTTGGATTTACTTGATAGACTATATAAAGGTGGTAATATAATTGCTTCTCGATTTATGGACGAGATACCTAGGTCTAAACTAAAGGACGGAAACGATTTAATTACCAAGAATACATTATTAGTTAAAGTGATTAGATGATATTAATAGATTTTACTCAGACCATAATTGCTGGTCTGATGGCACAGTTGAAAGTGACCGATGGTGAGATATCAGAAGACATGTTAAGACACATGATTCTGAACTCAGTAAGAAACTATCAGAAGAGATACTCAGAAGAGTATGGTGAAATTGTACTATGTACAGATGCAGCCGACCCTTGGAGGAGAGATTACTTCCCACTGTATAAAGCAAACAGAAAGAAAGCAAGGGAAGCTGACGATAAAGATTGGGGATTAATCTTTGATACACTCCACAAAGTGAAAATGGAAATCAAAGAAAACTTCCCGTATCGATACATGTATGTTGAGAACTGTGAGGCAGACGATATCATTGCAGTCCTTACACAACACGCATATATATTAGATACAGGTAAACCAGTATTGATTGTAAGTGGTGATAAAGACTTTCAACAGTTGCAAAGATATGATAATGTTAAACAGTGGTCACCTAATCTAAACAAGTTTATAGAACCCGAAGACCCACAGGAGTTTTTGAAAGAACATATACTCAAGGGTGATAAGTCTGATGGGATACCAAACATACTATCAAATGATAATTGTTTGGACGAAGGGATTAGACAGACACCTTTGAGAAGACCTATACTAGAAAAGTACATGAGAATTACTATTCAAAGTGACGATAAATACTATAGGAACTATCTAAGAAATCAAACCTTAATCGATTTTGATTTCATACCCGAAGAGGTAAATGATAGAATATTAAATGAGTATGGAAATACAAAACCAGTACAAGGTAAAGTATTCGATTACTTGAGAACTCATAGATTAAATGAGTTATTAAATCATGTAGAGGATTTTACATTATGACAGAAAAGAAAAGAGGAAGAGGGAGACCAAAAGGTTCTCCTAATAAACCAGTAATGGAGTTGATTACAGAGAGAGTCAACCTAACTAAGAATGCAGATGTGTATGAGATTCTTTGTCAAGCAGATATTGTTGCACAGGAAGACGAAGATAAAGCTGCACATGGATTGAAGGTGTTCAGTGAAACTAACGCTGCAGTTCCTAGAGTGTGTCAGTGGTTCTTTGATTCTAATATCAATAGTACACTACCCGAAGGTGCAACACCATACAATAAGAATGATGCACCAGCGTCAGACTTAACAGAAACACAATTGAGATTTGAATTCAGAAAGTTCAAATACTTTGTGACAGAAGAAGTGCCACAGGTTCGTAGAGAAACTATGTGGATAGAACTACTAGAAGGCATTCCTAGTAAGGAAGCTGAAATGATTGACCTCGTAAAAGACGGTAAATGGCCATTCAAAAATGTCACTTTAGACATAGTGAAAAAGGCATTCCCGAACCTTACGATTAACTAAATATTAGTGTCCTCCGAGACTATACATAGAAATGTACACAGTAGATTTCATAAGTGTGTAAAGAAAGAAATAGTCGTGTAGGACTCCATGGAGTATAATTATGGCAGAAGATAATAAAGTGAACCACAATGTAGACCCTACTACATTTGCTCAACCCGTACCCGAGAAAACTGAACTAGAAAGATTGCAAGAAAGAATTGCAAATTTCAAAGTTAATATCTCACCAACAGTTGCTCAACTGGCACAGGTTCTTATGAATCAATCATTACAGAACCCAACTAAACCCGAAGACCTTGACGGTTATGTGCAAGTGAGAAATGAATTGAAACTTGGTCTTGACGAGTATCAAGAACAACTAGCTAATGCACAAAGACGCATGACTCAGTTGCAACAAGAACATGAGATTCAAAAACAAACTGAACTTGCAAGACGAGAAGAAGATTTAAAAGCAGCTCGTGACGCAGAAAGAAAAAGAAGAAAAGATTATCAACATACTGCAAGAACATTGGAAGCAATCCTTCGTTCACATGGAGTCACAGTTGACTTAGACGGTGACGGTCTTATTGGTTTACCAAAAGGACAAGAACCAGCAATCCTTGGTGAACAAGACCAAGCAACACTCAAACAATTGTTAGACGAAAGTAAAGCTGCAGTTGGTGGAACAAGTCGTGCATTCGAAAAGGCAAGGGCATTGAATCCCGAACCTTCACCCGAGGTGCAAGAAGAATTACCTTTCGACCCACCTATTGCATCAGGTACAACGACTGCAGAGTTTGAAGAAGAGGTTAGAGAAGTTGAGAGTGTCTATGACAACCCAGCTTATGACGAACCAGTCACACCTAATTATGGGAATGGTACAAAGTCAGTTGCACAAGACGGTGCAACAATACCACAATCTGAAACTACAGTAGTTAGTCCTAAACCAGTTATCTCAGATACCAATCAACCCGATATCATTAAAGACGAACTTGAGAAGATAACCCCATCGGGTAAATCAAGAATAGATATCATTGGTCAGAATGGAAACACTGGTGAACACTACGAAGAAGTAGAAAAACCAAAAGTTAGAATGGTAGAAGAGGACGACATTGCAGAGTTTGATACACCACCTCCAGCAGAAGAAACAGTTGAGGTGACAATTCCTACAGAGTCAGAACTAAAAGGAATGACCAAATCTAAAATCAGACAAGAAGCTCTTGGATTAGGTTTCGAAGGTGTCACAACTAAAGACCCTAAGGCAACTATGATTGAAAACTTTGTTCAAGCCACTGAAAAATTTATTAGTGACTTGAAAGATAGTGGTGAATTTGTAAGTGCTGACGAGGAAGAAAGTGATGACGGTGAAACCGAAAATGATAGAGACGGCGGATACTTCAAGTAGTACAGTCCGACCTCATTTAGTACAACAACAATCTAGAACATACGAAGAAGAACTTCCGTGTAATGACGAGTCTCTTCTTCGTTTTGATTTACCGTGGGATATGGTAAACATAGTTGGTTTGAGATGGTATGAAACTATGAGAGTTATTCGTGACGACCATAGACTTTTATTTTCAATCTTACCTTTACATAGACCCGAGCTATACGAGTACAATGCAAAGAGATATTTTTCATGCAGAAATGGAAACCCGAAAACAGATTTACTTGACGAAACCTCAGACAATGTTTATACATTATTACCCAAAGAATTTGCTACACAATGGAAAGAGAATGACAAGGTTGAGTATAATCTAATAAGAGAAACAGAAGAAGATGAACGACACATCGAAGCGAAACATTCCGATTACAGCGGTTGACCAATTCGATTTTCTCGACCATCGAAGACAACAGGAAAAGAAACATTGGAGCAAACAATTAACAGGAGACCCACTTGACTCAATTCTTACGGTTGAAATTAATACTACTGAGTTGTGCAACAGGACATGTGTCTTTTGTCCAAGACATGACCCAGCAGTATTTCCCAACAGGAATCTCCACCTTACAGTTAAGGGTGCTCAAACCATTGCAGAAGAATTAGCAGACAATCAATATCAAGGTAAAATATCATTCAGTGGATTCGGAGAGAACTTACTTAATCCAAACTTCATAGAGATAGTAAAGGAGTTTAATTTTCATCTACCCACTGCAACATTAGAATGTAATACAAACGGTGACAAGTTAACAAAAAAATATGTCGAAAGATTATACAGAGCTGGTTTAGATTTACTCTATATAAATCTATATGACGGAGTAGAACAGATAGAACACTTCGAGAACATTATGGAAGGGTACAGTGAAGACAAGTACAAGTTCAGAATGCATTGGGGTGATTTTGAAAAACATGGTTTAATTTTAAATAACAGGAGTGGAAAAATTGACTGGGTCGGAATCGAAGAAGAAGATATCAAAGCTTTGGTGGGTAAGCCTTGCCATTATCCTTTTTATAAGTTGTTTGTCGATTGGAATGGAGATGTATTGTTTTGTTCAAATGACTGGGGACGAGAACATGTCATCGGGAATTTGCTACAATCGTCTTTACATGATGTATGGTTCTCCAAACCTATGGCTAAGATACGGAAGCGTTTAATCAAGGGGGATAGGAGTTGTTCACCTTGCAATAAGTGTAGTGTAGACGGTTCACTATTCGGAAAACCGTCATTTGATTTAATAAAGGAATACTATGAAAGCCCTAATAACAGGAAAAAGTAAACTAGCTGGTGCAATCATTTCTAGGTTGCATGATACAATCGTATACAAGAAATTAGAAATCGAATCGTGCAGAGTCGAGGCAGAGATACCATGGAAACATTTTGATATCTTTATCAACAATGCAAGTGTTGGATTCTCTCAAACTGATTTGTTAAATGAGGCATTTAGTGAGTGGAGACATGATAGTAATAAACTCATAATCAATATTGGCTCACGCGCAGGGAGACCAAATATCAGTAAGGGATATCTATATGGAGCTCAGAAGGCAGCTCTCAATCACCTTGCAGATAATTTAAATTATAACTCAGATAGAAAATGTGGTATAATAACTTTGAACCTAGGACTGGTTGAACATGTAGAAATACCTTCATTGACTTATGACGAGGTTGTTGACTGCATAGAAAATCTAATTGTTGATTGGTATTCGGGTAGAGCAGTCATGACAAATCTTACATTAGAACACCGTGAAAATTATATTGAGGTTCAACAGTATAAAAAAGAACTAAAAGAAATCGAAGAAGATTTTCAAATGTTCACCGACAATTCTACATAAATATAACTATGTCAGATAAAATAGAATATAACGATTTTGGATTTGCAGCTTTAGACGCAGACGAACTTAAGTCAGTCGACTCTACTATCAACAGTAGTACAGCAAGTGCAAACGCAATCATAGAGAAGCTAGATGATTTTGTTCGTCCACTGTTAGAGAACCTAGCAAAGGATTCAGATAAAGACTATATCTATTGGCCTAACCGTGTAGATGTTATCAACAAGAAAATCCTCGAACTAGATAAAATCAAAGCAGGATTATAAAACCCCCTTTACACTGCCCTACGCTTTTTGGTAGAATATACTCATTACAAACTAAAGGAGTAAGTAATGGCGTTATATGAAAATTTCGTTAATGATAACGAAGAGAAATTTGTTCGTATGGGTAGGAATCTAATTACCCTTTGTGAACTAAACAAACTATATCCAAAGAATGATGAAATGTGGAATGCAGCTGTGACTGCTGGTAATAAGTTAGTCACTATCAATACCACATATGGAATGAAGTCTTTGAGTGAATTGAAAGACAACGAGAAGAAAGCAGTTTATCATTATATTAGTAAATATGGCCTTGACCACGAGGCAGTATCTATGGTATAATAGTTATTACGGTGTAAAAACTGGGGAATGGGACAAACGGGTCAAGTATCACAAAGTCCACAATTATTACACGACATGATGTGTGAGACCCGTCCCTTCTTTTGCCTTGACAACAGGTACGCTTTTTTGTTATAATATGCGTATAGATTGAAAAAGGAGACTGTATGAATAAAGAACTTCAAACATTAGTAGAGAAACTTTGTGAGGACTTAACTAATGCAATGCATACACGATGGGAACATACCCGTGGTGAAACAACTCACAACTATTCTGTAGGTCAAAAATACATTCGTATTTTCTCAGAAGAGAAAGGTCAACCAAGGTCTGCTTGGGGTTTTATTAACAAGAAAGAATTTCAGAAAGGTGCAACAGGTATCACTTTCAAAGAAGGTGATGTTCTTAAGTGTGCTGGTTGGAACACTCCAGCTTTGAATGCACCAAGAGGAAATCTTTTCAATGGGTACGATATCAATCCTAACTCTATGAGATTGTATGGCCCCGACTACTTAAGATAATGGACATGATATTTGGAATAGTGATTACTCTCTTTATGGGAGTATTCGCTTTCTACTCGTGTGTAATAGTAGAAGAAGAAAGACGAGGTGAGAGAATAACATTACCTTGGGAGAAGAAGTAATGTTGGAGCTCATTGGTTTACTTACAGTAATATATGTTGGGATAAAAGTTTTTCCCAGTGTGTTAAAGTTTACAGTCAAAGTTGCAGTTGCACTTTTGATAATCATATTAGGAATCATGACATGGTTCTATTTCTTTCCACCTCAATTGGAGATTCTTATAGCTACACATGGTGTCGCATATAAGATTGGTAATTTAATCGGAGGCCTTGACAATGCCTTCAAATTTTTAGTATAATATAGGTATGAGTAATAATAAAAAAGATAGGTACACCATATTGTCAGAGACAAGTGGTGGTAAATTAACCCCTCAAGATGTTTACAATCTAGAGACATACGGTGCATTGAGTCCACAGGAATTTGCACCCGACCCTAGTGAGGAACCAAAAGAGGGATACTGCATATGTGGGGAAAAGAATTGTCCCGATGAATATGCACATTGGACTAAGGGGTACTAATTATGAGTAATGCAAAATTGGATAAACTGTATGACGAAAAGTGGGAACTTGAGGCTGCAGTAAGAAAAGTAAATGACGAGACAAAAGTTATCAAGTACGATAACATTCCTCAAGAAATTTATATCAAGGTCATGGGTATTGCAGAAGATAACAATATCGATGCAAGTGACTCTTCCGACCTTGAGTGGAAAATCAAAGAAGTCAGAGAGAAAGTCAACGAACTTGAATCTGCAATCTATGATTTGGTAGAACCTTTCGAGGACGCACTCAGAGATAAAGACAATGAGATTGACGAGCTCGAGTATGAACTTGAAGAGGAAGTCGCATGATATTCGTTGCAAATTTTTTAGGTGGGCCTAACCGTCCAAATTATAAAGAACCAGTTAATGTAAAAATCTCATTGACAGATTACCTATTGTTTTATATAATGGGTAGTTCATGGTTCATTTCTCATTTGTCCAAAAAAATGGGAGACAATTATACCGATGATTATTTCGGTGGAGTAAGGATATGGATAAAATAAAAATCTTATGTTTAGTAGTCCTAGGTTTTTGCCTAGGTTTTTTTAGTGGTAAGGCACATGGGTTTGACGAGAATGGTGAAGCCTTTTGTCTTGCAAAGAACATATACTTTGAGGCAGGTAATCAACCCCTAGCTGGTAAACTTGCAGTTGCACATGTAGTGAGAAATCGTGTTGAGGACTCACAGTTCCCCGATACCTATTGTGGTGTAATTTATGATGTAAAGGAATGGAGAACATCTTGGAGAGGAAACAAAGTTCCTGTAATAGGTATGTGTCAGTTCAGTTGGTATTGTGACGGTAAGTCAGACGAACCTAAAGATTCAAAGACATGGATAAAGTCTGTACAAGTTGCAAACAACTTTATAATGAACGAACACCCCGATATCACTGAGGGTGCAATGTGGTATCATGCATACTATATCAATCCGTACTGGGCAAAACATTTGAATGAGACAGTACAAATCAACGCACATATATTTTATAAATGAAACAACTCTGGCATGATTACATGTACCGTAATTCAAAGAAATGGCAAGACTCATCTGATGAATGGGTTAAAACCATGACAGAGTCAAAAGAGAATAAAGAAGAATATCAAAAGTATTTGGACACAACAGAAAATCCAGTTGCATATAGAGACTGGTTAAAAGAGAAAGAGAATAAGTAATAATGGGTTATCTTAATTTAACAAGTTCTATTAGATATGGGCCTCATGGTAAAAGAAGGAAGACCAAGGCATTTACTAAGAAGTCAAAGAAACAGAAGTATCTAGAAATGATAGAACAACAACAAAAGGTTTTTGACCGTGTGGTCAGAGAAGTATCTGAGACAGAGAAGATTCCTTCTGCATTACTCAAAGGTGGTGGCGGTGGCCAGAAAAACCTAGAGTGGGAAAGAGAGAAACTAAAAATATCTTCTCAGTATACTATTGCACCAGCATACAACAAAGGTGCATATCAGGTGATTGGTAAATCAAACATTAAAGACATAGGAAAATAATATGGCACAACCTCAACAACAACAAAAGGTTCCTAGTAAAAAGGAGCTAGAGAAAAAGAAAAGACAAGCTCAAGATAGAAGAAATGGTTGAACTTGCAAAACTAGATAACGGAGAAGAGGTCTACGGAACTTACGAAGAAGTAGAATCTTATGCAGAAGAGAATGATACATGTGTTGTAAGATATTACGACCATGTAAATCCTTCTACTGTTTATAACAAATTCAAGTGGGTTGGACAAGGATTGTCAGACCCGTTTGCAGTCTCGGTTCCTTTCAATTACAGAGAGGGAAGAACAAAAGGAAACTTCAACACTCGTGGTGTTGACCAAGACAAATTTTAAACCATATTGACTATATTAAAAAGGAGTGATAGAATAGTATTATGAATTATCGAAATAATATCTTTCAACGGTTCACTATGTGGGTTGTTGATTGTTGGAGAGTGGTAATGGACGCAAGGTTCAATCCACTTAAACATATACCCGACCCAAGTCTACAAATGTATTTTACATTAGTCTTGTTTGTAATGTGGTCTGTATACTTTGGATTCGTTGCAAGTTATTACATGGGTTGGTTAGGTTATGATATTGTAGTGAGTATTATAGTTCACATGGCTGTAATAATTCCTGTTGGATTTACAAATGCAATATTCATGGACGCTGAAAGAGAGAATGCACCATGGTTATACAGGTGGAGGCTCAATAGAGATTTAGACCAACAAGATATCAATCTTAAGAAGTCTAACTATGAGAAAAGAATCAAGTGGGATATTGACAGAGAAGCATGAACATTTTTTACTTGCATAAAGACCCAGTAGAATCTGCAAAGTTGCATTGTGACAAACATGTATGCAAGATGATTATCGAGTATGCACAAATGCTTTCTACTGCACATAGAATGTTAGACGGTACAGAATACATTAGTCAAACATTAGGTGGTCGTAGAATCAAAAGGTGGAAACACCCTAATCCGTTATGGGAAGTGGTCTTGTACAAGGCCTCCCATATTAATCACCCATCTGCAATATGGGTTAGAGAGAATGCAATACAGTATCAATTTATGTATGATATGTTTGTTGCATTATGTGATGAGTACACATATCGTTATGGTCGTATACACATGACTGATGAAAAACTCAGAGCATTACTAGATGAGATTCCTACAAATATGGAACTAGGAACATGGAGACAACCACCACAAGCTATGCCTGACGATGTCAAAACAGAATCAAGTCTTGAAGCGTATCATAAATACTATCAAGTTTACAAGAGTAGATTTGCAGTATGGACGGATAGACCCGTTCCCGAATTTATGCAATTTCAAGCACACGCAGGATATGTTTCTTAATGCCTAATTACGATTTCTTAAATAAAGAGACTGGTGATATTAAAGAATATACAATGTCATATAAAGACCTTGACGAGTTCAAGAAAAACAATCCTCACCTATCACAATTAATATCTGCACCTAAGATTGTAGGTGGACACGGTGACCGTGTAAAGGTTGACGGTGGATTCAAAGATGTATTGAATAAGATTGGAGACGCACACCCAGGCTCAGAAGTTCATGAAAGACATGGAAGTAAAGATATCAAAAGAGAGAAGTCTGTGCAGACAATCAAAAAGCATATGGACATACAATCCAAAAAGAAGTAAAATATAATCATGACTAAAGTGAGAACCACATTACTAGATATTCCCGAGTTGGAAAATCTAGATTTAAAGACAGAGACAAGAGACGGTAAAAGACATTACATTGATACAGAAGGTAATGCGTATCCAAGTGTCACAACTGTATGTGGTTTGAAGACTAAAGAACAAATCAAACTATGGAGAGAACGAGTTGGTGAAGAAACTGCAAACAAAGTCTCTACTATGGCTGCACGAAGAGGAACTCAATTTCACCAACATGTCGAAGACTATCTTAGGAAAGAAAAAGAGTTCATAGAGTTTGAGAACATTCTACAAGAAGGAATGTTTCGTGCTATAAGACCAATACTGGACGAGATAGTTCCTCTTGCATTAGAGGCTCCTATGTATTCTACTAATCTTAAAATGGCAGGACGAGTAGATTGTGTCGGTATGTTTGAAGGTAATCTTGCAATCATTGATTTCAAATCAAGTGCAAAGATGAAGGAGGCTCACATGGCAGAACCTTGGTTCTTACAAATGACTGCATATGCAATCATGGTTGAAGAACTAACAGGACATGAGATAGAAGAATGCATGGCTCTTGTAGCAGTAGAAGGTGCAAACTCTTTTCAAGTATTCGTATGTGACCCAAAAGACTATGTTGAAGAGTTATACTCTTTGAGAAAACAATACGAAAATTTGTATGGAATTTGAAATGATAACAAGAAAGGAATTTAGTGAACAAGTCGAAAAATTGGTTGCCAGAGGAAAAGGTAATACAGACATAATGTCAGCAATAATAAAAGTATGTGAACTTAATAAGGTTGAACCCGAGAGTGCAAAGAGATTAATCTCTGCACCACTCAAGGAAAAGTTGCAAGCTGAAGCAGAACAACTCAACATGATTAATAGACATACACGAAGTCAATCAACTTTGATTGGTTTCTTTACGGAGAAAAAATAATGCAAGTAGGTGATACAGTCACAGTAGTGACAATTAGTGGAGAGTATGTTGGTGAACTTGAATCTCAAGAAGATTTAAAAGTGACTTTAAGTAAACCAAGAATGGTAGTTCAAACTGAAAAGGGTATGGGTTTTGCCCATGGTGTAGCAGTGACGGGTAAAGAGAATCCCGAGACTGTGACCTTTATGAATCCTGTATATATTATTCCAACTAACGAACAAGTATGCAAAGCATGGGTTGAAGCTACCACTAACATTCAGTTAGTGAAGTAATGACAAGTCGTGAAGGATATGATGCATACACACTTTATCTTGGTATAAAGCTACACTTCTATTCTAAGGACTATAACTTTGTCAAATATAATGGGAAGGTAAAGGCAGATATCAATTCCTTTATCAAACGAAAAGACAAATATCATTTTGGTAAACTATACAAAAAGTATAAGAACAATTTACAGGATTTCTATATTGCAAATCTATCTGTTTATGACCTTTGGGCTGGTGACCTTTTAGAGAATGAATGTGACGGAAGATATAGAGACTGGAAGAAGAGACAACAAAAACTAACTTACATGTTTGAGACAGAAGTATCAGACCAAGTAAGAAAGTACAAGATTGATACACTACTCAAAGTAAACAAAGGACAACACCCTAGACTATTGAAAGCATATCTAGGAAGTGAGATAAGTTTAGAGACACTTTGTATCATGGACGAGATAATCGGATTCACAAAAGACTGGGAGAGACTAATACAAGAGAAGGTTGTATATCCTGATGTACATAACAAGATAAACAAATACAAAGCTTTCTTATCTTACCCACAACAAGAATACAAAACTAAACTAATAGAACTATGCTCTACATAATCGGTAATGGCCCAAGTAGATTAGACTTCGATATGGAGAAGTTGGAATGCTATGGTTGTGAGTGGTACGGTTGCAATGGAATATACCAAGACTATACACCCGATTTATTATTTGTACATGACATACCCCTACAACACAAAGCTGTAGTAGACGGAGTTTTAAATAAAGGTAAAGTTGCGCTAGGAGATTGGAATCCCATGGAGATTGAATTGTATGAAGACTTGAAGTTCATGCATTCGACCATGCCCGTGAAAATAATAGAAAATCGTTCCGAGGACGACACTCATTTTGTGGTACAGGGGGAAGGAGATGAGGTTTACTTTACTGCTTATCCAGTGGGGGCTAATGAGAACATTATTATGTATAATTTTCCAAAGCTCAAGAACACTTTCTGTGGAATAACTGCATTAGGATATGCAGCCGAACAAGGACATAAACAGATAACATTAGTAGGTTTCGATGCACTAGACCCCAATATAGATAGTGTAGGAAATGTATATGAGAATTCAGGTGTAGCTACATATAAACCTAAATATACTAAGGAAGATACAATTTACTGGATTCAAAGATTTCAGTTTGTGTCTTTATTGAAAGATGAGTTGTTTGAAGACATAGATGTTTTTTTCGAAAACCCTCTAGACAATAAACAACCTATCATATATAATGAACTATCATACTTTGAAAAGTGTGATAAAAGGTGGTCACTAGGTGAGAGTTCACTTTTTGACTTTAGATAAAATGCAATACGATGCTAATACAATGCGATACAATAGGAGAATACAATGTCGACATCATTAGATAAGTTAAGGGCAGCAATGGAATCTGCCTCCCCTACTCAAGGAGAAAAAAAGTCCTATTCCGATGACAGATTTTGGAAACCTGAACTCGATAAGAGTGGTAATGGGTTTGCAATAATCCGTTTCCTACCTACCCCCGAAGGTGAAGAAATGCCATGGGTCAGTTATTTTGACCACGGATTTCAAGGGCCAGGCGGTTGGTATATTGAGAAGTCTTTAACGACTCTTAATAAACAAGACCCTGTGTCTGAATACAATACTCAGTTGTGGAATACTGGAATCGAAGCCAACAAAGAAATTGCAAGGAAACAGAAGCGTAGACTTCATTATGTTTCTAACATTTATGTTGTCTCTGACCCAAAAAATCCCGACAACGAAGGTAAAGTATTTCTTTACAAATACGGTAAAAAAATCTTCGAACAGTTGAAGGAAGCAATCAGTCCTGCTTTTGAGGACGAGGCTGCAATCAATCCTTTTGACTTGAGAGGAGAAGGTGCCAACTTCAAGATTAAAATCAGAAAAGTTGACGGTTATTGGAACTATGATAAGTCAGAGTTCGATACACCAGCACCACTTTTTGATGATGAAAATCAGTTGAATGATATAAATAATTCGACTCATTCGTTATCAGAAATAATTGCACCAAGTGAATTCAAGACTTATGAAGAGTTGAAAGAAAAACTCGACAGGATTCTTGGACTAACTGGTGGAGTGAGTAATTCTACAGCGGAATCAGTTGCAGAAGACCAAGAAGAAGTGCCTTGGGCAAATGTAAATACTGAGTCTGTTGCAGATGAACCCGTAATCCAAAGTGCAGAAGCTTCAGTCGGAGAGAGTGAAGACGACGCAATGGATTACTTCAAGAAGTTGGCTGCAGACAGTTAACTTTTAATTTGGGGTAGTCATGATATATAATGTAGATTATGTGAGAAAGAATGACTACTCACTTGGGCCGTGGAATGAAATGGGGGCACCAAGTAAGGGAAAAGGAGACGGCAAACTAGCGGGTCTCTTGGTTAAGAACGGGAATGCTGTAAGGCGTGGGGTGACTTAACACTTTATTATTATGAAGAGTGAATACTATAAAAACATTTTACCATTCAATGAAAACGAGAGAGTTGTAGACCAATTTGGTTGGACTCCTCAATCAGTAATCACACCTACTAAATCTTCAAAGAACAATTGGGAACATGCATACTTAACTGCATACGAAGAAAAAAGAGGAGTCTGTGAAAGACTTCCGAATGGTTTAATGATGTCTGAGTTCCATGCAGGCTTATGTGAGAACTTAGTGCATTACTGGAGTATGGTTGGGGATACAATAGTAGACCCTTTTGCTGGAAGATTAACAAGAGCATTTGTTTCTCAATCTCTAGGAAGACAATACTTTGGATATGATGTTTCACCTACAACAGTAGAAAAGGTTAGACACGAATTAAAAGAACATGATTTAGGTGCAGTTATCCATGAAGAGGACGGTTGTGAAATGAATGCAACTCCCGATAACTTTGCACATATGGTTTTGACTTGTCCACCATACGGTGACATAGAAAAATATGAATCCGTGACAGGTCAGTTATCAGACATAAAAGATTACAAAAAGTTTTGTGATAGAATACAAGTATGTGGTGATAACATAGAAAGAGTTTTAGTGCCTGGCGGGTTTTGTGTATGGGTATGTGGAGACTGGAGAAGAGACGGACAGTACAGACCGTTTCATTCAGACTGTATAAATATGTTCACAAAGTCGGGACTAAAATTACATGACATTATAGTCATGAAGAACGATACTATATTTGCAGCCTTACAAATGGGTAAGTGTGCAAGTAAAAGATATACAAGTAAAGTACATGAGTATATTTTAGTATTCAGAAAAGAAGGTGAACTTGTTTCAAGTTCTGATAAGATTAAAAACAGAGAGGATTCTTTAGAACAATTTTTTAGTTAATATGCCAAGTGTAAAACCAAGAAGACACCCAAAGAGTAAAAATGTAGAACCATTCGATAGAATGCTACGCAGGTTTAAGAAACAATGTGAGAGAGCAAACATTGTTAACGAGGTTCGTGAGAGACAATATTATGAAAAACCGAATCAAAAGAAACACAAAAAGAATCAAGAAATTGCAAGAAGGAAAAAACTTCAAGCAAAAAGAGACGCACTCGCAAACTCTAGATACAGAGGGCCACTTGGGTAAAGGGTCTAAGAGACGACCTCAAGTTGTCTCTAATAAAGATTTTCAAGATGCATGGGATAAGATATTCCCTCGTAAAGTCACACCTAAACATGGACAGTCTCAAGTCCATAGAGATAAAACCAAATATAACCGTAAGGTTTCTAAGACGGAACTACTGAAAGACGATACCCTGTAGGGTCGGGATTATGTGGTGCTGGGTCTTTGATACTCTGTTGAGTAATCTGATTAATTTGTTGATTTAATGCACCAGTATTTACATCACCAGTTCCAGCTGTTTTCATATCGTCTGTAGAATCTTTTTGTTCTGTTGTTTCTCTTTGTGCAGTTGCAAGTTGTTCTCCACCTGCTTGTTCGATAGCAGTGGCTGCAGTTAGTTGTTGTTCACTGGATAATGCACCAATATTTCTTCTTGCAGTATATTCATCAGGTGTTAGTCCTAATGCATTTGCAGCTATTCTTGTTTCTTCTGCTGGTGTAAGTTTTGCCCTTTGTTCTTCGGGTGGTGGGGCAGGTTCTTCTACCTTCCTTTCTTTATCTGCTTTCCTTTTTTCTTTTCTTTCGTTAATTTCTTTTAGTTCTGCTTCTTCTTCGTCACTTAAACCGAATAGTCTCCCTTTCCATTTAAGAATCTTACCTCTTACCCAGTCAGAAATAGAATACCAAACATTCATAAATCCTTCTGTAATGTTGCTAATAACATTTTGGAATCCTGTCCTGAATGCCTCAATCTTCTCCATGACATATGCTTTAATGTCTTCAAAGTTTTTAACAACATACATGATTGCCATTATCCATAATGCAACAGCAGCCACGATTGCAAGACCGATTGCAATAAACGGTGCAGCTGCAACTAACTTGGCTGCAATGACTGAGAGTAATCCAGCAAGAAATGAAGCTGCTGAAACGAATAATGCGGCACCAGCTGCCAAGTATGGGATTGCAAATGCCAACTTAGATGCAATAACACTATAAAGACCAACAAGGTATCTTCCTGCGGCTGCAACTAATCCTGATGCACCAGCAACTAACCCTGTTCCAACTGCAGTAAATCCACCTGCCAATGTTGCCATTGCACCAGTCAGATATGTTCCTGCTGCAGCTAATCCTGTTGCAGCACCAGTCATTAGAGTTCCAGCAAAACTTTGTATCGAAGTGACAAAACTAGATTTCATTATATAATCTTTTGCACCACTTAATACATTTCCAACACCTGTCATTAGACTAGAGGCTGCATTAGATATTCCGTCTTTGACAAAAGAGAATGCATTACTTAATACACCACCTATCTCAGAACCTACAGCAACAACTGTATCCTTAATTGCACCTACAAAATTAGATGCAGTATCTTTTATTGTTGACCATGCATTGGCTAATGATTCACCTGTTATACCAATAGAAGCTAAACCACTTTGTACTACTCCACCGACTGCACTAAAGGCACTAGAAAATGCACCACCTATTGTACTGGCTACACTACCTACACTTGATGCAATGTTAGAGGCAACACCTGTGATTCCGTCTTTTACAGAAGTAAAAATATTCCCTGCTGCTTCAGAAAGTTTTGGGAAGAACCCCATGTTTTCTTTTTGGAATCTACCAGTCTCAGGATTTCGTCTTGGGTCATTTGCAAATAAAGCGTCTCTAGCCCCAATTGCAAAGTCTTGAAACTTACCAATTATTTTATCTTTTAATCCTGCGACCTTTACCTCTTCACCGTCTATCATTTCGGTATAACCCATGAAGAGGTCTGTTAATTTCTGGCCAGGGTTTATTTCTTTACCAAAGAATGCAGAGGTTTTAACTATGGCGTCATTTGCAAGTTTAAATGGAGTTTGAACTAAAGTGAATGCAGCTTTAACTTTATCCATTGCATCACCAGTCTGACTATTTAAATCTAATATACCACCTGATAATTCTTTTATTGCGTCGCCAGCACCTTTGAATGTATCTTGAACATCACCTGTGCTGAATTTTACATTACTAATTCTTTCGTATTCTTTAGAAGTTTTCTTAACTGATTCTGTAATATTGTCAACTGCCTCTGCAGCTGCTTCTTCTACAGGGTCGATATTGACTGAGAAGTTCATTGCTTCACTAAGTTTAGTTGCAATGTTTTTTACACTTGATTTAGAAAGACTTGCAAGTTGCGTTGCACCACCTACTTCTTCTTTCTTCAAGGCGATAGTTTTCTTTACTGCATCAACAATACTCTTGTTTGCAGTGTTCATAGCCTTCTCGTTTTCTTTTGCGAGAATACCTATGTTTTTTATAGAATCATCTATCGACTTATCCATTTATTACTCAACTAATAATTGTTCTTCTAGTTCTTCGACATTCTCTTTCCAAGCTGCAACTGCTTTATCATACGAAGCCTTTGCAGACTCATATTGAAAATCTTCCAGTTCACCTTTATCAGGTTCTACTGGTGGATTATCTTTTAACAATTGAAGACTCTCTTCTAGAGAACTATCTTTTATATCTTCTGGCATTTTAACTCCTATTTTTTGTTGTTGTCAGAATCGTGTTCCTTTGCAGCACTATTAACATATAGTCCAAACCATGCAGCTCCAGCTCCTACCAAGATTGATATCAATCCTGATTGTTCCATTGTCGGGTCAGGTAAATCTAAGAACCACATAACCACGAAATAAATTAAGAATATGTAAACACTTAAAAATGCTCTTGGCCATATTCTCCATGCATCAACAGCCTTTGCAAGAAATATATACTTCTGCCAAGGGTTGACTTTACTATCGTGTTCCAACTCCCAAATCTTTTGTTTGAGGTCGTTGTTTTCAGTCACCATTTCCATAAACTTACTTAAGTCTATTTCAACTTCATTCCTACTCATGTCACCTGAGAATTTTTCTCTATCACTCATTTATTATTCCTCTATCTAGTTTTTAACTTTGCTTGTCGAGAGCGTTCACGCTCCTTCTCTTCTTCTAGATGTTGAAGTAATAACTTTATGTAAATCTCCCTTTCCCACGGTATCATAGAATCTAATTCAGTTAAACTATATCTATGATGTTGCATCATTTGAAAGTTAGTGTTATAATAGTTTAATAAACTATCATGAGAAAGGGCTACTAGAAAAAATTATTTAATCCTGATACTGTAGTCCTAATCTCTTTCCCACACTTTTCACACTCTGCACTTACTTCTTTTTTCAATGAAGGTAAACCTTCAAAGTAAGAAGTAATCTTTTCAAGTTGAGACATGGATAATGAGTCCATAAACTCATTTATTTCATTTGTCGAAGCATCTGCTATTGGATAAACTTCTTCTGCATCATATATGTTGACCATGCAACTTTTCACTAACTCTAGGGATTGAACTGCTTGAGATTCAACACTGTCTGTTTTGACTGGAGTTGCACCTACATCTGATATCCTAGGATATCTCAGTTCTACACCTAACTCATCACTAATCATAATTTTGTTTTCGGGTTCTTCACCTACTACTTCCACATCATCTAAATTAATGACCGTAGTTCCTTGACCACCTTCGCAGTCATCGTAATTACATGTCACTTGTATATTTGCAGTTTCACCAATACTCTTAGTTCTTATCTTTAGGAATAAGTATTCCATATCGATAATAGGTAGAGAGTCAGGTTTAACCTTTCCAAAAGTCACACTTTCGATAAGGTTTTTCACTGCATCAAACATAGCTGCATCGTTTTCTTGTTCCTGAGCCATCATTAATACTTTCTGCTCTTTCACTAAGAATGGACGATACTCCACTTCTCTTCCGTCACTAGGAAGTACACATTTATACTTCGGTGACGATTGCTTTGGTAAAGCCATAATATATCCTCTATTTGGTGGTGTTAATCACCACCCCTTCTTTTATTAGTAATATATTCAGAACCTATTCCTAGGTCTCTTCCAATATTACTGGCACGAGAGATTGCAGTATCATAACTACCTAGTCTTCTACCTAAATCTCCCAATTTACTATTGAATCTTCCAGCAACTTTTAATCCTTGTAAAACTGCATCGAAGATTCTTCTTCCTTTATTTAGACCACTCAACTCGAAGTTTCCTGCGTCAGGTTGTGTTAATGACACATCACCTCCAGCATTACTGTAGTCCATTGTATGATATCTGTATGTTAATTCGAAACCAAATGTCATTGGCCCAGCTTCTGAACCAGTATCCATATCTAAGGATAAATCGTCATAACCTGTCACATAACATTCATGTAGTCTCTGTGTAGATGCACGAGTTCCGTCTTTTCTTAATACATGAATTGCAGCTGTACCGATATAATCGTTATAAAAACTAAAACCATGACCCTCGGGTCTCTCGTTAGAATTACCGTCATTTAGTATTGTTCTTGATTCAAAACCTAGTGGTGTATGTATCATTCTCAACCACTCTTCTATAATTTGTCTATCTAAAAAGTTTTGGTCACATATGAATTCGAAACTCATTGTGTCACCATAATCAACTGTTCCATCAGGCAATTTGTAATGTCTGAAAAGGTCGTTTGTTCCTATACTCTTACCAGCTATAGAAGCAGAATTACAAAGAATTCTTAAGTAATCATTCTGTAAACCTTGAAAAGGTTCAGGAAGTTTTTCAAATTCGACTACAAATCTATTTGCAGATAGGGGTTGACCTATCTTTGATTTAAGTAAATCGATTCCTTTTTCTCCGTCTCTTACTGTTGATTCTGCCATTATCCGTGTACCTTCTGACTATCTCTGTAAACATCTAACGCACTAAATTTGTTAAAGTTTACTCCTGTTCTAAATCTTTGTGAGGGTAGTAATGTCACAAAGTCCATATGTTCGGGTTGTACTTCTACTATCCTACTATTTACATTTCGATAGTAGTATCTTTTTAAACATGGTCTTGCCCACCTAAGTCTACTTATACTCTTAACATCAGGATATCTAACCCTAAAGTAAGTATAGTTTAATGAACTATTCTCAGAATCCTGAGAAGTTTCTTGTACCTCATATAAGTAAGTCATAAGTTGCACTCTATATCTTGGTGCAATGTAATGTAAATTAAATCCTAAGAATCCATCAGGATACTTCTTTATGACAACAGTAAGTGGAAATATATCATAGTATTTCAACTTTCCTCTTGTCTCAGGCATATACATGTACATATACATGTGACCTAAATCGAATCTAGATACAAAACTCTGTGACTCTTTCATAAGAGACTCAGGGGTTCGTCTAATATCTCTTATATTACTCTGAAACCACTCAAGTGATTCTTGAGTTGTTGCTTTTATCTCTTCGGGTTTCCTATCGAGTATTTCTTGAAATAGACTAGCCATGTCTATTATTTATGATAATTGTTATATAAAACGAAATTATTTTTTTCAATAGATTGTTTTGTAGGTAAAAAACTCATAAGGTGTTTTAAGTCTTTGAATTGGAAATCACCTACTATCCCAATCCCGTGTCCCTCGTATGTACCATGTTCGAATAAATCGGTAAGTCTTTCGTCACATGTTCCCTCTAATATAGGTTTTTGACCCTTGAAACAATCTCTTGCTTCAATGACTTGTTTACATAACTGAGTTCTTTCTTCTCCAACATGCATTTCTAATTTATCGTCAAATGGTACTACAAACAGAGCTTTGTCATTATGGTGACTATACAATTGATACCATTCTTCAAAACTAATATCAGGTTGTGGTAATCTTTCTGCAGTATCCCAAACAACAAAGTCTTCATTACAATCAGTGTATTCTATTGCATGTACACGGAACTGGCCTGGGTGTGTAAACCATTTACCAGTTTCTTTTAACACTGCTTGAGGTACAGAGTAAAGACCTTCTGTTTCTATATAATGAACTAACCATTGAATCTTGACTGCATGAAAGAACATATTATTTTCATGAACTCCCGTCCACTCAGTCCATTGTTGGTTATTGAAAGATTCATCTACATCATTTGATTGATATCCTCTCTCCAAGAAAGCCCAACCATATGATTCTAATACATGCATTTCTGTATCATGCCAACGACCCTTATTACTTATTATGAATTCACTATTGGCTTCATTGAACGAAAGTATTTTTGGGTGTCCAACTTTTGCAATTCTTTCAAAGTCTTCTTTTACTTTGTCTTCGTTTATCCTTTCGTAGACACCATGACTTATAAACTTATTCAATTCGTACATTAATGGTATCCCCCTATCTTTAACTCAACCAGCTTTAAGTCGTTTGGAGTATCTACGGATAGACCGTCATCATCTACTTCAACCATTTTTAATTTAAATCCGTTCTCAACATATCTCAACATTTCAACATTTTCTTGTTGTTCGAATTCACCTACAGGAAGTGTAGGGAAGATTGATAACATATCTCTACTAAATGCATATAGTCCTAATTGTTGATAATCAGAGATAGGTAATCTAGAGAAATGAGTTGCAAATTTGTATTTGTCAAATGCAACCTTTACAACATTTACATCACTACTCTTGTAATCTTGGTCTATTCTAACATATGCATTTGAAATACCATTAGGTGAAAAGGATAGAATTAGTTTATCGATTGCTTCAGGATTTATCAAAGGTTCGTCTCCTTGAATATTAACAAAGATTTTACCGTCTATTAAATCTAAAGCTTTTGCACAACGGTCTGTACCAGTTGCACATTCGTCTTCAATAACTATGCACCTCATTTCATGTTTTGAACAATAGTTAGATATTCTAGAATCGTCTGTAAGAACCACAACTGTATCAAGATACTTTGCCATGCAAGCTCTATCATATACCCGTTTAATCATAGGTATACCCGATATGTCTACAAGTGGTTTACCCTCGAAACGGGTAGAACCCCAACGAGCTGGTATCAGTCCGACAGTTAAATCAGATTCGATATCGAATTTAGCGAGTGTTCGCATGTTAGGTCTCCAAATCCCCATGTTGCATATTCAAAATGTACTCCTGCTCTCTTAGCACATTCATAATCGTAAATCATATCACCCACATAGACTGTGTCTTTCGGGTCAACATTACATACAGACATGACATGTAGTAATTGGTCAGGAGCTGGTTTACCTCTCAGTCCATTTGTAGGACAACAGATATAATCAAAAGTCGGTAATTTATGTTCTAAGAGACTTACCGTATCTCTAGCCTTTGAAGTACACATTGCAATCTTGTTTCCTTGACTTTTTAGTTCTTCTAGGGTTTCATATACTCCGTCATACAACGGAATCGCGTCCAAACACATTCTAGAATATGTTCTGTATGTTTCGTATATCTCTAAATGTTGTTTTTCAAGACCAAGAACTCTCATTATCTCAGGAAATGGTTTTCCTATTTGTTCTTTATAGTCTGAAAACGGATTTTTTACTTCGTGTTTTACTTTGACAGCTGACCATGCAGCTTCCATGTTGGCTAAGGAGTCAATTAGAACTCCGTCCAAGTCAAATACAAATAATTTACTCATTTTTTTCCTTTTTTGGGGACTAAATGGTCTTCGGTGAGAATTCGAAAACCCATTTTTCTGTCTTCACAGTATTCACCAGCAGCTTTGAACTTTGCTTGGTTGATTATATAGGTCAAAACTTGTTGTTTATATTTTCTTGTCTTTCGTTTTGGTTCTTTTGGAGGGAAACATTGTTTCTTAGGTTTAACTTCTATGATTTCTCTTAGTACATCACCCTTTGAATTACGATATTTAATGTAAAAGTCGGGAAAATAACGGTGTACTTTTCTGTCCACGGGTGAACGATAAGGAATTATGACTTCTTCACTTCCCCATTCGATAATATTCGGGTTGTTATCACAGTATACCATGAATCTTCGTTCCCAAAGAGACCTATAATATATCTTTGTTGGGTCACCCTTATATTTTTTGTAATTCTTTGGTTTGAACTTACCGCTGTATGACATAAATAGAATAAAAGACCTTTAGTTAGGAATATTTATATGCCAAATATCAACAAATTATTAAACAAAGTAAACCAAGCCTCTCAAGCAATCAAGTCTGCAAAAGGAATCAAAGCTCAGATTGCAAGTATTGGTTATAAAGGTGGAATCAACACCGAAGAAGTAGACAAACTCCAAGAACAAGCAGAGAAGGCAAGACAAGACTTAGAGAATAGAAGAAAATCTCTTCAAAAAGGACTATCTGCAAAGAACAGTGCAAAGAAAAAAGCAAAAGCACCAAAAGCTGGATACATTGATTTAGACTATCCGATAGATTCTGATTACGATAATCACATGGTGTTTGAAACAAGACCAAGAAAGTCAAGAAAGGGTGGAAATCTCTTAAATGAAAAAAGAGTATCTATCAGATTACCTATACCTCAAGGTGGATTCGATGCAGAGGCAAAAGCAGAATATGCCACTACAGAAATAGGTGCATTTGCAAGAGGTGTAATGGGTGGAAAGAATGCTGGTGGTATGATTGAGGAGACAATCAATGCAGTGAAAGGATTTATCTCAGATGCAATGGGTAATATGGGTGGAGGTATTGGAAACCTTAGAGCTGGTCAGGCAAAGAACCCTATGGAAGAACAAACTTTCAAAGGTATTGGTTTTAGAGAACATTCTTTTTCATGGACACTTATGCCAAGAAGTCCCGAAGAAGCTTTCATGATAGAAAAGATTATAGCTGCATTTAAGGTTGCAACCTTACCTGATACTTTTGCAAACTATGAGGGTGCAGATTTAGAATGGGGTGACTCAGAGTTTTCACCTTCTGAAAACTTCTTTAACTATCCCAATATTTTTGATGTATACATTGAAGGCCCACTTGCAAAACAAGTAGAGAGATTTTTACCCATGGTATGTGAAGATGTGACTGCTGGACAGATAGACGATGACGACTATCTTATTACACAAAACACAGATGTGCAATGGGCAGGTTCTAAAACACTATCATTAAGTTTCAAAGAAATTAAACTTATGTCTCAAGAGGTGTATGCATCTAGAGTTGCATCAGAAATTGTTGTACCAGCTATAAGTGAATGGGGTAATCTAACAGATACTACTGGTTCTGCAAGTATACTAGAAGGTGAACAAACTGCAACTGCAACACCTAAAGAACCAAAGTCTCCAAAAACATAGGATAGAATATGGCTCAAGAATTTTTTAAGAACTTTCCCGAAATACAATATAAACTTGATAGTGGTAAGATTGTCACTATCAAAGATTTCTTTCGTAAATCTTCTATAGAACCAGCTGCACAGGAAGCTATAATTGATTATACATTTTACGAGTTAACAGAAGGTGATAGACCTGATATTGTTGCAAGTAAACTTTATGGTGACCCTGATTTACATTGGGTATTCTTTTTAGTTAATGAATTTGAAAACTATTATGATTGGTTTAAAAGTTCTAGAGATTTTGAAAACTACATAACAAAGAAATATGGAGGAAAATATTTTGTTTGTGAATCTAGTACAGACATTGTATCAGCAACAAGTAAGTTCCTCATAGGAGAAACAATAACTGGTGCAAACTCAAAAGGTATAGTTGTAGATGTAGACCCAACAATGTGTAGAATTGGAGTCGATGTAGAAAAAGGATTTGTTGACCCAATTTTAAGTACAGGTTCTTCTTCTAGTAAATCAATCACACCAACTTCTATTATAGATATGCAAGACGGTGTGGCTTACTATGTAAAGGACGGAATCAAAAGTACACACTTTGTTAGTGGTGCAACTGCAAAAACTATTTACGAAGACGAATTTGAAAAGAACGAAGAGAAAAGAAAAATAAAAATTATCAGACCTAATATGATTGGAAGAATCGTATCACAGTTTGAGAAAGTAATGAAATCATGAGTCAAAATTATGCAGTGGGTGAGTTCGTTGTAGAAGCATTCACCCTAATAAACCAATATAACGAATCTTTAGAGATTACCAACATGGTAATGGGATTCAAGTTGTATGAATCCATATTCAATAAGTTTGTCACTGGTGAGGTATCAATTGCAGACGGTCTTAATTTACCTAAAAACTTTAGATTGACTGGTCAAGAATATATCCGTATTTCAATCAAACAAAAAGAGGGGAATGACGAAGAAGCCGAAGAAGCCTTCTCAATCGATAAAACATTTAGAATTTATAAACTAGACAATATTATCAGAGTAGATGAAATCACTCAATCTTATGTGTTGAGAATATGTGACCCTAGAATGTTTTATGCAAGAAAGAAAAAAATCAGTCAAACACTCAGAGGACGATACGACCAAATATTACAAAATGCATTGATTGATGTTGGTAAGTTTCAAGTGGAAGAATTTGACGCATGGGAACAGACTAAGCCTGATAATAAACAATTGATTTGTCCTAACTGGAGTGTTGCACAATTAACTGATTACATAGTTAACAATTCTCAGGTGGGTGAAAGTCATGCATTTAAAAATGACATGTTCTTTTATCAGACACTAAATGGAGGATTTAGATTCCAAAGTTTTGATAGTATGTGTACTCAAGAGTTTCCAATCCCATTTTCTAACATACCTAGAAATACATCACAAACAGAAGACGAAAATTTAAATGCACCTTTAGGACTAAACTCTGCAATACTCGTGTACAAAAAACCTCAAATGTTCGACACATTACAAGGAACTGTCGGTGGCGCATACGCATCTACATTAAAGGTGTACGACCCAATTAGGAAATTAGAAGAAGAAAATATCTATGATTTAGAATCTTCAATGAAGAAAGGGAACCATGTATCAGGTCACCCTATGTTATATGTTGACGATTTAGAAAGAGTTCTGACAGCTGGAGAAGTCACTGAGATGACAACCTCTCCCGAAGTTAGTGAAACAGATGTGGATATACAACCAACTCAAGAATTTGGTGGAGTAATAATAAATGATTATCACAATCAACATTCATTCGATAATGCAACAAGTTTATCAGACCCCGAAGTATTTGAATCAAGAAAACTAAATGATAGTGGTGTCTTAGAAAGAAGAGCTCTCTTAGATATTTTACAACAACATAGAATTCAAGTCACAATTCCACTAAGAACAGACTTATCTGTAGGTATGATAATAAAGTTTGTTATGACTACACCTGAAACTATGGGTGAAGGTGATAAAGCAGATAAAGTAAATGACGATAGATATCTCATAACAGATTTAGCAGTTGAGGGTGATACAGTCTCGAAAACAGGAACATGTATTTTAGAGTGTGTAAAAGAAAGTTATGCACAAAAGATTGAGACTGCAAAACCACTAGATGAAGTTTCGGAGGCAGAGCAAATATAATGGACGCACTTTTATTTTTTAGTTTATCATTATTGGCATGGGTTGGATTTCCTATGTTGTTTATATGGATACAAAATACATGGAATATTTTTACGGAATAGTTGAAGACCGACAAGACCCATTAAAGGTGGGTCGTGTGCGCGTGCGTATACACGGTATTCATACAGACGAAAAAACTTTGATTGCAACTGCAGACTTACCATGGTGTCAAGTTATCCTTCCAACAACTTCTGCAGCTTTATCAGGATTAGGTACAGGTCACGGACTCGTAGAAGGGTCTACGGTATTTGGATATTTCAGAGACCATGCAAAACAAGACCCAATAATTTTAGGAAGTGCAGCTGGTATTCCACAAGCTGGATATAAAGAATCTATAACAGACGACCTCATAACGAGAGACATAGAGAAAGGATTCAACGACCCAAGAGCATTGACCGTTGACGATTACAAAGGTGGTTCAGAAGAACCAAATCCGATACAGGATTCAAGAAGAGGTTGGGGTCTTACTACTGCAATGGATACTGCACCAAAGTTTCCAAAAGAATTAAAAATTAATTACGATAATACAGGTTCTACGATAGAAGAGTTAGAGTTAACAAAAGATATGTTGCCTTACTATCCTTTATATACAGACGACTCAGATTACTCTGCATATGCAAGGGGTTCAGTATTAGACCATAAAATAAAAGGTGATATAGTTCACCCACAAACACAACAAATTTTATCAGACTTTGTAGATGTAGATTCTGCACCAGTATATCCTTATAATAAAGTTCACCAGTCAGAATCAGGACATGTATTTGAAATAGACGATACACTAGGTAAAGAAAGAATCAATGTTCACCATAGGTCAGGAACATTTCATGAGATACATGCAGACGGTTCAGAAGTCACACGAATCGTAAACAATAACTATACTGCAATTCTAAAAGACGACAAAGTTTACATTGCTGGTAATACGGATTTACAGGTTGGACATGGGAATGTAAATATAACAGTAAATACTGGTAATGTTGATATGAAAGTAATGAAGGGTAATGTGACTTCTGAGATTACAGAAGGTAATCTCAAAGCAGACATATTGAAAGGAACAACAGATGTATTATCAGAAGGTAAGATAACGATTACAGGTAATAATACAACAGAGATTATATCAAACACAACAGTCACAGGAACATTACATGTGACTGGAGCTCAAACAAATGATTCAACAATTCATGCGAAGGGAGATATTAAAACTGACGCTGGAAACGGTATAACACTGGCAACTCATAAACATGATGTACCAGTTGTAGGAGGTTCAAGTGCGGGTACACATACTTCTAAAAAAGGTAAGTAAGTTGTATAAATAGTATTATGGTCGACTATGTAGTAAATAAAGGAAAGAATGTTGCAATCAAGGAAGCATATAAAGACCTTGATTTATTCTTTACAGCACACCCTATCACAGGAGATGTTGCAACCAAGTCTGATACAGACGCAGTTCGTAGAGCAGTAAGAAATATAGTTGAAACAAATCAATATGAAAGACCATTTAAGCCTGGCTTCGGTGGTAATGTAAGGTCTCTTTTATTTGAATTAGATACCGACAGAAAAGTGAGGAGAGCAAAGGCACAGTTGGCAGAACAAATAGTAAATTTCGAACCTAGAGTGACAAATGTACGATGTGAGTTTGAGTTTAATGGAAACAATCTAGATGTCACAGTCTTTTATAATATAAAAAATGGAGTAAGTAATCAAGCACTCCAATTCATAGTAAATAGGACACGATAATGGCAGTAAAAAGTTCACAATTAAATGTCACGGATTTAGATTTTGATAACATTTCAGATAATTTAAAAAATTATCTCAAAGGTCAAACTGTATTCAAAGACTATAACTTCGAAGGGGCAACTTTATCAGTTTTGGTTGACCTACTAGCATATGCATCTCATATTGGTGCAATCAATACAAACATTGCAGCTTCTGAATTGTTTTTAGATTCTGCACAGATAAGAAAGAATGTAGTTTCTCGTGCAAAAGATTTAGGATTCACTCCTGCTTCTGAGAAAGCTTCTACAGCAACAGCAACCATGACATTGAGAAATGTTAGAGGTGGAGACGGACTCGTACCTTCTTTAACCTCAATGATTATGCCTAGGGGTACAATATTCAGAACAACATATGAAGGTTCTAATTATGAGTTTGTCACTGCAACAACTTACACACCAACTGTAGACGGTACGACTTTTACATATTCAAATATAGATTTAGTTCAAGGAACTTTTGCACAAGACTCGTATGTTTTTGATTCACAACTTGCAAATCCAAAATTTGTATTATCAAATGCAAGAGTAGACAAAACTAGAATGACAGTGACAGTTAACTCAGGTGGAGTATCTTCTGTTTATGCATTGTCTACTGATATCTCTACAATCAGTACAACTTCTCAAGTATATTACACTCAAGAAAACGAAGAAGGATTTATCGAGTTATATTTTGGAGACGGTACTTTAGGAGCTCAACTATTAGACGGAGATATAATTACAGTTGACTATATCATAGTTGACGAACAACATGCAGACGGAGCCAGTAAATTTACTCAGATATCTGCAGTAAATGGATACTCAGATTCACAATTAGTTGTGACTTCAAGTGCAACAGGTGGTGCAGAGAAAGAATCAATTGAGTCTATCAAATTTAAAGCAACAAAGTTCTATACTTCACAAAATAGACTTGTCACACTAAACGACTATAAAGCAAAAGTTCAAGAATACTATCCAAATGCAGATGCAGTTGCAGTATGGGGTGGTGAAGATAATAATCCACCTGAATATGGTAAAGTGTTCATTGCATTGAAACCAAACAATGCAGATTATCTATCAGAGACAGAAAAGAAATTAGTCAAAGATAATTTAAACAAACTAAACATGTTGACAGTTAGACCTGAGATTATTGACGCAGATATAATTAAGATTTTAATTACTACAACAATCAAATACAATCCAAGTCTCACAACTTTAACAGCAGGAGAACTTGCAACATTGACAAGAAATACAATTAATCAATTTGATACAGACGAATTGAATGGATTCGATGCAATCTTTAGACACTCTAACTTATTGAGAGTTATCGATGCAGCTGACCCTTCAATTTTATCAAATACAACAAACATTAGATTAAAAAAGAAACTAAGACCTACAGTATCTTTGAATCCAAAAGGTTATACAGTTTCTATGGGTAATGCCTTATTCAATCCACATGCTGGTCACAATGCTGACGCTGGAGGTGTTATCTCAACAACAGGATTTAAGATTGGAGGTGATTCAGTTAATACTCATTACTTTGACGATGACGGAAAAGGTAATTTAAGAAGGTATTATCTATCAGGGTCAACTCGAATCTATAAGGACAATGCAGCTGGAACAGTTAACTATTCCACTGGATTGATAACTATCAATGCCTTCATATTGACCTCTACGGTTAATGCTGATACATCGATAGACTTCACAGTCATACCTTCGGGTAATGATGTCGTTGCAGAAAGAGGAAACTTAATTGATATCTCTAGTGACGATATTAAAGTGTCTGCTGAAGTAGACACCATCGCAAGTGGTGAATCAAGTGCTGGGGTCGGGTATACTTCTACCTCAACCAGTAGTTATTAATAAATGTATAAAGTGGTCGGGAGTCCCCCGAGTAGTTTCCCATTCAATTGGATTATAGGAGGAAAAGAGAATGGCAGATAAGAAGATAACGGCTTTGACCGTAATGAATGGTTCCGAGGTTAGTGCAACTGATATACTTCATGTTGTTGACGACCCTAGTGGAACTCCAGTAAACAAAAGACTGAATATCGGTTCTTTGTTTGAAAACATACCAACTCACATTGCAATAGATGACATTGTCACTGTAAGTGCATCAGGTTCTATTGCTGACGGTGGTATTATCGCAGTTGACGCTGACTCAATCAGTGGAAACCTTGCGTTAACATTACCTGATTCAAGTGATTTAGGTGAAATCAAAATCGTTGTGATAGCGACTGACCCTGCGTCAACTCATGATGTAGTAGTCACTCCTTCAACTTTCAACAACGGAACAAATATCACATTCACCGATAAAGGTGACGCAATGATTTGCGTGTGGTTAGGTTCTGCGTTGGGTGGTTGGAACTTGCTATCTAACATTGGTGGAACAATAGCTTAATAAATTATGCAAAACGGCTCAGTAAATATTGATAAGTTATCCGATAGGATATCCAGTCTAGTTCCTAGTTTTATACAGGAAGACGCACCAGTATTTGAGCAGTTTTTAAAAGCATACTTTGAATTCCTTGAGGCTGAGATATTAACTCTTGAGTCTCAAGGAGAGCTAGATTCGATTCAACTGGAAGATGGCCAAGGTTATCTTCTAGTTGAACCCACTTCATTACCAGACGCACCTGACGCTGCAACTTCAAGAATAATCGGTGAAGGTAGTGTAAGTCCTTTTGCAAAAGGAGAATACATTGTCGGTTCAAAAACTAAAACGGTTGCAAAAATAAATGTTATTAATGGTAATACATTCTATGTCCAAACTATAAGTGGTAAAGGTTTCGATAAAAATGAAACGGTCACAAGTAGGCAAGGTGGTCAAACTGGTAAAGTAAAATCCTTCAAACATAATACAGTTCTTGCAAGTAATCAATTATTAAATTATTCTGATGTAGATAAAACTACAGAAGAGTTTTTAGATTACTTCCAAAAAGATTTCATACCTTCGTTAGACTTAGACGATACAAAAGACGCAAGACTAACGATTAAAAATATAAATGACCTTTATCAAAAGAAAGGTACTAAAGAATCATTAGAATTCTTACTCCGTATATTGTACGGACAAGACGCAGAGATTAGATATCTCATAGACGAAACAATACAAGTTTCAGAATCAGGACATAGTCATAAGAGAAGAGTTGCTGTTGTCATGGACGATATCAACACACTTCCCAGTGCAACAGATAAAATTATCCAATACGAAGATGACGGTGTCACAATCAAAGCTGAATCGATTGTTGAAAATGTTTTTATAATAAATTCTTCAAGAGCAGAATATTCTATAGAAATAACAGACAATCATTTCGGCACATTCTTACAAGAACACCCTTGTACATTTGTAGACAGAGACGGAATAACAAAGGTCACTGCAAGGGTTAAAGGTATATTATCAGATATACTTACAACTGAGTCTTCTATCTATGTGGGACAAGAAGACAACGAGACAATACTATTAGAGAGTCCACAACTTACAGGTAATGTGACATTGTCTACAAGTTCTACTGCAGTAGTAGGTGCAAGTTCTAAATTCTTATCAGAACTTAAAGTAGGTGACACAATATCTTATGCAGTTTCAGGAACAAAATACACAAATGTTATTGCAACCATTACAGATGACATAACTGCAACAATAACTGCAAACGGTTCTGCAAATGCAAACAATGTAGATTATTTTAACGAATCATATTCAGGAGGATTACTAAACGAACATGAAAGTTTTGGTTCAATGTATTCCTTAAATGATGTTTTAATTTTCGATGACGGTAAGGCTGGTAGAGATGTAGTTAAAGCAGAAGCAAGAATTGACGGTCTACGAAAAGGTGGTGTAGAAAAAGTATTCATTGAAGACGGAGGTACAGGATATCAGGGTGGAGATATTATTGTATTTGATAACTCAGGTGCAGACGGTAATGCAGCTGAAGCTGTTATCGGTGCAATAGAAGATGTTGCAATCTTAGAAAACAAAACTGACTTTGGACAGTTTCAAATTACTGCAACAGCTGGACAAACTCTTTTCAATGGAATAGACGATAACGGAAAAAGAATTATATTTAACGATAACTCAGTTAGAGTATTTGTTAATGGTGTAGAAAAAGTACACTACACAGACTTTACATTTAAAAATGATAGAGTCACATTTACCAGTGGTCAGACTGCTGGACATGTTGTAGAAATCTATACAGACTTCAATAATATTTTATATGAAGACGGAGATAGAATACAATTAAACACAACAGAATCACATATTAGAAATGTGACAGTCACTTCGCCAGGCTCAGGTTATACTTCATTACCCCAATGTTTTCCAGGCGGGTATATTTACCTAGACGACTTAACAGGTTATCAAGTTAATGAGATTGTGACTGGTGGAACATCAAATGCAACTGCAACTATTGTTAGAGTGGATACAGAGAATGGTAGATTAGTTGTAAAAAGATTACATACAGATTCAAATGCATTCCAATCAGGTGGAGAGGTTATCACGGGTGGTACTTCTTCGACTGCAAAAACTGCTACACAAATAAAAGTTTCTAGTGGAACAGGTGCAAAACTACTTGCATACTCAGATGAGATTGGTGGTGTTGGTTCTATCAACATATCAAAACAAGGATATAATTTTAAAGAAAATCAAGTCTTAGATTCGACTTCACAATTTAAAATGTTGACTACGACACCTACTGCAACTTTATCTTTTAACTTGACTTTTACTGGAAGAATAACAGGTTCGACTGGAAGTGTAGTAAATCATAATCCAAACACAGGAGTGTTGACATTCACAAATTTGAATGGTCATTTTCTAGATAACGAAGAAATATTATTTAATAGTACAGATACATTTAAGTGTTTAAAATTCAACCCTTTCCAAGCCAGAGGACTTCTTGGTGGTGAAGGTATCATAGAAAGACAATTAGTCACACTTAATTCAACACTAGACGAATCTGCATCTAACTTACATGACGGTAAGTTCTATCAGACACACTCTTATATTGTCAAGGTTGGAGAGTCGATTAACAAATGGAGGTCAATCGTAAAAGATTTAGTCCACCCAGCTGGACATATATTCTTTGGTGAGGTTGCAGTTAAGAACTTTATCAATCCACATGACGATGTATTAGTAGATGGAGTACCTAGAAATAGTTTTGGTGTAGAGGTTAATGCAGACGGAAGTCAGAAGAAAAGATTCGATTTCAAACCAACTATTATCATGCAGTTGCAAGATACTTATCATTTTGATTTGGAATTTGAAGATAGTATTTTAAGAGATGACGAATCTAATTTAATCTTAGAAAGTTCTACAGAAGTTTATGTGTTAGACGAAGACGGCAACCCTACTTCTGAAATATCACATTATTCAAATTTAGATAATCTATTATTAGAAGATTCACCTGATGTAAATGCAATAACACATAAGATAACAGAATTATTAGTTCATGAACAAGTTTCAAGTAATCATACATTACTTGCATATGACGGAAGCAACCATATTTTCAGAGCAGATTCGAATGGTGCAGAGCAAAGTAGAAATGAAAATGTTTTCACATTCTCTCAAGGTCATAAAAATATAATACAGATAAATTCAGTTGCAAATAATGTACTAAGAAAGAGAACAAGACAGGATACAAATCCAAGAAGAGAAAGTATAACAGTATCGGTTGAGAATGACGGAAGTCAAAATGCATATGTCGTAAATGGGGTAAGAAGAAAACGATTAGTATTTGAATCAGGAGTCACATATTATTTCGAGGCTCCAAGTGGTCACCCAGTAAGATTGTCTACTACGGCAGATGGAGGACACGGAGGTGGTGCAGAGTATGAAGATACTGGTAATTACTTCTATGGAGGAGGTCATTCTGAGTTTACTATAACTGATTCAACACCTACAACATTATATTACTATTGTCTAAATCACTCAGGTATGGGTGGAGAGATTTCAGTTGCAGTTGGTTCAAATGTCAATACTGATACTGCATTGAATATAGACATGGTAAACAATCCTTCACATAGTCCATATGAAAGAAGAGCAGACTTATACAGAATGGCAGAGTCAGGGATAATTTTAACCTCTTACCCACCTTTTGACGAAGAAGCTATTGTATTAGAGGACGGACATAGTAAAATTATTATAGAAGAAGACGAATTTAATTTAAGAGTTGAAGCAAGACAAGGAGAGGGACTTGGTGAAACCTTCGTATATGAAAGTGCAACTACAAACGAAGCTGGTGATGCAGTTGGAGATAAAGCAATAGAATTAGAATCAGGTTCTTACACTGCAATGAATATAGAATATATGGCCACCGAAAGAGTACAAACTCTTGCAAACTTCTTCCATACAACAGAAGCTGGTGAAACACTTGTATTAGAGGACGGTGGTATTATCCTAGACGAGAGAACACAAGGAGAAAAACTAACAACATATAGACCAGTAGGAACTACAATAGGTGACATAAATAAAATATCAACTCAAAATGTTTATGATATATCATATTACTTGTTGAATAACGATAGTGTTTTACACACGACAGATGAAAAGGATACCACAAACACAGCAGAAGACCATATAGTTTTAGAGGACGGATATGGTTCAGTATTACTTGAGTCTTCAAAGGAGAGTGGTTTAAGTATCGAAGACTTCGATGCACTCTTACCAAACATAAGAATGGGTGAAATAGACGAACACTCATTCAAGAGAACTAACATTACATATAGTTCTGTAGTAAAATCGTCAAATATTACGAATTCAACTTTGAGTTCTTTATAAATAGTATATAAATAATCTTATAGATTAACGGAGAATTAAAATGGCAGCAATTATAACGGAAAAGTTTAGAACACATAGTGCTAAACAATTCATTGAGGACTTTGGAGAATCAGCTTCCTCAACTTACATGTTCATAGGAAGGTCTTTCCCTTGGACAGACGACACTTCACCCCCTACACCAGCAAACTCTGTTGGTGAAAACATGGATGCATTTTCAGACATGGTTGCATTGAAGAAAGTTTCTTCTGCAGATGTGACTCATGCAGTTTCAAGAAAGAATTGGACAAGTGGAACAACATATGACGAGTATGACCACACTATTAGTGCAACTAACACCTCATCAGGTTCAAGTGCAACTAACTTATACGACTCTAATTTCTATGTTATTACAGATGAGTACAATGTTTACAAATGTATTAGAACAGGAAGAGCCGATAATGGTTCAACCGTTGCATCAACTGTAAAACCAACAGGAACCAGTGCAACAGATTTAGTATCAACTTCTGATACTGGTGCTGGAACTGGACGAGGATATCTTTGGAAGTACATGTATACTGTATCAGCTGCCGATACAATTAAATTTGTCACAACCGATTTTATGCCCGTTAAAACTATAGGAGCTCAAACAGAACTTGGAGGAGTATCAGATGATAGTTCTTCACAATGGCAAGTTGAGAACAATGCAATAGACGGTGGAATCCTTCATGTTAAAGTAGTCAGTGGTGGAGCTGGTTATACTCACAATGCAAGTGGATATACAAGTGTTGCAATTTTAGGAGACGGTTCTAGTGGTGCATGTACAGTTCACACTAAATCAGACGGAACTATTTCTCATGTGACAGTCACAGCAAATGGTTCTAACTATAAGAGAGCTACAATTGATATTGACGGTATCTCAGGTATTGGTACTCCGTCAACAAGTGCAGTGGTGACACCAATCATTTCACCACAATACGGTCATGGTGCAAACCCAGTTGAAGAACTAGGTGGAAACATGGTCATGATAAACTCTAGATTAGAGTTTGCAGAAGGTTCGGGTGATTTCCCAACCGATAACGATTTTAGAAGAATAGGTTTAATACAAGACCCATTCTCTAGTGGTACAACAGTTGCAACAGGCCCTAACTATGCATCTTATCATAAAATGACTTTATCTTCCGTATCAGGACTTTCAGTTGATGATATCATCAAAGATGCAAGTACAGATGGTTCAGGAGTTGCAGTATCACGAGTCGTTTCTATATCAGGAAATGTAGTTTCACATATCCCTCAAGCAAATAGTGCTGGTGGTTATGTAAACTTTGCTGGTGCAGACACAGTGTTTGTTGGTTCAACTAACATTGGTACAGTAAGTGCAGTTGACTCTACCTTCCCTGAAATAGTGAAATATTCAGGTAATATCTTGTATGTCGAGAACAGAGGTGCAGTGACAAGAGCTGCAGACCAAATCGAAGATATTAAACTGATTATACAGATGTAATTGATTTACATCTTAAACAACATAAGAGTAAAATATGGCAGAAAAGACTGATTTAAATATAGCACCCTATTACGATGACTACGATGAGTCTAAGAACTTCCAAAAGGTTTTATACCGAGCTGGAAGACCTCTACAGGCAAGAGAGTTAACACAATCCCAATCTATCTTACAAAATCAGATAGAGAGATTCGGTGACCATTTCTTTGAAGAAGGTTCTATTGTCACAGGAGCCCAGTCTGATGTCGACTTTGATTTATACTATGTCAAAGTAAAAACAGAAAACCCAAACTCAAGTGGTGATGCATCTGCAGAATCATATAGACAATCATATCATGGTCAACATTTAGTTGGTCAAACTACAGGTGTTGTTGCAAAGGTAATATCATCAGCTGCAGAAACAACTACAGATAAACTTACACTCTTTGTCAGATTCGAAAGACAAGGAACAGATTCAGACCATTCATCAGTATTCAAAGCAGGAGAAACACTTGTTAAATGTGGATTCACAGACGCAGGTGTTGTATCAGAAGATACTTCGAGTAATAATGACTTTACAGTAGAACAAACTTCCGAATCACCAGTAGGAAGGTGTTCAATTGCAAATATATCCGAAGGTGTAGTATTCATTAGAGGATTTTTCTGTAAGGTTGATAAACAAGAATTAATTCTTGAGAAATATAATTCCAAACCTTCTTATAGAGTTGGTTTAACAATCAAAGAAGAACTAATATCAGCTGCAGAAGATTCTTCATTGTATGATAATGCACAAGGAACTTCAAACGAAAACGCAGCTGGTGCTGACAGATTTAAATTCACACTAACACTTTCAAAAATTGCATTGACTTCTACAGAAGATGCAAACTTTATTGAATTGGTCAGAGTCAATAATGGTATTATAGAACTAAAACAAACAAGACCACTATATTCTGAAATAGAAAATACCCTTGCACGAAGAACATTCGATGCAAATGGTGATTTTATTACACAACAATTTACACATAATATCAGAGAACATTTAGACGATACAACAAACGCAGGTTTCTATCTCAAGAGTCAAGGTGGTGACGATAACAAATTCCTTTTCCAAATATCGCCAGGCAAGGCATATGTTAAAGGGTATGAGATTGATAAGATTGGTACTACAAACTTAACAATCAGTAAAGCAAGACAAGTAAAAGAAATCAAAGGTGCAAAAACACCAACAAGATTAGGAAACTATATTAAAGTACAAAACTGTTTTGGTTTCCCTGATTTTGGTAATGAATCAGGAGCTCAAGCATTAGATTCACATGGAGTTTGTGAACTATTCCCAAGTACACTAACGCCAGGCAGTCTAGGTTCAGGAGACCATATTGGATTAGCAAGAGTTAGATATGTTGACTCACATGACGATTCAGGAGATGCAGAAGACGGAGTAAATCTATATTTATTCGATGTGAAAATGTTCACAAAGATTGGATACAGTTCTCATACTGGTTCTGCAAATGCTGGAGATAAACTTGTAGGTGGAACAAGTGGTGCAACAGGTATTATTGCATATGATAATAATTCGAATGCAATATATGTCCATGATGTAAACGGTCAATTTGCACACGGTGAAGCAGTCACTTCAACAGGAAGTGGAGACTTTGCTTGTACAATCGCAGGTGAAAACTACAGAGGTATTGCAAACGAGGTTAGACCATATAACATTGACCGTGTAAGAGGTATTGGACAAGAAAGAGCAGACGCCAATGTTGCAGACTTTACTGCAGATGTGATAGCAGACGGAGATAATGCATTAACAGGAACAGTCACCCTTTCATCAAGTAGTACAACTATAAATGGTTTCGGAACTAGATTCAGAGCAGAACTAAAAGAAGGTGATATTGTTGTTGACGGAGCTGGTAATGAAAGAGTTATCTCTTCTGTGACAAGTAATATTGTTGCAGCGTTAACTGCAAATGCAGCCACCAGTGGTAGTGGTAATTTAACTAGAAGAAGAACAAAGGTATTCGACCAAGACCAAACTGCAGCTATCTTCTCATGGCCAAGAGATTATGTCAAGACACATACACCTGATGATATAACAGTTAAAAAACAAAAAATTATTTCTGCTTCAAGTGGTCAAGTCACAGTCACAACAGATGCAAACGAATCTTTCTTACAAGTTTCTAGAGATAACTTCCAGTTATCAGTATATGACTTAAATGGTCAATCAAGTGGTGGTGCAAATACACTAGGATTAGAATTAGACCCAGTCACAACTGCTGGAAGTAAAACAACTCCAACTGCAAACACTGAACAAATTCAATTTGCAACTTCAGCTGCAGACGGTGTTGATTATATTGTATCATATGCAGTCACATTAAATGAACCTACAAGAAGACAAAAGAATATCAAAAGGTCTAGATGTGCAATAGTTTCAGCTGCAAGCGGTTCAGGTATTGAATACGGAACTGCATACAATCATAAAGATATAACACTAGGTGTTTCAGACTGTTTTGCAGTCAGAGGTATCTATGAAGGTATCGGTGGTTCTACACCATTACCTCCAAGTGCAGTATTAGGTAGTCCATCAGGAACATTTGTAAACGAAGAAATCATTATTGGACAAACAAGTGGTGCAAGAGCAAGAATTATTAAGTATGCAAATGGTGGTACAACATTCTTCTATTACACTAACAACCTTGTATTTACAGATACAGAAAGTGTTGTAGGACAAACTTCAAATGCAAGTGGAACAGTCGGAACCCTAACAACTGGTTCAGATAATATTACAGATAGATATTTCTTTGACAATGGTCAGAGAGACGGTTTCTATGACTTTGGTAAAATTTCACTAAAGCCAGGCCAACCAACACCAAACAATTCAATACTCATAGTATTTGATTACTTCACTTCAGCTGGTGGAGAGTTCTATGATGTACAATCATATAGTAATATTGATTATGGTGATATACCAGTCTACTCTCCAAACAAAGTAGACCTTGGTGGTTTAGAACCTGATGGTCAATTTGAATTATCAGACGCATTAGACTTTAGACCAAGTGTAGGACAATTATATACAGGTAATATATCAAGTGATGCACCTAATCCAAGTACACCATTTAATATTTCAACAGGATTAGGAAACAAAGACCCATTTGATTATGCTGAGAGAAATTTCAACGGAACAGGTGCAGCTGCAACAGATACACCAGTACCAACAATATCTTCAACAGGAGATATTTCATTCTATACTTCAAGAATAGATAAGATATTCTTATTGAGTGACGGAAGGTTTGATATATCAACAGGAACACCTTCATTGTCACCAACAAAACCAAAAGCTATTGACGATTCGATTGAAATGTTCGAATTGTTTATACCAGCTTACACTAAACACTTAGATAAAATCAGAGTAAGAACATTTGACCATCGTAGATATACGATGAAAGATATAGGTAGGATTAACAACAGGGTCACTAACCTAGAAAGAATTACTTCTTTATCTCTATTAGAAAAAGATACACAATCTGCACAAATATTAGATGCAGACGGATTCGATAGATTCAAATCAGGATTCCTCGTAGATAACTTTAGAGGACATAAGATTGGTGATGTTAATCACCCTGATTATAAATGTTCTATCGATACAAAAATGGGTATGCTAAGACCTCAGACCTTTACTCAGTTCTTTGATATTCAACTGAATACAAGTTCTTCTTCTAGTTATCAGAAGACTGGAGACTTAATTACCTTACCTTACACAGAACAATCATATGTCGACCAAAAGGTTGCTTCAAGACACATTAATGTTAACCCATATCATGTCTTTGCATTTATCGGTAATGTTAAACTAACACCTGAAACAGATATATGGAATGATACAGAAAGACTTCCTGATGTTAGAATCAATAGAGAAGGAAACTTCGATGCAGTTCTAGCTGGAGTTGGAAACTCATTGGGAACTGTTTGGAACTCATGGCAAACAACATGGGTTGGAGAACCTTCAACTGTATCAACAGAAGTACAATCAACTTCAGCAGGTTCATGGAATGGAGACCCATTACAGGGTGGAACATGGCAAGCTGGAACAGAAATTACAAGAGAGATTACAGAAACACCTGAAATACAAACAAGAACTGGTGTCACAACTTCTGTAGTAGAAGACTTTGTAGAAACAAGAAATGATAGAATAGTATCTGTATCAATTATTCCATTTATTAGAGCAAGAACAATTGAGATAGATGCAACTAACTTGAAGCCAGGCACAAACCACTTCTTCTTCTTTGACGGAATTAGAGTGGACAAATATGTAAGACCTTTCAATGCAAATTATTCAGTAGACGGTGGAACAACTGTGACTTCGAACTTGAAATCAGACGGAAACGGAAGATTAAGAGGATACTTCGAATTACCTAATAATAATACACAGAGATTCCCAACAGGTATGAGAGAATTAAGAATCACTTCTTCATTCTACAACTTGTCGAATCCACCTTCAACTGGTTCTGCAGTATACCAAGCTCAAGGATTATTGTCAAGTTCACAAACAGAAATTACTTCTACAAGAAATGGTAGAGTTATTACTCAACAAGTTTCAGGCACAAGACAATCACAAAGAAGAGGTGAAAGATTAAATGTTGGTCAGGTAGATACACAAGCACCTGATATCCCAGTAGATACAACACCACCTGTAGTTGAAATAACACCACCTACTGTAGTAGATGTTGTACCACCTACAATCTTTGTACCACCAGTGATACCAACACCTTTACCTATTGCACCGCCAGAACCGCCTGCATTACCTATACCTTTCCCTCAAATAGAAGAGGATTTCAGATTTGGTAGTTCAAGACTGGAGAGAGGTTGGGGTGACCCATTAGCACAATCATTTATTTGTGAGGCAAGTGGTGGAATGATGTTGACTTCGATAGACTTGTTCTTCCAAGCAAAATCAACTCACATGCCAGTATCAGTAGAAATCAGAAACATGGTAAATGGATATCCAGGCCAAACTGTATTACCATTCTCTACAGTCACAAAGAACCCAGCAGATATTAATATATCTCAAGACGGTTCGTCTGCAACAACATTCACATTTGATTCACCAGTATTTGTGAATGAAAAAGTGGAATACTGTTTTGTGGTTTACTCAAACTCAAATGATTACGAATGTTTCATATCAAGAATGGGTGAGGCAGATTTAATTACTGGAGAAACAATTTCAGGACAACCATACGCAGGTTCATTATTCTTATCACAGAATGCTTCAACATGGACTGCAGAACAAACAGATGACTTGAAGTTTAACATGAAGATTGCAAAATTTGATACTTCAAAAACTGCAAGTGTATACTTTGAAAATATAGATTTACCAAATCAAAAACTTGCAAAGAATCCTATAACAACTACAGCAGGAAGTAATAGTGTTAAGGTTGCAAGTTATATGCATGGTATGTATAATAAGAGTTCAAATGTTCAGATATCAGGTGTCAAAGGAGACAGAGTAGGTTCTGTATTACAAGTAGATAGTGCAGCTCTAGGAAGTGGAACTGCAACAGACGGAACTTATACTGCAAGAACTCAAGATAGTTCAACAGGTTCAGGAACAGGATTAAAATTAAAAGTAGTAATATCAAGTAATGCAATTTCAAGTGTAGAAATTGAAGACCCAGGCCAAGGACATGCAGCTGGAGACGATATAACATTCCAAGACTTTGATAATGCAACAGACGGAAACGGTACTGTTGATTTGACAGTCAATGTGACAACTGTAGGTGAAACATTAGGTGGTATCCCAGTTGATGCAATTGGTGGTTCAAGTACAATCACATATGGAACTGATGTCGTAGACGGTATATCAGAAATTGGAATCGACTCATTCAATGTTGCAGTTGATATGACAAGTTATATTGCAGCCAATAAATTCGTAAGTGGTTATACTGCATTAGAATCAACAATTGGTGGTGGAGACAATGTGTTATCAAGTAGAAACTTCTATTATGATACTATACACACTATGGTTCCTTCAATATCAACAGGTTCTTCAAAAATTATTGCAAGTACAGAAACAACTGCAATACAATCACCCGAAGGACATATTGCAACAGGTGATAGTGCATATTCAAGAAGGTCAAATAATAACTTCATTACATTGAATGATAACTCTTACATAGACAACCCAGGCATAGTTGCTTCACCTATAAATGAAACAAACAAAATGTCAAGTGTAAGGTCATTCAGATTACTATTACAAATGTTTAGTGCAAGTACGACTGTTTCACCAGTATTAGATGTTGGTACAGTTGGTGCAATTGCAATTGCAAACAGAATTAATAACATTGATTCTTCAACTAACTTAAAAGTTGACGGTGCAAGTACAAATGCACTTGCAACGACAGGTGGTAAATCCTTGCCCGCAGGAGTCACTCATGTGCCTTCTACGGAGCCAGAAGGAGATAATAATGCATTTGTATATGTGACAAGGAAAGTTAACCTTAAAACGCCTGCAACGACCTTAAAAGTTATTGCAGACAACTTTAGACCACCAAACACAGACCTTAAATTCATGTTCAAAATTATCAAGGCAGACGAAAACACACCTTTAGATGATATTGGATTTGAGTTCTTTAATACAGACGGGTCACCTGATAAATCAATCGAAGTTGACCAAAGAAACTTTAAGGAATACGAATACACTGCAGAAGACTTACCTGAATTTACTGCATTTGCAGTCAAGATAGTAGGTCAGGGAACTAACTCATGTGTAGTTCCAGCTGTATCTGCATTGAGATGTATGGCATTAGCATAATGGGTATAAAAGTAGAAGGACATTCACATTTGGTAAGAGACGAAGAGTCTCATGCAATTATCAATACAGATGTCGAACAATATAGACTCACTATGAGAAGAAGACAAATCATGCGAACACAGCGAGATGAGATAAATAGTTTAAAAGAAGATATGGAGGAGATTAAATCTCTATTAAAAGGATTAGTAAACAAAGATGTCTAGAACAGTAAACAGAAATCAAACTTTAGAAGAGTTCAGAAATACCTATAACAATCTTGCATCAGATATAGGTAGTTTAACTGGATTAGCTGGTACTATTTCAAATAGTAATACTCTTGTTGATGCAATTAACGAAGTAGAAAATAAAACTTTCTTCTTCCAAACATTTGAGTATGTTTCAACTGCTTCACAGACAACCTTTACAAGTACAGATAGAAATGGTAATTCATTATCTATGAGGCCTGGCAGATTCCAAGTCTTTCTAAACAAATCAAGTTCTGCAGAACACTTAGTTGAAGGTGATGATTATAACATAGCTTCACCCGATGGTCAAGGAAATTTTAATGCAATTCAACTTAATGTGGCTGCAAGTTCAGGTGATGTTCTTACAGTCTATACATTTACTGGTTCTGCATTAGGAACTGGTGCAGCTGCTGGTGGTGGTGGAACTGGTCAGTTTACAGAGACAGCTGCAAATACAATTTATAATATCAATTCTAACGGTGTTATTCTAAATGGAGATAGTACCTCACGAACAACAACTTTAGAGTCAGGATATACTTTACAATTAGCAGGTAAAACTTTTGCAGAAGATGATATCGTATCAACGGTATCAGGCAAGAAAGTACAATTTCCAATAATTTCAGACGGTACTGCACAATTTACAGGTGGAGTAGGAACAGGATTTAGTTCTATGACTTCTACTTCTTTTGTTGGTAATTTATCAGGAAATGTCACTGGTGATGTCACTGGTGATGTTAAACACGGTGGTTCAGTCGTACTAGACGCCTCTACAGGTGCATTGACTGGACAAGTATCAGATATTACAAATCACCAAATAACAGATTTGAGTGATGTTGATACTACTGCACCGTCTAACGGACAAATATTAGTATATAATTCTTCTTCAAGTAAATATGTTCCAACCGACCAACAAACTTCTGATACAGTGACAGAGGGGTCAAGTAATTTATATTTTACAGATGCAAGAGTTTCTACAAGAGTAGACACAATTTTAAATCACTCTAATCATTCAAACTTGACTGTATCTAAAGTAGGAGACGAATTAAGATTTAGTGCATCTGCACAATATGGTGATTCTGATGTACAATCATATTTAAGTGGTGGAGCTGGACTTACAATGAGTGGAGCAGGTTCATTTAGTGTGAACACATCTAACGGAGTGAAAATCGATGGTGACGATGTCGAATTAGATTATGAAGTAGTATCTTCTGCACCGAGTGGTGTTGGCTCGACAAGTGTAGGTCACCTTTGGTTTGTGATATGATATGTCTGACGAAATTTATATAAATCACGGGTCTGCTTTTCAACAACCGTATCAAGGCCAAGTCACAGTCAATGCTCAAGAACCGAATATTAGGAATATTCAACAACCTAATACGAGGGGGGCTCAAGCACCCTTTACATACCAAAATAGAGCTCCTTTCACATATAGAAATCCTGTAAGCGCACAACAACCAAATATAAGAAGTAAACAGAGTCCCTTTACATATAATAGAACTGGTAGGTCTCCATATATTTACCAACACCCATTTACATATATTGCAAATGCAAGACAGCCTGGCACATATCAAGTACAGAGTCCTTTTACATATAGAAGTCCTGTAAGCGCACAACAACCTACTATTAAGAATGCACAACAACCATATCCTTATATTGCAAATGGTCAAGAACCAAATATAAGAAGTAAACAGAGTCCATTTACTTATCAATACGGAAGTCCTTTTACATTTAATTCTCAGGGGCCAATTCAAGAACCTTACATAGGTTATGCACCTGTTCAGGCACAAGGGCCTTATATTGGTGCAGCTCAAGAACCAAATTCAGAGATAGGAAGCCCTTTTAGGATTCCAATGCCATATCAAGCACAGGGCCCTCATACTACACAACAAGCATATCAGTATCAGGCAAATAGGCAAGTGTTTCAGTCTCCATTTACGGTAAATCAACAAAGTCCGTCACCATACATTTATCAGACAGGACAGTTATTTGGTCTTCTCACTTATCCATGGGGAATGGAAAGTGAACAAGAGTATCGATATTCAAGACAGAATGTATCGGCACAACAACCTAACCCTTCAACAACTCCAGCAAGACAACCTGTAATAACATATAATAATATAGGTAATGCAAGGGGGCCAGTTATAGCACAAGGACAACAACCGAATGTTAGGGATATAAGACAACCTTTAATTTATCAGTACAGGTCACCGTTCACTTATAATAGACAGGGTCAGACTCCATTTACATACGACCATAGGTCACCTTTTACATATAGAAACCCAGTGTCAGCACAGGAAAGTAATCCAGTTAATAGTCAGACACCATTTACATATATTGCACAAGCAAGACAACCTAGTTCTGCACAACAAACATATCCATATATTGCAAATTCAAGACAACCTATAATTTATGACCATAGGTCACCATTTACATATAGAAATCCAGTGAATGCACAACAACCATATATTGCAGATGCTAGGCAACCATTCACTTATAATTATAGGTCTCCATTTACATATGACCATAGGTCACCATTTACTACTCAACAAAATTATCCAACTACAAGACCGATAGATGCAGTTGCAAAAGTGAAAGGTGCATATGTAAATGACGGAGGAACTCTTAGAAAGGCTCAAGAGATATATGTTAATGCACCTCAAGGTTTAGAAAAAATTCATCAATCAGTTCCAACAGCACAGTTTAATAAAACATAAATAGTAGTATGGCAATCATAGCAAATTTATATATCGACCAAGGAACAGACTTTAGTATAACTGTAGATTGTACTGATGTATCGGGAGAGGTTCTAAATCTTACAGGATATACTGCAGCTGCACAAATGAGAAAGACATATAGTTCTTCTACTATATCTGCAACTTTTGCTACAAGTATAAATGCAAGTGCTGGACAGGTGACTTTAACACTTACAGATACACAAACAAGTGGATTAGAGAGTGGTAGGTATGTCTATGACCTAAATATAACTAAGACTTCGACCTCAGAAACAACCCGTGTTGTTGAAGGTCAAGCAATCTTAACCCCAGGCGTGACGAGGTAATTATGGCAAATATTAAAGCAAGAGTTCTACAAGGAAACCAAATCAGAGCAAAACAGGTTGCAATTGGAAACTCTACTACAGTTCAGGCAGATTTAACACAAAAGTCAATCAATGAACTTTTAGATGTCAACGCATCAGAAACCGACAAAGGTTTACTCAATTATAATCAGGCCACCGATAAGTGGGAAACAACCACTAATATAGACGGTGGAACCTTCTGATTTTATCGAGTATCAGTTAGACCTCCCAACGATACCCGATAACTTAATCTTCAATAAAGTATCAGACATTCAAAATAACTGTGAAGTGGTTTATGACGCCTATATGTACAAGACATATAAGGCACCTCAAGAATTGCATGATTGGTTGCACCCTTATATGGAAAATGTTCTTAAATTATATCTACAAGATACAATGCAAGTTAGATATCAAGTTATGACAGAACAATTACCTATTCATAAAGATTATGATTCAAAAGGTGTTCATAAAGTTCTAAATTATCATATTACTACAGGTGGTGATAATGTATATACTAGGTGGTGGGATATGCCCGAAGATGCAAATCTAATATTTGCACACGGAGCTTTTGATTATCATATGGGTGACCATTACGACCAATCTAAAAAAATATACGAAACTCTCATACCAACAAAAAAATGGCATAAGTTAACAGTAAATATTCCACATGATATAGGATATATCACCAGTCCAAGAATCGGTCTTAGATTGTGGAACAATTGGCTGTAAGATAGTATAAATACCTATATCAATCAAGGTGACATTCAGTGAGTCACGACCCACATAGTGAGTGGACTGATTTATAATGTTCTTTCTCGGATAGTGAAGAGAAATAAAAGCTTTTAATAAACTAAATTATATTCCTAGGAGGAATAAAAAATGTCAACAGTAATTCAAATTAAGCGAAGTACAGGTGTATCAGCTCCTACTACGAGTAATCTCGCAGAAGGGGAATTGGCATATGTACAGGACAGGTCTAATTCGGGTGCTGGTGCAAAACTATACATTGAGTCAGTAGATTCAGATAACTCTACTGCCCTGATTCATGCAATCGGTGGTAAGTATTATACTGATATACTTGCTGGTTCTACGGCGACCCCTGCCGACTTTAAAGTTGGAAATGGTTCGTCTACAGGTGGTACTTTAAAACTTATGGAAGATACCGATAACGGTTCTCATTCTATAGGACTAAAAGCACCTAATAGTGTTGGGAGTGATGTGGTATTCACATTGCCTGGCTCAGATGGTTCTGCAAACCAAGTTATTCAAACAGACGGTTCAGGAAACTTATCCTTCGCAACTTCAACTTCAACGGTTGCTGGTGCTTCAGATACAAATATTTCAGGTGCGGGAGCAGGACACATTCTTGTCCATGATGGCTCTGATTCATTTGATAACAAACCAGTATCAGGAGACGCAACTCTTGCAGCTTCAGGTGCATTAACTATTGCAAATGACGCTGTAGACGCAGATAAATTGGCTGCAAGTGCAGTCGTTATCGGTTCTTTATCAGCAGGAATGTTGGTGACTGAATCCGAGGGAATCGGTTCAAACGATAATGATACCACAGTTGCAACCTCAGCTGCAATTAAAGATTATGTCGATACACAAATCACTGCTCAAGACTTGGACTTCCAAGCAGATTCAGGTGGTGCTTTATCAATCGATTTAGATAGTGAAACTCTTTCAATAGTTGGTACAGCCAACGAAATTGAAACAAGTGGTTCAGGTAATACCGTCACAATCGGTCTTCCTGATAATGTCACAATCGCAGGAAACTTGACAGTTAGTGGTACAACTACAACTGTTAACTCAACTACTGTTTCTATTGCAGACCCAGTTTTCGAAATTGGTGACGATAGTTCAGATGACAACCTAGACAGAGGTATTAAATTTAAATACAACAGTTCAGGTGCAAAAGTTGGTTTCTTTGGATTTGACGACTCTACTGGAAAGTTCGTTGCATTAGGTTCTGCAACAGACAGTTCTTCAACATTCTCAGGTACAGCACTTGGTGCCGTATTCGGTGGATTAGAAGCAACAGGTCTTGCACTTTCAGGGTCTATCACTTCTATCGATGGTTCAGCTCCTACAGCAGGTCAGTTGTTAATTGGTCACGGTTCTAACGGTGACTTTGCAGCTGGTACTTTAACAGCAGGTGAAGGTATTGATGTCACAAATGCAGACGGAAGTATTACAATAGCGGGAGAAGATGCAACTACTACTAATAAGGGTATTGCAAGTTTCGCTAGTGCAAACTTCACTGTGTCAAGTGGTGCAGTCACAATCACTGCTATTGACGGTGGTACATTTTAATTAATCGTCATTAGGAGGAAACCATGGCAACAGAGATAAAATTTAAAAGGAGTTCGACACAAAACGATGTCCCAGTAGTCAGTGATTTGGCTTTGGGTGAAATTGCAATCAACACCTATCACGGTAGAATGTATACCGAAAAGAATGATGGGTCAGCTGCAATTTCTGAAATCGGTTCTAATCCAGCTTCTCTAACAATCAATGATGCTATTACATTTCCTACCAGTGATGGTACAAGTGGACAAGCCTTAGTCACAAACGGTTCAGGAACACTTTCGTTCTCGACAGTTGGTGGTACAGGTTTAACAATTTACACATATTCTATTACAGGTAATACAACTTCTATTACAGGTAATGACGATAACTCAAATTCTTTATCCTACACAGCAGGAACAGAACAAGTTTATCTTAACGGTGTAAAATTAATTAGTGGTGGTGCAGATTATACTACTACTAACTCCACAACTATCACTCTAGCAGCAAATGCGATAAGTGGTGATGTCGTACAAGTAGTTGCCTATACAAGTGCAGACTTAGTACAAGGATACTACACGGCTTCAACATTCTCTGCAACAACGGCTGACCAAGTGTTATCGTCAAATGGCATTGCAAATAAAGCAATCAAATATGTCATTTGTGCAACTCACGCTTCTGCTGGAACTCATGCAGCGGAGGTTTTATTAATCAACAATGGTTCTAACTCATACTTCGTCCAGTACGGTGATGTGTTTAGTTCCAGTTCGTTATTCTCGTTGAATTCAGATATTAACTCAGGTAATATGAGACTTCTCATTACACCAGCTAATACGAATACAACTGTGGATACATTCCAAATAAGACATTCATAGGAGGATAGGACATGGCTTTAAGTAAATCATTTAAACTTGCAGAACTTATCCGACATATCGAATACGATTCGAGTGACGATGTAATCAAAACAAGTAAAAGAACAGAGGATAAAAACAAAAAAAGAGGTTCAGATACTAAAACTGCAACCACTGAGTTTAACCTTGATACTTTTGCTCATGCAGACTTTAGAGCTGCAAGATATATCGTTGCAATGTCTAGAGGAACAGATTTCCATTCAACGGAAATCATGTTGGTTCACGATGGAACTACGGTTTCATTAACTCAATATGGTGTTTTGCAAGACAATACACTTGCCACATTTGATGCAGACATCAGTGGTGACAATGTTAGACTTAAATGCACTCCAGCTTCGGCAACTTCGACCACAATCAAGTTTGACCGAACATTGGTAGACGCATAAAGACTTAATAAGGGGGATTTATTCCCCCTTTTCTTTTTTATTGAGGAGTTCTTTCTCATAAATAAATGGTAATACATTCTAAAACTTTAATTTAGGGTACGGAGAAACATGGCAGATACTAAAAATTTCAGAGTAGAACATGGAATCAATATCGGAACAACCGAAATAGTTAACTCTAGTGGTAAAGTACAAGCAACTGCAATATCTTCATTAGACACAGACGATTTAACAGAAGGAACGAACAAATACTTTACTACGACTAGGGTGAATAACCATTTAGCAGATTCAGGTTCAGCAAAGACAATTAATAATGCTACAATAGATGGAGGAACATTCTAGTGGCCGCACAGAATTTTAAAATCAAAAACGGTTTGACGGTTGGAACTACAGAAGTTATTGATAGTTCAGGTGATTTGACTGCAGCTGCCTTTGGAACTGCAGCTAACGAAGCAATCGATGACCAAGTAAATACACTTTTAACAGCGGGAACAGGAGTATCATTATCATACGATGATTCAGCTGGTACATTAACAATCACAGGTAATGTTGGAGACATAACAGGAGTAAATGCTGGTGCTGGTTTGACTGGTACTGCAACATCAGGTGATGCAACATTAAATGTTGGTGCTGGAACAGGTATTACTGTAAATGCAGATGACATTGCAGTTAATATGGGTGCATTTGATACAGACAACTTATCAGAAGGTTCTTCAAACTTATATTTTACAAACGAAAGAGTAGACGATAGAGTAAATTCACTATTCACAGCTGGTACAGGTATATCATTAACATATGACGATGCAGCTAATACTTTGACCATTGACGGTCAAGTTGGAGACATAACAGGAGTCACAGCTGGTACAAACTTAAGTGGAGGAGGTACTTCGGGTACAGTCACACTTAATGTAGAACAAAAATTAAACAACACAACTGCACCATACTATCACAATGTAGTAGTGACAGTTAGTGGTGGTAAATTCTTATTTGACGGACAAACTTCTTCTCAATCTTTGAGATTAATGCCAAGTATCGTCTATAGATTTGACCAATCAGACAGTTCAAACGGTTCACACCCATTAAGATTCTCTGAGTCCGAAGACGGAACAGAGATGTCAGATGGATACACAATTTATAACAAAGTAGGTACGCCAGGCTCAAGTGGTGCATATACAGAAGTTGCATTCGACCAAGAAGCACCTTCAATTATGTACTTCTACTGTTCAAATCACAGTGGAATGGGTAATTCAGTATATCTTGGAGACGAGAGTGGAGATATCGCAGGAGTCACAGCTGGAGACGGTTTATCAGGTGGTGGAACATCAGGAACAGTATCACTTGCATTAGATTTAAATGAATTAACTGCAGCCTCAGTTGATGTATCTGCAGATAGTATTCCAATTATTGACGGAACTGCAAGTAGAAAAGAATCCATAGCTGACCTTGCAACTGCAATGGCAGGTGACGGACTGAGTGCATCAAGTGGTGCATTTGCAGTCAGTGTAGATGATAGTTCAATAGAAACAAACTCCGATTCGTTAAGAGTTAAAGCATTAGGTATTACAAATGCAATGTTAGCTGGTTCAATCACAAATGCAAAATTAGCTAATTCAACTATCACAATCGCAGGAGCTTCAACTGCATTAGGTGGAACTGTACTTGCAGACACCGATGCATTATCAGAAGGTTCTTCAAACTTATATTTTACAAACGAAAGAGTTGACGATAGAGTTGCAGCTCTCATAGTTGGTGGTTCAAATATCACTGCAACTTATGACGATGCAGCGGGTACATTAACACTTGCTGGTTCGGCTGCATATGCAGATGCAGATGCAAGACAGGCAATATCAGTCACAGATGTTGGTGGAGACGGTTCACTTGCATACAATAACTCTACAGGTGTTATTACATATAACGGCCCAAGTTCATCAGAAGTAAGAGCTCATTTAAGTGCTGGAACTGGTATAACTTATTCAGCAGGTCAAATCAGTATCGGACAGGCAGTTGCAACAAACAGTAATGTTCAGTTTGCAGACTTAACACTTTCAGGTGACTTAACAGTTAACGGAACAACAACTACAGTATCTTCAACCAACTCTGTAATTGCAGACGCATTGATAGAATTAGGAAATGGAACATCAGGTTCTCCTTCAAATGACGCAGGTTTAGTTATTGAAAGAGGAAGTTCAGATAATGTGTTCATAGGTTGGGACGAAAGTGCAGATGCAATCACATTTGGTACAGGTTCATTTACAGGTGCGTCTACAGGTAATTTAACAATTACACCAAGTGCAGTAAACACTGGTGCAGTGACTATAACAAATGCAACAAACAGTGGTGGTACTGCAAGGAATGTTTATCAATCAACTTCTGCACCTACAAGTTCAGACGGTGCAGTTGGTGACTTATGGATTTTATACTCTTAATTGAGTGAGTGAGGAAATAAATGGCGTCAGGTTCACAGAAGGTTAAAACCCCTTCGGGTTGGAATGCAACTCAAGGTGCTTGGGTAAAAACAGGCAGTTCGACTTGGAAGGCAGTAGACCAAATATATCTTAAGACACCCGATGGGTGGAATAATGCGTCTGGCCAAGAATCTACGCAAATTGCATATCCTTATATTGCAAATGCACAAAATCCAGTTATAAGAAATAAACAAACTGCATACCCTTATCAAGCAAATGCTCAAGAACCTAATATTAGAAACAGACAAAATGCATACCCATATCAGGCGAATGCACAAAATCCGTTCATAAGAAATGCTCAAAACGCATATCCTTATCAGGCGAATGCACAAAATCCGTTTATAAGAAATAGACAGAATGCATATCCATATCAAGCAAATGCACAGGAACCTAATATTAGAAACCGTCAAAATGCATATCCATATCAAGCAAATGCACAGGAACCAAATATAAGGAATAGGCAAAATGCATATCCGTATCAAGCTAATGCACAGGAACCAAACATAAGGAATAGACAAAATCCATATCCTTATATTGCAACTGGTCAAGAACCAAATATTCGTTCTGCACAACAACCGTATCCGTATATTGCAAATGCACAACAACCGAATATAAGAGACGCAAGACAACCTGTAATTTATGACCACAGGTCACCGTTCACTTATAACTACAGGTCACCTTACACATACAACTATAGGTCACCTTACACCTATAACTACAGGTCACCTTTTACATACAATTATAGGTCACCTTTTACATACAACTTTAGGTCACCTTTTACATATCGTGTACCTTACATTGCAAACGCAAGACAACCATTTATTGCAAACGCAAGACAACCGAATACATATCAGGCTCCTGCTAGACAACCGTTTATTGCATATGCAAGACAACCGTTTACATATCAAGCACCTGCGAGACAGCCTGCAACTTATCAGAGTCCATACATATATGGTGCAAGGACTCCAGTGCAAATACCGAGTGGGCCAAGTGGTCTGCCAGGCCATCATCAGAAATAATGGAGAGTATAGAGTAAAATGGCACAATTACCATATCAGGCAAATGCAAGACAACCAGTGTCTTTTCAGAATCCGTTCACTTATCCAGCGAACGCTCAGAATCCGTTTAGCTATAATGCACAGAATCCATTTACATATCCTGCGAACTATCAGTCTCCATTTACACATAATGCACAGAACCCGTTCACATATAATGCAAGGTATCCAGCAAATGCTCAACAACCTACAATTAAGAACGCACAACAACCTAATATAAGAAATATTCAGCAACCTAATATAAGAAATATTCAGGAACCTAATATCAGAAGTATTCAGGAACCTAATATCAGAAGTTCTCAGGAACCTAATATTAGGAGTAAGCAGTCACCGTTCACTTATAATTATAGGTCACCTTCAACTTATCAGAGAACTGGACAGACTCCGTTTACTTATAACTATAGGAGTCCATTCACTTATAATAGAACTGGTCAGACACCAACAACCTATGACCATAGGTCACCATTTACCTATGAGAGACAGGGACAAACGCCTACGACTTATGACCACAGGTCACCGTTCACTTATGAAAGACAGGGTCAAACTCCTACAACATATGACCATAGGTCACCGTTTACCTATGAAAGACAAGGACAAACACCTACGACTTACGACCATAGGTCACCTTCCACATATCCAAATATAGGTGGAACACCAGTGACATATGACCATAGAAGTCCGTCAACATATATTAGACAAGGACAAACACCTGATACTTATTCATATAGAAGTCCGTCAACATATATCAGACAAGGACAAACACCTTCTACATACGACCATAGAAGTCCTTCGACATATGCAAGACAAGGTAGAACACCTGAACCTAGATGGGACGGTGTGGCACAACAACAGTGGCCAGGCACACCAATTACCTCTTAATTTAAGTCACTAAATATAAGTATGTTAGATAAAATTGACACACTTGAGAAAGCACGCAACTATACTTTTCGAAATACTGGTCATACACAGGGTATACATGGAACTGTTGCACTTGGACAATATTGTTTCAATAGAAAAGAGTCAGACGAATCTAAAAATGCATTTGAAGTATTTTCTTATGCATTAGAACAATGTCCAGCTGTCCGTTTAGTTCCATGGGAAAGAATAAAACCTGATATAAATGAAGGTAAGTGTAGAGGATTTGGTCAACTACACCATAATTCATATCAGTATTTAAGATATCTACATGAAGGTTGGACAGAAAAATTGAGACCTAATCACCCTATCGGTGGTGGTTCAATGGATTTCATGAACAATAAAGAAGAGTATCAAAAATTATCTACTGTTAGTGACCACCCCGATTGTAATGAGTTGAATGACGAAGAAGAAGGTATGATATGTTCCTCGTATTACCATTCTGCAAAAGCACACTGGTTAGTAAATAGTGTCCAAAAAGAAGGATTGAGACACCCAGTACAGGGCAGAACAAGAAAATTAGATACTGCAGATTGGGATACTCTTGAATATCAACTCGATATACACCCTGGCTCTATAAGATGTAAAGTTTTAGAAACCATGGACGAACCACATTTTCTAACATTAGTCACTGATTATGCAGATGCATATTCAGATATACCAACATTAAACTGTCAAGAAATATTAGATTACTTTGAAAGTTTAGGTGGAGATACATTATCTGCAATATGGGTTCCCGAAGGTAAAATAGAATGGTCTTTATCAAGTGTAGCAGGACTCAATTTCAGAGAAGAGGTCTTTACATTTAACAAAAAAGTTTCACGACTATGTAAAGCAAAACCAGTAAACATTTATCTTGGTTATGATTCTTCTCACGGAGAAGTTTTTGATACTGCAGAAAAATCCATATACAATGCAGTAGAGGCTTCAAAAAGTGGTGGAGCTGGTGCAGAGTTCTTTAATGATTACGAGGTCGAAGTAAAAAAACTTGACATATCATTGATTCCTGAATATACTAGAGACTATGCAAATCAATCAACTGAATTTACATATAGTAGATTCTTAATTCCATACCTAGAAAATTATGAGGGAATTAGTTATTTTATAGACGATGATTACATATGGGAACATACACCCTTATCATTGTTTTATTTCTTAGACCCTGAACATGCAGTCGCATGTGTAAAATATGATTTTCAAGACCATGAAGAAACTAAGTTTAACGGAGAAAAGAATGTATCTTATCCTAAAAAGTTATGGTCTAGTTTAATGATATTTAATAATGGTCATGAAGATTGCAGAAAACTTACACCCGAAGTTGTAAATAATGAGAGTGGTAAATACCTACACCAGTTTGAATGGACAAATCAAATTAGTAAAATACCTCATAACAAAATATGTACTGAGGGATACGATACAATTGAAAAATCACATCATGCAGTTCACTATACTAGAGGTGGGCCGTGGATAAAAGACATGGATTGTTCTAACATAAATATGTTAGACTTATATTATAAACATAAAAATAGTTTATACAAAAAGAAGGTTTACTAAAATTCATCTATGTGATATAATGGAGATATTATGAATGCACTAATTTATTGTGAGAACGGAAACCTCACTATCAGAAAACCAAACGGACTAGAATGGCAACACGAACAAGTCGATAAACCTGAATTAGGTTTTGAATATGATGTTCTTGTCTATGACGATATAGAATGTAAAGTAGAGAAGTGGGTAGAAAATGTACCACTTGAAGAACAAGAGGGTATGCTTCCCTTATCAGAAACAGAAAAAGATTCTATAGAAGCTTATATTGATAATGCAGAACCACCTATGGGTGTTAGTTTGAATAATCAATATATCGGTAGAGTCGGAAATGTCGTTAGAAGTAATGAAGAAACACAATGTATCAAATATGGTTTTGATAATATGGTGGAAGTGTTGATAGCTGCAAGAGAAGGTTCAGCACACCCACATAGGTCAAATGCAAGAAGAGTTTTAGAATATGTAGATGCATTGGCTGGTGTTGCAGAAGGTGTATATAAAGAAATTGCAATAACAAGAGAGGACACTCTCAAATCGTTAGAGGATTATCTTTTACAATTACCACCACCTAACGATACAATCAGAGACTAATGTCCCTTGAAGAGTTTAATGGTTGGACTACTGATTCAATCAATATTTGTCATATAGACGAACCTTTTTACATAGAGGACTTACCCCTAGCAGATAATGTCTATGTATTAGATAATTATCTTGCACCAAATTTACATAGAGCATTAGATGACTATTTGTCTCATTGTTCATGGCAAAAAACAAATGAAGTGAAAGGTGAATACGGTACATGGAATACACCTAGAGGTGGATTACCAAATCACCAACTATGGGGGGCTTCTTTTATAGTAGGACATGACCAACGAGACGGTCATTATAATGGTGCAGACGGATACCCAAATTATATGGCAAGGTGGTTGAATAGAAAACTACAAACCGATTTTGGATTTACATGGACTAAGTTTCAATATGCTGGTGCAAATTCACAGACACATGGTCAAAATGGAACTTGTCATAGTGATTGTGCAGCTTGGGACGAATGGAATATTTCTTTCTTATATTATACCAATCAGTTTTGGAATCCAAACTGGGGTGGTAAATTAAGATTCTATAACGACCATGTAGAGGGTGGAATATTAGAATATATGGACGACTATGAAATAGGTTCAGTTGATTTTAAACCAAATAGATTACTCATGTTTGACGGAAGAATACAACATGGGGCTGAGGCACCCTCAGAAGAAGCAAAATATATAGATAGAAGGTCAATTGTCATCAGAGGTGACGAATGTAAACTTTTGAATAGGGAAGATAGATATGCCAACCATTGAGTTTAGAACATTTCATGATAAGTCACATGATTTATTCAGACCAGTTGCAGCTAAAGACTTACAACCTGATTGGTGGAGGAAAATGAAGATACGAGTCGACCACAGAGGTCGTGTCGTACAGACTATAAAATCATGTCCTTCAATGTTAGATTGGTTAACAATGGGATATTACATTGTTGCATCAGAAGATATTCCGATTAGAAATGGAAGTGATTGGGATTGGCCTGACGGTGGTGAAAGATTTACTACAGAGGAAATCTCAAACTTTTCTTCTTCACACCCTTCTTCACAACTCGTAGATAGTATAACATATGACGGTGCAGACGGGACTGCTAATGATGCATTCAAGATAACTAATTTTTGGAATATTAAAACACCGCCTGGCTATTCTGTTTTGTTTCTAGACCCCTTTTTGTTTGAGAATAAATTTTTTAGTTGTTGGCAAGGTGTTATAGATACCGATAAATTTAATGTTAACATGGATAATGCACAATGTATTTTTTATCCAAAAGTTAAACATTCGTTTGTAATAGAAAAGAATACACCTCTTGTTCAGGTGTTTCCCTTCAAGAGAGAGGAATGGGCTGCAACATATTTCTTTGCAGATAGTCAACAATGGTTTCAGAATCATGCAATTCATGATGACTCCATGCAAAAATGGCAGAGGTCTATGGAATTACAAAATCAAGATGGGTCTCCGAATGACAAACTAAATATAGGTGGATACAGGAATGCAAAGATGTGGCAACCAAAGAATAAATTATATAAAAAACCCGAAGAGGTAAACCCACCACCCGAATGTCCTATGCATAAAAAAGACTTTAAGGACAAACAAGGTGAGTTAATAGATTTGAACTGGGACGGTTCGGAGTCTAAAAAATTAGATAGAGAATAGATTATGAGTGTTAGATTATTGTTCCCTACAATGCTATGGAAATACAACCTAGTAGAGGAAGGATTGATAACAGAAGAATACCTATGTCAGTTAAAAGATGATATGGACGCTTTGAGAAAGAAAGACCCTGTAGGTCGTTTTGTATCAAATGCACATAGTGGTTGGCAATCGAATGACGGTACAGATAAAAGACCTATTTGGCATAGACTTTATAGAATCATTCAAGACAAGTTTAATCATGAGGTATTACCTTTTCATAATATAAACACAGAAAAAGTTCAAGTATCAATGGGTAATATGTGGATGAATATTAATACACCTGACGGTGCATGGAATAGACCACATAGACATAATGGTTGTTGGTATAGTGGTGCATTCTACATACAAGCAGAAGGAGGAGAAGGGGATATTCTCTTTACAGATAAAAATGACCAATCATTACATAACTTCCCTCACAATTCTAAAGTAAGTGATTTAGCTACTGAAAGACCTATATCAGGCACACTTCTTTTATTTCCTAGTGGATTAATCCATATGGTTGAACCAAATTTTAGTGGTAAAACTAGATACAGTGTAGCATTCAATATGAATGACTATCGTTTAACAAGTGATTTCATAGTTCCACCTACTAAAGAAACTCCCGATTGGAATCTTTTTGAGATAGACGGAGACCATTTAAAGAAGTAGTTTCCATAAATAACAATATGGAAATCACTATATCACCTTACATAATATGGAATCTTATCATAACGGTAATCATAGCACCGTTAGGTTTTTTAATTCGTAATGTATTATCAGAACAAAAAAGACTAGATATCCTCGTCAATAAGACTAGAGAAGAGATTGCGAAAGACTATGCCACTAGGGAACAGATAGAGGCCGATTTCGTAAGGATTCAGAACACTTTAAACAAGATTGACGAAAAACTTGACCGTCTTCAACATAAAACTTACTTCCAAGAATAAAAAAGGTATAAATAGTAGTATACGAGAGGAATACTACTATTATGGCAACACCGAACAGTAAAGCAACATTAAAAGAATACATTAAGAGAAAACTGGGAGCTCCTGTTCTAGAAATCAATGTGGACGATGACCAGTTTGATGACAGAATTGACGAGGCCGTTCAGTATTTCCAAGAGTACCATTATGACGGTTCTATCCGTGTATACTTAAAACACCAACTAACTTCTGATAATCTAGTGACTATGAGGTCAGACGAGACCTTTACAGAGACTTCAGCTGGTACTCATGCATACACAGACCAACAAGTAAAACAACAACAAAATTATATCGTATTACCTGAGTTTGTTCTTGCAGTGAATAGAATTTTCCCATTCACTGATAAACACAATCTCAATATGTTTGACCTTAGATATCAGTTAAGGTTGAATGATTTATATGATTTGTCTGCAACAAATATATTGTATTATAACATGGTACAAGAACACATTTCTTTATTAGACAATATACTTGTCGGACAGGTTCCTATTAGATACAAACAACACATGAATAGATTGTATCTAGATGCAGATATAGAAGCTCTAAATGCAAACGAGTTTCTTATCATTGAATGTCATAGAAAAATAGACCCTAACGATTTCACAGATATCTATAACGATATGTGGTTGAAAAGATATTCAACTGCATTAGTCAAATATCAGTGGGGTGAAAACTTATCTAAATTTCAAGGGATTACTTTGCCAGGCGGAATAACTTTAGACGCTTCGGAAATGAAATCTCAAGCACAAGAGGAAATAACAAAATTAGAGGAAGAGTCAAGATTAAATTATGAACTTCCAATCATGGACTTAATGGGGTAATAAATGCCTACAAATGTATTTTTTAACCATGCAGTAGCAACTGAACAACATCTTGTAGAGGATTTGATTGTTGAGTCACTTAGAATGTATGGACATGATGTCTTATATCTACCTAGACAAATAGTAGAAGAAGACACAATTTTTACGGAAGATGTACAGGCCACATTTGGTGACGCCTATTCCGTTGAAATGTATCTTTCAAATGTCGAAGGTTATGAGGGACAAGAGGATTTAGCCACTAAGTTTGGTGTCGATATTAATGACGATGCCGAGTTCATAATGAGTGTTAGAACATGGGAAAGATTTGTTTCTCTTGATTCTAACCTTGTAGTTTCTGCAAGACCTAACGAGGGTGATTTGATTTACTTCCCTATGACAGGTCATTTATTTGAAATCAGATTTGTTTCAGACCCCGACCCATTCTATCAATTAGGAAAAATATATGTTTTCAAAATGCAAGTATCCCTATTCGAATACAGTGGAGAGGATTTCGATACTGGTACTTCTGCAGACTTAGTAGAAGCAGACCAAGCTTACACAATCGAACTCACAATGACTGGTTCAGGAAACTACACTCATGGAGAAAATTTAACTACTGTTATTGACGGAGTCACAACAACAGTTGGAGAGGTTGTACTATGGCAACCAAACGCAAATAAACTTACAATTAAGGATAACACTAGAACACTACAAGTTGGAGATGTACTCACGGGTGTGTCTTCTACAACTGCTAGACCTATAGGAAGTATTGTAGATGTCATGACATTTGAGAACTTATCTTCTGCACAAAATAAAGACTTCGAAGATAAGGATAGTAATTACTTAGACTTTAGTGAAGTGAATCCTTTCGGTGAACCATAATGTTCGGAACATTTTTTTATAACGAAACTATTAAAAGGTCGATTTCTGTATTCGGTACTTTGTTCAATAATATACACACGAGCAAAATAAAAGCAGACGGAACAGTATTGTCTAAAAATTTAGTTCCAATATCTTATGGGCCAAAACAAAAGTTTTTATTAAGATTACAAGACGATGTAAAAGCAAAAGACGGTAATGTCACTTCTATATCTTTACCTCGTATGGCTTTTGAATTGACGGGATTTGAATATGATGCGTCAAGACAACAGAACAAACTTATAAGAACTCAGAAAACGGTTTTAGAAACTTCTGATGTTGGAAAAAGAGGATTCCAATATCAACCAGCACCATACAATTTAACCTTTACATTATCAATATTATCAAAGAATGCTATAGACGCATTACAAATAGTAGAACAAATACTACCATACTTTCAACCTGAATATACAGTATCAATGAAAATGGTTGATAGTATGAGTGAGGTAAGAGATGTACCAGTCTTTTTGAATTCTGTTGCAATGGACGACCAATACGAAGGTGAATTTGTAGAAAGAAGAGTTATAGAATACACATTAGAATTTACTATGAAGACATACTTCTTTGGCCCTGTTTATACTGGAGAGGTCATTAAGAATGTTATTGAAAGAGATTATATAAACGATAGTGTTGCAGCTGGATTTACATCTACAGAAATTAATAATTCAGGATTGGTTAAGGAAGTCAAACACTACGAACCAGCCTTCGCTGCAAGAACAAATGCAGTAGTCAACTCAAATACAGTCACTTTCCCAAGTGCAATAAATAGTAAGATAAGTGTTGGAGACGAAGTGTTTGGTACAAATCTAACAACGAATCCAACAATTTCAAGTATTGCAAGTGATAAATTATCGATTGTATTAAGTAATCAAGTTAATTTTAGTGCGAATACAAACTTGAAATTTGTAGGTTCTGTTGACCCAAGTGATACATTTGTGGTTGCAGAAACCGTGACTTTTTATGATGAAGGTGGAGGTACAACATTTGAAGAAGACCTCGCTGGCGATGGATAATTATGGCAAAAGAAATAGACCAAAAGTTAGATAATCTTCTAGATATCAACTCTGATATCAAACAAGAAACCCGATTAGTTAAATTACCTGATAGGGACAAGAATATCGAATCAGACTACAGATATGCTAGAGAGAACCTATATGACCTCGTAGAACGCGGTCAGGACGCTATAGACGGCATATTAGAACTATCCAAGGAGACAGAACACCCTCGTGCATATGAGGTTGCTGGACAACTCATAAAGACTGTATCCGAAACTGCAGAAAAGTTAATCGACATACAGAAGAAGTTGAAGGACTTAGAGAAAGAAGATAGTTCAGTAAGAACTCAACACAATCACTTATATGTCGGTTCGACAAGTGAATTGCAGAAGTTCTTAAAAAAGGAGTCTAAGAAAGATGGAAATTCGACCTAACGAATACAACCCGATACCGATACCCGAAGTCACAGAAGGAGAACCATTTTGGTTATTAGCTCTAGGTCATTTAACTAGACACAACTCAAAAATATTTCAATTAGATACTTCAAAGTACGACGCATACGAAACATGGATAAGAGATAATGTCAAAGATAAAACAGTATGTGTATTGGGAACTGGTGTAGGAACTTTATTACACCTTGCAGATTATTACGGTGCAAAAAAATGTATAGGATTAGATTCTGATAATTGGATATGTGTTTATTTAAAAGGTTTGTATCCACATATGGAGATACATAATTCAAATTATTACAAAGTAGAATGGCCAGAAGCAGACATATATTTACACAATGGTTGTACACAAACATTTTTGCAGAGAGCAGAAAATTTAAATAAGAAAGTATTCCCACCTTTTTGTAATATACCACTCGTTATGAAAACAAGAGAAGACTTAATTACAGACGGTGTTATGGATTTTTCAGATACACATGCAAGAGCATATCAAGAACTTGGTAGGATAAATGGTTAAACCAGTAAACGAAGGATACTTAGGGAACACCCTCATAAAAAGAGCTGGTGTCGAGACTCAGTATACCGAGGAAGAACTGAATGAATACATGAAGTGTTCGAAAGACCCTACGCATTTTATTGAACAATATACACAAATTATATCACTTGACGAGGGTATGGTTCCTTTTCAACTTCGTGGTTATCAAGAAGAACTCATAAACTTCTATGACAAAAATAGATTTAATGTTGTTCTTGCAAGTAGACAGAGTGGTAAATCTATCACTTCGTGTGCATACTTATTATGGTATTTACTATTTCACCCCGAAGTCACCGTGGCTGTTCTTGCAAACAAAGGTGCAATTGCAAGAGAAATGATTGCAAGAATCGTGACCATGTTAGAGTCTGTACCATTTTTCTTACAGCCAGGCGTCAAGATTTTAAACAAAGGTTCTATAGAATTTTCAAATGATTCTAAAGTTGTTGCAGCTGCAACGAGTTCTAGTTCGATTCGTGGTATGTCAATCAACTTACTATACCTAGACGAGTTTGCATTCGTAGACGATGCAGATACATTCTATACTGCAACATATCCCGTAATCACCTCGGGTAAAGATTCAAAGGTTATTATAACCTCAACTGCAAACGGTGTGGGTAATATGTTCCATAAGATATATGAATCTGCAGTACATGGACAATCAGAGTATAAACACTTTATAATAAACTGGTATGATGTGCCAGGCAGAGACGAAGAATGGAAAGAAATGACCATTGCAAACACATCAGAAGCTCAGTTTGAACAAGAATATGGAAACTCATTCTTAGGTACTGGTAATACATTGATAAATGCAGATACCTTGTTAGGTCTCAAAGCATGGGAACCTGAATGGAATAGAGATAATATAAATGTATATAAGAGACCTATACAGGGTCACGAATATATTTGTACAGTAGATGTTGCAAA
>VTLG01009231.1_pt1 | contig 70876 bp, 87 predicted proteins | sample 4694571 | NCBI WGS metagenome assembly VTLG01 (sample SAMN12604809, study PRJNA352737) | marine metagenome | biome: ENVO:00000447; feature: ENVO:00000209|ENVO:00000569|ENVO:01000036; material: ENVO:00002151; isolation source: viral sequences binned using virsorter ...
ACGTAAAAATATGAATCTTGCTTCTTCCTATTCATATGAATGTAAGGAATGTACTATAGAGAGAATAACTAAAGGAAGAGCTAAAAAAGATAATGGTAGTTGGGTTTATCCTGATTGGTAATAAATAAGAAAACGCAAATTTATTATGCCGCAAGATTATATTGATACTCAGGGGCTCAGCCCTAAGATGAGTCCTGAAGAAGCACTCAAATATAAGAAGGGAGGAGTAACTCATCATAAACCTGCTACAGTTATACCTAGGAGAATGTTTACTCCTACGGATGTTAAGGAATTAAAGATTCTTATTAATGAAGTGTTAGATGAGAGAGAAGGTAAGATGGATTATGATTCTTATTTTGATGTTAAGAAATTTAAGCATTATGTAGGGGAAGAAGAACCACCTTACAGACCTTGACGGTGATAACTTCTTATGATATATTAAAATTTTAATACATCATGAATATTGTTTCTGTGCTTGGTTTATTTGCAGTGGTAGCAATATGTTCTTTTGCAGTATATTTGAAATCTTATGACCCACACTGAACCACCTATCCTTAGAGGAAAAGTTAAGTCAGTATATGATGTACCTGGGGAAGCTGATAAAGTAACCATTCAATTTCATGATAAGGTTACTGCATGGAATGGTAAGGCAGTAGAATACCCACCAGAGAAAGGTAAAGTATGTTGTCTCATCTCAGCATTATTGTTTGAGAAGTTAGAGAAGTTGGGTGTTAGAACTCATTATCTTGGTACTGAGGGACTTGATACTTTGCTCTGCAGGAAACTTACTATCGTACCAGTAGAAGTTATCGTAAGGAATATTGCTGCTGGATCTATTGTTAAGACTACAACTCTTACTGAAGGTACTCTTATCCAACCTCCTATAGTTGAGTACTTCCTTAAGGATGATGCGAAGGATGATCCATTGCTTACTTATGATCGTGTAAGATTAATGGGTATTGATCCTGAACCTATGAAAGTGCAGGCTTTAGAGATTAATTATCAATTACAAGCATTGTTTACTCTTATGGGTATTGATCTTGTTGATTTTAAATTAGAGTTTGGATATGATCCTCATGGAGATCTCTATCTTGCTGATGAAATGTCCCCTGATAATATGAGATTGTGGAAGAGAGGTACGAAGGAACGGTTTGATAAAGATTTATTTCGTAAAGATGAAGGTGACATAGTAGAGGCATACAAATATATACTACAGCACCTACGGCAATTTGCTTAGAGGAGATCTATGGAAGAAAACCCGTATTGGGGTGAACCTACACCCACTGATGTCTGGGATGACATGCAGAAATTGGATCACTTATATGAAGAATTGATGTGGGATCATAGGGATAAGTTGGAGTTTGCAATAGAAGGGAATCATATTACTATCAGGAATAGATCAAGGGAGGGTAGGTAATGGAAGTGATTTTACCAGATGATTTACCAGATCCTAATGAACCACGTATGAATGGATCTCTATCAGTAGTGATTCCTATGGATGATTTTAAACATATCTTACGACAGATGTGGAAGTCACGGGGAACAGAACCTAAGATGGGTGAGTTATATGAGAAGTATCTAAACCTTACAACGTTCGAAGAATGAAAATCACACAAGAGATTATTGACGCATTAGAGAAAGCTCTAGATATGCGGAAGAAAAATGGTGACGAGATCTGGGAAGACGGGGATGAAATCTCTGTTAATATTGCTGGAACCTTTGCCGCCGATAAATTTATTACCCTAACAAATAAGACTAAAAATCCTGTTGTTTCTTCAGTAAGTCCTAAATAAAATTTTTAAAACTACCTATGGATCTCATGAATTTTACAGTATATTCCCGTGATGGTTGCCCTTATTGCACCAAAATTCAAGAAGTATTACAGTTAGCAGAATTAAGGCACGTTATATATAAACTCGATAGGGACTTCGATAGAGATGCTTTCTATCAACAATTCGGTCAAGGGTCTACCTTCCCTCAAGTAGTTTTAAATGGAGACAATCTTGGAGGGTGTACCGAAACAGTACAATACCTCAAGGAAAAGAATTTGGTCTGATGAAACGTCCTGAAGATGATTTTGAAAATGTCTATGACTTAGTTGAACATGCTATTGATTATGCCTTTGAGGGTAAGTTGACTCTCAAATTCTATGAGTTCCTAGAGTATCGGAAGACTAAGAAGTGGGAAGTAGATTCTTTCCTTAATAGTTCGACGGCATCTGAACTTGCAGATCTTGTATTGCAATTGCAGGAGTATATCAAAGGCGGTAAAGATTCTAATCATAAACAATTGCGTGAGGCATATGGGCATATTCCTAAGCCCAAAGCAAGAAAAATAAAAATTTATTTGTCTAGTATCCTTGAGGATGCAGTGAGGTATAGTCATGACAGAAGACCAGGAAGGCGTAAAAAAGATTCTAAATAATGACAATCCCCTAGAGATTAATAGGGGTGTGGAATTATTGTTACGTAATAGGAGGAAACCAGAACGTCCAAAAACCTTTCAGGTAAAGTTCGGAAAACTGGTTTCTCTTTGGAATAGAGAAATTGTTTTTCATTTAAATGTTTACCTGGACATTAGAAAAACATAGTACTCTGGAGAGGCATCATGGAACATATGGAAACCACCATAGTCACCTTAACTCTGACGACGGTAGTAGCATTTCTTGCATTATTAGTAGGAGGTATGATAGGATGGTTGGCAAGACAGCATTCTTACGAAACAGCCTACGCTCAAACATATATTCATCCAGAGTTTCTTGATGAGAACGGTAATGTAATTGCCGATGAAGTAATCGCCCTACGATTTGAAAATGACAATGACAACGACGAAGAAGACGACTAGGAAAACTCTTCCTAACCCTAACCCAACATCTGCAAAGAAGACTAGGAAACCTAGAACACCTAAGGCAAAGGTTAAGTTACCACCCAATCCTTTTGTTCATGAGATACTTCAATTAGTCAGTGAAGCAAGAGGTGCGGCCAAGAAGGTAGAACTTTTAAAAGAATATAGAAATGAAGCTCTTGTCTCTATTCTTATTTGGAATTTTGATGAGAGTGTTATTTCTATGATTCCAGAAGGTGATGTTCCATATAGTAGAAACAATGTCCCAGAAGGAACTGATCATACATCTCTTAGAAGGGAGTGTTCACAACTTTATCATTTTGTGAAAGGTGGTAATGATGAATTGACTGGTATTCGTCGGGAAACAATGTTCATTCAGATGCTTGAAGGACTTCATGAGAAGGAAGCCGAGATTGTTTGTTTAGTTAAAGATAAGAAGTTGACTGATATGTATAAACTGACTCAGGCAAATGTTGCGGCTGCTTATCCTGATATACAGTGGGGTGATCGTTCATGAGTACCAAGACTACTACGGAGAAGAAAGTGGAAGAAGAAAAGAAAGAGGAAAATAAATTTGATCCATCCATTTATTCTTGTGAAGTTCTTTTAGAGAAAACAACTCAGGATAAAGCAGATGATAGGAAATTTCCTAGTGATGCTTTTAATGTTCGTTATGTAGTAGATGGTGAAGAACGATTAGATGTAACTCGTTCTGGTAAAATGGTGAATGTGTATGATATGTACCATGATAAGTATGGTAAAGGATCTGTTAGGTCAATAGATTATGGTTATGGTACAGTAAATCCATCTCAATGGGGTTATAAAACACCAGAGAAAAAGAAGAGGAGAAAAGGATGAACGAAGATGATATATTAAGAGCCCAGATAAATGAACTTATTAGAGATGAGATTCAGGAAGGGATCAATGAATACGTAGATGAAAAAGAAAAGAAGAAAACCAGGGCAAAGGAAACTGGACTTGGTTTCGTTGGTCAGACCGTAGAGATGGCTGAAGATGATGAAGAGACTGAGTTGAAAGTTAATATTTCTAATGATGAGGTTGATAGGTTACTTAAAGAGTATAAGAAGATTAAGAAGCGCCAGAAGAAATCTAATTTACATCAAGTAAAACAAATGGGATTGGTGGATAAACATGGCAGACGACTCAAGTAAACCCCTCAGTTACATAGATACGCAGGGTATGGGTGGTCCTGCTAATCCCAATTATGATCCTAAGAAGGATAAGCAAGAGTATAAACCTGCTATTGTTCAACCTAGGAGATTGTTTACTCCTCAGATGGTAAAGGAGTTGAAGATTCTTATTAATGAGGTTCTTGATGAACGTGAACATAAGAGAAGATTAGCAGGAGCATATGATGATGTGAAACCATTACCTCATTCATATTTTGATACTGAACATTTCAAACATTATGTTGGTGAAGATGAACCCCCTTATGAGGATTGGAGTCAATGATTTTACCAGGAACTACTGTTGTTGTAACTGATGAGACTTCCATATACCGAGGGTATGTTGGATGTGTTCAGAGGATTAGTGGTGATCAGGTTGCTGTTCTCATGGACAGTCATACACCTTGGGATAAGATGATTACTTTTAGGATGAAAGATTTAGAAGAACAGACCACTGGATTTCAATATTATAAGAAGAAATGAGAATTGGTGTTATGTGCTCTGGTGAGGGGACTAACTTTGAAAACATAGTCCACTCATGTCCTGACCATGAAGTTGTACTCATGGTCTATAATAAGAAGAAGTGTGGTGCAAAAAGGAGAGCAGATTTATTAGGGATACAATCTGTTCGTATTGCTAGTAAGGATGAGGATGATATCATTACCATCTTTGAAGCTTATGATGTTGACCTAGTTGTAATGGCAGGATGGATGAGAGTAGTTTCTAAGAAGTTTTGTGAAGTATTTGCAGGAAGACTTATAAATCTACATCCTTCTTTGTTACCTAAGTATAAGGGATTGAATGCTGTAGAGCAGGCACTGAAGAGTGGTGACGATCAGACTGGATGTTCAGTTCACTTTGTCACAGAACATTTAGATTCTGGTGCTGTTATTAAACAACAGACAGTACCTATTCTGCCAGGGGATACTGTTGAGACATTACAAAGAGCAATTCAACAGGCAGAACATTACCTTTTACCATTAGTAATCAATGCTCTCTAAAGATAGTCGGTTAAGATTGACAGAGATTTGTTGTAGGATAAAATTGGGCAGGAATGTTACTCTTGCTGAGAGAATATGGATGCAGAAGTTAACCGAGCATAATAAATCTGCTAAAGGAATTGCAGAAAGGATGCTTTGTCCGTATAAAATTGAAGATTGCTAAACCTATTATTTATAATACCTCCTCTGAGAAGACGTATAAATAATTGCGTTATTGGACTTATACTACCCCAATGACTTTTATAGAACAAGAACCCTAACGCTAGTGATAGTGTCAGGGTTCTTTTGTTGTGGAAAAAGGTTGCTAAATAAAGATTAGTATAAGTTCAATAAAAATGTTAATAACAGAGCCTACAAAAAGGCGGACACTAACATTGTGTAAAATAATAGAAGAAGATTTTAGGTATGATCCTAAGATCCAATATCTTTGTAAGAAACTTGAAGTAAAGGTAAGACGATGGGATAGGAGAAATAATATGAAGAATGGTTAAAACCGTATCGAATGTTACACAACTGCTTGACTATATAATATGGGTATGTTATCATATCCACATCGTTCAGCCCATAAGGGCCGCAAGTAAGTCGCGGAACGGGTACGTTCATCCCTTCGGGGACGCAAACGACTAAAGGAACGGGCCTTAAAATCCAACTACTTTAGGAGTCACAAAATGGCACAGGTCACTTACAGAGGTATCAAGTATGATACCAATGACAGCAAGAGCTGTCAGAAGCAGGTCTCTGAACTCGTTTACAGAGGCATTAAGCATACAGAATCTAAAACTGTATGTGCGCGGTGAAGTCTTACTTGGACTAAGAATAAAGCACCCTTTTGACAGGGTGCTTTTTTTGTATTATAATTAGATGGAAAAGGAATACCATGGACAAAGAAAGATTAAAACTTATCGTTAGAAATCTTAAGCAACTGGTAGATGCGTTAGAATCTGAGGTGCATTCTGATATAGATGCCTATACAAATTCTAATGCATTCTCTTCACCCGATCCAACCTACGACGAAATGTATGACGACGATGACGGATACCCAGATTAAATTGATAAGTGTTACACCTGATGCGGAGAAAACCATAGCATATGTGGCTCGCGTCAGTAACCCCCAGAATCAGGAGAATGAAAAGTTTGCGGGTCTATTGAAGTATTGTATTAAACATGGGCATTGGAGCGTCTTTGAGCAGGCATTCATGACGGTTGAGATTAATACTACTAGAGGACTTGCTGCACAGATATTAAGGCATAGGTCATTTACCTATCAGGAGTTCTCTCAAAGGTATCAAGATGTATCTCATATTAGAGAAGATATTCCTTTACCTGAACTTCGTAGTCAGGATGAAAAGAATAGGCAGAATAGTATTGATGATGTAGATCCTGCAGTGGTTGAGAAGTTTAATGCAAGGATGAGAAAACATTTTGATGCATCTATAGATTTGTATAAAGAGATGCTACGTGCTGGTATCGCCAAGGAGTGTGCTCGATTTGTGCTTCCCCTTGCTACACCTACTCGATTGTATATGACTGGTTCAGTACGATCATGGATACATTATATTGATTTACGTTCTGCTCATGGAACTCAGAAAGAACATATGGATCTTGTAGAGAATGTCCGTAAAGTTTTTATTCAACAGTTTCCCGTGGTTTCCCAGGCTCTTGACTGGATTTCATAAATACTCACAAAACATTACGAATTGTATGGCAACCTATCCTGTTATTAATAAAGATACTGGTGAACAAAAAGAAGTAAAAATGAGTGTTCATGATTGGGACCAGTGGAAAGATGATAATCCAGATTGGACTAGAGATTTTTCTGACCCCTCTACTATGCCTGGAATTGGGGAAGTCGGAGACATGTATGACAAACTTAGGATAAAACATCCTGGGTGGAATCAAGTTCTTGCTAAAGCTTCTAAGCAACCTGGATCTATCGTAAAACCTGTAACATAGTATGCCACGTAAGAAGAAAACGGATCAACCAATAGGGGTCGGAATGACGGCCAAGCAGATGAAGAGAAAGAAGCCAATTAATACTGATATGATGAGGGATATTGAACCCCTCACGGAGAATCAGCAGCTTCTTTATAATTCTTATGCTCAAGATAAAAATTTGGTAGCATACGGTGCAGCAGGTACAGGTAAAACATTTATCACACTCTACAATGCTCTAAGAGATGTCCTGGATCAAGACACACCTTACGAAAAGATTTATATTGTTAGGTCTCTTGTTGCTACTCGTGAAATTGGGTTCCTTCCTGGTGATCATGAAGACAAGTCCACACTTTATCAGATACCTTACAAGGCTATGGTGAAGTACATGTTTGAGATGCCCACAGAAGCAGACTTTGAGATGCTCTATGGGAATCTTAAAGCACAGGATACTATTGACTTCTGGAGCACCTCATTCATTAGAGGAACCACCTTCGACAAGTCTATTATTATAGTGGATGAGTATCAGAACTTGAATTTTCATGAACTTGATAGTATAATGACAAGAGTTGGTGAAAGTTCTAAGATTATGTTCTGTGGTGATGCTACACAATCAGATCTTACTAAGACTAATGAGAGGAATGGTATCATGGATTTCATGAGGATTCTTCGCATCATGCCTTCTGTCGATGTCATTGAATTTGGAGTGGAGGATATTGTTCGCTCTGGTTTAGTGAAGGAATACATCCTATCCAAAATGGAATTGAATTTATGACCTTTGAGCATTGTAATTTTTTAGGTGATCTTGAATTAGAAAAGAAAGAAACTCCAGGGTGCCGATTGTATCATCTTCCTGATGGTCAATGGGTTCCTTCTATTACTTCAGTAACTTCCTTTTATAACCGACAGATCTTTATTGATTGGCGTAAGCGAGTTGGTATTGAGGAAGCAAATCGTATTACAAAGAAAGCAACTGCCCGTGGAACTGATTTCCATGAGGCAGCACAGGTATACTTAGAGAATAAAGAACTTAACTGGGATGAGTATAGACCTCTTACTAAGTTTATGTTCCATCATGCGACACCATATCTGGACAAGATAAATAATATACACGCTATAGAAAGAACCCTTTACTCCGAGTACCTTGGTCTTGCTGGAAGAGTTGACTGTATAGCGGAGTATGAAGGCGAACTAGCAGTTATAGACTTTAAAACGTCTGAGAAGATTAAACCTGAAGCATGGTTGGAAAACTATTTTGTTCAGGAGACTTTCTATGCTGCTGCTTACTATGAACTAACAGGAATCCCTGTCAAAAAATTGATCACCCTTATGGTAACTCCGGGTGGTGAAGTAAAAGTATTTGACAAAAGAAACAAAGGGGATTATATTAAGTTACTAGTGAGATATATAAAAGAATTTGTTAGTCACAATACTGGGTCAGAGAATGCCTGAGACTGAATTAGAGAAAGTACTAGAGAGCAAATTCTTTTGCCCTGCTCGTTTCGCACAGGAAATAGAGTCGCTGGTTAAAGTAAATAATGACATGAATTATATTGATGCCATTATACATTTTTGTGATCAGAATAGTATAGATGTAGAGTCTGTTCCTAAACTTATATCCAAACCATTGAAAGAAAAGATTAAGTATGAAGCACAGGAACTTAATTTCTTAAAGCGCACTTCCCGTGCGAAATTGCCGATTTAATTCCAAAAATGTCGGAAAAAAATTCCAGGTAAAAAATAACCTTATTACCTTTTGGCATGAAGATTACTGAGAGATATGAAATACATAGGAGGACATATCCTTTTGCCGAAAGATTAAATCCTATATTACATGATATAATTGTAGAGAAAGCTAAGACTCTTGATAAAGGAGCATTGATGACTTCATGGCATTGTCATGATATAAAGGAGTTTGTTGTAATAGCACAGTGGGTAAAGGATTTTCTTTGGAATGTAGATGCTGAGAACATTTACACTCCAGTTCTTCAGGGTGATCTGTGGAGTGGAAATACGGAGATGGAATTATATAATATATGGGGACAGTTATATAATAAAGGGGACTATCAAACATCTCATGTACACTTGCCACATCACTGGTCTTTCGTGTATTATGTGAATACTCCACCAGGATCTTCTCCTTTAGTTTTTACTCATTCAAATAGGAAAATTTATCCTAAGTCGGGTGAGGTATTAATTTTTCCAGCATGGATAAGACATGAAGTACCACCTAATAAATGTGAGGGAAGAACAGTGGTTGCGGGTAACTATAGATTTGTGAAGATAGATGATGCCAGCTGATGCTTATCGTTGTTATTTGGCTCTGAAGAATCATTTTACTAAGGATCATTATGATTATCATAAGTATCGTGGTAAGACAAGAGCAACTAATGCTGCCTTTTATAAGAGAAAGGATAGGTTTTGGTTTGAAAAGTTCGCACGACAGAAGGATGATAAAGAAATAGTAGATTTCTTTGTGTCAAACTTTATATACTCTACTGATCCAGGAACCATGTGGATTGGAGAGATGATAAAGGAAGGTGAAGGTAGATATCAAGAGTGGAAAAGGAAAACTCAATCTCTTTCTTATGTTTTTAAGGAAGAAATTAATACGCTTTTTGATGGTAAGAAAGTGGATGAAGTTTTTGATTGTAATAATGGACATCCTCCTATCTTGAAGAGTTATTTGGGGAAGAAAACCTCACTTGAAACTTTGGTAATATGTGATAGAATACTGGAGTATAGAAAGGACTGGGATAAAAAATTAAACGATCCCGTGTGGGAAACCGTCAGTCGAAAGATAAAAAAATATAGCCCGTTCCTAAATATAGATGTACCACGTTATAAAAAAATCTTGAAAGAGATTGTCCTATGAGTGAATTTTTTCAATCGGATGTAGTCCGTGCTGAATTGGCAGAGATACAGGAGCTTCAAGAAGAAGTTTATAGCAATTTCTTTAAGTTTCCTTCAATGGCCAATGATGATAAGAAGTATCATATTGATATTTTAAATCGTCTTATTGAAAAGCAAAAGATTCTGTATACTCGTTTGAGTTTATCAGATGATCCTAATGCTAAACAGATGAAAGAACATATCATGCAAGGTGCTGCCCAGATGGGCTTCCCTGAAGATATGGATATGAATCTGATGTTTAATCAGATGACACAGATGATTAGTATGATGAAGAAGCAGGTTGACAACGATCAGTTCCCCCTGTAGAATAACAAGGTACACACAAGCCAAATCTCAAAAAATCCGAGGTAATCTAATGTCTTTTAGAGACTTAAAAAAACAGTCTTCTCTTGGTTCACTGACCCAGAAGTTAGTCAAAGAAGTAGAGAAGATGAATAATACTGGTGGAGGTGGTGATGACCGCCTTTGGAAACCAGAAGTAGATAAAACAGGTAATGGTTTTGCCGTTATCCGTTTCTTACCAGCACCAGAAGGGGAAGATATTCCCTGGGCAAAGATGTATTCACATGCATTCCAAGGTCCTGGTGGATGGTACATTGAAAATTCTTTAACCACAACTGGTGGTAAGGATCCTGTGTCAGAGCACAATCGTGAACTCTGGAATAGTGGTAATGAATCTGATAAGGATACTGTTCGTAAGCAGAAGCGTAAGCTTTCTTACTATGCAAACATCTATGTTGTAAAAGATCCTACCAATCCTCAAAATGAGGGTGGAGTATTTCTCTACAAGTTTGGTAAGAAGATCTTTGATAAGGTTATGGAATCAATGCAACCAGAATTTGAGGATGAAACACCAATCAATCCTTTTGACTTCTGGCAAGGTGCAAACTTCAAGTTGAAGATCGTTAAGAAGGATGGTTACTGGAACTATGATAAGTCAGAGTTCGCTGAAGTATCTCCTCTCTTAGAAGATGATGATGCACTTGAAGCACTGTGGAAGAAGCAGTATTCTCTTGCTGCTGTAACTGCTGCTGATCAGTTCAAGTCTTATGATGACTTGAAGAAGCGTCTTGATTATGTTCTTGGTCGTGGTAAACTTCCTACTCGTCGTGCATTCGATGAAGAGTTGGAAGACGAGAGTGAAGGTCGTGGATCATTTACTCCTGATTTCAAGAGTAAAGCACCAGTCGCTGCTGCTCCAGTAGCATCTGCTAGTGAAGATGAGGACGATGCCTTAAGTTATTTCCAGAAACTTGCTGAGGAATAATTATTGATATAGTTTAATATTTTCACCAAATTTAAGGGATTCATCCACATACTGGCTGGATCCCTTTTTATATGGCATCATTTCATCCATATCATCCCGAACTACATTTAGATATTCTTGTTTCAGTAGATATATATTTCTTTTTGCGTCTTCTATTTTTGCTTCATAATCATAGTTGGTCACTGTGGTAGTGAAGTTACTTTTTGTTACTGATTGACTGATCCAATAGTCATAGAAAGTAACTGAATAATCTTGTGCTACATTAAGTCCTTCAGGTATAACTATTATTCCCTCACTGTTCTTTACTTCAGTTGTTTCATAGTGATGAGCTCCATTGTAGATACGATCATAGGTATCTTCTTCAGAATCATTGACTTGATAGTATTTTTCATAGAGGAATCTATCAAAATCATTTTGAAGCATAGGCCATTCACTTTGAATGTTGACAATATTATTACAGACAAGAACTAACCAGTCTAAAGTAGAATCTCCATAGACTTTATAGGCAACATTATCTGGTCGGTCATCACCTTCTACTTGGTATTTGGTGAAGAATGCAACATCCTGAAAAATGTCTTGTCTCAGTTCTCCTTTCTTAAAGAGATTTTTTACAATAATATAGTCTGATATTTTAGCATCTGGTAGACGACTAACATATTCAAAGTCAGGAAGTTGTCTGAAATACGGTTTATCTGCCATGATTAGTACCCCATACCATCTACTGTTTCATAATCATCATTAAAGATTGGTTCAAGTTCTCTAAATGCTAGTTGCATTTTATAAGAAGTCATTGAACCGTCACGATAGACTGAATAGTTTCCATCAGGTGTGAACTGAACTGTGCAACTGGTTAAAGCACATTCTTTAAATGCATTTAAGAAGGGATGCTTTTTGTTACCACTATTCCTTTGTCTATATTGAAGTCGGAATGTCATAGGAGACTTGAGGAATAGATTTGATTTAGTCCTTATAGGTGCCATTCCTCTCTTAAAGAAGTTAACTATTTTTTGTATCTCCGATGCTTCTCTAGTGTTTCTTGGTGAGAGTTTATAATCAAAACTAAAATCTCTAAGAGTTGGACTGTTAAAGAGCAATTCCATATTGGGATTTAATATTTGCCCAGTTTCTCTGGTGATAATCCCTTGGTTGTTTGTTATCTGCTGAGCTATAAGTTTGCTTAGGTTACTTTTATCTTCGCTTTTGAGTGCTGCAACTGCACCCCCTGCAGTATCTCCCAACGAAGCAAAGTCCATATCCAGAACATCCAGTGTAGCTTGTGCTAGACCAGCATCAAAGGCAGTCATGGTTCCTTCTTGCCAACCAACAGTATTAGTTGCTTGAATACCTGCTGGTATAGGAAGGACAACTGATCCAATACTCTTCCTATTGCTTTGTCTTTTATTTCCTATTCCAAATTTACCTTTTCCTAAGTTTCCTATCCCTTGAGCGACATATTCCAGCATATCAATGATGAGAACATCACGTTGTGTTTCATTAATGTTTTTGGGATATCTGAGATGACCAAACCCACCTGTTTTAGTTCCACCTAGTTTGGTATTTTTTGCTGTAGTAGATTGTTTATTATCAGTTGGAGTTGAGGTTAACTCTGTTGGGGTAGCATCTGTTTTTAAGATTTGTGATTTAGGTGACTGAGGATTCCGTGAACCAATGGGCTCAGCACTCCATTCTTTTTGTGCTACATTAGCAGCAGTAGACTTAGCGTTTGCTATGTTGTTGGGCTTACGCCAGTGTGCTATTTCAGCAGCACTTGCATTCTGATTTACAGTTATTGATGCTGCATTAGGATTAATAGTTCCAATAGTGACATCATCTTGTGCGTTATTTGATGTGACAATTCTATGTACAGAAATTAATCCAGTCTTTTTATCTGCAGTATAGAAATATTCTTTAGTTCCCAGGTCGCCACCAGGTTTCACTCTATTGGGTATAGTTCTGTCACCGTAGTAATCGGCCATTTATAGACAAACTTTTTATTTATTTAGCGAGGATTGAAGATGAATTTTCCGTAAGGTATTTTTAGGAGGTCATCTAACTCATTATATTGAACAATATATAACTGTCCTGGCAGTTCATTCCAATTATAATTTCTATAATCTTGCCAGTGAAAGTTAAGACCTCGGAATCCCCAAGGGAATAATCCAACACAAGCAATTAGTGGGTGTTGATCATAATCTATACCAGGAGTCTTTGCATTATACACAAAGGTATAGAATTTTCCTACGTCTGGGATAGGAGTAACAGTTTCTTTTAGAACCTCCATGATCTCTAACATCATATCTTCAGGATCATTAGTCCTGTTGTTTAAATCACTTAGGTATGTTTCAATTCTATTTTCTTCTATTACTTCTGTATCAAATCCAAAAGAGTCTGTCATGATGGAAGTCCCAATTCTCTTTCAGTAATGATTTTGAATTCAATTCTTCTATCTTCACACCATTCATTAGCTGCTTTCCATTTTGCTTGGTTCACAGCATAAGTTTTACATTCATAGAGGTATGATTTGGTCACATTCTTTTTCTTTTTAGGTGGTCTTGTTTGTTTTTTTGGTTTAACTTCAATTACATAGGTTTTGACATCACCATTATTTTCTTTTACTTTAATAATAAAATCTGGGAAGTATCGTCGAACTTTACCATCAGGAGCACGGTAGGGAATCCAAAACTCTTCACTTCCCCACTCTAAAATACTTTCATTTAGATCACACCAGTTACAAAATCTTCTTTCCCAACTACTTCTACATATAATATTGGTAGGATCGCCTTTATATTTTTTAGGATGTGATGGTTTAAATAAGCTCTTTATACTTTCAGCCATACATAATATATAAGGTTAAAAATTATTTATAGATGTCCATCGTAAGAAGATTAGGAAAGACTGCTGTTAGGACTGCCCAGAGTTATGTTGGGAATCAACTTGGAATTAGTTTTCCTAAAGATGGCCCTAAACCTAAGGGTGTTTCCTCTATTAAATCTAATTTATTAAGACCTGCTACAACTTCTCACTTTGAGGTAGAGATTGCTTTTCCTCCGGGTGATATTGGGATGAAACTTAGGAATTTAATGGGAACAGACCAAGAGAAATTTTATCTTTCTTGTTGTGAGACATCTCTGCCTGGGTCTAATTTAGCAACTATGAATATTGACAATGATTATATTGGAGTAACTGAGAAGCATGTACATCGTAGAGTTTTTGATGATGTAATTGAGTTTGTTTTTTATGTTGATGCAGAGAATTATTTACCTATTAAGATTTTTGAGATGTGGATGAGTGAGATTGCTAATGAGAGTTCTAGTAGAGTTCCTGGTCAAATGAATACTAAGATGCCAGACTACTCTTATACTATGAATTATCCTGATGAATATATTGCTAATCAAGGACTGAAGGTAAGAAAGTTTGAGAGAGATTATAAACAACAATTAGAATATGAATTTATTAGAAGTTTTCCTAAGAATATTTCTTCTATGCCAGTAAGTTATGATTCTTCAGACCTATTAAAGGTTAGTGTATCAATGAGTTATATTAGATACGTGATAAAAGAAATTGCTGTTCCAGTTTCCTTTGAGGATGTATTTAATCTTCTTACTAATCCGTTACAGCAGGCTAGATTTAATCAGAGTTTAGGTAATATGGTTAGAGGTATACCTGGTCTTGCTGGAAGAGTTGCTGGTAGTGCAATTAATCAAGAAACAGGTAGTAGTTTCCTTGGTGGTGCTGTCGGTAATGTTCTGGGAGGAAATCTCTTTACTGGTCGCTAAATAAGTATACTGAATTGTATTAGGACATCATGCCTTTACCAAAAATTGCGACTCCAACGTATGAGTTGGAGTTACCATCGACCGGACAGACGGTTAAGTATAGACCTTTCTTAGTTAAAGAAGAGAAGTTACTTGTAATTGCTTTAGAGAGTGAAGATACCAAGCAAATTACAAATGCTATTAAAGCAGTATTAAAAGCCTGTGTTCAGACTAAAGGTATTAAGGTAGAGAATCTTCCTACGTTTGATATTGAATACTTATTTTTAAATATTAGAGGCAAGTCTGTAGGTGAAGAGTTGGAAGTAAATGTTACGTGTCCTGATGATGATAAGACAGAAGTTCCAGTGACTATTGATTTAGATGATATACAGATTCAAAAAACTGAGGGTCATACTAATCAAATTAAATTGGATACTAATCTTATGATGGAGTTAAAGTATCCTTCATTGGAACAGTTTATTCAAAATAATTTTGATTTTAGTGAAAAGAATGCTATGGATCAGTCATTTGATCTGATTGCTACTTGTATTGATAAGATCTATAGTGAGGATGAGGTTTGGGCAGCTGCCGATTGTACTAAGAAAGAAGTAAAAGATTTCTTAGAGCAAATGAATTCTGCTCAGTTTAAAGATATTGAAGCATTCTTTGAGACTATGCCTAAGTTATCTCATACTATTACAGTAACAAATCCCAAGACAAAAGTGAAAAGTGATGTAGTTTTGGAGGGTTTAGCGTCTTTTTTCGCGTAGCCATGCTGCATATGAGCCTGGAAAATTATTTCAGGTTGAATTTTGCCTTAATGCAGTATCATAAATATAGCTTAACAGAGATTGAAAATATGATGCCTTGGGAACGAGACATCTATGTGGGTCTTCTCCAAGCACACCTTGAGGAGGAAGAGTTAAAACAAAAACAAGCTAATGCCAAGTACAAGTAATCCCACTAAATTAGGAATAACTTCCGGTCAATTGTTTGGTAAAGGAGCCGGAAATGAGACTGGTAAGCTGGCAAATATTGTACGAGGTAATAGGAAAGGTATAGCAATTAATGCTAGAAAGATTACTATACTAAAAAATATACAGAAGTTAAAGGGGGATCCGATTGGAGCAAAGTTGCCAGGTGGTGGTGGACTTACTGAAACTCTTGGATCCATTGCTGCTACAGTAGAATCTATTAAGAATACATTAATTGGTCAACAGGAAGTAGATAAACAAGCAATAGAAGATGAGAAACAGAATGCAGAGACTGCTGCAAGAGCAAAGAAAGAAAATAAATTAGAATCTAAAATATTCTCTACCTTAAAGACGCAGGGTGAGAAAATAATAGCTCCTGTAAAGAGTTTATGGAGTAAGATTTGGGATTTCTTTGTCAAATTATTTGCTGGCAAAGTCTTGATGAATGTTTTGGAATGGTTTGGTGATAAGAAGAATACAGATAAGATTAAATCTATGATTAGATTTGTTAGTGATTGGTGGCCTGCTATATTAGGATCTATTGGTGTATTACTTGGGGGATTATTAATTGTTGGTGGAGGACCAATAGCAGCAATGATTGGAGCTGCTATGTTTTTAGCAGGAGCATTAACTCCTGTGATTGCAGCACTTGGAATTTTTGGTGGAGGGGATGCTAAGAAATTAGAGCAACAAAAGAGAGATTTGGAGAAAGGATTAAATGATGTTGATGATGGTGGTGGAGAGCAGAATGTAAATGTAGAGGATCAGATACAGACTGATGAGGAAGTGTTAAATGAGGTGCAATTTAGAAATGAAGGTGGTCTTATAAGCGATCGTGTCTTTGATAAAGGGTTTAATAAAGGAGGATCAGTTCCTGGAAGTGGTAATAGTGATACTGTGCCTGCGATGTTAACTCCTGGTGAGTTTGTGATGAGTAAAGGTGCTGTTCAGCAATATGGTGTGGATACTCTTTCAAATATGAACGCAGCAGCAGGTGGAACAAATAGACCAACTTTGATGGGTGGATTTAATCAAGGTGGGTTTGCAAACCTTACTAATACAATGACAACCTCTAGTTCTGATTCGGCTGGTAATTTTAGTATGGGATTAAATTATGTTGGTCCTGAAGAAGCAAAAGTATTTCTTGCTGAAAGGGGTTTCCCATCTATGGAGTTGTCAGATGGTACAGTAGTTCCAAATTTTGGTAGAATGACTGCCGACAAGATGACTGGAGCACTTCAATCGATGAAGGGCATGATGATTCAGAATGGAGCATCTCCTGAAAGGATTGCTCAAATAGATGGACTTATTTCTAATCCTAATGCTCAACCTGAATTTGTAGCAAATGCGATTAATCAAATAGTTCCAGGTTCAATGGCAAATGTTGCTGCTACTGAATCTGCTCGTTTTAATAGGATGCAATTTAGTAGTGGTGGTTTAGTTCTAGGGTTCCAAGGTGGTGGTCAGGTTCAACCACAGATTAAGGGAAATTCTAAAACACCTACTATTAACCCACCTCCAACTATAGTTAAAAATAGTGGTGGAGGAGGTCTTAATAAAGTTACTCAGATTAATAATAAAGGTAAGGAAGGTGGGAAAGGTGATGTTCCTTCTATAGATGCTGCTGCTATGAGAGATCGAGAAAAGATAAGTGTATTGGGGATAACAGTATAAGATATGGCATTCTTAGGACTTGCTACTACAGAACAAAAAGCTGTCAGGAGAGAAACGGCAAGGAATATTGTATCTCCAGGCAGTGATCTTAATGAATTTAAGGTTGATAAGAGTGATAGTTCTGAACAAGCTGCTTTAAAGATTAAGACATCTATTATTACAGTAGATAGTCTTTTAAAGGATCGTTTAGTCTTATCGAAAGTAAAGCAGGGAATTGAAAGACAGAACAAAGAAAAAGCAAAGAGAGATGATCAAGAGAATAAGTTAGAAACTCCTAAAGCAAGTGGTGGTGGCAAGCTTGTTATACCTGGAGCTAAAAAGGTTCAGAGTTTATGGCAGAAGTTAAGAGACTTTTTTGTTAAGTTGTTTTGGGGTTGGGTAGTAGTTAGGTTAATTGATCTTGCACCTTTAATATCTAAAGTACTTCCTTGGATTGGTAAGTTTGTTGATTTTGGAATGTGGTTGGGTGGTAAAGTATTTGATGGATTTGTTTGGGCAGTTGATAAAGCTTATGGATTGTATGATGGGTTACGTGGAAAGATTAAGGATTTGTGGGGTGAAAATGCTTTAAAGATTTTTGATGATCTTGCTACTAAGTTTAAAAAGTTTGCTAATATTGCTGCTGTAGCTGCTACTGCTATCCTGACATTGGTGGCCATTCGGACACTTATGATGGCCACTAATAAGGCAAAGGCATGTCTTGTTTGTGCGCGAGGAGGTAGACCTCCAGGTAGTCGAATGGGTGTCCGTCGTAATCTTAGAAGAGTCTGGCGACGGGTAAGAAATCCTGGCAGAACTGTACAGGCAACTGGCCGGTTAATGCGTAAAGGACTTTCTAGTAATGTAAGAAGGGTACAACAGGCAACACAAAGTCTTAATCCATTTAGAGCAAAACCAAAACCTCCGGCAACACAACAATTAAGTCTTTTTGATGATGTAGCGAAGCCTAAACCTACACAGGTTAAACCAACAACACAGGTTAAGCCAACACAAACGGTTAAACCAACAACACAGGTTAAACCAACGGTTAAACCAAAAGGTAATTGGCTCACCAGAGGATGGAAAGGAGTAAGCAATTGGTGGATTAAGTGGTCTACTCAGGCACTGGATAGTTTTGGTGGTATGATCAGTGGTGCTAAAGAGTGGGGTGCTAAACAGGCAGCAAGGTTAGGTGATGTTGTAGAGTTAGTAAAGGATCCTAAGAAGCTACGGGAGGTGATGAAGAGCAAACTGACTAACCAGATAGATGATATTGTTAAAAATAATAAGTTTTTGAAGAATTTAATGCCTATGCTGAAGGACCCTAAGAAATTGCAGGAGGGTATTAAAGCTTTGCTTACTTCTGCTGGAAAAAGTAAGGGTATAGTGGGTGTTAAATCGGTATTAGAGAGAGCAAAAGCTGTAAAACCAAAGATAGGTGGAATTGATGCTCTTATTACTGGTGTTTTGGCACTTATTGATTATGGAATATTGAAAGAGTCTCCTATTAATACTCTTGTTAAAGCATTAAGTGGTTTGTTAGGTTATGCTGCTGGTTTTGCTATTGGTGCTCCCTTTGGTGGTCTTCCAGGATTTATTCTTGGTGCTGCTGGTTCTGCTCTTGGTGAATTTGCAGGATTTAAATTATTACAGGGGCTAGCAAAGACTTTCCCTGGTTTAACGACTACAGAAGATCCTATTATGAAGGATGGTAGAATGTGGCTTAGAGATCCTACTGGTCCAATGGATCATATGGTGAAGAAACCGGAAAAAACATATACTCATAGATTCGATGAGATGGAAGGTACATTTATTAATGATGTTCGAGTTAGTCTTGAAGAGTATAATGCATTTCTTAAGATGTCAGAGAAAGAAAGAATAGAAAAATATGGTGTGTATAGAAGAGGTGGGGAGCGTCTTTCAGCGGAGGAAATTAAACAAATCAATAATTGGAATAACTTAACTAAAGAACAAAAAGAAGCATTTTTACCTTTAGATATTAATAGTGTAAAGGCAAAGAATAATCAAGAGGGGAATATTAATGGTGTAAGTAAGCAAGCTTCTTATGAAAAGCCGGTAGTCGTTGTAGAAGGATCTGGTGGTGGAACTGAAGTGATTGCTGTTAATGAAGTTACTCCAAGTAAGGTTGTACCTGTTAATGCTGGAGGTTCCTCTAATAATGAGAGTGAATTTGATATCAATTACATGGGAGGTTAAATAGAAATACCATGGAGGGATTAAATTAAATGGCAGATGGTGGATCTGGAGGGCATGTAGACTCCATAAGACAATCTGGAAAAAGTAGAACAGAGCAAGCTATCCTTGCTGATTCAGCTGGCCCTTCTTTTATTAATACTCTTACCATTACTTCAAATGAGGAGGGTAGAAAGAAAGTTAGTTTATTACCTGGAGTAATTCGGATACAATACTGGGAAAGTTTACTTCAAGATTGTGTTAAGGCAACGGTAACTTATGCTGATGGTGGTAACACTATAGAAAAAGATGGGAAGAAAGTTACTGCCCGTGAGGGATTACCTATTGTTGGATCAGAAACTGTAGATATAAAAGTTACTGATAATAATAAGAACACTTTAATTCTAAAGATGTTGGTTAATAAACCTGCTGAAATTTTTACTGAAAGTACTAAGTCATTGGTAAGATTGGATATGGCAGCTATGGAATATTTTACAAATCAAAAGGTAAGAATTAAAACAAGAATGGATGGAAAGATATCTGATCATGTTAGAAAGATTTTGAAAGAAGATGAGAAATATTTGGCTACGGAGGAGAACATTTATATAGAACCTACTTCAAATAATTATAATTTTATTGGTAATAATAAAAAACCATTTTGGACTCTTAATTGGTTAGCAAAAAGAGCAGTTCCAGATGGTGGAAGTGGTGGGTCAAGTGGTTCACCTAAAGGAAATACTGCTGGATATCTTTTTTATGCTGCTGGAAAAACGTATTATTTTAGATCTATTGAATCTTTGATGGGACAAGAACAAAAAATATCTGTTATCTATACTCAAAGTCCTGATGAACAAGGTGAGAAGATTCCTGAGGGATATGATGTTAAGGCATTGACATATGCTGTTGAGGATCGTTTAAAAGTTAAAGATAAAATGAGTACTGGATATGCTGAAACTCGTTTGAAAGTCTTTGATGCTTTTAATTGCAAATATGTTAAGCAGGAAGATAAGGCTGCAGATATAGAAAAGAAAGATGGTATTACAACAGCAGGTAAAAATCTTCCTAAATTAAATCCAGATTTAAATAGAAAAGGTGGAGAGAACTTTAGTAAAACTACTTGGTGTCTTTTAGATAGGGGAAGTTTACCTACTGGGTCTGGAAAGGGTCAGGATCAAGAGCAGTTAGATAAATCTAAGGAAGAAAATGCTGATCCTAAGAGTGTTACGAATCAGTCTATTATGAGATTGAATCAATTATTTTCTGAGATGGTTAGTATTACTTTGCCTGGTGTCTTTTCATTACATGTAGGAGATGCTATATACGTTGATTCACCACAACTTCAACAGGATACAGGAGTTTGTGCTGACCAACCTGATAAATTTACGGGTGGTAAGTATGTTATATGTGATTTGTGTCATTATATTACTACCGAGGAAACTTATACTAAATTAAATTTGATGAGGGATTCTGTTGGTAGAAAGGGTAAGCCTACTAAGACTGATGGTAATACAGCATCTATCCCTACTGAAAGATTAGCAAACACAGGTACAGGGAGAAATGGTCAACTTGGAACAGGTACTTATGGGTCCCTTAGACCTTCGGGATAAATATGAAAGTAAGGGACTAATTTTATGACTAACATTAAACACGATTTGGATCACGAAGTTTATCTTGATCCTAAAGACGGTAAGGAACACATCAATCATGGTAAGATGGAGTACTCTAAGGAAGACTTAGAAAGTGCCCATGCTTATTATGATGAGTACCATAAGAATGATGAGCCAGAGACTGGCATAAATGATTGGCATAATAGGCATCAGGATAAGCATCTTGAAGTTTATTGTGACAATCATCCAGATGCAGAAGAGTGTAGAGTTTACGACGAATAATCTATGGAAGGATCACCACTCTATAACTCACAATTTTTAGGACAGGGATTTCACTGGTGGATAGGTCAAATCCCTGATGATTCTGTGTGGAGAGATAACATTCTTCCTGGTAAGTTTAAAGACAAGGAAACTATTAAGGGATGGGGTTATCGATATAAAGTGAGGATCATGGGTCTTCATGATGACGATGAGGAAAGTCTTTCTTCTGAAGATTTGCCTTGGGCGATAGTAATGTATCCCATTACTGCAGGTGGAGGACAAGGGGGTTCTTATCAAACACCTAATATTCGTCAGGGTAATTTTGTTTTTGGATTCTTTATTGACGGATCTGATCAACAGCAACCCTGTATTATGGGTGTGTTGGGTAATAATGATCAAACTTTATTACAAACTAAGACTTCATTAACAGGATTTTCTCCTAATGGTATAAATTTTGGACCTCTTAGTGGATTTGCTGAACAACTTATTCCTAAGAAAATAGAAGATAAAGTTGCTAAGACCGGATTAGTTACAGTAAAACCTAAAGATCCTACTCAAGCAGAAGAATCTGCAGCAGCACCACCTGGTGTGAGTTTGGATAAGTTTGGTATACGTAGCGATATACCTTTAAATCCTCAGCAATTAGCAGATAAGGCAAGTGCTTTAGCTACTGCTCAATCTAGTGGATTGACAGATGCTGCTGGTAAACTTACTGCAGCAGGTGATGCATTTGTTGGGCAAAGTATGCTCAGTGGTATGGTTAACCGGGCTCTTAAATCTAATTCTCCTGGTTCTCCTGCTATGCCTGGTGCTACCATAGAAGCAATGGGGAATCATCAGGAAAGTGCTGCTGCTATTCAATTAGATGATAAGTATCTTGAGAAGTCAGTTTTATTAAAACCTCAAGAGGATGTTAAGTCAGCTATTAAAGCAATACAGACTACTATTGATAATTCTTCTGTTAAAATGGATAAGTATTTGAATTCTCTGCAGAGTTATGCTGATGCAGTTTCAAGTGATATTGATCCAGAGAAAGTAATGAAGGAAGCATCTAAAGAGATAGCAAAATATACAAAGATAATTTATAATAAGCAGCATGAATATCAACAGAAGGTTTTGAATAGAGATTTAAGAAAGGCGGTTGCTGAATTGCCTTCTAGTAAGAGATCTCAATTTGCTGATGTAAAAGAACTTAATGCACAGTCAACTCATAAGTTATTCTCAGAGATGTCTGATGGGTTGGAAGGTATGATGGGTGGTTTGTTGAAGAAATCTTTTAATATAGATGCATTAACAAAACAAGCTAAAGAAAAGGCATCAAATCTTTTACCTGATAATTTATCTCCTGCTATAACAGGTCTTCAGAATTTTTATGCTGTTAGTGAGACTGGTGGTGAGATTACTGCCGATACTCCTTTTGTAGCAGCGAAGAATGTTGAGGAGGCATTAGTAAAGGCGAAAGCACAGTCTCGTTTACGTCATACGGATCAAAGTATGATTACTGTTGTTGATGGTGTAAGTTTAAAGAGTACTACTCGTCTATCAAATCAAATAGTAGAGAAGAAGACGGGACCTAAAGTCCCTATGTGTTATGCAGAAGATCTCATTGCCAAGTCTTTATCAATAAACAAAGAAAGAATAGATCAACATAATGATGCAGTTGTTAATAATATTAATAGATTTCTTACTGATGTTAAGAATGAAATGATTAGTTTGGATGCTGAGATAAAACCCAAATCAATTGATGCTAGTAAACAAGGTGCTATTACTCAAACAACCAAGTATGCTTGGGAGTCTGATGATTATGGTGGTACATCATATGTAACAGCAACTAATGTTCCTACTACTGTTGGAGCAGCAAACTCTGCATTTGGTGCAGGAAAAGGTACGGGATGTACAGTTAACATAACAGTTGGAGTTGGATCGGTTCATACATCAAACTCACATGACAGTAGGAATTGGATTGAAATATTGAGTGGTGGAGCAGGATATACTGCAAACGATGGTAGTGGTACTGGAGACTCTTTAGCAAATCGTGCTACGACTGGTGGATCAGGAAGTGGACTTAATGTAAATTATGTTTGTTCCGGTGGAGCTATTACTGGTATTGCTATTACTGCTGGTAATAATGCTGGTAGTGGATATAAAGATGGAGATACTTTTACCATCAATGGAGGAACTGTTGGTAATTTATGTACAGTTAATATTATTAGAGTAAAGGGTCCTATAACTGCTTTAGAAGTAGTAAATCCTGGTACTGGATATGTAGCAGGTAATGAGGTAAGAGTTAATGAACAAGGATCTGTGGGGGATGGTAGATTTACTGTAACTGCTACTGAGGATCCTGTAGGAGCAGCAGCTGCTAATAAACCACCGGGTCAAAAGTTTGGTGATATGTTAAATTTAGCTAATGGTATTGGTGGAGGTTTAACTCAGTCATTTAACTTTAAGAATATGACATCAAAGATATTTGATTTTGAACTTCCTCCTGTCCCTGCTGTGTCTGATTTCTATCAGCTAGGAAAAGGTGGCGGTGCTTTATCAGATAGTATGCAACCAAGTTTTAGTGCCATTGACAAAGCAATGGATGTTGTTGAGGATGTGCGTGAAGAAGCAATTTCATTCATACAACCCACAGATAGTACTCCTGATTTACCTTTAGGAAAGGTAGTATCTGCTGCTCAACAACTAAAAGATTCTGCGAGTAAATAAATATTACTATGCTTCGAATAGGAATTATTAATATAAAATAATGGCCATCAATCCTGAACTACTAATTGATCCTAAGGATTCTGAGGCTGATAAGTTTAACACCTTTAATCCTCCATCTAAAGACGACATAAGAGTTGGATATATCTCTACTGATAGGGGATATGTTTCAGGTTTGTCTGTGTGTGAGGCGAATGAGTATGCCAAGAATGATCCGGGCACACAATTTATTTTTCATACCAGGGATGGGATTAAATATTTAAATGTTAATGGAGTTAATGCTTTAACTGCAGACGATCTTATTCCATCTAATATTGGTGGTACAGATAGTTGTGGTGGTGGAAGCGGAGTACAGATGAGTGCTCCTTGTGGTAAAGCAGAAGTAATTTTTAGTGGTGGTGGGGGAATAGGTGCTAAAGCTAATGCCGTAATTGGAAAGGATGGTGGTGTTATTGCTGTCCATATGGTAGCAGGTGGGTTTGGATATAAGACTCCTCCTCATGTTGAGATAAAAGATCCATGTAATATTGGTGTAGGAGTAGTTGCCCGTGCCTATCTTAAAGATGTTGAAGATACTTTAATAACTTATGGTGATAAAGATGACTTTGAAGAGTATAGTTTATGCGATAAGAATCCTGTAGGATATGGTAGTGTATATGATTCTGATGGTAAGAACACTGGTCCTTGGGATCCCAGAGTCTATACTAATGATAAACCATCTCAGTTTGATCAACTTGTTAGACAGTATCAAAAGGATATACAAGCAGTAGCTAATCCTTGGTTTACTACCAGAAAACAATTACCTAATCAAGTAGCATCAAATAATAAGACTACTAAAGTTAAGTATGATGTAACTCATGATGGATGGAAGGATAAGGAAAGGGTTGTAGATGATGAAGTGTTGGGTACTAAACCAACCTTTATGAATACGTATGCTATATCACCAGTTCCTCCATCAAATGTTCCTGGAAGTGATAATGCAGGTGTACCGTTTACTTTTGAATGGGAAGAAGAGTTTCCTTATGATGGTGAATATGTCTTTAGAGGTCAATGTGATAATACAGGATCTTTATCTCTTGACAATGATCCTTTAATGGATCTTGCTGGATTTAAGAATACTCCTGCGTCAATGAAGAAGACAATAACACAAGGTCTTCATACTATTAGATTGGATTTAAAGAATACAGAACAATATGAGAAGTTTCTTGATCAGGTAGCAAGACAACCATCGGATAATAAGGATAAAGTTAAGACAGAAACTACTACAACTACATCTTCAGTTGAAGCAAAGTTTCTTAAGTCTGGTGACAGTAAAACAGAATTTATTTTAGATGTTACTGGTAAGGGAAGTGCTGAGATTAATTTTTGGTTGTTCTCTAAAGATAGTAAGACTAATGGACTTGCTGCTGAAGCAATAAAGATTGAGAGTGATAGTGGTGAAGTTGTTCTTTCAAGGATGGATGGTAAAAAGGTTATTAAGTATGCTAATGTAGAGAAGGCAGGTACTTTTACTGGAGGCAAGAAGTATAAAGTAAAAGCAGAAGGAGCTGATAGTAGGGCAGGGAAGCCTAGAGTATTTGATGGTATGATTGAGTTATTAGATCGTCATAAGGATGATACTAATATTAGATTGACGATGAAGAAGATAAAGCAGAAGACGACTACAACTACTACAAAGACAGTTATACCACCTAAGCCAACGTCATCGACTAAGACTGATGCACAGACTAAAGCTGTTTTTAGTACTGTTTCTCATATTAAGAAGGCAGATAGAAAACTATGGAGAACAAATGTTTATAATAGAGGTGGATTTCTAAATGAGTATGGTGTTTGTCCTTTTGATACTAAGAAAACTATAGATGGTAATCCTTATGCGGGTGTTCATGATATTGTTTGGCAGAATATAAATTTTCCTGTGGATGGAAATTATGATATTCAGGTTGCTGTAGATGATGATGTAAAATTAGAGTTTGATGGACCTACTAAGGATGTTATAGATAAGCAAGGTTTTCAAGATACTAGGTCTGATGGTAAGACTGGTAGAGGATTTACTAAAGGAACAGGTCCGAGTAAGTATGTAAGATATTTTAAGAAAGGAAATTATAAAATTAAAGCAGCATTAAAGCAGATTCCTGGTGGAGATTTTAGTTTTGAATTAAAAAAGCCAGGACCTAAGGAGGCTAAGGTTACCTTTGATATAGCAGTGGGTGGGCATTATGGTAATCAGATGACGATTAAGGAACTTGGTATAGATGTACATAAAGCATATGGTGGACAAGGTGTTACTCAATCTTTTACAAAGGATGTAGAGATAGGAAAAGAATATGAGGTAGAGTTTACTTCTATTAGAAAAAGGGGACGACAGAGATCGACAGACTTTAGAGGTGATGCTATACAACTGAGTAATAATGGTCGTAAGATAAATCTTGAGGATAGATTGGGTAGGAAGAAGAGTACTGATTATAAAGATCTTATAACATCTGTAAATCAAGGTCAGTTTTATGACATACAGGGTAATAAAGCTAAGTTTAGGTTAGGTAAGAAGAGTTCTGGTATCAACCCAATGGCATTGGGTGTTAAGATAACTACTTCTTTTACTGAGAAGGAAAGGATTTCTAAGTTATCTTGGAATCAGAATCCAATGGGTGTTGCATTGACTATTGATTCTCCAGCACCACCTAAACCTGTGATGCCTACACCAATACAGGAAGGAAGATGTCCTTCTAATCCTATGTGGTCTACTAGATTTAAGGAGAATAAAGTTAAGAAAACTACTCTATGGCATCCAGTTAGGTTTGGGGGATGGAGTCCTTTCCTTAATAAGTATGCGATGTCTCCAGTTCCTCCTTTGAATACTCCTGATACAGATTCTGGTGGAGATTTATTTATTAATGAGTGGGATGTGGAGGTTATGCATGATGGTTGGTATAAATTGAAGGCAGAGGTAGATGATATAGGAAAGATATATGTTGATGATGACCTGAAGGTAGATTTGTCAAGAGATGCTGGAAAGATACGTGACGAGATTTTATTTCCTCTTAAGAAAGGAATGAGCACTGTAAAGGTGGAAGTTCAGAATGCTGATGTGAGTGCAGTTCGTTGTATTGATCAAAAGATTTTTAGTACTACAGATTGGCAGGTTAAACCTCCTAAGAGAGAGAAGGAATTTAAGGACGTTAATTTCCATGTAAAATCTGGCACAATGTTTGCTTCTTCATTTAGTATGAAAGACCTTGATATCTCTGAGTCAAAACCATTTACTCCAGTATCACAAGGACAAAGAGGACAGATCAATAGGACTTATAAGAAATCAGTTGAGGTTGGTAGGGTTTATGATGTAAAGATTACTAGTGATAATGATCAGAAAGGATATCCTATTAAGATTACTGGATTGAAGGCTCCAGGAGATATACGTAAAGCAAGTAGTACAAGGTTGGAGTTTGATGATAACTCAGCGAATGGTTTTGATGTCAATGCTTCTTTTACTATTGATAGAGTTTCTTCTGGATTAACTGCAAAATTCTCTGGCAATGGTAAGAACTTAGAGGTTAGTGGTAAGAAAGGTACTGTTACATTAACTTATGCTTGGAATGATAGACCCAGTATATCTGGAAAATCATTAGAAAGTATTAAGATAGGTGATAAGACTTGGACACAAAGTAATGATAGAAGGGGTAGTGAGACATTTACTGTTAGTATTAATCCAATTAAGGGAATAAAGTTGAGGAATAAGGGTGATAATATTGTTGAGATGGAAGATCATACAGATAATGATTGGACTGATATAACCTGTAAGGCAAGTATTGGTAAGTTTTATTCTATGCAACCTAATGGTACATGTAAATTTATTGTACCCCCCCTTAAAGGAAAGGATGCTGTTCTTGCGGATGAAAATAATGCTAATGTTAGTTTATTAAAAGGTGGGGTTAGTTATGAGGGTCCTCGTTTGGCCAATTATGGAACATACAGTCGCAAGACAGGAGTAAGGACAAAAGATCATTTTATTTCTCCTTATGTTACCAATTCAACTACTCCTACGGAGGAGATACAAGGTAAGACTTGGAATATGAAATGGAGTGGTGTTAATTTTCCTGAGTCTGGAAAGTATAAAATCAAGGTAGAAGCAGATGATAAAGCAATTGTTAAGGTAGATGGGAAGCAAGTAGGAGTTGCTGAAGTATTTCAGGGTGAAAAATCATATGAATTTGATGCTACTAAAGGAAATAAAACTGTAGAGATTGTATTAACTAATAAACGTATACCAGGCACTGGATTTAAAGAGAACCCTGTGGTAGTGTATGCTTTTATTGAGAAAAAGATTTGTAGAAACACTGGAGTTGGTAAACCTTGGACAGGTAATCCTATAGGTATTGCTGCTATTCTTATTCCACCTCCTTGTCCTAGAAAGGTTAAGGGAAGTGGTGTGGTTGATAGAGTGGAGATTGATGATCCAGGTGGTGGATTTGATCCTAATCCTACTCCTGATGGTCCTGATACATATCCTGTAGTTCCTGGTATTACAACTACGAGACCTATTGATCCAGGCATAAATTATAATTGTGCTACTGATGAACCAGTAATTGAACCAAGTTATGGTGCTGAACTTTCTTTATGTGATTGTGGACCTTTTGGTAAAATAAACAAAATTTGTGTGGATACTCCTGGTATTGGAGTCACCTCTTGGCCAAGGATAAGAGTTAAATCTCCTACTGGTGTAAATGCTGAGTTTGTACCAGGTATAACTATAATTCCAGCTGAACTTGGTACACCAGAAGATATGCTGCTTCAGGTGACTGATTTAGTTGGTGTGAAACAGACTGGGTATTATGATGGTAAACCTTATTATGGTTCTGTCTTCTATGAAGATGGTATTAAATATGCTGGATGGTATCAGACACCTGGTGCTAAAGTTCAGGTTTATGATACAATGCAAGAAAGTATTGATGCTCAGGTTACTACACCTCCATCTGCTATACTTAGATCTGGTAGTGATACTAACAGCAATAATCCCCAACTTAGAGTTCCAGGGACACCTGAGAACTATGAATCATAAGAGGTAAGTTATGGCAACTGCAAAAGATAGTCTTAGTGATAGACTTTCAGGTACTGACAAAAAACAAAATCCTACTGATACTCTGAAGGAAAATTATGATCAGATTGGATATGGTAATAGACATGGTACGATTCGTTTTGGTGAAATCCATAAAGATGGTGCTGTAACTTCTGCTACGATGCTTACTACTCCTGACGGTAAGCATAATTTTACTTTGGATGAGGATGGTGAAAGGAAGGGATGGACTTGTTCAACTAGTCCTGGTAATTTTAATGTTAATTGTGGTGAAAAGATAGATTATACAAAAGATGCATGTAGTATTGAAGCAGAGAATGGAAATATTGTTTTGAGAGCAAAGAATGGAAAAATTAGGATGTATGCTACTGATTTTGAGTTAATGACTACTGCTGGAAAAGGTGGTGAAGGTAATATTACGATGACAGCAACAGAGACTATTGAAATGAGTTGTAAGAAACTCTTGACAAATGCTTCTATCATGTATAAAATAGCTAGTCCAGGGAAGGGTGAAATTGTTGCTAATGAAGTGCTTAAGATGTATGGATCTATTATTAAAGGTGTCACTGATGCTTGTGCTGTAAAAGATGTCAAGACTCAGGGATTTAAAATATATAATGAAGAACAAAACCAAGTCGATTAGGAATCAAACATGCAATTAGATGACGTAAATATTGGTGGTCAACTTAAGGTTGGTACTGGTGAATGTCCTCCTATTAAAGAAGGTACTGAAAGAATTAATGGATCAGCATTAGTTGAAGGTCCTATGGTTGTAGGATCTCCTACAGCATTTGCAGGTACAGATGCTACGTTAATGGCTGGACCGTTGACTAATAATGATCCTGATTGTGAGATGCCTACGATTAGTATGGGTATTTCTGGAAAACAACCATTAGCATTTAAAACTAAAGGTAATGTTTGGATCGAGGGAGATCTTCATGTTACAGGAAGTACTGATACTTGGTCAGATGGAAGACTTCTTCTTCAATTCTTAATTGCGTATGCTACTCCTAAGAAATTTGATATTCAACACCCAATTAAAGGTGAAGGTCATCGATTAGTTCATGCATGTATAGAAGGTCCTGAAGCTGGTGTATATTTTAGAGGTAGGTGTAGGAATAAAAATGTAATTGAGATGCCATATTATTGGAAGGGATTGGTTCATGAGGATAGTATTAGTGTTCAGTTACAACCTATAGGTGCTCATCAAGATATTATTGTGAAGAGATGGGATGATGAGAAGATATATCTTCAAGCAAATGGTGGAATGCCTATTGATTGTTTTTATCATGTTTATGGAGAAAGAAAGGATACTAATCCATTGACAGTGGAGTATGAAGGTAAGTCATATCAGGATTATCCTGATCCAGATGGAAATGATCCCAAGTACAGTGCTAATCGCTGTACCTTTACACGATAGAGATTTTGTGCTATACTAGTCAGACAATATGAGTTTCTTATGGACGACGAGTATTTGACTAGATGTGTGGTGGATCCTGCAAAGAGAACGGTTTATATCTATTCTAATGAAGGTGATGAGAAGGCAGTGAAGTGTGATAGCGTTGAAGAATTTATGAATGTATTAAATTTTGTGAGGGAAGCATGCCCTGAAGATAGGTTATCCTATGCAAATCCTATTATGTGAGGGAAAATCGATTTTTAATTCCAAAAAAGGGGGTAAAAAATCCCCGTAATTTTTTCCTCACGTAAGGTTTGGCAAGGAATAAATAAATTATGGATATAAAGCTCTGGTATTCTAAAACAGTGAAGCAATGGCGTTGGTCATTGATAGATCCTGTGACGCGAAGACAAGAATCTGGACAACAGTATGATTTGAGAGATGCAATGAATGATGTTGCTAGTACTGTAGAGTATTTGATAGAAAAGGATGGATATGATGGTGAAGTGGAGGATAACGGGCGAAGAGTATAAAGCTAAATAATCCATAACGGCTATAAGAATTAATAAGATGGGTCTTTCCAGATTAGACAATTTCCTGAAATCGGTTAGAGGAACGATTCTCTACGTTAATCCAAACGACCTAGATGCTACCGATAGTATTGAGAATCAGGGCAATTCATTAACACGTCCTTTTAAGACGATTCAACGTGCTTTAATTGAATCGGCGAGATTTTCCTATCAGAAAGGATTGGATAATGATAGATTTGGTAAAACTACAATCTTATTATATCCTGGTGAGCATATAGTTGATAATAGACCTGGATATATTCCTGATGGTGCTAATAATTACTTAACTAGAAGTGGTGCTACAACTGATAATTTACCACCTTATGATTTAACTTCTAATTTTGATTTAAATTCACCTGATAATGAACTTTATAAGCTTAATAGTGTATATGGCGGTGTTATAATTCCTAGAGGAACTTCACTTGTTGGACTTGATTTAAGAAAGACCAAATTACGTCCGAAATATGTTCCTTCACCTACAAATGGTGATATTGAGAGATCTGCTATATTCAGAATTACTGGAGAATGCTATTTCTGGCAATTCTCTATGTTTGATGCCGATCCTAATGGAAAGTGCTATGTAGATTATACCGTTAACGAATTTGTCCCTAACTTCTCACACCATAAGTTAACAGTATTTGAATATGCTGATGGTGTAAATCCAGTTAAGATTAATGATGAGTTCATAACAAACTTTACAACAGATCGTACTGATCTGGATATGTATTATGAAAAGGTTGGACTTGTTTATGGTCAATCGTCTGGTCGTGCTATTGAACCAGATTATCCATCTACAGGTATAGATATTCAACCTAAGATTGATGAATATCGTATTGTTGGATCAACTGGTAAGTCTGTTGGGATTACAAGTATTAAAGCAGGGGATGGTACTACCACTTCAACCACTATTACTGCTACTTTAGAATCTGCTTTGACAGGATTGGATGTAGATACTCCTTTCAAGGTTTCTGGTATTACTGCTGATGGTTATAATGGGCAATTTGTAGTGTCGGAGAGACCTACTAACACTTCAATTGTTTATCAAGTTCAGAATGCACCATTAACACCCCTTCCTGCAGTAACAGGTGCAAGTCTTTCTATTACTACAGATTCAGTAACATCTGCATCTCCATATGTCTTTAACTGTTCCTTGAGATCAGTATATGGTATGTGTGGTATGCTTGCTGATGGTGCGAAAGCAACCGGATTCAAGTCAATGGTTGTTGCCCAGTATACTGGTATTGGTCTTCAGAAGGATAATAATGCCTTTGTTGTCTATAATAATGACCCAATTCAACCTACTGGACAGTATGATGATAATACTGTAGCAGGAAATGAGAATTTAAGTACTAATTCTAAGGCTGTTTATAAGCCAAATTATGCCAACTTCCATATCAAAATTATAAATGATGCCTTTATTCAGGCAGTTTCTGTGTTTGCTATTGGATATGCTCAACAATTTGTGGTTGAGAGTGGTGGTGATTTAAGTCTTACAAACTCTAACTCTAACTTTGGTGCTAAAGCACTTAATGCTTCTGGATTTAAAGCTAATTCCTTTACTCAGGATGATGTAGGATATATTACACATGTTATTCCACCTAAAGAAGTTCCTTTAGCTGAAAGTGCGGTTGAATTTGAGTCTCTAGATGTTCTAAAGACTATTCCTGCACCTACTGGTATTGGATCTACTGGACGTTTGTATCTTTATGGACAAAAGAACGTTGATGTTAAGCCTGAAAATGTTATTGAGGGTTATAGAATAGGTGCTAGAGCAAATGATAATTTAAAAACCTTAGTTTCTTATGGTGGATCTGTTACAGAGTATGATGCTAAGATAGTGATGCCTAATTCTCAGTCTAGTGCTGAGAAGGTATTTAATGTTGATAGAGGTCCAACTGGTATTAATAGTATTGGTACTTACAGTGCTGGTGGAAATGCTGATGAGATTACTTTCACCTCTGTCCCCAATTTCTTAACTGGTGAATCTGTTAGGGTTATTAGTGATACTGGGCAATTACCTTTTGGATTAGATTCTAATACCCTTTATTATGCCATTACTACTGCTGGAATTAGTACAAATACTAATATTAAGCTTGCTAAAACTTTAAATGATGCTCTTTCACACACTGCTGCTGATCCTCGAGCCGTTACTATTAATGATAAAGGTGGTGCTTTAACGGTTGTAAGTAGAGTATCTGATAAGAATTCTGGTGATATTGGTCACCCAATTCAATTTGATACCACTAATTCTCAGTGGTATATTAATGCTTCTAGCACTCCTGCTGATAATACTATTTTCTCAACCATTGTTGGTTTGGGTACAGCAGGACTTGGAGATGCAACACCAAGAAGTTTTGTTAATAGAAGATCTGATACTCGAAATTCTGCTGATACCATTTATCGTGCAAGATATGTTCTTCCTCAAGATGGTGGAACTGCTAGACCACCAAGTGATGGATATATTGTTCAGGAATCTGGAGATACTACTGGAGCAACAAATGCAGAGATTCAAACCTATTTTGGTAGTGGATCACTGACGAATGTAAACCAGCAAAGGAACTTTAGGTTTATTGCAGGTGCTACTCATAGTAATGTTACTAAGGTTGCTACTATTCAGACGGAGTTACCACATAATCTTTCTGTGGGGTCTGAGGTAGAACTTATTAATATTACCAGTTCAACGAATACTACAGGTGTAGGTAATTCTGGATTTAACGGAACTTATGTTGTTTCTGGAATCACTAGTGATAAGTATTTTGAAGTAGGAATTACGACTGCTACTGGTACGTTTACGAATGATATTTCTGCGAGGAATATATCACTTCCTTACTTTAAGAGGAAGAGGTATAACGATACCTATTATGTCTTTAGAAGTGAAGAATCTCAGCCATACATTGCTGGAGAACAAGATGGTGTTTATTACTTAACTCTCTTAAATGCTTCTAATAAACCAACTGTTTCACCATTTACTGCTGAGAAATTCTCTCAACCAGTAAAAGAACTTTATCCTCAAACTAATAGGGATAATGTTACATCTGACCCAGAAGAAACAGCATCATTTGCTACATCAGAATTGATTGGTAGGGTTGTTGTTGATGATGTAAGGAATAGTGTTACCAAGGAGACTTTAACTAAGTTTAATAGGGATAATGATATTGGTATTGGTGTTACTAATATCTACTCAGGAACAGGAATAGCACATACTATTCATACATCTTATGCTCATGGACTTAATAGACTTACTCAAGTCAGTATCGCTAATAGTGGTGTTGGTTATGGTAGTGGTACGGCAGGAGATATTTACAATGCCAGGTTAGTTGCTATTGGTGCTTCTATTACTGGTGAAGGTGCTACTGCTAAATTGACTGTTGATTCTAATGGTGGTATTACTGCTGTTAAGATCATGGATGGTGGTAGTGCTTATGGTATTGGTAATACTATGGCAGTTGTGGGTACAGCAACTACAACAGGATATAGTCAGGCAGTTTTAAAAGTTAGTCAGGTCTATGATAACGTTGGAGATACACTTAAGGTTGTTGGAGTATCTTCTGCTGCGAATGCTGGATATAACACTCTTTATAGAGTTACAGGAGTTCCTGTAGGATCAGCAACATCTATTACGGTTGCTTCTCAAGGATCTATTGCTGGATTTAATACTTTAGGTATAGGTATTACTGATACAGCTAATTCTTATTTCTATCAGACTGGTGAATCAGTTAGAGTTACTTCTTTAAGTTATGATTATACATCAGGAATTGCTACAGTTAATACTCAAAACAATCATGGATTGAAGGTCGATAATAAAGTCACATTCGCTGGCGCTAATCAGGCTCAGTATAATGGAGATTTTGTTATTACTGATAATATTAGTTTGACTGCTTTTGCTATTAATATGGGTGTTGGAACTACCAATCCTACTGCTACTGGAACAATTTATGCTTATCGTGATGGTTTTGCTTCCAATGATGGTGTTATTACAATAGATGATGAGAATCTTAATGGTAGAATGGTTCCAACTTATGCTGGAATTACAACTACTTTAAGTGGAGAAATAACCAATTCTACTATTGATCAGGTTAATGTCACAGGACTTACTGATTTAGACATTAATATTGGTGATTACTTCATGATTGATGATGAGATTGTAAGAGTTAAGACTACAACTGCTTGTGGTCAAGCTCCTACTGGTCCAACTAATCCAGTTTATGTTTTCCGTGGTGTATTAGGAACGAAACCAACTTCTCACGTAATTAATTCTGTAATTCGTAAGATTTCTGTTAATCCAATTGAACTTCGTAGACATTCTATCCTACGTGCTTCTGGTCATACCTTTGAATATGTTGGATATGGTCCAGGTAACTACTCAACTGCATTACCTGAGAAGCAAGATAGGCAAATTTCCACTGAAGAAGAATTATTAGCACAATCTACTAAGAAGGATGCTGGTGTTAACTTCTACACTGGTATGAATGATAAAGGTATTTCATATAATGGTAATAAGAAGTTAAATTCTGGTACAGGTCAAGAAGAAATTTATGATACTCCAGTACAGACTGTTACTGGTGAGGATATAGGAAATCTTCCTTCTCTTAATGTCAACCAAGCAACTGAAGTTGCTGTTACTCGTTCAATTAGAGTAGAAGGTGGAAGTGATAATAAGGTTGCTTCTGAATTTAGTGGACCTGTTATCGTTAGTAACAAGTTAACTTCAACATCTAATAAGGGTATTGAAGCACAATCCTATTATGTTCAAGGTGATCAAACAGTTTCTAGAAAGCATACCTTAGCAGGAACTGCTCCTACACTTTCAGGTAACCCTGGTGATGTGGTTTACTATTCTGACCCTGCAGACGGTGGATTTGTTGGTTGGGTGTACTCCTCTAATAACCAATGGAGACGCTTTGGTGATGTAAGTCTTTCTAAGGATACTGATGTTTCAATATTTGATCAGGTAGGTATTGGAACTACCAGTCCATTAACTAATATAGTTCAAGTTGGTGGTGGATCTTCTATAGTTTCTGTAGATGGATCGGGAAATGTTGGAATTGCAACTACTAATGCTGGTAACTTTAAGTTATATGTAAATGGAAGTACTAATATTGTCGGAACTGTCACTGCTACCAAGTTTGTTGGTGATGGATCTGGTTTAACACAAATTAACCCTTCTGCTACAGGATGGACACAACTTGCTGATCCTGCTGGTAGAGGTGTATATGCTACTGATTTAGCTGATGGTACTGGATCTGTTGGTATTGCTACTGATAATCCTAGTGTTAATCTTGAGGTTGGATATACTGGATTAACGACTACTTCTTTGAAAGTTCATGGGATAGGTCAGTTTGTTGGGGTTATGTCTGCTACTAATGCCAATGTTACTGGTATTATTACAGCATCTGATTATGATTTAGATGGTGGTACTGGTGGTAGCAATACTGCTAGTGTTCGTTCAGGAATTGTCACTTCTATTAATCTTAATGTAGGAAGTGGTGAGATTACTGGTGTTGAAATTGCTTCTGGTGGTGCTGCTGATGCAACAAGAGTTGCTGGTACTTATGGATATATTCCCACGACAGGAGGAACAGGAAGTGGAGCACAATTCCAGATTGTTATATCTTCTAATGGAACTCCAACAGTAACTCTTCTTGCTGGTGGTGCTGGTTATTTACAGAATGATATAATTACCATTCCTAATACAAGTTTTGGTGGTTCTGGTGCTCAGGTTACTATTACTCCAAGTGGTGTTAAGACTGCAGTTTATACTGGAGTTGGTACTGGTAGTCATGATGTTGGTATTGGAACTCAGGCTCCAAGAGCAAAATTGGATATTGAAGGTCATGCAAGATTTAAGACCTATTCTGAAGCAACTGATGCTTTAGCAATTGTAGGAACTGGAGTTTCTATTTACTTAGATAAAGCGCAGACATTTACATTGTCAGCTGCTACTGCTATTGATAGATTTAGACTTTATAATGTTCCATCAGGGTCTACTTCCTTTACAATTAAAATTGTAAATACTGGAGGTGTTGGAGTTGGTATTAATACATTCCACGTAGGTGCTGGTAATACATTTAACGTATTATGGCCAGGTGGAGTGGTTCCAATAGTAACAACAACCACAAATGCAACGGATATTTACTCGTTTAAGATCTTCGATGGTGATAACTTATCCACTGCTGGCATGTATGGTGTTATCGGAGGTCAGAACTACGCCTAATGGAAAATCAGATTTTCGGGGATATTAATACTCAATTGGACCTTAATGGTCCAATTTTGTCATTTACATTAGAACCTGTAGGTGTAGGAACCACTGCTACTGGATCAGTTACTCTTACTGGAATTGCTACGGCTACTTTTCCAACTCAATCTCCTCCTAATACACCTGATGCTAAGGGTAGTATTGCTTATCAATGGTATGAAGAAAATGTGGGGATGGTAACGGATGGAACAAATGTAACCGGAAGTGCTACTACAACATTAGTCTTATCAAATCTTGCTACTCCTGGAGATAGTGGAAGAAAGTTCTATTTGCAAGCAGATTATGTTCCATTGGATCAAGTAGGAATAGGATATTCTACTGGTAATGCTATAAATGAACCTAAGAATTCTGGTATAGCAACTATTACTGTTGATCCTCTTATTGAGATTGTTGCTCAACCTCCTAATAGGAATACTGTAGTAAATACGAATGTTAGTTTTACTGTAGATGCTAGTTTAACTAATAATGCTGGTGGACTTAGTTATAAATGGTATTTAAATGGTGAAGAAGCGGTTGATGGAGTTAAAACTGTTACTACTACCACAAGTTCTACTGTTGCTGGAAATGTAGAAAATTTTTATTCGAGTCCTGGTAGTCATACTATTCCTGCAACTTCAACAGATATTGAAGTAACTCTTGCTGGTGCAAGAGGTGGTGGTGGAGGATCTGATGCTGGTGGACCTGGTGGTGGATGGGGTCATGGCAAAGCAGGAAAGTTTACTTTTGCCAATAATCTTGCAAGAACTCTTCAATTTAATATAGGATCTACTGGAAACGGTGGTGGTAGTGGATCTGGTGGTGGAAGTAATCCTGGATCTGGTGGTTCTAGTCCTTTTGCTTCTGGTGGTCGTGGCGGTAATGCTGGACCAGGTGGTTGGTCAGGATCTGGTGGCGGTGGCGGTGGAGCCAGTGGTATTCATGATTCTGTTGTTGGTGGATATGTTATGGTAGCCGGTGGCGGCGGTGGAGGAGGTGGGGGTTCCCATAACCGAGGTGGTTATAGTGGAGACGAAGCCCCTGATTTTAATCCTGTTTCTGGTGCTATTACTGGTAATTCTGCTGGATCCACTGGTGGTGAAGGTGGTGGTGATGGCGGCGGCGGAGGCGGCGGAGGCGGTGGAGCCCCTGGTAATTCTGGTGGTGGCCGTGGATGGGATAATAACCATGGAGGATATGGTGGATTGGGAGGGCATAGTAAATATACAAGTCCAGCATCTACTCTAACAAGCCAGTGGTTAAATGCTGGTGCTGGTTATGCTAATTTAAAGTATACTGGTTATACAACTACAGAGACAATAGTAGTTACAAATACCACTCTTGCCGGAACTGATACTAATACATTAACTATACAATGTGATCGTGTTGGTATTCAAACAGTGGCATGTGTTGTTTCTCATGATACTGCTACTAATTCTCCAGTAACTAGTGATGTTTCTAATTTCACTGTTATTGATAATGCTGATGAGTATAAGGTTAATATTGAGACAATAGGAACCGGACAAACAGCAACTATATCACAAATTGATTTATTTAATGGTGATCATGAGTTTGTTGTATCAGGTACAAATGAATTTGATACATATAGTTTCTATTCTCCTGATAAAAATATTGATGTAGAAGTAGATTTATATGGTGGTAAAGGATTTGATCAATCAGGATATACTGGTGGTGAAGGGGGATATTCTAGAGTTAGATTTACAATGATTCAGAATACTGAGTATGTATTCACTGGATTCTCTACTACCACGAATACACCATTCCTTTATAGAAAAGGTGCATTAATGGCATGTGTTGGTAGAGGTGGTAGTGCTGGGACTATTGGAAATGGTGGATTTGGTGGAGGAATTGGAGTAGGTGGAGAAGCGGGATATGGTAGAGGAGGAGGTACTGGTGGAGCAGTAGTTGCGGCAGGAAGTATTGGGTCAAATGGTGTATTTGGATCTCAAACTTCTTTGACTGCTACTACTCCTGATACTAAGGCAGCTGCACCTACAGGTGGTACATCTATATCTTGTACTAAAGGTGTTTATTGGGCACAACAGGGGGTTGGTGCTTGTGATGATCTTTCTTCTGGAAATAAATTTAGATTAGGAAATGGTACATTAGTTGATAATACCAGTTCTTCTATTACTAGAGGATTTAAGGCAGGATATAATATAATGCAAACCGCTGGATCTGGAACTGGTAACGGTGGTCAAGGTGGTGATGGAGCCACAGGTGGTAATGGTGGAACATCTGGTGCTGGTGGTGGAGGAGGAAGTGGATATACTGATGGATCGGTTACTGTAGTCTCTAATACTCTTGGTGGTAGTACTTCTAACACTAAAGCAATTCTTAGAGTTGTAACTTGATAAATAACTAAGACTAACTTCGTGGGGATAGTGAACCCGAATGGCTGTAAATAAGAATTTTGTAGTCAAAAATGGCTTAGAGGTACGTAACGACCTCGTAGTAGCAATTTCTACCAGTTCACAGGTAGGTATTGGTACTTCACTTCCTGCATATAGTTTAGATGTTTTCGGTGGTATTGGTGTAACCGATGCTAGAATTAGTGGTTTTGCCACCGTTGACAGTCAATTAAGAGTTGGTACAGGCGGAACAGTTCTTTCTGTTCTTGCAATTGATGGAAAGAATGACGTTGGTATAGGTACTACAAACCCTATTTTCTTACTGGATGTTAGATCTCCGACTTCTACGGGATCGACAGCAGTATATATTCAGGGTGATGTAAGAATTACTGGTGACCTATCAGTAGGTGATGATATCACTTATGATGAGGTTGTTGGTAGAAATCTTCTCATATCCGGTGTTGGTAGCGTTGGCACATTAAATGTTGCCTCTGGTTTTGCTACTGATATTACTGTTTCTGGTGCTTCAACCTTTACGGGTATAGGCACCTTTTTAAGTGATGCATATGTTGGAGGTAATCTTTACCTGGATGGTGGTGTTTCTGTTGAAACTGACTTGTATATCATTGGTATTGCTACCATTGGTACTTTAGCAGTTAGTGGTACAGGTACAGCATCTAATTTCCAAGTAAGTGGAATTACTACAACTAATCAACTTAATGTTACTGGTGTTGGTACTCTTGCTCAACTTAGAGTCTCTGGTGCATCTACTCTTACGGGAATAGTTACCACGGGTGGAGATTTATGGGTCGGTGGTGACCTTTACGTTGCCGACGATATAGTGTATGATGAGGTATCAGGTAGAAACCTGAATATCTCTGGTATTGGTACATTTAATAATGTAAATGTCACTGGAGTTGCAACTATTGCAAATCTAGTTGGATATTCTAGTTCCTTTATGGGTGCAGTTGGATTACAATCTGCTGGTACTTTAATAGGGGCTGCTGTTACTACATTAAATATTGTTGGAGGATCTTCTACTGTTACTATGTCGGGTAACACTGGAACAATTCATCTTCCTCAGGCTGGAGTCTCATTAGGACTCGCAATCGCTCTTGGCGGTTAATAAATAAACTTAACACATAAGGAAAAATGGCAGAAGCTTTTTCAAATGCAGTAACAAGAGCAGCGGGGATAGTGACTACTTCTACTGCATGTTCTATTGGTATTCAAACCAATAAGATTTCAGGTATTGCTACTAATTTAATTTCAGTTGGATATTTAGTAGATAATACAAATTATCTTGCAGGATCAAAGGTTGAAAACTTTGGGACTGCTGCTAATGAAGTTGTTGTTGATCGAGATTCAACTAATACTGCAGCAGTAACAGCTACTGGTATTGTAAAAGCTCTTGGTCCTACAAGTGCTTATACTGCACCTTCTACGGAAAAAGCGATCTTAATTGGTGGAACATTTGCAAATAATACAGCTCAACAGATTAATTTGACTGTTGGGGTTTGGGATAATTCTGCAGGTAAAGAAGTGCAGTTAGCAAGTAAGATTCCAGTTCCTACAGGAAGTTCTTTTGTTATCAGTGATGCTGGTAAGTCGGTACTTGAAGCAAATGATGCTATTAGAGTATACTCTGATTCTGCCAATGCTGTTGATGTTACTTTAGCAGTTTTAACAGGGGTTAGCTAATGGCAGATAGATCAGGCTATATTGGAAGAAATCCGGGTGATTCTGCAGTAATAATCGCCACGCAAGTATATACTATTAGTGGTGCTAGCGTAACAGATTTTACATTTACGGCAACATACACAGTTGGGTATCTGGATGCATACCTTAATGGTGTACGATTAATTAATTCTACAGATTATACTGCGAGTGATGGAAATACTATAAGTCTTGTTATACCCGCTGAAGATGGAGATACGCTTGAATTTGTTGCTTATAAAGCATTTAATGTTGCTACTGTCTCAGACGCTCCTGGAGATTTTGAGATTGGTGGAACTATTAATCCTACAGGAGCAGCTGCTACTACTGGCGGTGACTTATATGTGGGTGGTGATTTATACGTTCAAGATGATTTAACATTTGATGAATTCACTGCTACTAATGCTAATGTTACTGGTGTTGCTACTATTGGTACTTTATATGCCAGTGGTGGTGTTAGTACATCATTTGTATCAGCAGTTGGTATTCAATCTGCAGGAACTGCTATTGGAGCAGGTATTACTCAGTTAAACTTTGTTGGAACTGGAAACAGTATCATACAAGGTGCCTCTGGAACTGTTGATATCCAGATTACTGGTGGTGGAGGTGGTGGTGTTTCGACCACTGGTATTGCTACTGGACTGGGTTGGATGAATGATGCTAAGTTATCATCATCCCTTGATCTTAATGATTACTATGGTGAGGGAAGCAATTGTATTATGGGTGGTCCAATCACTGTTAGTGGTGCTGGTACAACTATAACGGTTGGTGCTGGTGTATCCTACATCATCATATAAGGAGGAATTATGTCAGTATTAAGAGTTAACAAAATTACTAATGAAGCTGGTACAGGTGGTCCTGAATTTACCAAAGGTGTAACTTTTCCTTCAAGTCAAAATTTTGGTGATGATTTGAAAATTAATTCAACTGGTATTGGTACGTTTACTACATTAAGTGTCACTACAGATGCTAATGTGTCGGGAACGGTGACTGCTACTTCATATAAAGGGAGTGGTTTAAGTTTAACCAATCTGGCAGGAACTACTACCGGGAAAGCAATTGCCCTTCAACTAATTACCTAGGAAAGTATTATGGCATCACAAGTTAGAGTAGATAAAATTTCAAATTTAGCAGAAACAGGTGCTGTTGAGCTTACTTTTGGAGCAACTATTCCTAGTGGACAAACATTAGCAGTAGCAGGTAATCTTAATAGTTCAGGGATTGCTACGGTTGGTGTTTTGTCAGCAACTAGTGCTAATATTACTGGGGTGCTTACTGCTACTAAATTTGTTGGGGATGGATCAGCATTGACTCAGGTTCCTCTCATAAATGCTGGTAAAGCATGTGCGTTTTCCATTATTCAGGCATAGGTGAAGGATGTCTAAACTAAGAGTTAATTCGATTTCTGATAGGAGTGATGAGGCAGCGCCCTCATTAACTTTTGGTGCTACTATTCCATCTGGGGAAGTTTTAACGATTGCTGGTAATCTTAATAATACTGGCATACAGACAGTTGGAATTTTATCAGTAACTAGTGGTAATGTAACTGGGGTTGTGACTGCTACTAAATTCGTTGGGGATGGATCAGCATTGACTAATTTACCAAATGCTACAAAAGGATTTGCTATTGCTATGAATACTATTTTGGATCCTTTGCCTTTCAGATCATGAGTGGGTTAAGATTGAGGGTTGACACTATTGTCAACAAAGATGATACTGCTGGAATAGGTTTTGAATCTAATATAGGAATTCCTACTGGACAATCTTTAACTGTTCCTAATACTCTTCACTTCACTGGTATTAGTACCGTTGGAGTTATGTCAGCAACTAATGCTGTTGTTGCTGGAGTAGTTACAGCTGCTAATTATGTTGGTGATGGATCCGCATTAGGAATAGCTGCTACAAGTATAGGACACTGCTATGGACTTCAAACCATTCTGCAAGATCCTCCACTTAGAGCCTAGATCATATAAATAAATCAAGAAACCACTTTTAGAATTAAGGGAATGTTATGGCCGCTCCAAATATTGTAAACGTCACAACTATAACAGGCAAAACTGCTTATCTGAGTTTGGCCAATACCAGCGCAACTGTTCTTGTGAGCAATGCTGCTAGCAGTGATAAGGTATTTAAAATAAATTCTATTCTCGTAGCAAACGATGATGGTACTAGTGCTTGTAACGTTACTGTAAAAATCCACTCCGCAGCTGCAGGTGGTGGTACAGGATACTGTCTTGCAAGTACTATCTCAGTTGCTGCTGATAGTTCATTGGTTATTTTGGACAAAGCATCTTCAATTTACTTAGAAGAGGACAAATCGATTGTTGTCACTGCTGGTACTGGTGGCGATTTGGATGTTGTTTGTTCTTATGAAGAAATTAATGATTAATCTATAGACTAAAAGGAGGAATAAAAAATGGCTTTTAATAAGCTTAGTTTTGGTCTTGGTAGATTAAATCAAATTACTTCGAAGATAGTTGAAGCAACAGGAACTGCTACTGGGGGACAACCATCCCCTGGTGGTGGTTATAATCGTAGCATTTATACCCTTGGCCACGGATATCCTAATACGTTTGATCTACCTTTGAGCTCTGAGTATCAGAGAAGTAGAGAGATTAAAACAGTTGCAGCAAGCCCTGTCTCATTTGGATATATGGTTTGTGCTGGCGGCGGTGGTGGTGGTGATGGCCGTGGCGGCGGCGGTGGCGGCGGCGGATTTTATGTACAAAACTTCGCATATACTGGTGGTTCTTTAAATATTGTTGTTGGAGCCGGTGGAGCAGGTGCTTCTGGATGTGACTCCCAAGGAACTTCTGGATCTCCTACTTCTATTAGTAATCCTAATATAGGATTTACTTCTATCACTGTTGAAGGTGGTGGCGGTGGTGGATCTGCATGGTCAACCAAGGAATATGGAAAAAATGGTGGTTGTGGAGGTGGTGCTGGTGGCGGTACTGGGTATCCTAATAACCGGGGTAAAGGCAGTTATAGAGTTGATACAAATACTCCATATAGCACTGGTGGAGGATATGATGGGGGTAATTCAGAGAGCCCTACTCTTCAAGGTGCTGGTGGTGGAGGAACCAATGGTGGTGGTGGAAATGTAAATGGTCCTACTTCAGGTGGTAATGGTGGTCCCGGACAACCTACGGATTTAAGTGGTGGTAATGAATATTATGGCGGCGGCGGAGGCGGTGGAGGAGACTCCAACTGGAACTCTGGTGGTGGTCCTGGAAGTTTAGGTGGTCGAGGTGGAAACCCAAGTGGTGGCGCTACAAATGGTCAGGCAGGTAGAGGATCCGGTGGCGGTGGATCATATTGTAATGCTTATACAGGTGCTGGTAGTGACGGGAAAGTAATTATTCGCTGGCCCGCATAAATAAGTAAAAAAGTAGTAATTCAATGGCAATAGGAAGACCGCTATCATTAGGTAATCAAATCGCTGCTAAGACGGTCAGTATTACTGCCACTGCAGGTCAGACTTCTTTTACTCCTAGTGGTGGATATAATGTAAGTCATATTCAAGTTTATCGTAATGGTGTTCAACTTGTAGATGGACAAGATTTTAATGCTACCGATGGAGCTACTGTAGTATTAACTTCAGCGGCAACTGCGGATGATGTTCTTAGTTTTGAAATTTGGAGCACTTTTAATGCTGCTGATGCAGTACTTACAAGTGGAGATTCTACAATTGCTGGAGATTTAAGAATTTCTGGTAATTTGGATGTGACGGGTATTACCACTGGTGGAATGATTGGCATTCAATCTGGTGGAAATCTTATTAGCGCCAATGCTAGAACTTTAAACTTTGTTGGTACAGGTAATACTTTCTTATATCGTGCTGGTAGTAAGAGTGTTGATGTTAGTATTGCTGGCGGTGGTGGCGGAGGCGGTTTAGGAACTGCTATTGACTATACTGCTGGTGCTGAATCGGGCTCAGCTTCACCATTCAGTTATATTGATAAGTATGCTACTGTTAGTGCTAACCTTAACTTAGATAATACTGTTGCTGGTGCGTCAACTGCATATGTTGTTTCTGTAATTCCAAATATAACGGTGGCAAATGGTATTGCTGTTACTGTTGGTACTGGTAAGACGATGGTTATTGATGTACTACAAATTGGAGAACGCTAAATGTCACTTCTAAGAGCTACTAGTATAAGAGGAAGGACTGATGGGTCTGCTCCAACTTTTCCTGATGGTGCCAGTGTAACTGGAGTTATTACTGCTACTACATTTTCGGGTGGGGTGGTTGCTGGTGTTGCGACTGCTACGACATTTAAAGGTAATGTTGAGTCTACGACAGGAACTATTACTAATGTAGTTGCTACTGATATCCAAGTTAGTGGAGCTACTACTATTACAGGTAACCTGACAGTTAGAGGTACTCAAAGTATTATTAATAGCCAATCATTAGAAGTAAGAGATAAGACAATTGGTATTGGATCAACAGCATCACCTTCAAATACTACTGCTGATGGTGCTGGTATTCAGGTTTATGGTGGTGGAGGAGGAGATAAGACTTTAACTTGGGGAAATACTGGTACGAAATGGACTTTAACTGGTGGTGCTTTACAAACCGCTGAGGTTAATGTTACTGGTGTTGGTACGATTACCAATTTAGTATCGACAGACACTAATACTTCTGGTGTTACAACATCTGGTACTTTTGTAGGAAGACATGGTAATGTAACTAATAATGCTAAGTCCAGTGCTTATGTATTAGTTCTAAGTGATGCAGGAAAAATGATTAATACGGACAGTAATGTTACTGTTCCTGAGAATATATTTTCTGCTGGTGATGTAATAACTGTTGTTAATAAGAGTACTAGTAATATAAGTGTTGTAAAGGGTACAGGTATTAATTTATATAAAGTTGGTACTGCTACTAATGCAACTGTTACTCTTGCTCAGAAAGGTGTTGCTGTTATTACTTGTTTTGCAGGTAACGACTTTATTGTCGGTGGTGGCGGAGTAAGTTAAGTATGTCGGCCATTTTGCAGCAAATGGGATATTTCCAACAATTATGTGGATTTCCTAATGATGGTAGAGATTGGGCGGCAGGGTGGTCTGCAGGCACACAAAATCCTGGATATGCTTTTAATGGAAATGAATCTCAGGCATCTGGGCATAATGGTGGTTCTTTTACTTGCACTTACACTTTCAGTCCTGCTCTGACTATTCCCGGAGGAACTGTTGTTAAAGTAAGGGTTATGTGTGGTGCCAGTTCCGGTCAGGTTGGTGGTACAGGTAATATAGTAGTGATAGATGGTAGTGACATTTCTGGTGCTATGAAGTCTGCTGGTGCCTATGCCTCATGGGCTTGGATTACTGTTACTAGTGAAGTCGGTGGTACTTTTAATACTATAGTATTAAATGGTGTTAGTGGAAGTACTAATCCTGGTATTGCTGCCATTGAAATTGGAGGAGAAAAATTAGAAACAGGTGCATGTAGCTAATTTATGATTTTTATGCCCATCTACTTTGATATAAATAACTAATAAAAATAAGCCAAGATGTCTCAGTTAAATGTTGACAATATAAGAAACCGAACTGGTGCAAATGGTGGACCTACTTTTCCCCAAGGCATTACGGTTTCCGCTGGAGCGACGGCTACCATTTCTGGAGATTTGAAGGTTGATGGTACTCAAACGATTGTTAATACAGAGACTTTAGAAGTTGGTGATAAGAATATTGGTATTGCATCTACTACTCCAAAAGGTAATGATGCTTCTATTGATGGTGCTGGTATTACCATTTATAGCAGTGGTGGAGATAAAACTTTTACTTGGAATAATAGTAATCAGAGGTTACAAACTAGCACTAACTTAGGTGTAACTGGAAATGTTAATGTTAGTGGTGTTGTTACAGCTACATCCTATAAGGGTGATGGATCTAGTTTAACTGGTGTTGTTTCTGGTATAGAAGTTAAGTCAGATGGAAGTTCAGTTGGAACATCTTTAACTGCACTTAATTTTTCTGGAGCAACAGTAAGTACTGCTTCAGCAGGTATTACAACAATTACCATAGCGGCTGCTGGTATTACTACATCTCTTAGTACACCGGGTGCTAATACTGTCGTTAGTTTAAATTTAAGTACAGCACAGCATCATCAGGTAACATTAACTGCAGGAGTTACGACATTTACTTGTAGTGGTGGATCATTTGGTGATTCTCATTCATTAGTTATTATTCAACCATCATCAGGAATTACGACAGTCGGATTTAGTACATATTTCTTATGGCCATCAGGATCATCACCTAATTTATCAAGGGGATCTGCATCTTCTGAGATAGATTTAATCTCATTTGTAGTAAAACAAGTAGCAGTAGGAGCAACCCAACTACTAGCATCTGCTGGTTTAGATTATCAATAGTGGGGGATAGATAAATGGGCAGTCCAAGGGCAGGTTTAAATGCTACAGTTGGCCAGTCTACAGCAGAGTTTTCGGCCGGTTCAACACTATTTTCTAATAGTGGAAAAAGTTATTTAACGAAGACTTATGCTGGAAATCCTACCAGTAATAAAATTATAACTGTTTCTGTTTGGGTTAAAGTAACAGCAACACCTAATCCTAACTCAGCTGTATTTTGGGGTTATGGAGGATCTGCTACTCATACTACACGTTTAGAATTTTTAGTTGATGGAAGGCTTAGAGCTCCTTTTGGTGGGAGTGCGATGACGGAGTTAATAACCAAACGTGTGTTCCGGGATACTGGTTATGGATGGTATCATATTATGGATGTATATGATACAGACCAGTTAGATGATCGTAACAGGCATAGGTTATATATTAATGGAGAAGTGGTAGCGCAAGCAGATTTCGCTACAAAAGTATATCCAGCTGTGGGTGCTACTCATCAGTATATAATGGCCAATTTTAGGAATAAGATTGGTGCTCAATGGAATGGTGCTGCTGATTGGCCTAACCTTAATTTTTCACAGATGCATGTGATTGATGGGCAAGTTTTAGGTCCTGGATATTTTGGTTATACAGATCCGAAAACAAATACTTGGAGACCTAGATCACTTTTAGAAGGAGATCAAACGGTAAATAATGGAACTACGTGGAGTAGTTTCGTAACTGGCGCAGTAGGTAATGCAAACTATTCACACGCCAAACTATTTGATGGATACCAAGATCCAGCTTTTAATGGTACTGTTAGTGGTCAAAATGTTTTCACATATCCAGCTTCAAATACTACTAATACCTTTACACCACCCTATCCTATTCGTGCTAGACATCAAATAAGAGTATACATATATCGTTACGATGATTTGGGACAATTTTGGTGGAATGGTGTTGATCATACAGCTACTGTAAATGCAGTTTTAACGGCTCATTCTGAAGTTGGTTGGGTAACAATGCCAACTAAGACATTAACTTCAATGGCTTGGAGATGGATATCTGGTACTGGTATACCTTATATGGGTGGAATTGAAGTTGATGGTGTGGTAATGCGTGATGGTCAGACTGCCACAGTTGGTTATGGAAATAATGGTTTTTATCTTCCTTTTGATGGATCAGATGGAATAGGAATAGATCAATCAGGAAAGGGAAATGATTGGACTCCTTACAGGTTAGGTAGTTTACCATTAGATAGTCATAAAGGGGATAGCTATCCTATTCTTAATACAGTAGGTGGTGGAAATGTAGCATCCGGTGGTGTAAGAGGAATATTTCCAGAGATTGATGTAACTGTTGCTGTAAGTAAATTTGTTGTTGATGGAGTATCTCAAGGTACTCTTAATTTTTATAGAGGTGGTACATATAGATTTTATCAAGGAGAAGGTACTAATAATACTCATCCACTTCGTCTTGCTTCAGTAGATAAGTATAATAATGATTATTGGCACAGTGTTCATTTTGATGGTAATGATTACTTAACTTTGGCTGATAGTGCTGATTGGCATTTTAGTAATGGTGCTTTTACCGTAGAATGTTGGGTATATCCTACTGCTAGCCCTAATCAACCAATAATTGTAGGCCAATGGTCTAATCCATATTCATGGTGTCTACAGTTAAGTAATGATTCCAATAGAAAGATGAGGTTTTTGATTGATACTGCTAGTGGTATAACTGATATGGTTTCAACACATGATCCTGTACCATTAAATACTTGGAGTCATTTGGCAGTAGTTAGAGATGGTAGTAATAATTTTACATTTTATTTAAATGGTACTAAAAATCATACCGCAACTAATTCAGGTACACTTGATGATGCAGCTTCAGTATTAAGTATTGGTGCTAATGGTGCAGCTGGTCAACCCTTTACAGGTTATATCTCTAATGTAAGAGTAGTAAAAGGAACAGCAGTTTATACAGATGAATTTGAACCATCATTGGTTCCTTTTACAGCAGTAGCTAATACAAAGTTATTATGCTGTCAAGAAAGTACTGTTACTAATGGAGCAGTTAAACCAGGATCTATTACTGCAGGTGGAGATCCCGCTGCTTCAACAACATATTCTCCTTATCTTTTTGGTGATGCAGGTAGGGGTGTTTCTATTGTTGGAACACCTGGTACTACTGGTGCTTATACTCAAATAACAGTTCCACACCTTGCACCTAATATCTTATATTATTATTGTAATAGTCACTCAGGAATGGGTGGTGGTATTAATGTAACTACAGATGCATCAAAAGCAGATCCTTATGCATGGAAATGTATTTTTGCTCTTCCCTTTACAGATGGGTGGAAAGATCAGCGTCCTGCAGTAGCGGGATCAGGTAGTGCTACTACAGTTACTGCAGTTTCTTCTCCAGGCGCAATAGGCCGAGGTAGTGTTTATGGACAATCTACTATATTTGATGCTAATGGAGAAAAAGTTACATTAACTCAACCAACAGCATTTGGATTGGGGAATTTTACCATAGAGTTCTGGGTATATCATGATCAATTGAATAATTATGGATGTATGGGCACTACTCGTGCTGATAATGGGAGTCATGCAGGTGCATGGTATTTGGGAAATAATTCTGATGGAGATTTTGTTTTTGCCTATGGACCTGTTGATGCTACAACTGAACCTGTATTTACATTAAAAAAATGGCAACATGCTTGTGCTGTAAGACGGGGAAAAACTCTGAAACTTTATGTTGATGGTGTTGAAAAGGTATCAAATACTAGTTTTACTAGAAATCTTACTGATACTGCTATGGGTATTGGTAATTATAATTCTGGTAATTATGAACAATTATATGGGAATATTCAGGACTATAGAATGTATACTGAGGCAAAATATACATCTGATTTTATTCCTGTATCTGGAGTACCTGATGTTGTTCCTGATAGTCCATCGGGGGTTTCTCATGAGTCACGCCTCACAAAACCAACGAATGGTTCTGTTTTGTTCGATGGGACTGGTGATTATTTAAGTATGTCTGATAGTGCTGATTTCTCTATGGGAACGGGTGATTTTACGGTAGAAGCTTGGATATATCCATCTGCTAATGCAAGTTATCGATCCATAGTAGATTGTAGAGATGCAACTACTCAGGCAACTGGATGGATATTAGGTGTTGATGTTAATAATAATCTTTATATTTATAATAATGGATTCCTCCTACAAAGTGGTGCTAATGGTGTACCTGAGGGACAGTGGTATCATGTTTGTTATGAAAGATCTGGTGGAACTCATACATTGTATATAAATGGTAGGTATCAGGTTCATTCAACATCATCATATAATTATAGTGTTGATAATTGTGTAATTGGAGCAAACTATGCAAAGAATGGTGAATATTGGAATGGATGGATATCGAATGTTCGTATAGTTAAAGGATCCGCAGTTTATGCTAAAGGAAGTGCTACTTCTCTGACATCTTTTACAGTACCAACACAACCACTTACAGCAGTAAACAATACAAAACTTTTATGTTGTCAGTCTAAGGAGTCTCCAATAGCAGCTGCGGTGTCACCAGGTGCTCTTACAAAAAATGGACATTCATGGGCAGTTGGATTTAATCCATTCGATAATGACATCAATATTGTAAGAGGACAAGAATCTAATTATGCTGTTTTGAGTGAAGCTGATGGTGCTGCTACTCTAAGTAATGGTGGTTTAACTGCTACGAGTGGTACTAATAAAGCTCAATGTGCTACTATAGCAATGGTAACTGGTAAATATTATTGGGAATGTGTTGTAGATAATATAAACATTTCTCAATATGGAATAGTTAGTGTAGAAGGGCGTGCTCGTTTTCTAGATTATCCACCTGGTGGTACTGATCAGAAGGGATATATCTATTTGTCTGAGTCTGGTAGTAGTGGAAATGGATATTTCTATCATAATAATAGTGCTACTAGGACAAATTTACCGACAGCAAGATCAATAGGTGATGTTATTATGATGGCATATGATGCTGATACTAGAAAATTTTGGATAGGAAAGAATGGTCATTGGTTTGATACTTCTAATCCAGGGAAATCTGATTCACCCATTGTAACAGTAAATGCTGAATATGCACCTTATATGCCAGTTTTAGGAGCAGGTGGAGGAAGTGATGCTATATGTTCTACAATAAACTTTGGCCAACATCCATTCCGGTATACTCCACCAGAAGGATTCCAACCATTAAATAGAGCAAATACTCAAGATCCTGCAGTCGCATTACCTTCTGAGGACTATATGAAACCAGTCGTTTATACTGGAGATGGAAATAGTGGTAGATTCTTAGATTTTGGGTTTGATCCAGATTTTGTTATGTTTAAGAGTCGTAGTACGAATGGATATGGATGGGAATGGTATGATACTGTAAGAGGTGCTACTAAAGCAATATATAGTGATTTGGCAAATGGAGAAGCGACTGAATCTCAAGGACTTCTTGATTTTGGAGTTGGTGGTGTTACTATAGGAAATAATAACTGGGTTAATAAGGATTCTTCTACTACTTATGTTGCATATGGATGGAAAGTAGGTGGCCACAAAAATACATTTAATATAGATGATGTAGGATATTCAACTGCTGCAGCTGCTGGATTAACTGGAGCTGATATTGATCCGACTGGTGCAACTATTAATACCAAAACTGGATTTAGTATTATTAGATATACTGCTGCAGCAGATGGTGCTAGAGTTCCTCATGGTCTTGGTGCAACACCAGAGCTTTTGATTACAAAAGTTACCAGTGAAGGTTCTCAAAACTGGTCTGTTTATACTAATCTTATTGATGGTTCATATGATTATGGTAGACTCAATAGTACTAATGGTTTTACTAATTCAGGGCAAACAATATTCAATGCAACAACATTTCCTAATATTCACGGATCTGGTAAAACTGTGATTAATTACCTTTGGCGTAGTATTCCAGGGGTACAAAAATTTGGCTATTATCAGGCGAATGGAAATACAGACGGACTGTATATTGACCTAGGATTTAAACCAGGATTTGTCTGTTTTAAAGGTACATCAACTGGAGGTTCACGTAACTGGGGATTAGCTGATTCGACAAGATCTCCTTTTAATGTTGTTAATCATACTCTTGCATGGAATTTGAATAATAATGAGGCTGCTTTTGGTCCTGGAGTTAATATGTTTGGTTCTGGTAATGAGATTGATTTCCTTTCAAATGGTATTAAGATAAGAGACAGTGGACAATGGGTTAATACTGGCACGGAGCATTACATCTATATGGCATGGGCAGAAAATCCTGGTCATAATTTGTGGGGTGGACAAGCTAACGCAAGGTAATTGACATTGTAATTAAACTCCTATATAATAAACTTGACTATATCATAGGTATATGGCATTTCAGAGTACATGGTATTATACTGATCTTCCTGAGAAGGTGGTAGACCTTATTGAAGAAGATTTAATAGAAAAATTTGATTCTCAGATGGCAGACTCTAGACTGCATGGGGATGCATTGAATAAAGATAAGAGAAATTCACAAAATGCATGGGTTCCTACTGATCATTGGGTAGGTGGATTTTTGTGGCATTACATTTGTCGTGCTAATAGGGAGAATTTTAGATATGATCTTACTTGTATTGATGGTGAAAGTATACAATATACTCGATATGGTGAAGGTCAGTTTTATGGATGGCACAATGATGCAGGATTAGCAACTCAATATAAACCCGTGGCAGTAGGTAATCGTGGCAATGCAGATGAACAAGCTACTGATTTTATTAATACAAATTGTGAATTGGTAAGGAAACTTTCTTTTGCTATGCAATTATCTGATCCTGATGATTATGAAGGTGGTAATGTTCAACTCCTTGATGAAACTGGAAAAAGTTATCTTGCGCCTAGGAAGAAGGGAACTATAATGTTATTTGATTCAAGAACTTCTCATAGAGTTCTTAAGGTAACCAAAGGAATTAGAAAATCTTTGGTTGGATGGACTGTTGGACCACGTTGGAAGTGAGGTAAAAATATGCCAGAATTAACAGACCAACAAAAATTAGATCTTTTATTTACTGAAAGAAGAAATACTGGGACATCTTGGACAAGAAATGAACAGTTTGATAGGGATGGATATTTTATAGTTAAAGATTTATGGGATCCTATTGAGCTTTATCATCCAGTACCTGATATAAGGGGACAATTGAGTTATTGGGATAATAATCCTTCTCATTTTGGACATGATGCTGTTGAGCGACAGGTAGAAGGCTCACTTTCACGTTATTATCATCCACAATATAAAAACGCTCATACTGGTATTCGTAAGAAATTGGAAGAAGTGGTTGGTAGAAAGTTATATAATACTTATTATTATGATCGATATTATTTTCCTGGACAAGCTTTAGATAGGCATATTGATCGGGATGCTTGTGAGATTTCAGTGAGTATTCATATTAGTACTAATCTTCCATCTCCTGAAAAGGATTGGCCATTTAAGATTAAGACACCTGATACTTATACTGATAAGAGTAGGAATACGGTATTAGTTCCTGGTGAAGATCGTTCTTGTGTTCTTAATCCTGGTGATGGGTTATTATATAAGGGATGTGAACGTCCTCATTGGCGAGATCCTATGCCTGATGGTCCCCAAAAATTATTCCGTAAGAAAGTTGATTATTATTATCATCAAATCTTTTTCCATTATATCTTACAGGACGGCCAGCGTACCCAGTGTGCATGGGATGCTACTAGATAAATAAAGAATGATAAATAACTAGAAAGATTCAAGAATAATGTCGAAGCTTCGCGCAGATCAAATAGTAGACAGAGCTGGTACTGCTTCTCCTTTATTTCCTGAAGGTTTAAGAGTTACTGGTGTTGCTACTGCTACTAGTTTTAGTGGAAATGCCACAGGACTTACTGGTAATCCTGATGTTACTGTTGGTAAATTAACCATCAATAACGATGCTACTGTAGGTGGTGCTCTTACTGTTACAGGTAATTTAAAGGTTGATGGTACTCAAACTATTATCAACACTCAGTCCTTGGAGGTAGAGGATAAGACTGTTGGTGTAGGATCGACAGCATCTCCAACAGATACGACTGCTGATGGCGCGGGTTTGGTCATATATGGAGCAACTGAAAAGTCATTAAAATGGAATCAAACTGGATCCAGATTTGCTCTTACAGGTGGAACATTAGATGTTCTAACTGGAGGATTAAAAGTAACGGCAGGTGTTTCAACCTTTCAGGATGGGTTTGATACCAATGATATGCTGATGGAAGGAGTTAAGATAACTGCTGCTGCTGTTAATACTGCTACAAATATGGATCTTGCTAATGGCATGATACATTATTTTAGTACTAACTCAGCTGCTACATGGACTCCTAATTTTAGATATAATAGTACTGTAACATTAGGTTCAAGAATTGCTACTGGTCATGCAATAACAGTTGTTGTTATTTCTGCTCAAAATAGTACAAGTCATTTTGCTGCTCAGATGACCATTGATGGTGTTGCACAGACAGAAGAATGGAATGGTGGTGCTGCTCCAAGTGCTGGTACTGGAAGTGGAGTTGATGTTTATACCTATACATTAATTCGAACAGGTAGTGGAAACACTGATTGGTTAGTTTTGGCTAACTTTGCTAACTTCGCTTGATAGGGGGATTTAAGAATGTCAATGTTAGGTAATTGGTGGCATAAAAAAGAAGCACCTCTTTTAGGATTGGGTGGATTGTGGGGTGGAACTTTTTCTTCCCTTAGTGGAGCAGCAGCAGAAGAGGCAGGATTAGCAACTTGGAGTTTTCCTGGTCCTACCCCTTCAGTTACTAATGGTAAGTATACTTTCTATACATTTACCTCGTCTACTAATTTCTCCTTACCTACAGCTGCTCCTGAGGTTGCTTTTGATGATGATGGTGTACCTGGAAACTATATTTCTGCTGTTCTTGTTGGTGGTGGCGGAGGTGGCGGCGGCCACCATGGTGCTGGTGGTGGAGGCGGTGGAACCGTTCATGCTACTGGACCACAAGGTCAAGGCGTTATAGATATGAAACCAGGAGGTGGTGGTGCATCAATTCCTATTAAGGTTGGTGATGGTGGATTTCAGGTTGGTAATTCAAATGCTACCCATCCCGGTTGTCCCGGTCAGAGATCAAGAATAGGTAAAGATAGTGATGCTTTCTGTGTAATTGCTCTTGGTGGTGGAGGTGGTGGTTCTCATCAACAACCTGCCTACCATGGTACTAATTCTCCTAATGTTCCTAATATAAGCAATTGGAGAACTAATGATACCGGACCTACTGCATGGCCTGGTGGTAGTTATGCTTGTAATCAAAAATGGTGGCATCCTAGCGTTCCTGGAACAGAATTTACACCCAGTCCTGGTGCAGGTAGTAATGGAGGAGGTCTCGGTCCTCGTAGTGGAGGATGTGGTGGAGGTGGTACATGGTCATTTGCATGGAATCCTGGACCATGGCCTGGTGATTATGACGGCGATGCACCTAATGAAAACCATCCAAATGGATGGATTGGTGGTGGTAAAGGAGTAGCACATCAGAATTGTCCCGATTTACCTGAAATTTCTGGTAATCCTCAATATGGATTTGGAAATATAGGTGGTAATGGTGGTCCACAGCATGGTTCTGGTGGAGGAGGAACTCAGAATGCAGCTAATTCTGGTGATAAAGATGGAGGAAGTGCTAGACCTGTTCCTCAAGCTTTTTACGGTCCCGGACATCCCCATTATCCCAGTCCACGATCATATGGTGCAGGTGGAGCAGGTGAAGATAATGGACAAGGACAAGGATCTGGTGGTGGTGCAAATCCCGGAACTGGAGGTCCTGGATCCAATAATGCCACGGGATATGGAAACGGTGGTGGTGGAAGAAGAGTATTTAATGGAGTATCTGGATCTGGTAGTGCTGGTATAGTAATCATTAAGGTTAGAACTTCTGAGTAAATTTATTATTTTTTATTATGTTCCCATTAATTAAAGAATTTCAACCATGCAGGTGGAGGAGAGCTCATTTAATTGCAGAGTCCCCTGATGGATTTGTTTTGGATTATATTAAAGTAGAAGTTAAGAGAAGAAGATGGTGGGATCCTTTAGGGTTAGTAACTGGGAATGATAGACCTGGAGCTCTTGCAAGATCTCATCGCATAGGTAGTATAAAAGGATGTAAGTGGAAGTTAGATTATACTAATACTGCTGAAGCACTTCGTAAATGGAGTGATTATTATCAGAAGTATATCCGTCTTCCTCCTCCAGATGTAAATGGGAATATAATTGCGTCGTGGACATATAATTACATGGAAGATGTCTGGGAACCAGACTTTTGGCCTCCTTACTTAGAAGATGACTTTCCTGAGGCTCGATTGGATTGTATATGGCACTGGGATGATAGTAAAGGATATTATGTTATGGTTAAGGAATATTGTGAACGTATAGAACGACCTGAGCTTTATAATCCTAATTTATATTATACCAAGGAAGGTCTACAGGGTGACGTATAGAATTTGTGTTGTTGGTGGTGGATCTGCTGGATGGATGTCTGCTGCTACTTTTGCTACAGTATTTCCTCAGTATAAAACTATTTTAGTTGAGTCACCTAATATTAAGACTGTGGGGGTGGGAGAAAGCACCTTACAGCATATTAGGGCATGGTTAGATATGCTTGGAATTAAAGATAAGGATTTTCTTAAAGAAGTTGATGGTACTTTTAAACATGCTATTAAGTTTACCAATTTTTATGAAAAGAATTCAGGAAGTTTTTATTACCCTTTTGGATCTACTTTAGGTCCAGATGCTAATAGTTGGTGGAATAAGAAGAATAAGATACCTTTTACTCCTTTATCAGATTATGCTGAATCTGTAAATCCATTAACATTAGTATCAGAGAATAATAAATTTGAAAAAACCCTCCAACATTCGTATCATTTTGATGCTACTAAGTTTGGGTTATGGTTAAAGAGAAATATGTGTAGAGGTAAAGTTAAACATGTGATAGGTGAGGTTGTTGAATATATGGGAAACAGTATAAAATTAGATAATGGTAGAGAAATTGAAGCAGATCTTTTTGTTGATTGTACTGGATTTAAGAGTCAGTTGCTTGGTGGATTTTTAGGTGAAGAATTTATATCTTATTCTGATGTTTTGCCTAATGATTCTGCTGTTGCTACGCATATAAAGTATAGGAATCCTCAGAAGGAGATGCATCCTTATACAGAATGTACGGCAATTGATAATGGATGGGTGTGGAATATTCCATTAAGAGATAGAATAGGAACGGGATATGTATACTCCAGTAAGTATTTAAGTGAAGAACAAGCAGAAAAGGAATTTAGTTCTTACTTAGGGAATGAAGAGTTAGAATTTTCTCATATTAAGATGAGAATAGGAAGGCATAAAAGATCATGGGTTAATAATGTTGTTGCTATAGGATTAAGTGCTGGATTTATTGAACCTTTAGAATCTAATGGATTGTTTACTGTTCATGAGAATCTTTTAAGTTTGGTTAAAATTTTACGAAGAGGTAAACCAAGTCAATTTTCTAAAGATATATTTAATAGTGATATTAAATTACTTTTTGATGAATTTGCTGATTTTGTGGTTGCTCACTATGCATTATCTCAAAGAGATGATACTCCGTATTGGAAGGATAATTTTGATCGACATTATGATATAGATGGACCTTCAGCAGGTGAGAGATATGGATTGAAGCATTATAGTAGAGAGTTTTTTAGATTTGATTCATATCAATTTCTTGATAAGGGATTCCATTATCTTGCTGCTGGAATGAATTTTAATCCTAGAAGTTATGTGTTCTATGATGAGGATGAGGTTCGTAAATTATGTGAACAAAAGGAGCAGTGGAAAAAGAGTATAAATGATCTTCCTTTCATGTATGATTATCTATCCAGATATTATAAATAACTAAAAAAGTTGTAAGATGTCAAAACTCCAAGTTGATAATATATATGATAAGGCTGGGATAGGAGCTCCAACTTTTCCTAACGGTACTAACATAACTGGGGTCGCAACTGCTACTACCTTTAAAGGGGCTGTAACAGGTAATGTGACAGGTACTTCTACTGGACTTAGTGGTAATCCTGATGTTACTGTTGGTAAGTTAACCATCAATAACGATGCTACTGTAGGTGGTGCTTTAACGGTTACTGGTAATTTGAAGGTTGATGGAACACAAACTATCATCAATACTCAATCATTAGAGGTGGAGGATAAGACAGTTGGTGTTGGTTCCACTTCATCTCCATCAAATACTACTGCAGATGGTTGTGGTTTGGTTGTGTATGGAACAACTGAGAAGTCATTAAAATGGGGAAATACTGGTACTAAGTGGACTTTAGCAGGTGGTGGTTTAGATTTAGTAGACGTTAATGTTTCTGCTGCTGCTACTGTGGGTGGTTTTGCTAACTTCTCTGGAGGTGTAGCATTTAATGGTGGAAGCGTATTAAAAGAGAAGGTTAAGATAACAGCAGGTAAGTTAAGTGATAATCTTAATATTCATCTTGCGGATGGTATGGTTCATTACTTTACTACCCAAGAGACAGGTCAAGCTACACCTAATATTAGGGTAGATGGATCTACCACCTTAGCAAGTAAGATGGCAGTGGGAGAACAAATTGCTGTTACCGTCATTACAACTGCTGCTGCAGCTGCATATTCTGCTAACTGGCAAGTTGATGGTAGTGCTGTAACAGAGAATTGGACTGGTGGTAGTGCTCCTTCTGATGGTGGATCCAGTGGAGTCGATATTTATTCATTGAATATTATTAAAACTGCTGCTACGCCAACGTGGGCAGTAATTGCTACTCAAACTAAGACTTCATAACTATGAGTTTTCTATGGTATCCAAGTGTTAAACAAGCACCTTATAGAGGCGTTACAAGTTATGGTGGAGGTGCTACTGGTGGACTATTAATAGGTGGATTATCTCTGCCTGCTCCTGCTGATTCAGGTAATGGTGGTGGATTTAGTATTGATCAAGGTACTGCTGGCGGTTATTCTATTGGTGGAGAGTCCAATAGTATTACTAGTGCAAGTACTACCTATCATTTAGATACTTGGTCTTTTGCAGATTCAGGTTCAGGAAGTCAAGGAGATTTAACTGATTTTACTACTGGTAATATTACAGTAGACTGTGGTTCTCAGGGAAGTCATTGGCCATTTCATATGGCAATTAATGTTACTTCCGATCCTTATGGAAGATGTGTCAATCAAATTGAATGGTCAAGAGGTAGTACCGCAATAGGTGGGTGTGAAGTATATGGATCTAATAAAGGGATAAATGGTAGTAATTTTAATGATGCCAATCCTCTTACTCTTTGGACTTTTCTTGGTAATATAAATGGAGGTGGAACTAATAATGGTTCTACTGGTAATGGCGGTACAGGATCTAGTGGGAATTTGGTAAGAGGTTGTTTTAATCCAAATTCCTATGGGTATAAGTGGTATTTGTTTAAATGGACTGATAGTAATGGTAGTGGAACTACTGGCCCGGATAAGATTAATACTGGTGTACAGGCATCATTCCATATGTATGGATGTCGTTTGAATTATATGGATGTAGGTGGAGCAGTTGGTAGTAATAAGATTTGGCCTTCTTATAGTCATTACAAGTATATTGTTGGTACTGCTACTTATGGTCACAACCCAATGGGTACTAAATTTTATGCGATGGAGAATGATTTTACTAATGGCCATCAAATTCAGGATCGGGGTGGTAATTTCCAAGCTTGTAATGATACTGGTGCCTGGAACTATGCCAACTGGTCTGGGAGCTTTAGTCCAGCTAAGCAGATTCAGAATTTCTATGGTGATTCTAACTTTGGCTTAGGTCGCAGAGCAGCTAGAGTTACTATCCAAGGTGGTACTGGTGGTGGTTGGACTACAATGTTTGAAGGAGTTTTTGATACTTACGGGGGTTGTGGATGGAGAGATTTCAGCGGCAAACGGTGGTGGACATAAATAACTAAAAAAATGTAGTGTAATGTCAAGAGCTAGAGAACTAGGAAATTTAGCTAATGCTAATCTGTTGAGTGGTGATATAACCAACAGTAGGGTTGGTCTTGGTAGTACTACTCCTACTGTTACTTTTGATGTAACAGGTATTATTACAACTACTGCTGGCATTTATGCTACAGCATTTTATGGAGATGGATCCCAACTTGAGAATATTGCTTCAGCGGGTATAGGAACAGCAATAAGTGATACTAAGACTAGTCCTCTTAATAATCTTTTTTATACTAATCAAGTTTTAGATATTACTGCTTCATCTACTGTTGATGTCCCTGCAAGTGCCCAAGTAGGATATAGTCAGGCTGCTGAGATTGCTGTTGGTAGTGGAAGTGATCTTATTATTGCAGATAAGGATGAGTTAATAGTTGATGTTTTAGGTATTGGTACTACAGGCACTCAACCTCTTACTGGTGCTGGTGGTAGGGTAAGGGCAGATCAGTTTACGAATAGAGCAGCAGATGGTGCTCCTACTTTTACTCAAGGATTGATTGTAACTGGTGTAACGACAACAACCTCTACTCTTGCTAAGGGATTAACTGGTAATCCTAATATATCAGTTACTGATGTTCAAGTTGGTGGATCTACTACCATTACAGGTAACTTGACAGTTAAAGGTACTCAAAGTATTATTAATAGCCAATCGTTAGAAGTAAGAGATAAAACTGTAGGTATTGGGTCAACAGCATCACCAACAGATGCAACTGCTAATGGTGCTGGTATTGTTGTATATGGAGCAACTCCTAAGAACTTTACATGGGGATCTTCTGGTACTAAATGGACTCTTACTGGTGGTGGAATAGATTTAGTAGATGCTACTGTTGCTGGAGTTACAACATCTGGCAGTTATGTAGGAAGACATACCAATATTCCTAAGAATGCTAAAACAGGAGCATATGTTTTAGTTGCTGCAGATGCTGGACAAACTATTAGTAATACTACTGGTGGAGTAACAGTTAATAATAATGTATTTGCTGCTGGTGATGCAGTTACTATCTACAATGATAGTGGTTCTAATCAGACAATCACGCAAGGAACTGGAGTTACCTTACGTAAGGCAGGCAGTGCTACGACTGGAAACCTTACACTTAAGGGATATGGATTAGTAACTATTTGGTTTAAATTGACTTCTGAAGCTATTGCTTCGGGTAATCTTGCTTAAGGGGGTTTAGTTATGGCAATGCAACAGATGCTGTTGGGGATGGAAACCTGCGTTAAGGGTCAGGAATGTGATCCTTGGGATAATGGAGTAGATGCATATAATGGTGGTGATACTTCCAGTGGGTTGAAATGGATTAATTGTAATGGGACTGCCAGACAGGTTTATGTTGATAATAGTAGAGCTGGATCTGGACAACCGGGTTACATGTTAGCCGGTAAGATGAATGGCCAAACTACTACTTGGAGTGGTGATAATGCTATATGGACTGATGATACCACTAGCAATCCAAGTGAATCATGGGATTTTAATGGTGACATTAAAACCTATGCTTATACTAAAGCTATGACCAAGATGTTGTTTTGCATGGGTCAAATATCTAATGGTTTCGTTGAAGACATATCTCATTATACTCAGTCTGAGGGAACGGGTTTGAAAGGTGTATTCGCTCCTGCTACAGCATGGCAAAGTAGTGCAAATAATCCTTCTGCTGTGAATAGTAGTCAAACAAGAGCTGGGTGGATTAGTTTATTTAATGGTGCTGGAACACTAGGAACCTATGGTAATGGTGGTGGTCCACAGTGGAATGAATGTAATTATATTGGCGTTAATATTGGCACTAATGCATTTTCAGATCCTGGTGGTGTTTTGTGTAAGTATGGTATGCATCTAAACAATGAATCTAATTGTTCTTCTACTGACTTCTTTATGGGTATTGGTTGGGGTGGTGCAGCTGTAGGATCTTATTTTTCCACTGCAATTTCAGCAGGTACTAGAGATAATTATCCACCATATCGTTCACAATATCCTGTTTGTTGGTTGTTTATTAAGTAGTGAATGAAGAGCAAGTTTGGCAAGAGATAGAATCCAGACAGGTTCCTTCTCAATATTTGTGTACAAAAGAGCAAAGACGTGATAGACTTTCTATTTGCGATCAGTGTGAAGACTATACCTCTTTAAGGTTGTGTAAGCATTGTATGTGCTTTATGCCACTGAAAACCTGGATTACTATTAATAAGTGTCCAATTGATAAATGGAGTGCATTGAATGAATATTGTGGAGAATCTGCCCATACTGATTGATCATCATCCAGATCATCAGGCAGTAAATGCAGAATTAGTAAAGCATATTAAAAGTAAGACTCAACCTTATAATGGTAAAGAGATTGATGAATGGGTAACATCTCTTATTACTAAATTTGAGTTTTATGCTGGATATAATATACAATATACTAATGGATGGTTAGCAAGATATGATGAAGGAGATCATATTGATTCACATAATCATCATTCATATCATTTGAGTTACATTTATTTTGTTAAAGCTCCTGAAGGATCATCTCCTTTAGTTTTTACTACCAGTGGTCAAGAGATAGAAGCAGAAGAAGGTAAGATTGTAATTTTCCCTGGATGGATGTATCATCATGTTCCTTATTGTAAAGTAAGTGGGAGAATGGTGAGAGTAGGGAACGCATATATTCATATAAATAACTAAAAATCTTGTAATAAATGGCTTACTTCGCACAAATAGATAGCAATAAGATTGTCACCCAAGTTACTGGATGTCCTGATGCTGAATGTGGTGGTGGAACTATTGCGGGTGAAGCAGAAGGTGCTACTTATCTTGAAAGCATTACTGGTATATCCAGTAGTCTATGGAAGATAGGTTTTCCGATAGCAACCAACCAGCAAACAGGTAATATTATAGGTAAAGGTGGCAGAGGAAATTATCCTGGTATTGGAATGACCTTTATGGAAGGGGTTAGGACATTAGGGGTTGCATCCACTGATGTTTTCATGCCACCTCCAATTGCTAATTCATGGACAGTTGGAGTTCATACAGCACAATGGTATTCTCCTTTGGGTGGAAACTATGGTACAAAGAATACTGGAATAACTTCTACTGATGCACTTGCTGGAAAATCTTGGATATGGTGTGAAAATGAGTATCAGGCAGATACTGCTGATCCTAAAACAGTAGGATGGGCACTTACAACCTACTCTTAACTAAATAACTAAAAAGATTTGCTATAATGGCTCTTAGTAACGCAACAAAATTAGCTAATTTTGGTTCTGGTATAGGTACTCAAGGATCTGTTCTTGAAATTGATAATGCAAATGAGAGAATTGGTTTAGGGACTAACAATCCACAAACAATGGTTCAGGTTGGAACTGGAATCACTATGGACGGTGCTAAGATCACCGCAACCAATATTGTCGCAGGTAGTAACATTACTGCAAGTACATTTACTGGAGATGGTTCTGGACTCACTAATGTGGGGATGGATACCTCTAATGTTGTAAGTACTGCTACAACAACTGGATTATTAAATGTAACTACTTCAGGTACATTAGATAAATTGATTGTTACTAATGATTCATCAGTAGGTGGTGCTTTAACTATTACTGGTAATTTTACTGTTAAAGGAACTCAAACGGTTATTAATACAGAGTCATTAGAAATAGAAGATAAGACAATTGGTATTGGATCAACATCATCTCCTACTAATACTACTGCTGATGGTGCTGGTATTGTTGTATATGGAGCAACTGAAAAGTCATTAAAATGGAATAATACTGGTACTAAGTGGACTTTAACGGGCGGAGCTTTAGAAACTGCTGAAATTAATTTAACAGGTATCATTACTGCTGCTAATTTTAAGGGTGGTGGAGCTAATTTAACAAGTTTGAATGGAGATAATATTTCTTCTGGTATTGTTACAACAGCACGATTGGGTACGGGTACTCGCAATGCTAGTACATTCTTGACTGGTGCTGGAACTTTTGCTTCTGCTGGTGGTGGTGGCACTGAAGCATATTTCTTTATGGGTGGTGCTGGTCAGGGTTTAACATCTGCTACGTGGGCAAGAGTTGCATGTAATACTGCATATCAAGATAGTGTTAGTGGATGTGATGTTAGTACAAATAATGGTAGATATACAGTTCAAAGTGGTCATGCTGGAAGGTATTATTTCATAGGGCAGTGTAGTACTTTTGCAAATGGAAATGATATTACTAGGGCTGATGTGAAAATTTATAAGAATGGTTCAGTCTTTGCAGGTGCTTATCAACACGTTATTTCTGGTGGTAGTGGTTATGCTCGTCACGTTGGACCTCAAATTGCTACTATGGATAATGCGGTTGTAGGTGATTATTACGAACTTTGGGTAGTGGTATCTGGAACTACTGTTTCCTTGTCCATGGATGGTCAAACTTCCAAATCTAACTACTTTATGGGATGGAAAATAGCTGATTAAGAGGTTAATTTTATTATGAGTCATTTGGTATCTAACATAAAAAAATACTTATTTGATAAAGGAAAAACTTATTCAGAAATTGAAGATATTTTTAATTATGATGAGGTAGTTGTTCAAGATAGTGGTGATGGTGCTTATCTTGCTGAATGGAAGATAGAAGATGTTGATAAACCTTTAGATGATGATTTGATGGATAATGATAATTTTGAAGAACTTTTAAAAGTACGTCACATGCGTGGAGCAGCATATCCTTCAGTTGCTGATCAATTGGATATGATATATCATGATATAGATGTATGGAGGGAAAAAATCAAGTCCATTAAAGAAAAGTATCCTAAACCCTGAGGTTAGGACATATTACAAACTGTCACACCAAACCCCTTCAGGTTGACTGGAGGGGTTATAATATATGAACAACGCAATTATGCAATGAGTCAAGAAATGACAGGGATGGAGAAACTACTCTTCATATCCTCATTTGTCTGGGTAATGCATTGGGCAGTTCGTGTATTTACCTCTGTTTTTAACTATGCCTTTTTTTAAAATGAAAAAAGAATTTGTATGCGTAAAACCAAGGACAAAGGTAGCAACTGATAGGTTTGTAAATAGAATGGATAGGTTGCATTCATGTAAAGTGGCAGATCGTAGTGATGGTCAGTTATTCTTAGAGTCTATTTCTGGTAGATATAAATTTACCATGTTTGAGGGTTCTGATGATAACTGGGAGATTTTGAGGTGAGTAAATACTATGATTGAACTTCTACTCGCTACTGCTCTCAATTGCTCTGAGTCTAAGGAGATAGTAGAGAATATTATGAAAGAATCTTCCCAGTCAGTTTTATATAAACATGACTTGATTGAAGTTATTAAAGTAAACACAGAACCAGGATGCTATGAAGGATCAGAACACAATTCATGATAACGAATCACCGGATCAAAAGTGGAACCGTGGATTGGATCTTTATATAGAATCAGTTCAAAAACCAGATAATGCATTACGTGGTTGTGCTCATAATCAGAAATGTTATAATGAGTTAATGGCAGTAAGAGAACATGTATTGGAATATGTGAAGACCTTAAGGAGATGAAAAAACCTGAACCTGTTAAATCATTTAATGGCATTAGTGTTGTTTTACTGCGTGGAGCATTAGGAAAACATTATATGAAGGATTGGACAAAGGAGCAGATAAAGGAGTATGAAGAATACTTAAAAACGAAATGACTATAGATTTTATTGAAGTATATGATAATGCTTTATCTTCTGAGAGGTGTAAGGAGATTATTTCGTATATTCATATGCATAATTTGATAAAAGGAGGTTCTCAGGCTAATAATGGGAAGACAATGTTTGATAAAGAGGTGAAAGAGGATTGGGAAGTTCCTGGGCAATTAACACGATTTCCTGGGTTACATTCAAAACCCACTCAGTATATTATGGAATGTTTGCAGGAATATACTAAACAATATCGTGAAAAATATCCATCTATTGATACGGCGTTAGCATCATGGAATGTAAGTGCGGAATATAATTTACAAAAATATGATCCAGGTCAAGGTTATCATCAAGTCCATTGTGAAGCAGGTACTCTACAAACTTCTCCAAGAGTAGCAGTATGGATGATATATCTTAATACAGTCATTGATAAGGGAGGGACAAGGTTTGAAGTTTATGATAAAGAATTAGATGCAGTTGAAGGTAGACTTGTTATTTGGCCAGCATATTGGACACATACTCATCATGGGATTGTGAGTGAAACTCAAGAGAAATATATTGCTACTGGATGGTATAGTTTTCAAGGTGAAAATGAATTAGGTATATACTCGTAGGCATATATTTTTGTAAAACCGAACCCGTTTTGTGTTGATCTTCTAACTAAATAGTAATAGAATTGGAGAACAAGATGTAACCAAACCTTCCTTGGTTATGGTGTTCAAATGTTTAAAATGGAGGTCATCAATGCACAATCTAGTATCCTATAATCAATTAGCGGGTTGGAAAAGTAACGTAGACGAAGTAGAACAAGACCACGAATCCGCAGTAAATGATTATTTTCAGTGCCTCACCGAGTGTGATGACAATGCGAATGTGTGTAGACGAATTTGTAAGGAGGTTTTAGTCTAACAATTAGTCCAAGGTAAACAAACAAACCCACTTGACTTTTAGTTGAGTGGGTTTTATAATGTAAATAAAATGATGGATAACATTATTACTGAAGTAGGATTTATTTTATTAGGTGGAGCAGTTGCTTTCATACCTATCTACATATTAGGATTAGTTCTTAAAGGAGAAGAATAATGGCATGGAGAAATCCCTGGTATAATGATAAAGAACCAGAAGAATCCTTCGTGGATAAAATGCAGATTGATACCTTAAAGGAAAAGGGATTTCATTACAATGAGGGAGAAGATCAGTGGGAAAGAATATGGGTAGTAGCAACTAGAGATGGATCAGAAAGATCTAAAGAGGTGTATAAGAAGGAAGGTGATGACTGGAGAGTGATTATGTATGGTAATACTGGAGAAGTATTCTTTGAGCATGGTGTTGGTGAATGAGTCTAAAAGACTACATTAAGGAACCAAGAAAGGATTGGACTAATAAAGAGTGGTTACAACATGCATGGGTTCAAAAGGATAATCCATGGATCTCTGAAGACGACAGAGAGTATTGGAGAGATAAAATCAAGGAGTTATCATGAGTGAATTTCAATCTGACATCAAAGACAGAAAGTATGATGAGGAAGGTCATGAGTTAGATAAGCATGGATTTAGGATTAAAAGATATCCTGATGGTTTAGAATCAGTTCGTAAAGCAGTTAAGAATGCTGAACAACTGTGTGGATTAGATAGGAATGTAATGGCAGCACTGATTAAAGGTGAATGGTCCCAATATACTACCTCAGATCACAGTGGTAGACAGAGTAAAAAGATTGTGATAGAGTATGACATAACGGAGAAAAAATGAAGAAAGAACTGATTAACATACTTAAGAAGTATGCTTATAAACATGGTCATTTTACACTCTCCTCAGGTCAAGAGTCTGAGCACTATGTTAATTGTAAACCTGTTATTCTTACTGGTAGGGGTTTAGAATTAGTATCAAAGATGATGTTAGAGTACGTGAATACTCATGTAGTAGCAGGACTTACATTAGGTGCTGATCCTTTGGTGAGTGGTGTATCTTTAGTGGGTCAAATATCTGGACTAATTGTTAGGAAAGAACCTAAAGGTCATGGTACAGGTAAACAGATAGAAGGTGCTCTTCCACCTATAGGAACTACTATTACTGTATTGGAGGATGTAACTACAACAGGTGAATCTTCCCTTAAGGCAGTAAATGTTCTTCGTGAGTCTGGTTATCATGCAAACCGTGTAATCACTATTGTAGATCGTCAGGAAGGTGCTGGAGAGACTATGAAGGAGAATGGTTTGGAACTTATTAGTTTAGTCACATTAGATGAACTATGCCAAGAATGAATGATATCACTAAGTTAGTCTATGCATTAGAACATATTGCTCATTTACAGGATCTGGTTGAGGGTAATGAGTATGAGAAACATCTTAGAGGATATATTACTTCTTTAGAAGTAGAATTTAACAGACAACTTGCCAATGAAAAACACAAAAGGGGGATGACATGACTACTAAAACATTTAAAAAGATTGATAAGAAAGGTCGTGAAGAAACTTGGGAATGGGAGGAGACACCTGAACTATTAGCAGCATTAGAACAGTTGAGCAAATCCACACAGGTTGTCAAAGACTTGAAATCAGGGTATAATAAATAAATCGAGTCTGTAAGGATTATCACTCATGGCATCATATCAAGTAACAGTAGTAGACGCCGAAGGAACTGAAAGTACCTTTGAATGTGCTGATGACAAGTACATTTTAGATGCAGCAGAAGAAGAAGGTGTTGATGCTCCTTATTCATGTAGAGCAGGTGCTTGCTCAACTTGTGCAGGTAAAATTCTTGAAGGCGAGGTAAATCAAGAAGATCAATCTTTCCTTGATGATGATCAATTAGAAGAAGGATTTGTTCTTACCTGTGTTGCATATCCTACATCTGATTGTAAGATTGAATTAGGACAAGAAGAAAAACTGTACTAAATAGTCTGTTAAACTATATTACAGACTACATTGAAGGATAAGAAAGCAGCAAAGACTATTATTAAAAGAGCAAAAGAGCATCCAGATTGGTATACCAAGGAGGATGTTAGATTTGCTAAAATGGTTAAAAGGAGACTCAAACAAGAGAAACAAGCAAAAAGGGAGTTGAATCATGAAGGGTGATGATAGCATTGAAAGGTTAGAAGCATGGGTTCATGATTCACTCAACTCCAATGCTACTCCTAAAGAAGTATATGATAAGATAGTGAAAACAGTTGAGGGTCGAGTTAAATATCATAAAGAAAGTCTTTCCCGTTCTCAAAATCTATTATTAATGTTGAAGGGAAATCTTTCTGCTTTATATACTTTAGATAATGATCCAATTGCTGGAAAGTATGATATGGGTGGTCCGATTTCAGACTCTCAAGCATATGTTTCTAGTAAAGTTACTGAAGCAAAGAGTGAGAAGGAATTCCGTGATTTCTTTAGACCTTCTATGGATAATTTTTCTACTCCTGAAGAAGGTGAAGAATGGGTTAAGGATAATGGTGGATATGAGTATACTCCACCTAAACCATTTGTGCCGATAACTGACTATCCTGATATCCCTCATAGATATTGAGAAGTGTTGCAACACTCTAAAGACAATCTAAAGTTTATAGATACTAGACATAACTTATGTTATGATGTACACACATTTCTCCTAAAACCAATGATTAACTTAGACAACCGTTACCACTCATACTTACATGGAGATAAGAAAATGAGAATAGATGGATGTCAAGAAAGAGTAAAGGGATATGGATACACGGATGATGGTAAAGATATTACAGGATATTACGTTACTACCGAAAACTACCAATTATACTATAATATGAATGAACAGTTTATTAAAATGGAACCCGTAAGGGAATTGTCAACAACATGAAGATTTTTCTTGCATCTTTAGTCGCCTTGACTGCATGTACTCCTGCTATTGCTGCTGAATCACAAGCAGGATGGTCAGAAGAAAGAACTTGTTTTAGAAGTGAGTACCGTGAAGATTATGTACCAGGGACAGAAGATAACCCCGGTTATGTAAAGTCGTGGAAAGAAACCGTGGAAGTTCCTTGTGAAGATATTCCTACTCATGTTCATCCCGATCCTTATCCTGATGTAGGTAGAAGGTCGAGTCGTCCATCTTACCGCAGGCACGTTACCGTGTATGAGGATGTAGATACTAACGATTGTTCTGAAGGAACCGTTATTGGTGGTCTTCTTGGCGGTGGTCTTGCAGGATTTGGATCTCGTGGAAAGGACCGTTGGTGGGCA
>VTLG01010932.1_pt1 | contig 70863 bp, 59 predicted proteins | sample 4694571 | NCBI WGS metagenome assembly VTLG01 (sample SAMN12604809, study PRJNA352737) | marine metagenome | biome: ENVO:00000447; feature: ENVO:00000209|ENVO:00000569|ENVO:01000036; material: ENVO:00002151; isolation source: viral sequences binned using virsorter ...
ATGCCACCTAATGCTGATAACCAACCCATTATGAATCTTTATTACGATTTTTGCCAATATTACCAGACAACACATTTAAAATAGTAAGAATAAAATTAATTATTTTATCATCACTTTTAGTTGGTGTCATAGCAGTAATAGCAGTACACGCAGTAACTATACCAGTTACAGCGGCAATCCAAGCTGGACCAGAGTTAAAAAAACCAACAATCATATCCATAGTTTTTCCCCTTTTTATTAATATTTTAAATTATAACCGTATAAACAATTCCTGCAAGAAATAAAATTAAACTGCCATAAGAAGCAATAATAATTGTTTCTAATCTATCTATTTTTTTTAATATTTCATTACGATTTTGTTCACAATGATATTCATGTAAATTAAATTTAATGTTTAATGCATCTATTTCTGATAATACAGCAACATCATTTTTAGTAAGTGATTTTTTTTGCATATTATTGTCCTGCTAGTGGATTATTTAAAGCTTTAGTTAACATTTCTCTTAAACGATCTTCTAATTCTTTTAACTTAACATCAATAGCTTCATTACGTCTAGTAGCATCTGATTCTATAGCAGTACGTTTACCATCAAATCTATCTTCTGCATGTTGTATTAATGTTCTTACATCATTTTCTGCTGTACGTTGACTGCCTCTTATTTCTTGTTCTGTTAACCTTGACCTTTTATCAACAGCACTTATATTATCCATAACTTCATTAATATCCTTACGAAGTTCATTTCGAATATCTCTAGCATCACCTTGTGCTGATTGCACAAGTTCTAATGCAGTAGATATTTCTGATTGTAATATTTGTTCCATATTAGCAATTTTAGTTTCTATTACATTTTCTAAATTAGTTATTTTTTCTTCAAATACATTTAAACGACTTTCATAACCTGATAAATCTGGTGGTTCATAAGATTTTATAACTTCTTTCATATCCATATAATCTTTATACACTTCAAATGCACCATAAGCACCACCAACTAATGTTGACAATGCTATTAAAATACCTACTAATTTACCGCCTCTAAACTTAATTCCTGCAAATTCTAATTCATTACTCATACTGCATATCCACTAATTTATTAAAAGTTAAACTATCACGCACACCAAAATAATTACCTAATGGATCTTGCAACATAGAATTAGCGTATATATCTTTAGATTCATACCAGGTAGGTTGTACTTGTGTTGGGATTTGTTGATATGTTTTAATATCAGCTCCTAAAGCATTAACTAATGCTAATGTAGTTAATTGAGCTACAGCATCATATTGACTGTCAAAACTTTGCATAATTTGTTTAGCTTTTTCTTGTTTAGCTTCTTGTTTTTTAGTTGATTTATCTTCTACTTTAGCCTCTTTTACTTCTTCTTGTTTAGGTTCTTCTTTAGCTTCTTCTGGTTCTTCTTTAGGCTCATTCTTAGCTACTTCTTTTTCTTGAGGCTCTGGCTCTGATTGTTCCTCTACTACTTCTTTTGGTTCTTCTTTAATTTCTTCTACAGGCTCATCATTAGACGCAGTTTCAGGGGTAGGCTTACTATCCTCAACCTCCTCTACTGGCTCTGTAGAAGCATTTATGGGCTGTTCTAAATCCTCATTTACTGGTTCTTCAGGCGTATTAACCGCTATTTCTGGTTCTGGCTGTGATTCTACCTTTATTGGCTCTGGTTCTGGTTGCGCTACTTCTACTGTCATAACTTCTTGTATTTCTTCTGTAATTGTTTCAACAGTAACTACAGGTTCACCAACATTTAATGTAGGTGTAAATCCGGCATCATCTATTGTTTGTATTTCAATAGGCATTGCAACATCATCTAATGATATAGTAGGTAAAGTTACAACAGGACCAAAATCATCTGTAGGAAATACAGGCATATCATCAACAGGATCACCAATAGGATCATCAACAGGATCAGGAGTAGTGTAAGATGTATCAGATATAACTGTGTTTATAGTTTCTATTATTTCATTTTGTATTAAATTATAAACTATTTCTTCAGATACAGTTGTTGTTATTTGATTGTAATAAACATCAAACCACACAGAATCAAACATATACTCACCATAACCACCTATATTTATATATAAAGAACTTAATCCACCTGAATAATCTACATTGCTATTTATATGACCATAAGGTGCTAAATAATTACCATTAGCATTTAAAGTAAATGTTGATTTATCTACATTATATGTGTCTGTCCATTGTAAAGCTGTACCTTCATAACCTTTTAATTCTACAAAAGCTGTTTTACTTGCATCATTATACATGCCTGGTTCCATACCAAAACGCATTTCCCATCTAACTTGACCTCCATCATCAATAGAAAACTGATTTAAATCAACAGTTTGCCTCCAAGTTGTTAAAGAATCTAATCGTGCTGAAGCACAAGTATTACTGCCAGTATAAACACCTAACTTATTATTACATGAAGTATGCGAATTTATTGAACCCTGCCCACCCCAATCTTGATCCATATCCCCTTCGTATCTCTCAGCTACGATACCTGTTGATTCGCTACTTAATATAGCTCCTGTATTTTTATTTTCAATTACTGTAGTTGTTGTTGTAGTTGTAGTAACTTCTAAATCACCTTGCATTTCTACTTCAGAAGTAGATGTTGAAGTTGTGCCTTCATCTTGCATTTGAGCATTAGAGGAAAAGCAAAAATAAAAGAACACTAAAAATACCCAAAGCACCTTCATCAGTTATTATCTCCTCATCTTTAACATTTTCTTTTACCCATTTATCATAATCAGGTCTTTTCTCAGGATTATTCGCCCAACCTTCCGCCGCTTCCAATCCAATTTTTCCGTAATATGGACAAGGTGTACCTGCCATTTCCATACTCGCAAACACCCTTTCGTCCTGACACAACATAGCAACAGCACCAACTTTCATACCCATAGCAAATAATGCTCTAGATAATTTAAGTCTTTCACAATTTAAATCTCTTATAGCACCACCACCAGCTAAACCTAATATAGAGCTTTGTAATGCAGCACTTGCGGCGAAACTACAAACATCTTGATTGTTTATTACTACGCTTGGGGCAGAAGCAGTAGAAGGTGTACGATCAACAGTTGTAGTTCCGCTTACAGTCGAGGATGTAGAACTAACAGTATTAGTTTGTGCAAATCCTTGAAAAGAAAATAAAAATAATATTAATATTACTAATGATTTCATATTATTTTACTCATTGTTTATTCCTATGGTTTTGTAGGAAATGCAAATCCATCCGCTTCCATATCTTGGTGAGTTTTAGTTATATCTCTTAATTCTTGTCTATAAGTTTTCATTTCATCAGACATAGTTACATCTGATAAAGCATAAAAATCTGTTTCTGCTAATAAATAATTTCTTTGCCACCTTAATTCTTGTAGCTTTTGTTCAGCAGTTTTACTAGGTGGTGTTTCTTCTTTCCATTTTAATCCTTCTGCTTTTTTAGTGTCGTCATCCCAAGCATTAAACCAATTTCTAGGAGCTGTTCTTCCATCGGAATACTTAAATCCTTTGCTTGTATCTACGTTTGAATTGTCTAATTGCCATGCCATAATTTTACTCCTATGTTGTTATACCTGTTACTGGAAAAATACTTCCTGATGTGCTTAACGCAAAATTAGTACTTGCATAACTGCTATCTCCTTGACCGTCAGTAGCACTATTATGAGTTAAACTTGAAGTAGTGCCGTTAGCACCAAATAACCAAAACCCACTACCACCTGCTGAACCTGATAAATCTGTTGTTAAATCTGTACCAGAACCATCTGTATCTTGAACGTCTATTGGAGTACCATCGCTTGTATTTAAAACATCTGTTACTACATGAGGACTACTACCACCAGAAATAACAAGTTGAGCCATATAAGTAACTCCTTTAAAACTCCATGAAGGTCCGCCAACTAAAGAACTTATAGGATAACTACTAGGATTTGCTAAATATCCATGATATCTTCCAAACATATCTACATAATCACTAACACTATTACTTATCATTTCTGTGCCATCTATGTGAACTGTTAAATTTCCACTTTGTGGCATACGTAAACAAAAATGATGCCATGTATTAGATGCTCTTTGTGCTGTACTTAAACTACTACTTTTTAAATTATGATAATGACTATTATTATACTTAGCTTGATAATAAACATATCCATCTCCACCAATAAAAACTCCTCCATGGTCTTGACTTCCATGATAACCGCCATATAAAAAAGTTCCAGTTGTATTGGCATAATCAGTTCTATACCAAAAACTTATAGTATGTCTTTTCCAATAATTAGCACTTGCGTTTAAAGTATTGTAACCGTCAGAATCATCTGCATATACTCCAGCATCTATAAAAGATGGCCCTGATGCTGATGCGCCAAATATTCCTCCATTACTTATCATATTTTTTCCTAACTAAAATCTGCTTGAGGAGCTAAAAGAAGTATAGAATTATCTGCTTTTACAACATACCCTACAACATCATATTTTGAATTAGTGCCAGTTAAAGCTATTCCACCACCAGCTGGACTTTCGTAATCAGAACCTAAGGTAAGAGTTGCCGCACTTCCAGAAGAAGGTTGAATAAATATTATCCACCCAGTTTGTCCTACTTGTGATGCTTCTGTTGTAGGATTTGCTAAAGAATTAGCACCAGATGCTAATGTAATTATAAAGTTTTGATACGTATCAAAATCTAAAGTTAATCCAGTACCAGTATATGTTGATGCTATTTGTGCTTTTGTAAATGTTTGTTGAACATCTATTTTAGCTGTATCAGAATCAAAAGCTTGAACATCACTACCTATTGCAACACCGAGAGCTGTCCTTGCCGCACTTGCTGAAGTTGCTCCAGTACCACCACCAGCTATAGGTAATGTGCCATATTCTAATGCACTACCACCACTATTCATTTTTAATGATTGATTTGCAGAACCAGCAGATGTTAAACCTGTGCCACCACTAGTTAATGCTAATCCACTAGTTACTGTAAGTGTAACACCGCTAGGTAATGTTATTGTATCACCACTATCGCCTATTTGTGTAGTATTTGCTGAACCATCAGCAGGGGATATTTTATCTACTTTAATTTCACTCATTTATCTTTCCTTCCAATTTGTAGAACTTTCATCCCAATCATAAAATTTACCATCATTTGGATAATCTACTGGAGATACCCATTGACAAGTATCTTCATTTAATGTCCAAGATGCATAAGGTTTTGGTGGAATAAAAGCATCTTTGCTTGCATCATAAGTAAATCCTACTCCAGCATAATTTTTTCTCATTTTATTGTTATAAGAAGTTTGCTTCCAAGTATCGCTAGTACCATAAAGATTATTTATAAATGTAATACCAGCACTTTCCGAAGTTGCTATATCATTAGAAACTACTATTACTTGTGTAACTATATTGTTTTCATCTAATTTTGCAAAATGTGCCATTATGCTGTGTAACTCCCAGAAGAATTAAATACTAAAATTTTGTCAGTACCTACAGTTGTAACAGTTGGAGAACCAGTAGTTGTGCCAGTATAAAATTCAGTAGGAATTTTTAATATAACAACACCAGAACCGCCATTACTTCCTAAATTACTATTACCTGTGCCTGAAGTGTCTGTGCCACCAGCTCCTCCTCCTCCCGTGTTTGCTGTTGCATTAGAAGGTGTAGTATGACTAGTAGCTGAACTTGCTCCACCACCAGTTCCTCCTATTCCGTATACCATACTACCACCAAAGGTTGACCAACAACCGCCAGCACCACCGCCACCTCTTGCAACACTAGAACCAGTTATACTAGATGATAATCCATCTCCGCCATCACCTATAGTATGTTCATGTGAACTATTTTGTCCTACTTGACCAGCTCCACCACCGCCTGGGCCTGTATAACCAGGGTAATTACCAGAACCATCTGCTGAACTAACGCCCCCATTATGTCCTTGACCAGCAGTTCCTTGAGCTACAGATGCACCACCAGATTTCCACATTGAACCACCGCCAGAACCACCAGAACTACCATCTCTATGATTAATATCGTCTGCTCCTCCGCCACCGCCACCTATAGATGTAATTGTAGCAAAGACAGAATTGCTTCCATTATTTCCTTTTGTACCATTATTTCCATCAATAATAGTAGTAGATGCTGCTCCTCCAGCACCTACAGTAACCGTATATTGCGTACCTGATGTTGGTACAAAAACACTTTCTGCGGCAGAATTTCCACCAGAAGTTTCTCCTACTACAGAGTTGCGATAACCTCCAGCTCCGCCACCTCCAGCTTGACGACCTCCGCCACCACCGCCACCAGCAACAACAAGATATTGTATATTATAAGCAGGAATACTAGCACTACCACCAGCACCAAAACCTAAAACATTATATCCAAAACCAGTCATTAAGCATCATTCCCAGCATTTGTTGTAAAGAATATTTTAATACCTAAAAGCCTTGCATCTCCAGATTGATCGTCTGCTGATACATCTCTCATAACTTGAAAATAACATTGATCTCCTACTGCTGGAGTACCAGCTATAGTTACTGCGCCACTTTCAGCAGTTACATTTAAGTCATTACTTGTACCACTATGTGCTTTAGCTGTAGCTACTACGTTAGTTCCAAAAGCAGTATTAATAGAATCATTATCACTTATAGCTACTCCAGATAAACCCCAAGCTACAGTACCAGTATTAGTACCAGTTACAGTAAAATAAGCTTGAAAAGTAATTGTTCCTTCGTTCCAAGATTTAGGCATAGCTATAGCAAATTGTGCGTGTTCATCTGAACTTGTATCAAAATCTAATACTTTAATTTCTGGACCATTACTTAATTCTACTTGTGCAATATCAGCACAACCACCAGTAGTATTAGGGTACATAGCTACTGCTGGCACCCATATAGTTTCTTTACCAGCAATTTTTGTTCCAGCATTATAAGCTTGAACATCACTGCCTAATGCAAGACCAAGCGCAGTTCTTGCCGCACTTGCAGACGTTGCACCTGTTCCTCCTTTAGCTACTGTTACAGTAGGTAAACTTGATATTGCAAGACCATCTGTTACTACTAAACTTGCTCCAGTAGGAACAGTAACAGTATCTCCACTTACTCCTAGATTCATAGCATTACCAGTTCTTGCTATGACATCATCTACTTTTAATGTACCCATGTTTTAACTCCTAAAGTACAACTAGTGTGCCTTGCACATCTAGTATTGTTGAACCAGCTACAGCTAATGGACCTGCTACTAATCCATTTTCTGTACTAGCTAAAGTTAAAGTACCAGAATAATTTAACGTAGCACTATGTACTCTTATAATATCATTGGCATCATTGCCTATTTCTCCATCATTACCTAAATAATTGCCTCCACCAGCTACATCACTAAAAGATAAAACACCAGAACCATTTGTAACTAATGCTTGTCCACTTGTTCCTGTGCTTGTAGGTAAAGTTAATGCAATATTACCTGAAAATGCAGAATGAGCTGGTGCTTGTAATGAAACATGATGACTATTGTTTTCACAATTAAATAATAATTTACCAGAATTAGTATTGCCTTTTATTTCAACCGCTCCAGTACCATTAGCGGCTAAAATTAAATCTCTATTTGAAGCAGTAATTATTTCATGATTATTAGTGTCTAAATTGCCACCAAGTTGAGGAGTGCTATCGTCTGAAACATCATTCATATCTCCTGTTCCTGAACCAGCTTGTCCTTGTGGCCCTTGAGGACCTTGCGCTCCTGTTGCGCCTGTCGCTCCTGTTGCGCCTGTTGCTCCTTTTATATTAGTTTGTTTTACCCATTTAGTACCGCTAGATTGATATTGAGCAACATCACCTAAAGATGCAGAAGTTAAATTACTACTACCGTCAGTATCTTTCCATGTAAGACCGCTACCTACATTAGCTGTAAATAAAAATAAATCTAAATTATCTGGACTTCCAGGAAATGATGTTCCTGAGTTCCATTCTGTACTTGCACCTGTAGCTCCTGTCGAACCAGTTGCTCCAGTATTTCCAGTTGCGCCGGTATTTCCAGTTGCTCCTATGATATTTGTTTGTTTTACCCAACGAGTATTTGATGTTTGATATTTAGCAATATCACCTTTTGCCGCACTTGATAAAGATGAAGTACCATTAGTATCATACCAAGTTAATCCTGAACCTACAGCTGATGTAAATATAAATAAATCTTGGTCAGATGGAGAACCTGGAAATGATGTTCCTGTAGACCATATTTGTGTTCCTGGTATTCCAAAATTTAAACTTGCCGCCGCAGAACTACCAGCATTTGCAACAGTTGGCGTTGCACCAGGTGATAATTCACTCACAGAATTAACAGCTATTGTTGCCGCATTACCAGTAGCACCTGTTGCTCCAGTAGCACCTGTAGGCACTCCAAATGCAAATGTCATTGCACCAGTTGTTGTATTATAAGATGCAGTAGCAGTTGCACTACCACCAGCACTTACAGTTGAAACTGTTGCAGAAGCACTTGCTGGATATACAATAGCAGACAATGTATTACCAGAACTGTCAAATACTAAACCTTTATTTGCTCTAGTAGATGCATTAGGTAATAACATAGTAACGTCTGTATCAGATTCAGCCAATCTAATTGATCTGTCGTATTTAGTATTATTTTCTTGTGCAATAGCAAATGCTTTATCTAAATCTGTATTTAAACTACCTATATTAAATGAACCTGATGTTGGAAAATCAGTTGCTCTTTCTATTACAATATCTCTATATATTGTAACTGTTGATGATACTACCGATGCTCCTAAAGTAACGCTACCACCAGTAAAACCTTCATCATCTGCCGCTGTTCCTGAAACTGTAAATTGTGTAGAATTAGGAGAACTTGATACTCTAGAATATGTTGTATCTACTCCACTACTATTTGTTACAACTACTTTAATGTCATCTAAAGAGAAAAATGGAAAATCAATAGTAAAAGCACCTGCGGAGCCTCCACTATTAGTTGTATATCTTACTCTTGCATCATTATTTGCTATTGTTAAATTTGCCATATCATTTCCTTATCTATAGTTAACGTATGAGCTTTAAGTTAGGCAATTCACATTAATTAATAAGGAGAATAAGGTAAAGACGTGCCAGGAATTAAATTGCTCCCTGCATCACCTGTACTACTATCTACATCTCCAGTTAAAACATCTTTTCCAACTTTACCTGCATTAAATAATTGCGTAGAAGTTGGACCTAAAACTTTTTCTACTTTAGTTTGAGCATCAGTTTCTTTAGTAGGCATACCTAATAAATTTTGTATGCTTATATCTCCATTTGTTAAAGTGTTTACAATGCTACCTATTTCACCAAAAAATCCTAATACTCCAGAACGATCAACACCATTTATAAACATTTCTTCTGGATCAGTCATTAATTCTTGACCATATTGTAATCTTTTTAATTGCTCTACTAAAACTCCTATCATAATCATAACAACAATACCTGTTGTAAAATTAATATCTTTTTCTTGTAAACCACGTAATAAAACTCTATGAACAAAAGCTTGTGAAAAAGATTTATATTGTGCTACTAAACTACCCCATTCATAAGATGTCCATAAAGCTCTATCTCCAGATCCAGGTGTAATAATAGTTCTGCCAATTTCTAAATTTAAAGCATTTCTAAAAGCAAATACAGCATTAGCATCTTTCCATTTATCTGTATTAACAATATATTGACCATCTATTACTTCTTTATTTATTTGTATTTCTTTGCCTATTTTTTTTAAAGTTTTTAAATCTATACCACTCATAGCTAATGATGAAACTTCATTTGGAGATAATGGTTTAGTTAAATATTTTTCTGCTAATTTTGCTATTTTATTACTTGCTAATAAAGAAGTTGTTTCTTTTGCAAACGTATTCCACACATTTAAACCATTTAATAACATCATTACATTTGTAGAATTATGTAATGCAGTTTCAAATTTTGTTCTATTACTAAATATATCTCCAACATCAGCTAAAGCCATTTGTCTAACAGATAATTGTAATTCTAAAGCTTGACCTACATTTTGCGTTTCAATTCTATTCATTTTTCTTAAAGTTTCATTTAAACCGCCTTTTTTAATCCATAAAGAATGAAAACTATTTATAAAATCTTTTAATCCATGACGCATTATAACTAAACCTGCATCTGGTAAAGATGATAATGTAGCTCCTCCCATAAAAGTAATTACATTAAAAGATTTTAAACCTCTAATCATTCTAGAAGTTATATTGTGAGGATCTTCAGGTGCGCCAAAAGTACCTCTAATTCTACTTACTAATCCTTTAACATCTCTAATATTGTTTTCTAATTCTAATTTTAATTCTTTTTTTCTTTCTGGCGTTTTAGCTTTTTTTATTAATTCATTAGATTGTTCAGTAATTTCATTTAATGCATTTTTTAAAGTAATATCACCAAATTGTTTTGTTAAAATAATATCTGTACCCATAGTTCTAGCATAATGTTTAATTAATTTTTCTACATCGTTAACTAAATATGGTGCTAATTCAACATCAGGTATTTTTAACATTCTTTGTTTAGAAGAACTAGCCTCAGTAATAAATTGTTCAGTTATTAAATCATCTGCATCATCAATTTCAGGATAAGGTTTTTGTCTTAAAATAGTTAAAATAGTATCATCAGCTTGTTCATGCGCTTTTACTAATGATATATTTGGTTTTTCTATTTGAATATATTTAACAATTAAATTTCTTAATCCCATTCTATCTGCTTCTATAGCAGAATGATCGTAAATACGATTTAAATAACTTATTCCGTTATTTTGCATAGGGCCTAAACTATGTAATTTATTCATATTAGATTTTATTAATTTAATTTGATTATTTATTTTATCAATTTTTGATTTATTTTTAGTTTTAGAAAGAGCAATTTCTAACTTTTCTATTTTTCTTTCAAAAGGTTTTTGATATAATTTAGCATCATAAGCTTTTTTATCCATGTCATTATACCAAGATCTTATTATTTTAGCGGCATTAACAACTTCTGGTATAGAATGACGTTCTCCTTGCCTTAAAGCTAAACTAACTTCTTCCATAAATTTACTTCTCATCATTATATTTTTAGCATTTCTATTTCTTATAGAATCAATTTTTATAGATGCTAAATTTAAACTATTTCCTAAAAATCCATCTTGTGGTTGTTTTCCTGCATGTATAACAAATTGAGATTCAACAGCAGTTAATAATTTTGACAAAGGAGCATAAACTTCTAAATTTACTAAACTATCTACATTATAAGCTGTAGCTATTCCTTTATAATTACCTTGTGTATGAGCGGCTATATCTACTAATCTTGGAGCAATTAATCTTGAACTTAAATTACTACTATTCATTAATCGCCATACAGGATTCCAGCCCATTGTTTCAAATTTTGTACCAGTTTCTTTAAATCCAGCATTTTCTAATTCTATAGCATAATTAGTTTTTTTAGATTTCCAATTATTATAAGCATTAGATTTTATAACACTATTAAAAGTATTTGTAATTTCAACATCTTCAAAAACTGCATCAGTTGCTTCTCTTGTATTATAAGAACTAGAATTTGTTTTAGTATTATCTTTTGTTAATAATGGATTAACATGTTTTTTATTATTAACATTTTCAAAATTAGATTTAAGTCTAAAGCCACTTAATATTGAAGATATTGTTCCATGAACAGCTAATGTTCCTAAAAGATAATTGCCTCTATATAATTCAGATTCATGTGTTCTAATAGCTTCTATAGGTAAAATGCTTGCAATACTATATGTCATTCCTTTTTTCATTCTTGCAGACATTGTTGCTGCTTTTCTAGCAGAATTTATTGCTCCTCCAGCTATCCAAAAAGTAGGATCTAAAGGTCCTCCTCCTAAAATAGTTCCTATATTTCCCCAAGCACCAGAATTTTTTAAATTTTCAGCTAAAGTTAATTCTTCTTCTAATTTATTTATTCTATAAGTAGTTTCATCATAAGACATAGATAAAAAAGTATGTTTATCTAAAAAAGGCTTATTTTTTATTCTAGGATCTTCTTTTCTGTCATAATTATAATCTATTTCAAAAGTTGGTTTATCTTTAAAAAAAAATTCATAAACTTCATCTAAAGGACTATAAAATTTAAATCCAGTTTTAATTTGATCCCATGCACTATATTTAGGAACTATTTCTTCATTAGGTTTCGGCCAATTTTGATTAATGTTAGGAACATATGGATTAATTTTTTTTTTTGGGTTTGTAGCTATTTTATGTTCTTTAATTATTTCTTTTTTTTCTACATCTTTTTTTTTAGGTATTATTGGAGGCATTTGATTATTGCCAGCAATTAAATATTCTGCTTCTTTATTTCTTCTAGTTGAATATCTATCTCCAAAATTTTGTAAATTTCCTAAAGCATCATCCCAATTATTATTAGTAACTTGTTGCCAAAAATTAGGAGTTTGTGATTCTAAATTTCCATATTGAAATGATAATGAAGCTATAACAGTTGCTTGATGCATAGGCAAATCATCAAAACTAGTATTTGTAAAATTTTGCCATTTATTTTTTAATTTATTTACAGTTTTATTTTTAGAAAATTCATTTAAAATTTTAGCTTCATTTTCTGTTATAGATAAACTATTTGCTACAGATTCAGCTTCTAATCCTTTTAAACCTAAATATGGAATCAATTTTTTTATTAAATTATTAGGCAATCCTTTTAAATCATTTTCATTTCTAGCTCCTAAATCAAATCCTGAAGCTATAGTTACTCCTGATTTAGAATTTTTAGCATCAGGAACATAACCATTTAATGCAAATCCTTCTAAATCTAATATAAAATCCCAATCAATATTTTTTTGAGCCAATTTTTATTTCCTTATGGTGTTTGACTTTGTGAATCAATTTTTTTATCAAATGTTTTTAAAGAATTAAATTTAAAATCTTTAGGTTTATTACCTTCGCCATGTTCTTTTCTTATATTATAATAAGTATTTCTTTTATTTTGGATTAAATGCATTTCCATAATAGTATCTAAAAAATTAGGAGAATATCCTGTTACATCAGATAATCCAAAAAAATTAAACCCATCTAAATAAGCTTGTGATATTGTTTCATAACCTGCTGAAATTAAACTTTTTTGTAACCATTTATTTTCTTGATAGATTTTTTCTAACTTTTGTTCTTGATCATCTCTAATTGTTTTATAAAAACTATTTTTATAACCATAAGGATATATTACCTGCAATTCTTGTCCTGTTCTTACATTATCAATAATTTCTGGAACTTTAACAGGTTTCATTTCTCCTAATTCTTTATCAAACCAATACAAATTATAATAAGGATTTCCATCATCATCAACTCCATCACGTTGTAACATCCAATCAACATTATGAAAACTATCAGCTTTAAAATCTCTAGGACTAAATAATAATTCTTCTTCATTATCTGGATTGTAATTAAAATTTGGATTATGCATCATAAAACTAATTTCTTGTCCCATTAAAGCAGGATTTGGTCTTATACCAACATCTCCCCATCCAGTATCAAACATAGCACTAGCTATTGAATTTATTTTCCATTTTAATGTATATCCTTTAGTCAAATTACCTTTAGTGCTTAATACACCATCTGTACTAGAAACTTCAGGAGAATAATTTCTTTCTTCTAAAACATCTATAATATGATTAAAAATAGCTTTATCCCTATTTTCACCATTTCTTATGTATGGTCTACTGTCAAATTCAAATTGTATTTTATATCTTTGTAACGCTTCTTCTTTTACAGCTAATGGTATATTCATTTCTGTTAAATCACCAAAACCTCCCCATTTATTTACTAAAGCTCTTACTCTTTTATTTGTTAATCTACTTTGTCCACTAGAATCTTTATAAACACCAGATTTTAACCAACCCCATATGCCTTCTGATTTTCCACCTACTTTATTATATACCATACCTACATATGTTAATTGATCTGCTTCATTATTAAGATCTAAACCAATACCAAAACGACCTGCATCAGTTCCAGCAAAGCCCATTCCTGTATTAATATTTGCTCCAGGAACTATAGCAGTTTTTATAGCATTTAATCCTATTTGAAAATTACCCATAAAAGCAGGTTGGTCTTGACCTAATGTACTATTTATAGATCTTGCCGGCATTGGACCAAAATGATTATTAAACATTGTATTAGGTTTATTTCTAATATCAGGTTCATTTTCTAATGCAGTATATTTTTTTGTAGCAAATTCATAAGCATCTTGTTCACTAGGCAAAGTTTTTAATGCTCTGTTATATGTTTTCCAAAAATCTATTTGATTGCTATCTAAATCTCTTAAAAAAGCTTTATTATACTCTGTATTAGGTATTACCATTTTTTCAATTAATGGTAACATTTTAAAAGCATTATCTTGTGAAACACCTAAAGGATCAGATAAAATATCTAATAATGGACCATGTAAATTTTTATTTTCTAAATTATATAATTCAAAAAATTCAATAGGATCATCAACATTTATATCAAAAGTTATATTTTCATATTCATATAAATCTTCTAAAATTTCATTAGGAACAACAGTACCATTATTTTTATGTTTTTTTATTGCATTATAAATTTTATCTTCTTTGTTTTTAGAAGCTAATATTTCACTTCTTTTACTTAATAATTTTTCTATAGCTCCACTTCGATTATAATCAACATCATTAAAAGATTCTTTATCAACCCATTCTTTTTCAATAATATAATTTATAATATTTTCTGTAGTTATTTCTGTATCAGATAAACCATGAAAAAATGGACTATTTTCATCATAAATTATATCAGGCATTGCTAATTCTATATTTTGTATATTTAAATCTACTTGTTCACTTTTTCTTTTTTTTAAATTATCATTAGCTTTTTTTATTTTATCATTTGTTAAATCATTAAATTTTTTAAATAATTCTAAATTACTAGTTATATATTCATTAGAAGCAACTTCTTCGTAACTAACATTATTCATTTCATAACCATTTAATATAATTTCAGCTTTTATCTTTTCTATATCTTCAATACTTTTTTGTTTAGTGGGCCAATATTCATTACTTAATTCTGTAATTTGAGAAATAGACAAATGTTTATTTGCTAATTTATTTTGTACTTCACGATCGTTTTCTAACCAAATTAAACTGTCTGTATTTCCTTTATCTAGGTCTGTTTTATATCCAAACATATTATTACTTTGTTCTTTTGTAATTTTTCTATCCATTATTTCTTTTTTATCGTTGTACTCTTTTTCAGCATTTGTAATCATTTCTTGCCATTTAGATTGAAATAAATCTGTATCATCTTGTGAACTACCAAATTCCATTAACAATTTTTCTTTTAAAGCATATAAATTTAATTGTGCTAAATCTATATCTTCTTCACTTACTCCTGTTGGAGCAGTTAAAACTTTTAAATAATTGTTAGCTTGATATAAAGATTTATAAACTTTATGTTTACTTTTAAAATCTTTCATTTTTATAGGTATAGTATCTAAAGAATGACCTTCTACACCATTTATTGCTAATATTTGTAATGATTCTAAATATATTTCTTCTTCATGCGCCCATAATGGACTATTAGTTTTTTGTGCATTGCTAAAAACTTTATTTTCTATTTGTTCAATAGCAGTACTAGCATTAACTATAGAATCTTTTTTTGCTTTATTTATAACATTACTTTGTGATTTTAAAATTGTTTCTTCTTGATATTGTTTAATAATTTGATTAGTAGTTCCTGCTAAAGCTGGATCTAATTCTTGATTAGCATTATCTGAATAAATTTGAAATTGTTCTGCAATTAAATCAGGCTGATTAGGATATAAAGTTAAAGCTTTATTAGAAAAATTTTGTATATCATTTTGTAAAGCATTATAATAATTAACTTTAGCATTTTGTTTTAATGATTGAGAATAATAAGAATTATCATCAGGTAAATTTGTTATAGGATTTAAACGACCATTTTCATCATATGTAACTAAACCTTGACTATCTATTTCTCCTTGTTCTATAGCAACATTTTTTCTATCTTCAAATCTAACATTTAATAAATCATCAACTCCTTTAGCAACAGCAGTCCAAGGCCCTGTTAAATTAGGAGTTACAGTTCTAACACTTCCTGCTCCTACAAATGGTGTCGGTGTTTTTTGTTTAACTCCCATTATGATTTACCATACGTTTTAGATTTAGTTTTTACACCTTTTGGTGCAGTTTTTACATATTTATTATAATCGCCTAAAGCTCCTGCGGCAGTACTAATATATCCACTAGTCATAGCCATATTACCACTTGTTCTTGTATTAGATGCTGATTGATTTAAAGCGGCGGCTTGATTTGTTCCTGCTTGTTGTATTCTATTTACATCACGACCATATGCTGTTAATTGATTTCGTGCTAAAGCACGACCAGTACCACCACTACCAGTTCTACCATAAGCTCCTTGTAAAGCTGTTTCAGTAGATAAAGCTTCTCTATAAGCTCTTGCTCTATCTGAACTTGCTTGTTCTGTTTCAATTTGTGTAGCTATAGCTTGTCTTTCGTAAGATTGCGCTTCAAGATTTGCCATTTTTTTAGCATTTCTTGATTCCATTACACCACCAACTACTTTAGCTCCTATCATTGCTATTGTTATTGGATCACCCATTTAAAACTCCAATTCTACCATTATGCCATTTACTGTTAAAGCTAATGGTTCTGTTTGTGTTATTGTTACTTCTCCAAGTCTATCCCAACCTAACATCCAAAATTCTTTTCTTCCTGTAATTTTAGATGGCTCAGTTGACAAATCATCATTAACATTACGTATAAGTAATTTAGTACCTTTTGCAGATACATCTAAACTTTCATTTAAATCTAAAACTGTACGAACAACACGTCTATGTGTACCAGCAGAAGTACCACCTTCAACTTGTAACTCAGGAGCTAATGTTGTTATTTGTGGTGTATAATCTAATCCTACAGTTATTGTAGAAAATGTATCAGGTGAAGTAGATAAACTACCATCAGATCCTACTGTTTTTGTTCCTAAACTATAATTACCACTTACAACTTTTACAGCAGTATCATCTAAATGATCTAATCCAGTCCAAGATGCTGTTGGTGATCCAGATGTTAAAGTTTCTGCACAATCTAATGTTAAATTAGAATCAAATAGTTCTAATAAATATACTACAGCACTATCTATAGTTCTTTTAACTATGCAAAATACTAAACCATTAATAGATACAATATTTTTAAATTCACCATCAGTAGTCCATTTTGACCAGGAAGATATTTTTTCATTACGCATTGCCATATATACAGCTAATGATCCGTCTGTATTTAAAATATAAGCATAACTTTCTTGACCTTGATCGTTTTCTGTTTGTATTTCTAATCCAATAGGATCTTGTATTAAATGACCTGATAATAATGATACAGATGGTGATAAATATGCTTGTTTAATATCATCATATTCAAATTCTCTTAATGATTTTTTACCTTTAGATAAAAAGATTATAGCTTCATCAAATTCTTTAGCTTGTAATCGAGATGTACCATATCGAGTTTGTCTACGAAAAGATACATTACTTGGTGTTAAAGGATTGTTTGCACTTGTTGGTGAATACAATTCACTATTATCTGTAAATACTAATAAATGTCTAAATGATAAAACTCCAGTAATTTCAGACACTTGGCTTTCTAAAACTTGTACTTGTATACTGTCATCATCTGCCGCTTCTCCAACATCAAAATTAAAATAATCAGATGTTTTAGATGTAAATATATAATTAGGTAAATCTCTAGTTCCGCCAAATACTAAACGCCCTGAATGGAAACAACATGATCTAGGATAACCTCTTGTAGAACTTATAGCTGGTTCTTCCCAATCAACAGTTGTATTACTATTTGGTAAATTTTCTCTTACAATAGCAGTAGCAGATGTTGCACTAGCAACAGCAGTTATTGTTACTTGTTTTGATTGAATAAGAAAATTTTGATTAACATGAGCAGATACAAAAAAATCAGCTGATGCAGTTATAGAAATTGTACCTGTTGTTGATTGAGGATTAAATGTTAAACTATCACCTTCGAATTTATGATAAGGTTGATAAACAAGATCATCTTTTGTTTTAAAAGCAAAATTGCTTACAGTAAAAGTAGAAGCTCCAGTTCTTAATATACGTTGTGTTACTAAATCTGGATGTGTAACAATCATAGTATTTGCTGTTTGTGCTACAATTAAATCGCCAATCATGTCTGAAGTCCAAGGGCAACTACTAACTGTAACAACTGCTGCACCAGTTACACCATTGTAAACATTTAATGTGCTTGCAGTAAAAATAAAAAAATATGTTTGTGCATCAGAAAATATAAATGGCTCCATTTGATGAGCTGTTCCTGATAAAGTAGATATGTATTTAGTGCCAGGTCTGCGTTTTACACCACCTTGAGCCAATATACGCATATTACGAATTGTTTTAGCACCATTAGCATAAGCATGAGTATCAACTCTTGATGATAATAATGGGTCCATTTCTCCACCAGTAAAATTTGTCCAAAATTGACGAAGTAATGCCATTTTATCTCCTTATGTTAGCAAAACGACTTAACTTTATTTTATTTGTTGTAACAGCTTGACTATCTCTAGTTTTAGCTCTTGTAAATTGTTGTTCTGCTAATTGTGATAATGATTGTGCAATATCACCTTTACGTATTATTGATAAAGCAAAAGTAGATGCTAAGCGATAAACTACATACATTACAAAGTATGGGGGCCAATCATCTTCATCTGCTCTAAATTGATATGTTGCTACTAATGTATCTTCTGAAGAAACTTCTGCATCTAATGTATATACTTTATCTTCATAACGATCATATTGAACTGTAACATCATCATTTGTAAGTGTTTGTACTATAAGAGGCTCAACATCAGTTGGTAATTGATAAGCCGCATCCCATATATCTACTGGAGTATCAGCTAATCTATTTAAAGCTTTTTGTCCTGTAGCAAAATTCCAAGTGTGTTGACTTAAACAATCTTTTACTACTGTTTCATACAATAAATTAGCAGATAAAGCTTCATCTGTTTTATCATCAAAACTAGTTAAAGGTTGTAAACCTACTAATACCATAGCTTGTTGAGCAATATCGATTTTTGAAGTTGTTGCCATAATAACCCTGTTCTAAAAAAGGGAGAGGAATAACTCTCTCTCCCTTTAATATTATTTTAGTCTGTGTCAGCTGTAGAAAATGTAGTAATATCTTTCGTATCTACATTAGTTCCATCGTTCGAAGCAACAGAGAATATACCATAAACAGGTGTACCACTTGCCGCAGTAGTTGCAAAGATTACATCACCAGCGTTAATTTCATTAACGTAAGTGTTAAAGTAACCAGCAGAATCTACCGTAGCCGCCGCATCGTCAGTTTTGTAATGCCAAATATGAAAACCATTTCCACTATATGAAACCAGAGCAAAAGTACTTGAAGTAAAAGCCATGTAATATTCCTCCTATTTCTTTAAGTTAGCTTCGATACAGCCATTTACATCGATAAGAACAGAGTTCATTTGCATTTTATTTAAAATGAAATAACTGTCTTTATCATTGTGGTAATCAATGTTCGATTGAACATCAGCACCTATAGCATGTCCGATAGCTGTTCTATGATACATAAAACATTTGCGACAATCTACTGAACTAACTGTAGCAGAATCTAGACCAGAATGTGGGAACCACATAAAGCCTAACCAATTCTTAGCAGTCATTCCTGAAGGAAATGGAAGTTGATCCATTCCAACATATTCAGCTCTACTAAATTGATCTATGCTCATAAGCTGTGACCAATTTTCCCAACCAACAACAGCATAACGTTGACCATCATCAGGAACATCATTGTTACCCATAGTTTCCATTATACCTAACGCCCATGCTAATGTTATACCATTAGATGTTTCATTAGAAGTTGTAGTAGTTGCGTCTAAAGCAGTTTTAATTAGATCGTCAGTTTTTCTTCCCAAAGCGTAAGCTCCAGATTCTTGTGCTACAACCATTTCATCATGGTTAACACGTAAAGTATCTAGATCGTCTACCCATTCACCAGCGAACCAATCTTCTAATGTTACATTTACATTAGTGTGTTCGAGATTCATAGGTGGAACAGAACCAGCACGTGCTTTTTGTGTAGCTGAACCTTTACCTACTTTTTGGAACGTAGTCTTATTTTTTACGCCATCACGTGTTCGAGTTGTGTTTCGAAGTTTTGAACCCATGCGCTGATAAGCCATGTGAACTCCAGCTTCAAACTCCTCAACAAATGATGTGCTAATAGTATTAAAAGCCATATTAGCCTCCTTGTTAAATTAAAAAAAAAGTTTGTTTCTCGGTTAGTCCTCAAGCCTATCTGAAGTTAGTCCATCGCTGGGCTTCTGAATATCGGCAATTTGGGCCGCTTAACATTCTAAGTTTTGTCTTTTAACAATACTTTTGGCAATTCACATTACTAATTATTTTGTTGTCGTGCCAATGCTTCAAATCCAGCTTTAACTTTTTGACGAAATACAGGATCGTTTTTAGAATGATAACGTGGATCTTTCATCATGTTTTTTAAGTCATCTTTAGTTAAAGTATCTTTAAGCTCACCACTATCTTGTATGGTAACACCTGGTTGACCAGCTAATTCCATAATGTTTTCTAATGCTTGAATTAACGGAGCTGTAATAGGCATTTGTGATAACACTTCATAGTTTTCTTTTTCCATATTAGATTTAAACCATTCGTTAACACGTTCTACTCTTTTTTCTCCATACTCACCTAAAGCATTAATTTCTGCATCTGTATCAGGTCCACTTTGTTGTGCCATTTCGTGATACTCTTTAATAAATCCATTAAACTCTTTATCACTTAAACCTAATTGATGAGAACGATCTTTCCACCAGTTTAGCATTACATCATCTTCAGGTATTTCAACACCTAAATCTTCAGCAACTTTATAATCTTGTGGAACTTCTGGAACATCAGCAAATGCTTGTTCTTGCATTTCTTCTGCTACAGTCTTTTTTAAATCATCTGTACGCTGATAATGACGTTTTTCTAATTCACTATAAGCAACAGATAATTGTTCTGGACTTTCAAATTTTTGAGGCAACCAATCAGGGCGTTCTGCTTTTACTTCTTCAACACTTTCACTTGCTGGTGTTGGCGGAACTTCTGTTTCAGTTGATTCTACTTCTGTTTCTACTTGAGCTTCTTCATTCATGGGTTTTTATCCTTTATCGTTTTGGTTATAACCTTTACGTTTTTTTTGTCGCATTATTTTTTTATAAAGTCTTTGATGAGCTTCAAATTCTCCTAATTGTTTATTGTAAGCTCTTGTTCCTTCTTGTAGTTTTGGATCTCCAGTACCTTCTGCATATGGATCACGCCAAAATTTAGGTCTAGCTCCACCAGTATTAGTACCTGCTCCATAACCTTTTGCTTTAGATTTTTTCATTCCTATTGCCATCAATAATCTCCTAATTTTTTTCTTTTCGGAATAAAAGACTTACTAATATTCCAATTAATTCTAACTGCTTTTGTAGGTTCTGCACTTTTATATGGATAAGGAAAATAACCTCCTGGAGGATCATTTGGATTTCTAAATCCAAAAGCTGGATCTGCTACTCCATGTTTTCTAATATTTTTCTTTATTATACTAGATCCTGTAGCTTGTCTTGTATCTGCATAACCTTTTGCTTTAGATTTTTTCATTGCTATTGCCATTATTATTCTCCTTTAAATTTACCTAAAAGAATAGTTCTATTTTTTTGTACTTTTCTTTTTGTAGCATCTGCTTTATTTTCAACATTAACCATATATTCAGCTGATCTTATTTTTGATCCTACTTCCAAATAGTTTTTTGTTGTTCTGCCTTTTAACGATAGTTGAAATTTACCAACAGGATATTGTCCTTTACCTACTTGCCATTCATAGTTAGGCCCTGATATATCTCTTTTAAATTTAGCGTACATATTTTTCAAACTCATTATGATTTCTCCTGTTTTCCTAAAAATATTCTTCGTTTAATAACACCAACAATCCAACGCTGTCCTTCAATATGTTTTAAAGCACTTTCATCTATGCCAGACGCATTAATATTATTAATAGTTATATTTTCTAAATAGCGAAGAAATTCAGCTCCGCTTTCTGTTTCAAATACACGAACTGCTGTGCCATTTAATCGGCTTTCAGCATCTTTTGTATATTGAAATCCATCACAAGATGCTACTGTATTATTTTTTGTTACCATTAACCTTTATCTTTCTTGTGTCTATTAGCAAAATTTCTTGCACTTTCTTTACTTCTAAAACCCCAAGCTCTTAAAGCTAATGCTAAACGAGTTGGTTCTCCATTAGGTTTTTTCATTCCTCCTGCCATACCACCAAAACGTGCGGCAAAACTTACTCTACGAGGACCTGTACCTGTTTTTTGTGGCGATTTTAAATTACCGCCATCTTTAGCTTCAAAATGTTTTCTACCTGCTTCGTTTAATCCGCCGTCAGGATTTTGATATTTTTTTGCTACCATTAATAATCTCCTAATGTTTTATTAATGTGCAATTTATAATCAAAACTTTTTAAACTTCTTACACCTGGTCTTTTTTTATGTGGGTTTTTATTAGCTCTATTTATTAACCATTTTTTTATATTTATAACATTTGTCATTTTATTGCATTGATCCTCCTTGACCTGGTATTCCTGGTGGTTGTCCGCCTTCAGCTCCTTGCATTTGTTGCATAACTTCTGCGGCTTGTTCTACTTCTGCTTGTAATTCTTCTTGGCTATTTAATAAATCTTCATCTATACCAAATTTAGATGCTAACCATTTAACAGTTCTTTCTCTATTTAATAACATCATTGCCATTTGTGGACCAAACGATGCCATAATAGATTCACTAAATCGCATAAAATCCGATACGTCTTGTTGATCTTGCGCTCGTAATAAAGGACTTACTGGAACTATTCGTATTTCTCTACCATCTATACGTGGTAATTTTAATAATCCCATTTCTTTATATATGTATACAATACGATTAACTAATGGTTGTAAAAATTCTCTTTGCATACGACCAGCTACAGCACCCATATCTCTTGCTACTTCTGCTAATCTTTGAGAAACTTCTGTTGCAGACAATGGTGTTTTTGCACCTTCACGTTCTAACTCATCAATAAACAATGCTTTTCTTACATTACGTCTTTGTTCTTCTAATACTAATTGTGCTACATCAAATCGTGATGGTGATTGTAATGGTTCTATTTTACTACCTGCGGCTCTTGGAACAAAAGTACCAGGTTGTAAAATAATATTTTCAGGATTAAACACTCCATCATCATCATACATATATGCACCAGCTATTGCCATTTCTGCATTTTCTAAAATTAACTTAACTGTTAAGTTTAAAGTTTTAATTGCTGGCATTGCTTGTAATATAGGCCCTCTACCCCAAACTTCAAATCCAGATTTAGACCAACGTGTAGAAATCCAAGGGTTACTTCCTGATCCTACATATCCTGTAGTATATAATATTTCTTTATGTGTTTCAGATATACATACTTTAATCCAAGCATCTTCAAATGGTTTAGATTGATCTACCATAGTAGCTTCAATGATTTTCATTTTTTTATCTGGATTACGATTTATATCTTCTAAAATTTGTGATGATAATGTAAAATGCGGATATGTTTGTTGTAAATCTCTTAAACGTAAATCATTACGCCAATGAAACCAACATCCAACTTCATCACCTTTAGATGGTAATAGTGCAACATGTGTTGCAGGAACAGCAGTAAATTTTAAATCGCCTACAAATCGACCAGGCTCACAAATCATATTCATTGTGCCTATACCTAAATCTTGTAAACCTTCATGCAATTCAGAATTAAAATTACTATTACGTAATCCTTCATGTATTAAATCTGTTGCATTATCTAATTCTGCCATAACTCTTTGGCTACGCATATTACCAGGATATTCTGGACCAGGCATTAATCTAAATGCTCGACCATTTGGTGGAAAAAATCCTAATTGTAAACGTGACGCAAATCGTGGTACTCCAACAACAGCAGTTTCATCATAAATTAAATCTGTACGTTTATTACCAAAAGATTCACTTCCTGTATTAGAATCAAAAAATCCTTCACGACCAGGTAATACATAATCATTAATTTCATCCCAAGTGCTAACCCAATTATCCCTACGTTTTTTAGCTTCTTTAAACATCTTCATTGTACTTTCGTACAAACTTGATTGTTGCGCTCCTTGTGGGCTAGAAGGATTTGGATCAGTACGAGGTTCTATTTGTGCCATCTAAACTGCTCCACCTCCGCCAAGATTTCGTGTTTTTTGTCTTTTTGGATCTTTATCTGCACTTCCAGTAAAACCAGCATAAGTAGCATTTTCTCCCATTAAGCCAGCATAACCAAAACGTTTAGTTCTTCTATCGGCTTCATCTGCTGCATTTGCAGCTTCTAATTCTAAACGACTTTGACGTTCTTGCTCTAATTGTTGTTGCATACGCTCAGCATTAGGATCTCTTTTAGGTTTTGGGTTAAATATAGCTCCCATTATTTTCTCCTATTAGTTAAATGTTATTTTCTGTACCAAACTTGAATACTCCTCCAATTTTTTGCAATTCACAATACAAAGAATATGGAGTTAAGCATAATTTTTTTATTCCACATAAATGTCTTATAGGACTAACACAATATAATGGCAAGAGAGGAAATGTTATAGGATGTGGTTTTTTTTCTATTTCTAACACAACACCGTTCTCTTTTAATTCACTTATCATACACGCTACATAATCTCTAGGTACTGTGTCAACAATTAATCCTTTTGATGACCATTCAAATAATATCCAACTTTGTGTTAAACTGTTATATCGTAAAGCAAAGGTATGAGAAAATTTTTTTCTAAATATTGTAAAAACATTCCACCATCCCCAACTACTAGAACCTACGAAACATATTAGCCACTTTTCTTCCACGATTTTTCCCAAATGGATTAAAACTTCTTTGCACAACTGTAGCTCTTGCTTTAAAAGAACTATTTGTTGTTACTTTACGACCTTCTCCTCCACCAATAACAGCATATTGTAATGCATCATGTATGTGAGAAAATCTATTTTTATTTGGTCGTTCATCATATTTTTCTTGTCCAACTACTTGCATACGTCTGTATTGGTAGCCGCCTTCAAATCCTGCAATTAACGTAGGGCAGGTGGGGGATATTTGAAAGGCGGCATTACCTTCTACCATACGATTTAATACATTTTCAACTGCTTCTACTCGCAACATTGGATCGTTGGTTGTAGCTGGAACAGCATTAATGCCATTAGCTCGTAAGATCATAAATGGGGTATGTTCATCAGTTTGTGCCATTTGATTACCAGCAGGATCTCCAATATATCGTATATCGTTATCAGACCATCCTTGTCTAGCTATTTCATGCTTTAACACTTCACTAAATCGTGTAGCTCCCATATCATTTGCTATTAATTCATGTAAAATCTTCCATTTTCCTCCCATACTTTGCTGACAAAAGACTGCCGCAGGAGTTCTACCAAAATCTATACCTACTAAAATTTCTCCAGATGTAGATTTTATAGGAGCATTGCTTACATGTGTTTCTGATTTAAACATAGGATAGACAGCTTTACCATCCATTAACGTTTGATACTTATTTAAAACGTAAACTTTAACCCAAGGGCGACTTTTTCCTAAAATTATCTTATTATAGTAATCTTCTTTTAAATTTTCAGCGTTTTCTCTCTCTTTATTAATTTCATATCCTTCTAAAACGCCTTCTTTATTAACTTTTTCTACCATTGCGCCTGGTTGTGTAAAAAATTGCCAATCATCAGGCTTAATTAACGTCATTTTTTCTTCATCGGTGATATATTCCGGCGTTGGCACTTCTCCAGACATAATTCCCCACCAATGCGTTTCATCTGGGCTATTTGTATCCATAATTACACCTGACCACGTTGGTCCACCATCTTTCATAGACGGAAAACGCCCTACTCTCATCGTACAAGCATCAACAATAGACTTCGGAATCTCTCTTGCTTCGTTAATCCATAAACCTGTTAACTCTAAAGACAATAATTTTTTAACATCGGATTGATTATCTAAAGCTAAAAAAATAATTTCCGCTTCAACAACAGATTTATCAGGTAATCCAAATCGCATATGATGGGTATATGGCGGTGACCAATTAAATTTACCCATATCATCACCAAACCAATCACGCCACGTCTTAATAGTCGTTGTTTTTAATTGTGGATTGGTATTTCTAATCACAGCCCATCGGCTTCTACGTAATCCCTTATTATCTATCTTCTGGGAACACGCTTTACGCATTATCTCAAAACAACATGCAACACTTTTACCACTACCTACAGGACCACGTAATCCTCGAACAAAATCTTCGGATTTCATAAAATTTTTAGCAACTTGTCCTGGTGGTTTATAATCTATTTTCATTCAACACTATGTGTATCAACACCCCTTTTAATTAATTGCTCAGCAACTTCTGGCCCTAAACTTTCAATTAACTTATCCGCTTCTCTTACATTAAAATGTTCCTTCGGATAATTCTTCATATGTACTCCAAAAATAATTTCTCGCAATCTTCGATGATCTCTTGCGCTTAATGTATCTATAAAACTCATGTGTGTGAATCCTTCCTTTTTAACTTATAACGTGTGAGTAATACCTTTGTATTACTTTGTGTGCAATTTTTAAACCCCCTGCTCTCTGTGGCAAATATTGCAAAGGGTCCCATACCCCCTCTTAATCTACACCGAAGTTAATCTGCACTGCTGTAGTCGGTCTGACTGGTTCGCTTCTGATTCCAGCTCTGTCCATTAAATCTCTGCTAGCTTCTAGTCTTACATTACCTGACTTGTGTTCGAGTAGTGATACCATAGTTGCCATAGCTTGACTGCCATGCCATCCCAACACACTTAATGCTAATTCTTTTCTATAGTCTGAAACATGTTGCTTTTGTGCCGTTCTCCACGCCCAAGCTTTGTTTGCACCTATCCGTCTGCTTGCTTCGGTTACGTTGCAACCATCATGCAATACTGCATGTACTAATTCAGCTTGTTGGTCTGTGACTTTTGGGTGATTAATACGGATTGTGTTTGCAGATAATTCTATCTCATCCATTGGCACAATCCCACGTTTATATTTCTGTGCTTGTTCAGGATTTGCGTTCTGTTTACTCATGTGATGCCAATTTCAATTAACGTAATTGTTAACTATATAGATAACTGCTCACAAAATGTCGTCAATTCACATTATATAACCTATTGTTATCAAACAGTTATTTTTCAAGATTTTGAAAACAAGTGAAAGGCAGAGGTTCACAAACGAACTGATGTAAACACCAGTTATTTGTGAAGAAAACACATGACCAGCAAATTAATCTTTTTTGTTATGTGTTTTCAGCTTCTCCTATGTTGCTGATATTGTGGCGTTCAATTACCTTTACGGATTATTAATCATATCATGTCTACGACAGGGATATGCTTAATCACATTTGTAAGAACAAATGCGTAAAAACACGCTAAGTGTATTCGCAAGAGCGAAAACGATGATTTCAACAGGAAATTTACCTGTACTCATCATCGTGGTGTTTTTAATCCTACGCAAGGCATCATCATCATCAGAAGTTTCTGCGAACGAATCGTACTCAAAGCAAGAAAAACTAAGTAAAGAAAACGAACATTACCTTCCTGCTGATGTGTAAGGACACATCAAAGGAGGTACCAATAATCGTAAATGTAATTCTTTTTTAAGAAGAAACTATTTATAGGAGTTCCCAAGAGGTCACACTTTATGGATATGTATATCTTACGATATACAAGAGAAATAGTTTAAAAACAATGACATTTATTCTTGACTAAGATTTTCTTGTTTAAGTAGCAATTAATTCGTTATCAGAAAACTCTGATGATGTTGATGCAATTAAGCACAGCATAACTACAAGGAGGACATCATGTCTATAGATAACAAAAAACAAATACCTGAATCAGGTATCATTTCATTAGAAGAATTAGTTATATTACAAGACCAGCTTCGAGAAACTCAATCTGGAGATATAACTTTAGCCAAAGATTTACAAGAAGCTCAAGAATCTGGCGACACGAAACGTGCCGAACAAATACAAGCTCTAATTACAGACCAATTCGGAATGGAGCTTTAATATAGCACACAATGGCTAGTGGTGCAGACAACTGTATCATTAGCCAATGTATTTACAGTAATTATTATAAAATGAGGAGAAAAACATGTTAAATACCACATTAATAGATCATGAAGCAGGAAAAGATCCGATCTTAGATCAACCAACTGATACAGTAGATCAAATTGATAAAAGATACAAAAGTTTATGGAACGATACTATGTTACCTAGCGATGAACGTCTAGCTTCATTTATCGATCAACAAGTTAAATCATGGAAAGACCTGCTAGGACATAACGAAACAGACAGAATCTTTATCATGAAAATGGTAGACAAAATGTATACAGGTTGCGAAGACGCTATAGATGCAATGGTAGATAAAGGTAAAGACCTTAAAAAACAAATAACTAAATTTAATGACAGAGAAAATAGTGGAAGCTGTATAGACAGAAACCATCTAGACGATATGCAAGAACAGCATCAAAAACTACAACATCAATTTATATTTGGCAGATATGTTATGGAAAACACTATGCCAGTAATTAGAGATAAAATGCTTGTAGAAACTAATCTAACAACATCTTGGCCACCCAGAATAAACAGGAGGCACACTAAAAAATCTAGACAAAGTATAAAAACTTATAGTCCAGAAAGTACAGTAGGTAAAGAGATACTAAAAAATATGCACTATAATAAAACAAATAACAAAGCATATATATCTAGAACAAAAGGAATAGACGATCCTTCTTCTAGTAATAACTACGACATACCAGCTGACTATGAAATCGACAATACAAGTAAAATCGATAACATAACAATAGAAGATAAGAGATAAATTCTTATCCAATAGCAATTAAGCTATCAACCAGATACTTGCTCTTAAGATGAGCTTAAGGGTAAGTATCTACTATCAACAATCAACCTTAGGAGATAAATCATGGGTATAATATCCGTAAAAAGTAAAACACAAGGCTATAAGAATATAATCAAAACACAAACTCAAGCATTAAAAGCATTACGTGATGAAAACGTAAAACTTAAAGCTAGAATATGCGCACTAGACGAAACTTGTGCAAACTTTGCAGATTATATAAATCGTGCAGATAAAAAAGCTAGAGATGAAGGTATAGTAAACAAAGCTATAGAAAAACTATCTAGCACATCTAAAAAGGCATATACATATATTCCTAAAATAAAAGTAGAGAATATGCCAAAATTCAAAATTAACTTCTAACTCCTCCAAAGAAATAGCATCTGGCTTCGCAGTCAGGTGCTTTTTTTTGTTCCGTACAGCACACTCCTTCGTTCACCTAAAGGTAAACGTCAGCACACAGTCTGCACTTGCAAAAGCAAGTAGCAGTAAAGAAGATAAATACCCCCTGCTCAAAAAAATTGCACACAAAGTAATGTGTTTTAGCCTCATTCCGAGCGAAGCGAGGAGGGGGAGCTTGAGGGGGAAAGCCTCATAGCCTCATAGCCAATATAAATTTTATAAAATTAAGGAGATTAAAATGGAATATTTATTATTCGGTATCATAGCAGGTTCAGCATTTATATTATTATTTGCAAAAATAAGCCTCAAAAAAATAGCCAATTATGAAATTATTGTAGATATATTATCCACAGTAGGATTAGTTCTCATGTTTGCAGGAACATTTGCAGGTATGGTAGCTGGATTACTAGGAGGTATATTTATTTCAATCTTCTTATTTGTATACAAACGCACATTTGGTTATCAAAAGCCAATAATTAAAAAAATGAAATTAAAATGGGTTGACCAAGATGCTAAGTGGCAATCCAAATAAGATTCAGATAGGTACTATGTATACAGGTCGCTATCCTATCAGATGAGGTTATACGTGATGCCTCAAGCTCTACGTTGGTTTGATTTCACAGTTAAGCCAATGTAGAGTATTATAAATTAGCGTATATTTCAACAACTTAAAATAGAAAGGTAAACTCATATGTCATACGCAAATATCACAGTATTAGGTAACGTAGGTGCAAAACCAATAGTAAGAACTGTTGGTGATACACAAGGAGCTTCATTTAATATAGCTGTTACCGAACAATACAAATCTAGAACAGGTGAAATGAAAAAACAAACACATTGGTATACTGTAGACGCTATTGGTGCTTTAGTATCTAATGTAATTGTGCCTTATATAGATAAAGGTGCTACTGTTTTAGTATCAGGATTTCCTAAAATGGACAGCTACGAATCAAAAACTTTAAAAAGTTCTGATGGTAAGCCTCCAATGCTAACACGCATGAAAATTAATATATCAGGTTTTGGTGGTCAACTTAAACTTGTTAGCACTAAAGGTAAAGGTGCTACAGTTGAAACATCTAACACTAATCCACAATCTATACCTGATGACGATATTCCTTTCTAGCTAAAAGGAATTGGGAGGGAAGTTTTCCTTGTAGTACTTCCCTTCCAAAAGGTATCTAGCTATAATTATTTATATTCCAGAGAAGCTAGACTAAGTTTATTCCTGGACAATAATTTGATAAAAAAGCCTCATAAAACAACAACTTACAGGAGATTGCCTCATGGGTAAAATGTCTGATAAAGATATAGAAAAACAAGAAAGTCCTCAAGATTCACATGACGAACATGATCTTGATGTATTTACACTATTAAATAAAGCTGGTTTTACCAACAGCCAAATATTTACAGCTGAAGATTTAGATAAAATGGTAAAATTACAGGAGAAATATAAAAAATGACACCATCATTTAGACGTAAAGCCTCATTTCTAGGTACATTCATACTTATCCACATGGCTTCCAGTATAAGTATATTATTTATATTATTAGTTATGGGTATAAATCCTACTCTGCTTGTATCTGTATTAGGTGCGCCTCTATGGATAACAGTGTGTATATGTTCTTGGAACTTAACCAAAAAACTCAATCGAAGGAGAATGATATGAAAGCCCCTAAAGTAATAATTAAAACAATACCAAACGCTAAACCTCTTACTAATAGTCAAAAAGAATATTGGTCACAAAGATTAAATTCTATTATTGCCGCTAAAAAAGAAGAATTAACAGTAGAATATACAGAAATTATAAATAAAAAAACTATAAAAAAAACAGAAGATTATAAAAAGTTTTTAGAAATTAATAAAATATCTAATAAAATCAATAGTTTACTAAAAGTTGAAAAAGAAACAAAAGCAAAATATGATAATGAATTACGTATTATATCTAATAATTTAAATAACGCTATGACTGAACTTAACAATACATTACGAAATAATCAATTTTATAGTAATTGTGATAAAGAAATTAGAAACTTTAATGATACTAATCAATACGGAAATATGATTTGGGAACATTCAACTTCTATAGACCAATTTTATAATATAAATAGATTTATTGAAATGATTAGCAATAAACAAGTTCGTGAAGAATTGTCTAAAAACAATGTTAATTTAAAACAATTAGATGATGCTTTATTACAAATACACGATGCATTACAAATGCAAAATGTACCTAGTTCATTCTTTAATTTAGTAAAACATTTGTTTGTAACTAATAATATTACAGCAGAAGGTATATTAAATAATGATCTAGAGCCAATGCCTAAAATAAGTAAACATTAAAAAGGATTATGCTTATGTATACTATGAAAAATGTAAAAATTACTAAAGTAGAAACTGAAGAAGGTTATTGGAACGATAAACAAAATAAACATATTAAATATAAAACTCCTAAAATAACTAATACTGTAGTTTATGAAACAAAATATATTTATAATGGTAATGAACTAACAGAAGTATTAGCTTTTTGTAGTAGACACCATTCCGATTATGGCAATCAAATAAAAGTAGAATTTGATTTAGAGGATAATTAATCATGGCATATATAACTAATGATAAAGTTTTAATTACTTATATAGACAATAATAAAAAAAGCAGATGCCAAGAAGCAATTATTATTGGCAGAACCTTTGATCAAAACCCAAAATACGATGTCAGACTATTACACAACGATTATTTAATAACAAACGTAGATATGGAAATGCTAGAGTTACTGTAACCTCTTGATTTTACTAGGTTTTCTATCGTTTAAATTATCAGATAATTCTAAACGTGATTTATGGAGCTGAATACGTTTTAATAAATCTTTACGTTCATACCATTCACCTCTAATTGGTGCTAAAAATTCACCAGGTGTTGGTATTTTACAAAACGTATGTGTTTCTAACAATTTTAAAACGCCTCTTTCCCATAAATCATTAGGAATATCTGATAATAACTTTTCAAAACCTTTCATCATAAAAGGATCAGGTACTTTACATCCTAACATTTTAGCTGTAAATCCGATGCCTCTAGCAATCTTTTCTGGCCCTGCACCTTGTAGTAATACCAGAATAGATTGTTCGGCATCATCTAAATAATCATCTACAGCTTCTCTGTTTAAATCACGTACAGGTATAAATACTGCCTCATTTAATCTTTTACGTACTACATCTAACGATGTAACTTGTCTTTCTGTTAATTCATTTGCCATATTGTTTCCCCCAATGTGCAATGAGAACGGATTCTGCTAATCCGTCATGTTTTTTAAGTTTCCAGAGATCTTTATACGCAGGATATAACTCTGATGCTAAATTACGTGCTTCTTCTTTATTAGAAGATAAACCAAAATATTTTTTCCATTCTTGTGGTCTAACTTCTACTACCTGATTAAAATAAATAGTTGTAGTACCTAATAGTATACCATAACCAAAACCAGTTTTAAAGGTAGAAGATAACCCTTGTTGTGGCATAGCTTGTTGTTTTTCAATATAACAAGTACGCAAACCAACACGTTGTATAAAAATATCTCTTAATTTAATAATATTAATATATCGTGTTTTTTTATTGGCTATTTGTAGTGTGCTTACCGGCATTGATAAAACATTAAAAAAACTACCACCCATAAATGTTATGCCACCATTTAAACCTGGATCTATACCACAAATCATTTTTGTTTTTTTCTAGGTTTTAATACTAAATCACAATCTAATGATTCAGCCCAAGCAAAAGCATTAAATAAAGTAGGTTTTCTATAGCCAATTTCCCACTTAGCTGTAAGACCATCGGCAATACCAGTTTTTTCATCTATTTGAGGTTGTGATAACCCTAATTTATATCTTCGTTTTCTAAATTGCGAGATTAATTTCTCACAAAATCTATTTTCTTGTTCCATAAGGCCCCCACCTTTGAAATTAATGTCAATTCACATTACATAATGCCACAAGAAAATAAAAAAGCCAATGTTATTTTTATATGTTATACTATTTTTAATCTAACCGAAGGAGGTAGAGAGATGTCAGACTATGAAATGTCAAATATACATGACGAAATACAAAAGTTAAAACGCAATAAACAGCCATTAGATCTAGATGCTGCAATAAAAAATAATGAAATCATTAAAACATTAACTGCTGTATGCTTAAAGATGGATAACAAAGAACATCGAGAAGGCATACTTAAAGTTATTAACGAATTAACTACGGATAATATGCATAATTTAGATCATATTCCTAACGAGCATTGGTACGAAAAATCATGAAGAATACTGGATTAACTGAACAACAAATACAGCGTAGAAAATTAGGTATAGGTGGATCTGATGCCAGAATTATAGCTAATGGTACGCAAGAAGATTGGCATAACCTCTGGCTACAAAAAACAGGTCAAGAAGAACCTAAATTTGATATGAGAAGTAAATTTCTTATGGCTTTAGGCAATGCTACAGAACATGTAACTTTAGACAGGCTTAATGAAGAAGTTCCTGTATACAAACCACAACTTGATAACGACAGTATAGAAAAATACAAAAAAGCATTAGAACGTGTGCATGAAGAATATAAATTTATGCGTTGTAATTTAGATGGTTTAACGGATTCTACACGCCATCCTATAGAAGTTAAATTTCATACTGGAAATAAATCATTTGCAGAATTAGCTGATTTCTATGCGCCACAATTACAACATAATATGATGTGTAGCACTTCTACATCTATTGTATTTGCTGTTACTTTTGGTCATTACGGTACATTTAAATGGGAACTGTTTAAAGCTGATTATGATTGGCAAGGACATTATATAGAAAAAGCTATTAAGTTTTGGGATATGGTAGAAAAGAAATTGCCTCCATATAAAAACTTTAATGAAGATAATATAGGTGTTCCAGATTATTCAATGCTTAAAACTATAGATATGACTAAAACTAAATCATCTAATGCTTGGACAGAATATGCTGTTGAATGGTTAATTAACAGACCTTATGTTCAAAAATTTAAAGATGCAGAAAAAGAATTAAAATCGTTAGTACCAAAACAAGCCAATATAGCTATTGGTAACGGTATAAAAATAAAACGTGCCAGAAACAATCGTTTAACTATAACAGAAAACGATTTAGAAGATTTTTTAAAAGAATCAAAAAATATGTTTACAAATGGAAAAGAAAGTGAGGATAAATGACTTATTACAATAACGAAAAAAAGAAAGCTAACTTAGCATTATGGGAACAAGTTAGTAAAACTAACCCTGCTCATACAAAACCTGTATCTTTTGGTCGTGGCTTTACAGCTATTGATGCTCACTCTCAAATTATGTGTGCTACAGAAGCTTTTGGCCCAGTTGGCATAGGTTGGGGCTATAATGTAGAATACAAAATAGACGATAAAATGCTTATTGCATTTGTAAGTATTTGGCAACAAGATCATGCTAATAGTTTTGGCCCTATATGTTCTATTGCTCCTTTATACAATAAAAAAGGACAATTAGATGATGATGCAGGTAAAAAAGCTATGACTGATGCTTTAACTAAAGGTTTATCTCATTTAGGTTTTAATGCTGATGTATTCTTAGGTAAATTTGATGACAATAAATATGTAAATGAAAGAAACATAGAAATTCAAAAAGAACAAATAGCTGAAATTCCATTACCTAAAGACGTAAAAAAATATGTAGAAGAAGCTAAAAAACTTAAAACATTAAAAGAACTAGAATCTCATTGGGAAGAAATGAAAAAAATACAAAAAAATACAGATCCTAAAGTATTTATCAAAGTAAAAGGTATTATTACTGAATTAGTAAATAATATTAAAACAACAAAATAGAAAGCTTACTTAATGCACGAATTGTGGGAATCGTCTAAAACACAAAGCTCTGCAATTAGAATAAGTAAGCTAATCAAGCCCACGATCTATGTAGGAAATGAACTCCTATGGCTTGAAGGTAAAACTAAATCTAAAAAAAAGAGAACTGTTGTTTTAGGTATGTCAAGAAACAAAGACGCCTTTCACGCTACACTCGTAGATGAAAATAATAAACAAACATACTTATGCGTTCAAACAGAACAGCCAATAACATTAGAAAAAAACTTTAATAGTTTTGCCATTGATGTTTTTGAAAAAATACTTGAACAATTAATCGAAGGAGTAGGAGTAGAATTATGACAAATAAAATCTTAAAAACTACTGAATACGCCATGTTTAAATTTATTAAAGGTAACAGACCTATAAATTATACTCATGTAGGCAATTTAGTTAATAGCATAAAAGAAAAAGATTTAGCTATGCCTATAATTGTAGATCAAGACATGAATGTAGTTGACGGACAACATAGGCTTAAAGCTTATGAAATATTATCTAAACCTGTAACATATATTGTTAAAAAAGATTTTAATTTAGCAGATATAAGACAAGTTAATTCTGTTCAAAAAAATTGGACACCATTAACATATATGAACTCTTTTGCTCAATTAGGAGTAGAAGATTATGTGTATTTAGAATGGTTCTATAGAACATATAAATTTGGTATTAATGAATGTTGCCAAATGTTAGATGGTGGCGCACAAAGAAGTGCTAAACATACTGTAGAATTTAAAGAAGGTAAGTTTAAAATTAAAAACTTAGAACAAGGTAAATTAATAGCTAAAAGAATTAATAAAATTGGAGAATATTTTGAGCATTATAAAAAACGTACTTTTGTAACTGCTATGATTTTTGCTATTAGAGAAAAAGATTTTGCCTGGACACGTTTTGAACAAAAGTTAGAAAATTTTTCTTCTATATTAAAAAATCAAGGAAGCAGACATGATTTTCTTGTTAATATAGAAAAATTATATAATCATAAAACATCTATTGATAAAAGAATACGATTTAACTTGAACTTGAAGGCTTAGAAACTGCATCACGCTAGCCTCTAAGCCTTCGCCCAACACGAAGCTCATTCGTGTAATTTAACCCTACCAAACAGGAGAGTATAATGCAATTATATACAGAATCACAAAAAAAACAGTTAAACAAAAATTGGGAAATAGAAACTAGAACAGGTAACATGCAAAAAGCTGTTATTAAACTATTTAATCCTAGTGGTATAGGTACATGGTATATAACATCTATGACAGAAGACGAAACTATAGCTTATGGTGTTTGTAGCATACAAGAAGTAGAAATAGGTAGTATTGACATGACACAATTAAAACGAATTAAAATACCACCTTTAAATTTATCTATAGAAAGAGATATACATTTTGAATCTAATAAATATACACCTGAACAATGTATTGAAATGGAAAAAAAATATGGAACGTGATACAAAAACAAAAATATTAAAATTAAAAAATCAATTAGCTTTTATTTATGCACGTAGAGCCACATCTTATACTGAAGAAGATGAAATACATGAAGAAGCTAAAAAAATAGCTAAAGAATTAAAAATGGACAAAAATGAATTTTGGACTAAATACATTGCAAATTGAAGATGATCCAAAAAAACTAGATGCTTTATATAAATTAGATGCTATTAAAGAAACAGTTACAGTTTTAGAAATTTTAATTAAAAAAAATGCTAATCCAGAAGATATTATGAGAGATTTTAGCAAAACTAAAACTAGTAGCGATTGGATAATAGTGTTTGCACATATGGCTTCCTGGTATTATTACACACAAAAAAAGAAAGAAGGCAAATAATGTTTCAAACAAAAAATAATCTTATAGTAGATGCTGTATGCGTTGAAGGCATTTTAGAATTAAGAGTAACTGTAGAAGGCAAAATGTATGCTAGACAAATAGATGAACAAAGTTTAAATTGGATTATAAAAAGAATAGCTGATGCTATAAATCATAGTAATAAATATAAAGATTAATGTTTCACGTGAAACATTATTCATTTAAAGCTTTTTTTAATTGTTTTATTAATTTATTTTTTTTTAATCGTCTATCAAGCTCAATGCCAATTTCTCGACCTTTAGCTTCTAATTCTAATTTAGTTAATTTATTTAAATCTATTTGGCTAGGTTTAGGTGTAAACCAACCATTTAACCATTCAAACATTTATTCCTCCTTTACCCATGGTTCTTTAGGCCCATAACCAAAATAACTTCTAGCATGACCTTCTTCTATTAATTTATCGCAAATATTTACATTATCAACTAATGGTATACCAAGTATTCTACCAAACTTACCTTTACCATCTTTTTCTGTTCTTACAATAAAGGTTTTTGGCAAGAGTTCTTTAAGCCTAGCCTTCGAAGCCAAACCCAACTTTTTCTCAGCCAAGTTTCTTGTTCGGCTTTCAGGCGTGTTAATGCCATATAATCGCACTCGTTCTTTCTGCAACCACACTTTAAATCCCAAATCGATATCAACATCTATTGTATCACCATCTATAACCCTTCGTAATGTGCAACGATATTCGTACATTACTCACATAACCTTTCATAAATTTCATTATGAATTAATAAATCATCAACTAACTCATCAGATATAACATCTATATCTGCATCAGTAGGATTAATTGGGCCACTTATAATACAGTAACCTTTATTTCCGCTTCCTATACTTCCGCAACTTGCTACGCTTAGCACTAGCAGTAGTAGCATTAATTTTCTTTTTAACTTCATCAGCTACCCTTATATCGTCTAATTGCTCTTTCATAACATCGGCTTGTACCGCTTTACGCATAAGGACAAAGCCAAAAAGCTTAGACGCTAATTTGGCAATGCCACCTAATGCTGATAACCAACCCATTATGAATCTTTATTACGATTTTTGCCAATATTACCAGACAACACATTTAAAATAGTAAGAATAAAATTAATTATTTTATCATCACTTTTAGTTGGTGTCATAGCAGTAATAGCAGTACACGCAGTAACTATACCAGTTACAGCGGCAATCCAAGCTGGACCAGAGTTAAAAAAACCAACAATCATATCCATAGTTTTTCCCCTTTTTATTAATATTTTAAATTATAACCGTATAAACAATTCCTGCAAGAAATAAAATTAAACTGCCATAAGAAGCAATAATAATTGTTTCTAATCTATCTATTTTTTTTAATATTTCATTACGATTTTGTTCACAATGATATTCATGTAAATTAAATTTAATGTTTAATGCATCTATTTCTGATAATACAGCAACATCATTTTTAGTAAGTGATTTTTTTTGCATATTATTGTCCTGCTAGTGGATTATTTAAAGCTTTAGTTAACATTTCTCTTAAACGATCTTCTAATTCTTTTAACTTAACATCAATAGCTTCATTACGTCTAGTAGCATCTGATTCTATAGCAGTACGTTTACCATCAAATCTATCTTCTGCATGTTGTATTAATGTTCTTACATCATTTTCTGCTGTACGTTGACTGCCTCTTATTTCTTGTTCTGTTAACCTTGACCTTTTATCAACAGCACTTATATTATCCATAACTTCATTAATATCCTTACGAAGTTCATTTCGAATATCTCTAGCATCACCTTGTGCTGATTGCACAAGTTCTAATGCAGTAGATATTTCTGATTGTAATATTTGTTCCATATTAGCAATTTTAGTTTCTATTACATTTTCTAAATTAGTTATTTTTTCTTCAAATACATTTAAACGACTTTCATAACCTGATAAATCTGGTGGTTCATAAGATTTTATAACTTCTTTCATATCCATATAATCTTTATACACTTCAAATGCACCATAAGCACCACCAACTAATGTTGACAATGCTATTAAAATACCTACTAATTTACCGCCTCTAAACTTAATTCCTGCAAATTCTAATTCATTACTCATACTGCATATCCACTAATTTATTAAAAGTTAAACTATCACGCACACCAAAATAATTACCTAATGGATCTTGCAACATAGAATTAGCGTATATATCTTTAGATTCATACCAGGTAGGTTGTACTTGTGTTGGGATTTGTTGATATGTTTTAATATCAGCTCCTAAAGCATTAACTAATGCTAATGTAGTTAATTGAGCTACAGCATCATATTGACTGTCAAAACTTTGCATAATTTGTTTAGCTTTTTCTTGTTTAGCTTCTTGTTTTTTAGTTGATTTATCTTCTACTTTAGCCTCTTTTACTTCTTCTTGTTTAGGTTCTTCTTTAGCTTCTTCTGGTTCTTCTTTAGGCTCATTCTTAGCTACTTCTTTTTCTTGAGGCTCTGGCTCTGATTGTTCCTCTACTACTTCTTTTGGTTCTTCTTTAATTTCTTCTACAGGCTCATCATTAGACGCAGTTTCAGGGGTAGGCTTACTATCCTCAACCTCCTCTACTGGCTCTGTAGAAGCATTTATGGGCTGTTCTAAATCCTCATTTACTGGTTCTTCAGGCGTATTAACCGCTATTTCTGGTTCTGGCTGTGATTCTACCTTTATTGGCTCTGGTTCTGGTTGCGCTACTTCTACTGTCATAACTTCTTGTATTTCTTCTGTAATTGTTTCAACAGTAACTACAGGTTCACCAACATTTAATGTAGGTGTAAATCCGGCATCATCTATTGTTTGTATTTCAATAGGCATTGCAACATCATCTAATGATATAGTAGGTAAAGTTACAACAGGACCAAAATCATCTGTAGGAAATACAGGCATATCATCAACAGGATCACCAATAGGATCATCAACAGGATCAGGAGTAGTGTAAGATGTATCAGATATAACTGTGTTTATAGTTTCTATTATTTCATTTTGTATTAAATTATAAACTATTTCTTCAGATACAGTTGTTGTTATTTGATTGTAATAAACATCAAACCACACAGAATCAAACATATACTCACCATAACCACCTATATTTATATATAAAGAACTTAATCCACCTGAATAATCTACATTGCTATTTATATGACCATAAGGTGCTAAATAATTACCATTAGCATTTAAAGTAAATGTTGATTTATCTACATTATATGTGTCTGTCCATTGTAAAGCTGTACCTTCATAACCTTTTAATTCTACAAAAGCTGTTTTACTTGCATCATTATACATGCCTGGTTCCATACCAAAACGCATTTCCCATCTAACTTGACCTCCATCATCAATAGAAAACTGATTTAAATCAACAGTTTGCCTCCAAGTTGTTAAAGAATCTAATCGTGCTGAAGCACAAGTATTACTGCCAGTATAAACACCTAACTTATTATTACATGAAGTATGCGAATTTATTGAACCCTGCCCACCCCAATCTTGATCCATATCCCCTTCGTATCTCTCAGCTACGATACCTGTTGATTCGCTACTTAATATAGCTCCTGTATTTTTATTTTCAATTACTGTAGTTGTTGTTGTAGTTGTAGTAACTTCTAAATCACCTTGCATTTCTACTTCAGAAGTAGATGTTGAAGTTGTGCCTTCATCTTGCATTTGAGCATTAGAGGAAAAGCAAAAATAAAAGAACACTAAAAATACCCAAAGCACCTTCATCAGTTATTATCTCCTCATCTTTAACATTTTCTTTTACCCATTTATCATAATCAGGTCTTTTCTCAGGATTATTCGCCCAACCTTCCGCCGCTTCCAATCCAATTTTTCCGTAATATGGACAAGGTGTACCTGCCATTTCCATACTCGCAAACACCCTTTCGTCCTGACACAACATAGCAACAGCACCAACTTTCATACCCATAGCAAATAATGCTCTAGATAATTTAAGTCTTTCACAATTTAAATCTCTTATAGCACCACCACCAGCTAAACCTAATATAGAGCTTTGTAATGCAGCACTTGCGGCGAAACTACAAACATCTTGATTGTTTATTACTACGCTTGGGGCAGAAGCAGTAGAAGGTGTACGATCAACAGTTGTAGTTCCGCTTACAGTCGAGGATGTAGAACTAACAGTATTAGTTTGTGCAAATCCTTGAAAAGAAAATAAAAATAATATTAATATTACTAATGATTTCATATTATTTTACTCATTGTTTATTCCTATGGTTTTGTAGGAAATGCAAATCCATCCGCTTCCATATCTTGGTGAGTTTTAGTTATATCTCTTAATTCTTGTCTATAAGTTTTCATTTCATCAGACATAGTTACATCTGATAAAGCATAAAAATCTGTTTCTGCTAATAAATAATTTCTTTGCCACCTTAATTCTTGTAGCTTTTGTTCAGCAGTTTTACTAGGTGGTGTTTCTTCTTTCCATTTTAATCCTTCTGCTTTTTTAGTGTCGTCATCCCAAGCATTAAACCAATTTCTAGGAGCTGTTCTTCCATCGGAATACTTAAATCCTTTGCTTGTATCTACGTTTGAATTGTCTAATTGCCATGCCATAATTTTACTCCTATGTTGTTATACCTGTTACTGGAAAAATACTTCCTGATGTGCTTAACGCAAAATTAGTACTTGCATAACTGCTATCTCCTTGACCGTCAGTAGCACTATTATGAGTTAAACTTGAAGTAGTGCCGTTAGCACCAAATAACCAAAACCCACTACCACCTGCTGAACCTGATAAATCTGTTGTTAAATCTGTACCAGAACCATCTGTATCTTGAACGTCTATTGGAGTACCATCGCTTGTATTTAAAACATCTGTTACTACATGAGGACTACTACCACCAGAAATAACAAGTTGAGCCATATAAGTAACTCCTTTAAAACTCCATGAAGGTCCGCCAACTAAAGAACTTATAGGATAACTACTAGGATTTGCTAAATATCCATGATATCTTCCAAACATATCTACATAATCACTAACACTATTACTTATCATTTCTGTGCCATCTATGTGAACTGTTAAATTTCCACTTTGTGGCATACGTAAACAAAAATGATGCCATGTATTAGATGCTCTTTGTGCTGTACTTAAACTACTACTTTTTAAATTATGATAATGACTATTATTATACTTAGCTTGATAATAAACATATCCATCTCCACCAATAAAAACTCCTCCATGGTCTTGACTTCCATGATAACCGCCATATAAAAAAGTTCCAGTTGTATTGGCATAATCAGTTCTATACCAAAAACTTATAGTATGTCTTTTCCAATAATTAGCACTTGCGTTTAAAGTATTGTAACCGTCAGAATCATCTGCATATACTCCAGCATCTATAAAAGATGGCCCTGATGCTGATGCGCCAAATATTCCTCCATTACTTATCATATTTTTTCCTAACTAAAATCTGCTTGAGGAGCTAAAAGAAGTATAGAATTATCTGCTTTTACAACATACCCTACAACATCATATTTTGAATTAGTGCCAGTTAAAGCTATTCCACCACCAGCTGGACTTTCGTAATCAGAACCTAAGGTAAGAGTTGCCGCACTTCCAGAAGAAGGTTGAATAAATATTATCCACCCAGTTTGTCCTACTTGTGATGCTTCTGTTGTAGGATTTGCTAAAGAATTAGCACCAGATGCTAATGTAATTATAAAGTTTTGATACGTATCAAAATCTAAAGTTAATCCAGTACCAGTATATGTTGATGCTATTTGTGCTTTTGTAAATGTTTGTTGAACATCTATTTTAGCTGTATCAGAATCAAAAGCTTGAACATCACTACCTATTGCAACACCGAGAGCTGTCCTTGCCGCACTTGCTGAAGTTGCTCCAGTACCACCACCAGCTATAGGTAATGTGCCATATTCTAATGCACTACCACCACTATTCATTTTTAATGATTGATTTGCAGAACCAGCAGATGTTAAACCTGTGCCACCACTAGTTAATGCTAATCCACTAGTTACTGTAAGTGTAACACCGCTAGGTAATGTTATTGTATCACCACTATCGCCTATTTGTGTAGTATTTGCTGAACCATCAGCAGGGGATATTTTATCTACTTTAATTTCACTCATTTATCTTTCCTTCCAATTTGTAGAACTTTCATCCCAATCATAAAATTTACCATCATTTGGATAATCTACTGGAGATACCCATTGACAAGTATCTTCATTTAATGTCCAAGATGCATAAGGTTTTGGTGGAATAAAAGCATCTTTGCTTGCATCATAAGTAAATCCTACTCCAGCATAATTTTTTCTCATTTTATTGTTATAAGAAGTTTGCTTCCAAGTATCGCTAGTACCATAAAGATTATTTATAAATGTAATACCAGCACTTTCCGAAGTTGCTATATCATTAGAAACTACTATTACTTGTGTAACTATATTGTTTTCATCTAATTTTGCAAAATGTGCCATTATGCTGTGTAACTCCCAGAAGAATTAAATACTAAAATTTTGTCAGTACCTACAGTTGTAACAGTTGGAGAACCAGTAGTTGTGCCAGTATAAAATTCAGTAGGAATTTTTAATATAACAACACCAGAACCGCCATTACTTCCTAAATTACTATTACCTGTGCCTGAAGTGTCTGTGCCACCAGCTCCTCCTCCTCCCGTGTTTGCTGTTGCATTAGAAGGTGTAGTATGACTAGTAGCTGAACTTGCTCCACCACCAGTTCCTCCTATTCCGTATACCATACTACCACCAAAGGTTGACCAACAACCGCCAGCACCACCGCCACCTCTTGCAACACTAGAACCAGTTATACTAGATGATAATCCATCTCCGCCATCACCTATAGTATGTTCATGTGAACTATTTTGTCCTACTTGACCAGCTCCACCACCGCCTGGGCCTGTATAACCAGGGTAATTACCAGAACCATCTGCTGAACTAACGCCCCCATTATGTCCTTGACCAGCAGTTCCTTGAGCTACAGATGCACCACCAGATTTCCACATTGAACCACCGCCAGAACCACCAGAACTACCATCTCTATGATTAATATCGTCTGCTCCTCCGCCACCGCCACCTATAGATGTAATTGTAGCAAAGACAGAATTGCTTCCATTATTTCCTTTTGTACCATTATTTCCATCAATAATAGTAGTAGATGCTGCTCCTCCAGCACCTACAGTAACCGTATATTGCGTACCTGATGTTGGTACAAAAACACTTTCTGCGGCAGAATTTCCACCAGAAGTTTCTCCTACTACAGAGTTGCGATAACCTCCAGCTCCGCCACCTCCAGCTTGACGACCTCCGCCACCACCGCCACCAGCAACAACAAGATATTGTATATTATAAGCAGGAATACTAGCACTACCACCAGCACCAAAACCTAAAACATTATATCCAAAACCAGTCATTAAGCATCATTCCCAGCATTTGTTGTAAAGAATATTTTAATACCTAAAAGCCTTGCATCTCCAGATTGATCGTCTGCTGATACATCTCTCATAACTTGAAAATAACATTGATCTCCTACTGCTGGAGTACCAGCTATAGTTACTGCGCCACTTTCAGCAGTTACATTTAAGTCATTACTTGTACCACTATGTGCTTTAGCTGTAGCTACTACGTTAGTTCCAAAAGCAGTATTAATAGAATCATTATCACTTATAGCTACTCCAGATAAACCCCAAGCTACAGTACCAGTATTAGTACCAGTTACAGTAAAATAAGCTTGAAAAGTAATTGTTCCTTCGTTCCAAGATTTAGGCATAGCTATAGCAAATTGTGCGTGTTCATCTGAACTTGTATCAAAATCTAATACTTTAATTTCTGGACCATTACTTAATTCTACTTGTGCAATATCAGCACAACCACCAGTAGTATTAGGGTACATAGCTACTGCTGGCACCCATATAGTTTCTTTACCAGCAATTTTTGTTCCAGCATTATAAGCTTGAACATCACTGCCTAATGCAAGACCAAGCGCAGTTCTTGCCGCACTTGCAGACGTTGCACCTGTTCCTCCTTTAGCTACTGTTACAGTAGGTAAACTTGATATTGCAAGACCATCTGTTACTACTAAACTTGCTCCAGTAGGAACAGTAACAGTATCTCCACTTACTCCTAGATTCATAGCATTACCAGTTCTTGCTATGACATCATCTACTTTTAATGTACCCATGTTTTAACTCCTAAAGTACAACTAGTGTGCCTTGCACATCTAGTATTGTTGAACCAGCTACAGCTAATGGACCTGCTACTAATCCATTTTCTGTACTAGCTAAAGTTAAAGTACCAGAATAATTTAACGTAGCACTATGTACTCTTATAATATCATTGGCATCATTGCCTATTTCTCCATCATTACCTAAATAATTGCCTCCACCAGCTACATCACTAAAAGATAAAACACCAGAACCATTTGTAACTAATGCTTGTCCACTTGTTCCTGTGCTTGTAGGTAAAGTTAATGCAATATTACCTGAAAATGCAGAATGAGCTGGTGCTTGTAATGAAACATGATGACTATTGTTTTCACAATTAAATAATAATTTACCAGAATTAGTATTGCCTTTTATTTCAACCGCTCCAGTACCATTAGCGGCTAAAATTAAATCTCTATTTGAAGCAGTAATTATTTCATGATTATTAGTGTCTAAATTGCCACCAAGTTGAGGAGTGCTATCGTCTGAAACATCATTCATATCTCCTGTTCCTGAACCAGCTTGTCCTTGTGGCCCTTGAGGACCTTGCGCTCCTGTTGCGCCTGTCGCTCCTGTTGCGCCTGTTGCTCCTTTTATATTAGTTTGTTTTACCCATTTAGTACCGCTAGATTGATATTGAGCAACATCACCTAAAGATGCAGAAGTTAAATTACTACTACCGTCAGTATCTTTCCATGTAAGACCGCTACCTACATTAGCTGTAAATAAAAATAAATCTAAATTATCTGGACTTCCAGGAAATGATGTTCCTGAGTTCCATTCTGTACTTGCACCTGTAGCTCCTGTCGAACCAGTTGCTCCAGTATTTCCAGTTGCGCCGGTATTTCCAGTTGCTCCTATGATATTTGTTTGTTTTACCCAACGAGTATTTGATGTTTGATATTTAGCAATATCACCTTTTGCCGCACTTGATAAAGATGAAGTACCATTAGTATCATACCAAGTTAATCCTGAACCTACAGCTGATGTAAATATAAATAAATCTTGGTCAGATGGAGAACCTGGAAATGATGTTCCTGTAGACCATATTTGTGTTCCTGGTATTCCAAAATTTAAACTTGCCGCCGCAGAACTACCAGCATTTGCAACAGTTGGCGTTGCACCAGGTGATAATTCACTCACAGAATTAACAGCTATTGTTGCCGCATTACCAGTAGCACCTGTTGCTCCAGTAGCACCTGTAGGCACTCCAAATGCAAATGTCATTGCACCAGTTGTTGTATTATAAGATGCAGTAGCAGTTGCACTACCACCAGCACTTACAGTTGAAACTGTTGCAGAAGCACTTGCTGGATATACAATAGCAGACAATGTATTACCAGAACTGTCAAATACTAAACCTTTATTTGCTCTAGTAGATGCATTAGGTAATAACATAGTAACGTCTGTATCAGATTCAGCCAATCTAATTGATCTGTCGTATTTAGTATTATTTTCTTGTGCAATAGCAAATGCTTTATCTAAATCTGTATTTAAACTACCTATATTAAATGAACCTGATGTTGGAAAATCAGTTGCTCTTTCTATTACAATATCTCTATATATTGTAACTGTTGATGATACTACCGATGCTCCTAAAGTAACGCTACCACCAGTAAAACCTTCATCATCTGCCGCTGTTCCTGAAACTGTAAATTGTGTAGAATTAGGAGAACTTGATACTCTAGAATATGTTGTATCTACTCCACTACTATTTGTTACAACTACTTTAATGTCATCTAAAGAGAAAAATGGAAAATCAATAGTAAAAGCACCTGCGGAGCCTCCACTATTAGTTGTATATCTTACTCTTGCATCATTATTTGCTATTGTTAAATTTGCCATATCATTTCCTTATCTATAGTTAACGTATGAGCTTTAAGTTAGGCAATTCACATTAATTAATAAGGAGAATAAGGTAAAGACGTGCCAGGAATTAAATTGCTCCCTGCATCACCTGTACTACTATCTACATCTCCAGTTAAAACATCTTTTCCAACTTTACCTGCATTAAATAATTGCGTAGAAGTTGGACCTAAAACTTTTTCTACTTTAGTTTGAGCATCAGTTTCTTTAGTAGGCATACCTAATAAATTTTGTATGCTTATATCTCCATTTGTTAAAGTGTTTACAATGCTACCTATTTCACCAAAAAATCCTAATACTCCAGAACGATCAACACCATTTATAAACATTTCTTCTGGATCAGTCATTAATTCTTGACCATATTGTAATCTTTTTAATTGCTCTACTAAAACTCCTATCATAATCATAACAACAATACCTGTTGTAAAATTAATATCTTTTTCTTGTAAACCACGTAATAAAACTCTATGAACAAAAGCTTGTGAAAAAGATTTATATTGTGCTACTAAACTACCCCATTCATAAGATGTCCATAAAGCTCTATCTCCAGATCCAGGTGTAATAATAGTTCTGCCAATTTCTAAATTTAAAGCATTTCTAAAAGCAAATACAGCATTAGCATCTTTCCATTTATCTGTATTAACAATATATTGACCATCTATTACTTCTTTATTTATTTGTATTTCTTTGCCTATTTTTTTTAAAGTTTTTAAATCTATACCACTCATAGCTAATGATGAAACTTCATTTGGAGATAATGGTTTAGTTAAATATTTTTCTGCTAATTTTGCTATTTTATTACTTGCTAATAAAGAAGTTGTTTCTTTTGCAAACGTATTCCACACATTTAAACCATTTAATAACATCATTACATTTGTAGAATTATGTAATGCAGTTTCAAATTTTGTTCTATTACTAAATATATCTCCAACATCAGCTAAAGCCATTTGTCTAACAGATAATTGTAATTCTAAAGCTTGACCTACATTTTGCGTTTCAATTCTATTCATTTTTCTTAAAGTTTCATTTAAACCGCCTTTTTTAATCCATAAAGAATGAAAACTATTTATAAAATCTTTTAATCCATGACGCATTATAACTAAACCTGCATCTGGTAAAGATGATAATGTAGCTCCTCCCATAAAAGTAATTACATTAAAAGATTTTAAACCTCTAATCATTCTAGAAGTTATATTGTGAGGATCTTCAGGTGCGCCAAAAGTACCTCTAATTCTACTTACTAATCCTTTAACATCTCTAATATTGTTTTCTAATTCTAATTTTAATTCTTTTTTTCTTTCTGGCGTTTTAGCTTTTTTTATTAATTCATTAGATTGTTCAGTAATTTCATTTAATGCATTTTTTAAAGTAATATCACCAAATTGTTTTGTTAAAATAATATCTGTACCCATAGTTCTAGCATAATGTTTAATTAATTTTTCTACATCGTTAACTAAATATGGTGCTAATTCAACATCAGGTATTTTTAACATTCTTTGTTTAGAAGAACTAGCCTCAGTAATAAATTGTTCAGTTATTAAATCATCTGCATCATCAATTTCAGGATAAGGTTTTTGTCTTAAAATAGTTAAAATAGTATCATCAGCTTGTTCATGCGCTTTTACTAATGATATATTTGGTTTTTCTATTTGAATATATTTAACAATTAAATTTCTTAATCCCATTCTATCTGCTTCTATAGCAGAATGATCGTAAATACGATTTAAATAACTTATTCCGTTATTTTGCATAGGGCCTAAACTATGTAATTTATTCATATTAGATTTTATTAATTTAATTTGATTATTTATTTTATCAATTTTTGATTTATTTTTAGTTTTAGAAAGAGCAATTTCTAACTTTTCTATTTTTCTTTCAAAAGGTTTTTGATATAATTTAGCATCATAAGCTTTTTTATCCATGTCATTATACCAAGATCTTATTATTTTAGCGGCATTAACAACTTCTGGTATAGAATGACGTTCTCCTTGCCTTAAAGCTAAACTAACTTCTTCCATAAATTTACTTCTCATCATTATATTTTTAGCATTTCTATTTCTTATAGAATCAATTTTTATAGATGCTAAATTTAAACTATTTCCTAAAAATCCATCTTGTGGTTGTTTTCCTGCATGTATAACAAATTGAGATTCAACAGCAGTTAATAATTTTGACAAAGGAGCATAAACTTCTAAATTTACTAAACTATCTACATTATAAGCTGTAGCTATTCCTTTATAATTACCTTGTGTATGAGCGGCTATATCTACTAATCTTGGAGCAATTAATCTTGAACTTAAATTACTACTATTCATTAATCGCCATACAGGATTCCAGCCCATTGTTTCAAATTTTGTACCAGTTTCTTTAAATCCAGCATTTTCTAATTCTATAGCATAATTAGTTTTTTTAGATTTCCAATTATTATAAGCATTAGATTTTATAACACTATTAAAAGTATTTGTAATTTCAACATCTTCAAAAACTGCATCAGTTGCTTCTCTTGTATTATAAGAACTAGAATTTGTTTTAGTATTATCTTTTGTTAATAATGGATTAACATGTTTTTTATTATTAACATTTTCAAAATTAGATTTAAGTCTAAAGCCACTTAATATTGAAGATATTGTTCCATGAACAGCTAATGTTCCTAAAAGATAATTGCCTCTATATAATTCAGATTCATGTGTTCTAATAGCTTCTATAGGTAAAATGCTTGCAATACTATATGTCATTCCTTTTTTCATTCTTGCAGACATTGTTGCTGCTTTTCTAGCAGAATTTATTGCTCCTCCAGCTATCCAAAAAGTAGGATCTAAAGGTCCTCCTCCTAAAATAGTTCCTATATTTCCCCAAGCACCAGAATTTTTTAAATTTTCAGCTAAAGTTAATTCTTCTTCTAATTTATTTATTCTATAAGTAGTTTCATCATAAGACATAGATAAAAAAGTATGTTTATCTAAAAAAGGCTTATTTTTTATTCTAGGATCTTCTTTTCTGTCATAATTATAATCTATTTCAAAAGTTGGTTTATCTTTAAAAAAAAATTCATAAACTTCATCTAAAGGACTATAAAATTTAAATCCAGTTTTAATTTGATCCCATGCACTATATTTAGGAACTATTTCTTCATTAGGTTTCGGCCAATTTTGATTAATGTTAGGAACATATGGATTAATTTTTTTTTTTGGGTTTGTAGCTATTTTATGTTCTTTAATTATTTCTTTTTTTTCTACATCTTTTTTTTTAGGTATTATTGGAGGCATTTGATTATTGCCAGCAATTAAATATTCTGCTTCTTTATTTCTTCTAGTTGAATATCTATCTCCAAAATTTTGTAAATTTCCTAAAGCATCATCCCAATTATTATTAGTAACTTGTTGCCAAAAATTAGGAGTTTGTGATTCTAAATTTCCATATTGAAATGATAATGAAGCTATAACAGTTGCTTGATGCATAGGCAAATCATCAAAACTAGTATTTGTAAAATTTTGCCATTTATTTTTTAATTTATTTACAGTTTTATTTTTAGAAAATTCATTTAAAATTTTAGCTTCATTTTCTGTTATAGATAAACTATTTGCTACAGATTCAGCTTCTAATCCTTTTAAACCTAAATATGGAATCAATTTTTTTATTAAATTATTAGGCAATCCTTTTAAATCATTTTCATTTCTAGCTCCTAAATCAAATCCTGAAGCTATAGTTACTCCTGATTTAGAATTTTTAGCATCAGGAACATAACCATTTAATGCAAATCCTTCTAAATCTAATATAAAATCCCAATCAATATTTTTTTGAGCCAATTTTTATTTCCTTATGGTGTTTGACTTTGTGAATCAATTTTTTTATCAAATGTTTTTAAAGAATTAAATTTAAAATCTTTAGGTTTATTACCTTCGCCATGTTCTTTTCTTATATTATAATAAGTATTTCTTTTATTTTGGATTAAATGCATTTCCATAATAGTATCTAAAAAATTAGGAGAATATCCTGTTACATCAGATAATCCAAAAAAATTAAACCCATCTAAATAAGCTTGTGATATTGTTTCATAACCTGCTGAAATTAAACTTTTTTGTAACCATTTATTTTCTTGATAGATTTTTTCTAACTTTTGTTCTTGATCATCTCTAATTGTTTTATAAAAACTATTTTTATAACCATAAGGATATATTACCTGCAATTCTTGTCCTGTTCTTACATTATCAATAATTTCTGGAACTTTAACAGGTTTCATTTCTCCTAATTCTTTATCAAACCAATACAAATTATAATAAGGATTTCCATCATCATCAACTCCATCACGTTGTAACATCCAATCAACATTATGAAAACTATCAGCTTTAAAATCTCTAGGACTAAATAATAATTCTTCTTCATTATCTGGATTGTAATTAAAATTTGGATTATGCATCATAAAACTAATTTCTTGTCCCATTAAAGCAGGATTTGGTCTTATACCAACATCTCCCCATCCAGTATCAAACATAGCACTAGCTATTGAATTTATTTTCCATTTTAATGTATATCCTTTAGTCAAATTACCTTTAGTGCTTAATACACCATCTGTACTAGAAACTTCAGGAGAATAATTTCTTTCTTCTAAAACATCTATAATATGATTAAAAATAGCTTTATCCCTATTTTCACCATTTCTTATGTATGGTCTACTGTCAAATTCAAATTGTATTTTATATCTTTGTAACGCTTCTTCTTTTACAGCTAATGGTATATTCATTTCTGTTAAATCACCAAAACCTCCCCATTTATTTACTAAAGCTCTTACTCTTTTATTTGTTAATCTACTTTGTCCACTAGAATCTTTATAAACACCAGATTTTAACCAACCCCATATGCCTTCTGATTTTCCACCTACTTTATTATATACCATACCTACATATGTTAATTGATCTGCTTCATTATTAAGATCTAAACCAATACCAAAACGACCTGCATCAGTTCCAGCAAAGCCCATTCCTGTATTAATATTTGCTCCAGGAACTATAGCAGTTTTTATAGCATTTAATCCTATTTGAAAATTACCCATAAAAGCAGGTTGGTCTTGACCTAATGTACTATTTATAGATCTTGCCGGCATTGGACCAAAATGATTATTAAACATTGTATTAGGTTTATTTCTAATATCAGGTTCATTTTCTAATGCAGTATATTTTTTTGTAGCAAATTCATAAGCATCTTGTTCACTAGGCAAAGTTTTTAATGCTCTGTTATATGTTTTCCAAAAATCTATTTGATTGCTATCTAAATCTCTTAAAAAAGCTTTATTATACTCTGTATTAGGTATTACCATTTTTTCAATTAATGGTAACATTTTAAAAGCATTATCTTGTGAAACACCTAAAGGATCAGATAAAATATCTAATAATGGACCATGTAAATTTTTATTTTCTAAATTATATAATTCAAAAAATTCAATAGGATCATCAACATTTATATCAAAAGTTATATTTTCATATTCATATAAATCTTCTAAAATTTCATTAGGAACAACAGTACCATTATTTTTATGTTTTTTTATTGCATTATAAATTTTATCTTCTTTGTTTTTAGAAGCTAATATTTCACTTCTTTTACTTAATAATTTTTCTATAGCTCCACTTCGATTATAATCAACATCATTAAAAGATTCTTTATCAACCCATTCTTTTTCAATAATATAATTTATAATATTTTCTGTAGTTATTTCTGTATCAGATAAACCATGAAAAAATGGACTATTTTCATCATAAATTATATCAGGCATTGCTAATTCTATATTTTGTATATTTAAATCTACTTGTTCACTTTTTCTTTTTTTTAAATTATCATTAGCTTTTTTTATTTTATCATTTGTTAAATCATTAAATTTTTTAAATAATTCTAAATTACTAGTTATATATTCATTAGAAGCAACTTCTTCGTAACTAACATTATTCATTTCATAACCATTTAATATAATTTCAGCTTTTATCTTTTCTATATCTTCAATACTTTTTTGTTTAGTGGGCCAATATTCATTACTTAATTCTGTAATTTGAGAAATAGACAAATGTTTATTTGCTAATTTATTTTGTACTTCACGATCGTTTTCTAACCAAATTAAACTGTCTGTATTTCCTTTATCTAGGTCTGTTTTATATCCAAACATATTATTACTTTGTTCTTTTGTAATTTTTCTATCCATTATTTCTTTTTTATCGTTGTACTCTTTTTCAGCATTTGTAATCATTTCTTGCCATTTAGATTGAAATAAATCTGTATCATCTTGTGAACTACCAAATTCCATTAACAATTTTTCTTTTAAAGCATATAAATTTAATTGTGCTAAATCTATATCTTCTTCACTTACTCCTGTTGGAGCAGTTAAAACTTTTAAATAATTGTTAGCTTGATATAAAGATTTATAAACTTTATGTTTACTTTTAAAATCTTTCATTTTTATAGGTATAGTATCTAAAGAATGACCTTCTACACCATTTATTGCTAATATTTGTAATGATTCTAAATATATTTCTTCTTCATGCGCCCATAATGGACTATTAGTTTTTTGTGCATTGCTAAAAACTTTATTTTCTATTTGTTCAATAGCAGTACTAGCATTAACTATAGAATCTTTTTTTGCTTTATTTATAACATTACTTTGTGATTTTAAAATTGTTTCTTCTTGATATTGTTTAATAATTTGATTAGTAGTTCCTGCTAAAGCTGGATCTAATTCTTGATTAGCATTATCTGAATAAATTTGAAATTGTTCTGCAATTAAATCAGGCTGATTAGGATATAAAGTTAAAGCTTTATTAGAAAAATTTTGTATATCATTTTGTAAAGCATTATAATAATTAACTTTAGCATTTTGTTTTAATGATTGAGAATAATAAGAATTATCATCAGGTAAATTTGTTATAGGATTTAAACGACCATTTTCATCATATGTAACTAAACCTTGACTATCTATTTCTCCTTGTTCTATAGCAACATTTTTTCTATCTTCAAATCTAACATTTAATAAATCATCAACTCCTTTAGCAACAGCAGTCCAAGGCCCTGTTAAATTAGGAGTTACAGTTCTAACACTTCCTGCTCCTACAAATGGTGTCGGTGTTTTTTGTTTAACTCCCATTATGATTTACCATACGTTTTAGATTTAGTTTTTACACCTTTTGGTGCAGTTTTTACATATTTATTATAATCGCCTAAAGCTCCTGCGGCAGTACTAATATATCCACTAGTCATAGCCATATTACCACTTGTTCTTGTATTAGATGCTGATTGATTTAAAGCGGCGGCTTGATTTGTTCCTGCTTGTTGTATTCTATTTACATCACGACCATATGCTGTTAATTGATTTCGTGCTAAAGCACGACCAGTACCACCACTACCAGTTCTACCATAAGCTCCTTGTAAAGCTGTTTCAGTAGATAAAGCTTCTCTATAAGCTCTTGCTCTATCTGAACTTGCTTGTTCTGTTTCAATTTGTGTAGCTATAGCTTGTCTTTCGTAAGATTGCGCTTCAAGATTTGCCATTTTTTTAGCATTTCTTGATTCCATTACACCACCAACTACTTTAGCTCCTATCATTGCTATTGTTATTGGATCACCCATTTAAAACTCCAATTCTACCATTATGCCATTTACTGTTAAAGCTAATGGTTCTGTTTGTGTTATTGTTACTTCTCCAAGTCTATCCCAACCTAACATCCAAAATTCTTTTCTTCCTGTAATTTTAGATGGCTCAGTTGACAAATCATCATTAACATTACGTATAAGTAATTTAGTACCTTTTGCAGATACATCTAAACTTTCATTTAAATCTAAAACTGTACGAACAACACGTCTATGTGTACCAGCAGAAGTACCACCTTCAACTTGTAACTCAGGAGCTAATGTTGTTATTTGTGGTGTATAATCTAATCCTACAGTTATTGTAGAAAATGTATCAGGTGAAGTAGATAAACTACCATCAGATCCTACTGTTTTTGTTCCTAAACTATAATTACCACTTACAACTTTTACAGCAGTATCATCTAAATGATCTAATCCAGTCCAAGATGCTGTTGGTGATCCAGATGTTAAAGTTTCTGCACAATCTAATGTTAAATTAGAATCAAATAGTTCTAATAAATATACTACAGCACTATCTATAGTTCTTTTAACTATGCAAAATACTAAACCATTAATAGATACAATATTTTTAAATTCACCATCAGTAGTCCATTTTGACCAGGAAGATATTTTTTCATTACGCATTGCCATATATACAGCTAATGATCCGTCTGTATTTAAAATATAAGCATAACTTTCTTGACCTTGATCGTTTTCTGTTTGTATTTCTAATCCAATAGGATCTTGTATTAAATGACCTGATAATAATGATACAGATGGTGATAAATATGCTTGTTTAATATCATCATATTCAAATTCTCTTAATGATTTTTTACCTTTAGATAAAAAGATTATAGCTTCATCAAATTCTTTAGCTTGTAATCGAGATGTACCATATCGAGTTTGTCTACGAAAAGATACATTACTTGGTGTTAAAGGATTGTTTGCACTTGTTGGTGAATACAATTCACTATTATCTGTAAATACTAATAAATGTCTAAATGATAAAACTCCAGTAATTTCAGACACTTGGCTTTCTAAAACTTGTACTTGTATACTGTCATCATCTGCCGCTTCTCCAACATCAAAATTAAAATAATCAGATGTTTTAGATGTAAATATATAATTAGGTAAATCTCTAGTTCCGCCAAATACTAAACGCCCTGAATGGAAACAACATGATCTAGGATAACCTCTTGTAGAACTTATAGCTGGTTCTTCCCAATCAACAGTTGTATTACTATTTGGTAAATTTTCTCTTACAATAGCAGTAGCAGATGTTGCACTAGCAACAGCAGTTATTGTTACTTGTTTTGATTGAATAAGAAAATTTTGATTAACATGAGCAGATACAAAAAAATCAGCTGATGCAGTTATAGAAATTGTACCTGTTGTTGATTGAGGATTAAATGTTAAACTATCACCTTCGAATTTATGATAAGGTTGATAAACAAGATCATCTTTTGTTTTAAAAGCAAAATTGCTTACAGTAAAAGTAGAAGCTCCAGTTCTTAATATACGTTGTGTTACTAAATCTGGATGTGTAACAATCATAGTATTTGCTGTTTGTGCTACAATTAAATCGCCAATCATGTCTGAAGTCCAAGGGCAACTACTAACTGTAACAACTGCTGCACCAGTTACACCATTGTAAACATTTAATGTGCTTGCAGTAAAAATAAAAAAATATGTTTGTGCATCAGAAAATATAAATGGCTCCATTTGATGAGCTGTTCCTGATAAAGTAGATATGTATTTAGTGCCAGGTCTGCGTTTTACACCACCTTGAGCCAATATACGCATATTACGAATTGTTTTAGCACCATTAGCATAAGCATGAGTATCAACTCTTGATGATAATAATGGGTCCATTTCTCCACCAGTAAAATTTGTCCAAAATTGACGAAGTAATGCCATTTTATCTCCTTATGTTAGCAAAACGACTTAACTTTATTTTATTTGTTGTAACAGCTTGACTATCTCTAGTTTTAGCTCTTGTAAATTGTTGTTCTGCTAATTGTGATAATGATTGTGCAATATCACCTTTACGTATTATTGATAAAGCAAAAGTAGATGCTAAGCGATAAACTACATACATTACAAAGTATGGGGGCCAATCATCTTCATCTGCTCTAAATTGATATGTTGCTACTAATGTATCTTCTGAAGAAACTTCTGCATCTAATGTATATACTTTATCTTCATAACGATCATATTGAACTGTAACATCATCATTTGTAAGTGTTTGTACTATAAGAGGCTCAACATCAGTTGGTAATTGATAAGCCGCATCCCATATATCTACTGGAGTATCAGCTAATCTATTTAAAGCTTTTTGTCCTGTAGCAAAATTCCAAGTGTGTTGACTTAAACAATCTTTTACTACTGTTTCATACAATAAATTAGCAGATAAAGCTTCATCTGTTTTATCATCAAAACTAGTTAAAGGTTGTAAACCTACTAATACCATAGCTTGTTGAGCAATATCGATTTTTGAAGTTGTTGCCATAATAACCCTGTTCTAAAAAAGGGAGAGGAATAACTCTCTCTCCCTTTAATATTATTTTAGTCTGTGTCAGCTGTAGAAAATGTAGTAATATCTTTCGTATCTACATTAGTTCCATCGTTCGAAGCAACAGAGAATATACCATAAACAGGTGTACCACTTGCCGCAGTAGTTGCAAAGATTACATCACCAGCGTTAATTTCATTAACGTAAGTGTTAAAGTAACCAGCAGAATCTACCGTAGCCGCCGCATCGTCAGTTTTGTAATGCCAAATATGAAAACCATTTCCACTATATGAAACCAGAGCAAAAGTACTTGAAGTAAAAGCCATGTAATATTCCTCCTATTTCTTTAAGTTAGCTTCGATACAGCCATTTACATCGATAAGAACAGAGTTCATTTGCATTTTATTTAAAATGAAATAACTGTCTTTATCATTGTGGTAATCAATGTTCGATTGAACATCAGCACCTATAGCATGTCCGATAGCTGTTCTATGATACATAAAACATTTGCGACAATCTACTGAACTAACTGTAGCAGAATCTAGACCAGAATGTGGGAACCACATAAAGCCTAACCAATTCTTAGCAGTCATTCCTGAAGGAAATGGAAGTTGATCCATTCCAACATATTCAGCTCTACTAAATTGATCTATGCTCATAAGCTGTGACCAATTTTCCCAACCAACAACAGCATAACGTTGACCATCATCAGGAACATCATTGTTACCCATAGTTTCCATTATACCTAACGCCCATGCTAATGTTATACCATTAGATGTTTCATTAGAAGTTGTAGTAGTTGCGTCTAAAGCAGTTTTAATTAGATCGTCAGTTTTTCTTCCCAAAGCGTAAGCTCCAGATTCTTGTGCTACAACCATTTCATCATGGTTAACACGTAAAGTATCTAGATCGTCTACCCATTCACCAGCGAACCAATCTTCTAATGTTACATTTACATTAGTGTGTTCGAGATTCATAGGTGGAACAGAACCAGCACGTGCTTTTTGTGTAGCTGAACCTTTACCTACTTTTTGGAACGTAGTCTTATTTTTTACGCCATCACGTGTTCGAGTTGTGTTTCGAAGTTTTGAACCCATGCGCTGATAAGCCATGTGAACTCCAGCTTCAAACTCCTCAACAAATGATGTGCTAATAGTATTAAAAGCCATATTAGCCTCCTTGTTAAATTAAAAAAAAAGTTTGTTTCTCGGTTAGTCCTCAAGCCTATCTGAAGTTAGTCCATCGCTGGGCTTCTGAATATCGGCAATTTGGGCCGCTTAACATTCTAAGTTTTGTCTTTTAACAATACTTTTGGCAATTCACATTACTAATTATTTTGTTGTCGTGCCAATGCTTCAAATCCAGCTTTAACTTTTTGACGAAATACAGGATCGTTTTTAGAATGATAACGTGGATCTTTCATCATGTTTTTTAAGTCATCTTTAGTTAAAGTATCTTTAAGCTCACCACTATCTTGTATGGTAACACCTGGTTGACCAGCTAATTCCATAATGTTTTCTAATGCTTGAATTAACGGAGCTGTAATAGGCATTTGTGATAACACTTCATAGTTTTCTTTTTCCATATTAGATTTAAACCATTCGTTAACACGTTCTACTCTTTTTTCTCCATACTCACCTAAAGCATTAATTTCTGCATCTGTATCAGGTCCACTTTGTTGTGCCATTTCGTGATACTCTTTAATAAATCCATTAAACTCTTTATCACTTAAACCTAATTGATGAGAACGATCTTTCCACCAGTTTAGCATTACATCATCTTCAGGTATTTCAACACCTAAATCTTCAGCAACTTTATAATCTTGTGGAACTTCTGGAACATCAGCAAATGCTTGTTCTTGCATTTCTTCTGCTACAGTCTTTTTTAAATCATCTGTACGCTGATAATGACGTTTTTCTAATTCACTATAAGCAACAGATAATTGTTCTGGACTTTCAAATTTTTGAGGCAACCAATCAGGGCGTTCTGCTTTTACTTCTTCAACACTTTCACTTGCTGGTGTTGGCGGAACTTCTGTTTCAGTTGATTCTACTTCTGTTTCTACTTGAGCTTCTTCATTCATGGGTTTTTATCCTTTATCGTTTTGGTTATAACCTTTACGTTTTTTTTGTCGCATTATTTTTTTATAAAGTCTTTGATGAGCTTCAAATTCTCCTAATTGTTTATTGTAAGCTCTTGTTCCTTCTTGTAGTTTTGGATCTCCAGTACCTTCTGCATATGGATCACGCCAAAATTTAGGTCTAGCTCCACCAGTATTAGTACCTGCTCCATAACCTTTTGCTTTAGATTTTTTCATTCCTATTGCCATCAATAATCTCCTAATTTTTTTCTTTTCGGAATAAAAGACTTACTAATATTCCAATTAATTCTAACTGCTTTTGTAGGTTCTGCACTTTTATATGGATAAGGAAAATAACCTCCTGGAGGATCATTTGGATTTCTAAATCCAAAAGCTGGATCTGCTACTCCATGTTTTCTAATATTTTTCTTTATTATACTAGATCCTGTAGCTTGTCTTGTATCTGCATAACCTTTTGCTTTAGATTTTTTCATTGCTATTGCCATTATTATTCTCCTTTAAATTTACCTAAAAGAATAGTTCTATTTTTTTGTACTTTTCTTTTTGTAGCATCTGCTTTATTTTCAACATTAACCATATATTCAGCTGATCTTATTTTTGATCCTACTTCCAAATAGTTTTTTGTTGTTCTGCCTTTTAACGATAGTTGAAATTTACCAACAGGATATTGTCCTTTACCTACTTGCCATTCATAGTTAGGCCCTGATATATCTCTTTTAAATTTAGCGTACATATTTTTCAAACTCATTATGATTTCTCCTGTTTTCCTAAAAATATTCTTCGTTTAATAACACCAACAATCCAACGCTGTCCTTCAATATGTTTTAAAGCACTTTCATCTATGCCAGACGCATTAATATTATTAATAGTTATATTTTCTAAATAGCGAAGAAATTCAGCTCCGCTTTCTGTTTCAAATACACGAACTGCTGTGCCATTTAATCGGCTTTCAGCATCTTTTGTATATTGAAATCCATCACAAGATGCTACTGTATTATTTTTTGTTACCATTAACCTTTATCTTTCTTGTGTCTATTAGCAAAATTTCTTGCACTTTCTTTACTTCTAAAACCCCAAGCTCTTAAAGCTAATGCTAAACGAGTTGGTTCTCCATTAGGTTTTTTCATTCCTCCTGCCATACCACCAAAACGTGCGGCAAAACTTACTCTACGAGGACCTGTACCTGTTTTTTGTGGCGATTTTAAATTACCGCCATCTTTAGCTTCAAAATGTTTTCTACCTGCTTCGTTTAATCCGCCGTCAGGATTTTGATATTTTTTTGCTACCATTAATAATCTCCTAATGTTTTATTAATGTGCAATTTATAATCAAAACTTTTTAAACTTCTTACACCTGGTCTTTTTTTATGTGGGTTTTTATTAGCTCTATTTATTAACCATTTTTTTATATTTATAACATTTGTCATTTTATTGCATTGATCCTCCTTGACCTGGTATTCCTGGTGGTTGTCCGCCTTCAGCTCCTTGCATTTGTTGCATAACTTCTGCGGCTTGTTCTACTTCTGCTTGTAATTCTTCTTGGCTATTTAATAAATCTTCATCTATACCAAATTTAGATGCTAACCATTTAACAGTTCTTTCTCTATTTAATAACATCATTGCCATTTGTGGACCAAACGATGCCATAATAGATTCACTAAATCGCATAAAATCCGATACGTCTTGTTGATCTTGCGCTCGTAATAAAGGACTTACTGGAACTATTCGTATTTCTCTACCATCTATACGTGGTAATTTTAATAATCCCATTTCTTTATATATGTATACAATACGATTAACTAATGGTTGTAAAAATTCTCTTTGCATACGACCAGCTACAGCACCCATATCTCTTGCTACTTCTGCTAATCTTTGAGAAACTTCTGTTGCAGACAATGGTGTTTTTGCACCTTCACGTTCTAACTCATCAATAAACAATGCTTTTCTTACATTACGTCTTTGTTCTTCTAATACTAATTGTGCTACATCAAATCGTGATGGTGATTGTAATGGTTCTATTTTACTACCTGCGGCTCTTGGAACAAAAGTACCAGGTTGTAAAATAATATTTTCAGGATTAAACACTCCATCATCATCATACATATATGCACCAGCTATTGCCATTTCTGCATTTTCTAAAATTAACTTAACTGTTAAGTTTAAAGTTTTAATTGCTGGCATTGCTTGTAATATAGGCCCTCTACCCCAAACTTCAAATCCAGATTTAGACCAACGTGTAGAAATCCAAGGGTTACTTCCTGATCCTACATATCCTGTAGTATATAATATTTCTTTATGTGTTTCAGATATACATACTTTAATCCAAGCATCTTCAAATGGTTTAGATTGATCTACCATAGTAGCTTCAATGATTTTCATTTTTTTATCTGGATTACGATTTATATCTTCTAAAATTTGTGATGATAATGTAAAATGCGGATATGTTTGTTGTAAATCTCTTAAACGTAAATCATTACGCCAATGAAACCAACATCCAACTTCATCACCTTTAGATGGTAATAGTGCAACATGTGTTGCAGGAACAGCAGTAAATTTTAAATCGCCTACAAATCGACCAGGCTCACAAATCATATTCATTGTGCCTATACCTAAATCTTGTAAACCTTCATGCAATTCAGAATTAAAATTACTATTACGTAATCCTTCATGTATTAAATCTGTTGCATTATCTAATTCTGCCATAACTCTTTGGCTACGCATATTACCAGGATATTCTGGACCAGGCATTAATCTAAATGCTCGACCATTTGGTGGAAAAAATCCTAATTGTAAACGTGACGCAAATCGTGGTACTCCAACAACAGCAGTTTCATCATAAATTAAATCTGTACGTTTATTACCAAAAGATTCACTTCCTGTATTAGAATCAAAAAATCCTTCACGACCAGGTAATACATAATCATTAATTTCATCCCAAGTGCTAACCCAATTATCCCTACGTTTTTTAGCTTCTTTAAACATCTTCATTGTACTTTCGTACAAACTTGATTGTTGCGCTCCTTGTGGGCTAGAAGGATTTGGATCAGTACGAGGTTCTATTTGTGCCATCTAAACTGCTCCACCTCCGCCAAGATTTCGTGTTTTTTGTCTTTTTGGATCTTTATCTGCACTTCCAGTAAAACCAGCATAAGTAGCATTTTCTCCCATTAAGCCAGCATAACCAAAACGTTTAGTTCTTCTATCGGCTTCATCTGCTGCATTTGCAGCTTCTAATTCTAAACGACTTTGACGTTCTTGCTCTAATTGTTGTTGCATACGCTCAGCATTAGGATCTCTTTTAGGTTTTGGGTTAAATATAGCTCCCATTATTTTCTCCTATTAGTTAAATGTTATTTTCTGTACCAAACTTGAATACTCCTCCAATTTTTTGCAATTCACAATACAAAGAATATGGAGTTAAGCATAATTTTTTTATTCCACATAAATGTCTTATAGGACTAACACAATATAATGGCAAGAGAGGAAATGTTATAGGATGTGGTTTTTTTTCTATTTCTAACACAACACCGTTCTCTTTTAATTCACTTATCATACACGCTACATAATCTCTAGGTACTGTGTCAACAATTAATCCTTTTGATGACCATTCAAATAATATCCAACTTTGTGTTAAACTGTTATATCGTAAAGCAAAGGTATGAGAAAATTTTTTTCTAAATATTGTAAAAACATTCCACCATCCCCAACTACTAGAACCTACGAAACATATTAGCCACTTTTCTTCCACGATTTTTCCCAAATGGATTAAAACTTCTTTGCACAACTGTAGCTCTTGCTTTAAAAGAACTATTTGTTGTTACTTTACGACCTTCTCCTCCACCAATAACAGCATATTGTAATGCATCATGTATGTGAGAAAATCTATTTTTATTTGGTCGTTCATCATATTTTTCTTGTCCAACTACTTGCATACGTCTGTATTGGTAGCCGCCTTCAAATCCTGCAATTAACGTAGGGCAGGTGGGGGATATTTGAAAGGCGGCATTACCTTCTACCATACGATTTAATACATTTTCAACTGCTTCTACTCGCAACATTGGATCGTTGGTTGTAGCTGGAACAGCATTAATGCCATTAGCTCGTAAGATCATAAATGGGGTATGTTCATCAGTTTGTGCCATTTGATTACCAGCAGGATCTCCAATATATCGTATATCGTTATCAGACCATCCTTGTCTAGCTATTTCATGCTTTAACACTTCACTAAATCGTGTAGCTCCCATATCATTTGCTATTAATTCATGTAAAATCTTCCATTTTCCTCCCATACTTTGCTGACAAAAGACTGCCGCAGGAGTTCTACCAAAATCTATACCTACTAAAATTTCTCCAGATGTAGATTTTATAGGAGCATTGCTTACATGTGTTTCTGATTTAAACATAGGATAGACAGCTTTACCATCCATTAACGTTTGATACTTATTTAAAACGTAAACTTTAACCCAAGGGCGACTTTTTCCTAAAATTATCTTATTATAGTAATCTTCTTTTAAATTTTCAGCGTTTTCTCTCTCTTTATTAATTTCATATCCTTCTAAAACGCCTTCTTTATTAACTTTTTCTACCATTGCGCCTGGTTGTGTAAAAAATTGCCAATCATCAGGCTTAATTAACGTCATTTTTTCTTCATCGGTGATATATTCCGGCGTTGGCACTTCTCCAGACATAATTCCCCACCAATGCGTTTCATCTGGGCTATTTGTATCCATAATTACACCTGACCACGTTGGTCCACCATCTTTCATAGACGGAAAACGCCCTACTCTCATCGTACAAGCATCAACAATAGACTTCGGAATCTCTCTTGCTTCGTTAATCCATAAACCTGTTAACTCTAAAGACAATAATTTTTTAACATCGGATTGATTATCTAAAGCTAAAAAAATAATTTCCGCTTCAACAACAGATTTATCAGGTAATCCAAATCGCATATGATGGGTATATGGCGGTGACCAATTAAATTTACCCATATCATCACCAAACCAATCACGCCACGTCTTAATAGTCGTTGTTTTTAATTGTGGATTGGTATTTCTAATCACAGCCCATCGGCTTCTACGTAATCCCTTATTATCTATCTTCTGGGAACACGCTTTACGCATTATCTCAAAACAACATGCAACACTTTTACCACTACCTACAGGACCACGTAATCCTCGAACAAAATCTTCGGATTTCATAAAATTTTTAGCAACTTGTCCTGGTGGTTTATAATCTATTTTCATTCAACACTATGTGTATCAACACCCCTTTTAATTAATTGCTCAGCAACTTCTGGCCCTAAACTTTCAATTAACTTATCCGCTTCTCTTACATTAAAATGTTCCTTCGGATAATTCTTCATATGTACTCCAAAAATAATTTCTCGCAATCTTCGATGATCTCTTGCGCTTAATGTATCTATAAAACTCATGTGTGTGAATCCTTCCTTTTTAACTTATAACGTGTGAGTAATACCTTTGTATTACTTTGTGTGCAATTTTTAAACCCCCTGCTCTCTGTGGCAAATATTGCAAAGGGTCCCATACCCCCTCTTAATCTACACCGAAGTTAATCTGCACTGCTGTAGTCGGTCTGACTGGTTCGCTTCTGATTCCAGCTCTGTCCATTAAATCTCTGCTAGCTTCTAGTCTTACATTACCTGACTTGTGTTCGAGTAGTGATACCATAGTTGCCATAGCTTGACTGCCATGCCATCCCAACACACTTAATGCTAATTCTTTTCTATAGTCTGAAACATGTTGCTTTTGTGCCGTTCTCCACGCCCAAGCTTTGTTTGCACCTATCCGTCTGCTTGCTTCGGTTACGTTGCAACCATCATGCAATACTGCATGTACTAATTCAGCTTGTTGGTCTGTGACTTTTGGGTGATTAATACGGATTGTGTTTGCAGATAATTCTATCTCATCCATTGGCACAATCCCACGTTTATATTTCTGTGCTTGTTCAGGATTTGCGTTCTGTTTACTCATGTGATGCCAATTTCAATTAACGTAATTGTTAACTATATAGATAACTGCTCACAAAATGTCGTCAATTCACATTATATAACCTATTGTTATCAAACAGTTATTTTTCAAGATTTTGAAAACAAGTGAAAGGCAGAGGTTCACAAACGAACTGATGTAAACACCAGTTATTTGTGAAGAAAACACATGACCAGCAAATTAATCTTTTTTGTTATGTGTTTTCAGCTTCTCCTATGTTGCTGATATTGTGGCGTTCAATTACCTTTACGGATTATTAATCATATCATGTCTACGACAGGGATATGCTTAATCACATTTGTAAGAACAAATGCGTAAAAACACGCTAAGTGTATTCGCAAGAGCGAAAACGATGATTTCAACAGGAAATTTACCTGTACTCATCATCGTGGTGTTTTTAATCCTACGCAAGGCATCATCATCATCAGAAGTTTCTGCGAACGAATCGTACTCAAAGCAAGAAAAACTAAGTAAAGAAAACGAACATTACCTTCCTGCTGATGTGTAAGGACACATCAAAGGAGGTACCAATAATCGTAAATGTAATTCTTTTTTAAGAAGAAACTATTTATAGGAGTTCCCAAGAGGTCACACTTTATGGATATGTATATCTTACGATATACAAGAGAAATAGTTTAAAAACAATGACATTTATTCTTGACTAAGATTTTCTTGTTTAAGTAGCAATTAATTCGTTATCAGAAAACTCTGATGATGTTGATGCAATTAAGCACAGCATAACTACAAGGAGGACATCATGTCTATAGATAACAAAAAACAAATACCTGAATCAGGTATCATTTCATTAGAAGAATTAGTTATATTACAAGACCAGCTTCGAGAAACTCAATCTGGAGATATAACTTTAGCCAAAGATTTACAAGAAGCTCAAGAATCTGGCGACACGAAACGTGCCGAACAAATACAAGCTCTAATTACAGACCAATTCGGAATGGAGCTTTAATATAGCACACAATGGCTAGTGGTGCAGACAACTGTATCATTAGCCAATGTATTTACAGTAATTATTATAAAATGAGGAGAAAAACATGTTAAATACCACATTAATAGATCATGAAGCAGGAAAAGATCCGATCTTAGATCAACCAACTGATACAGTAGATCAAATTGATAAAAGATACAAAAGTTTATGGAACGATACTATGTTACCTAGCGATGAACGTCTAGCTTCATTTATCGATCAACAAGTTAAATCATGGAAAGACCTGCTAGGACATAACGAAACAGACAGAATCTTTATCATGAAAATGGTAGACAAAATGTATACAGGTTGCGAAGACGCTATAGATGCAATGGTAGATAAAGGTAAAGACCTTAAAAAACAAATAACTAAATTTAATGACAGAGAAAATAGTGGAAGCTGTATAGACAGAAACCATCTAGACGATATGCAAGAACAGCATCAAAAACTACAACATCAATTTATATTTGGCAGATATGTTATGGAAAACACTATGCCAGTAATTAGAGATAAAATGCTTGTAGAAACTAATCTAACAACATCTTGGCCACCCAGAATAAACAGGAGGCACACTAAAAAATCTAGACAAAGTATAAAAACTTATAGTCCAGAAAGTACAGTAGGTAAAGAGATACTAAAAAATATGCACTATAATAAAACAAATAACAAAGCATATATATCTAGAACAAAAGGAATAGACGATCCTTCTTCTAGTAATAACTACGACATACCAGCTGACTATGAAATCGACAATACAAGTAAAATCGATAACATAACAATAGAAGATAAGAGATAAATTCTTATCCAATAGCAATTAAGCTATCAACCAGATACTTGCTCTTAAGATGAGCTTAAGGGTAAGTATCTACTATCAACAATCAACCTTAGGAGATAAATCATGGGTATAATATCCGTAAAAAGTAAAACACAAGGCTATAAGAATATAATCAAAACACAAACTCAAGCATTAAAAGCATTACGTGATGAAAACGTAAAACTTAAAGCTAGAATATGCGCACTAGACGAAACTTGTGCAAACTTTGCAGATTATATAAATCGTGCAGATAAAAAAGCTAGAGATGAAGGTATAGTAAACAAAGCTATAGAAAAACTATCTAGCACATCTAAAAAGGCATATACATATATTCCTAAAATAAAAGTAGAGAATATGCCAAAATTCAAAATTAACTTCTAACTCCTCCAAAGAAATAGCATCTGGCTTCGCAGTCAGGTGCTTTTTTTTGTTCCGTACAGCACACTCCTTCGTTCACCTAAAGGTAAACGTCAGCACACAGTCTGCACTTGCAAAAGCAAGTAGCAGTAAAGAAGATAAATACCCCCTGCTCAAAAAAATTGCACACAAAGTAATGTGTTTTAGCCTCATTCCGAGCGAAGCGAGGAGGGGGAGCTTGAGGGGGAAAGCCTCATAGCCTCATAGCCAATATAAATTTTATAAAATTAAGGAGATTAAAATGGAATATTTATTATTCGGTATCATAGCAGGTTCAGCATTTATATTATTATTTGCAAAAATAAGCCTCAAAAAAATAGCCAATTATGAAATTATTGTAGATATATTATCCACAGTAGGATTAGTTCTCATGTTTGCAGGAACATTTGCAGGTATGGTAGCTGGATTACTAGGAGGTATATTTATTTCAATCTTCTTATTTGTATACAAACGCACATTTGGTTATCAAAAGCCAATAATTAAAAAAATGAAATTAAAATGGGTTGACCAAGATGCTAAGTGGCAATCCAAATAAGATTCAGATAGGTACTATGTATACAGGTCGCTATCCTATCAGATGAGGTTATACGTGATGCCTCAAGCTCTACGTTGGTTTGATTTCACAGTTAAGCCAATGTAGAGTATTATAAATTAGCGTATATTTCAACAACTTAAAATAGAAAGGTAAACTCATATGTCATACGCAAATATCACAGTATTAGGTAACGTAGGTGCAAAACCAATAGTAAGAACTGTTGGTGATACACAAGGAGCTTCATTTAATATAGCTGTTACCGAACAATACAAATCTAGAACAGGTGAAATGAAAAAACAAACACATTGGTATACTGTAGACGCTATTGGTGCTTTAGTATCTAATGTAATTGTGCCTTATATAGATAAAGGTGCTACTGTTTTAGTATCAGGATTTCCTAAAATGGACAGCTACGAATCAAAAACTTTAAAAAGTTCTGATGGTAAGCCTCCAATGCTAACACGCATGAAAATTAATATATCAGGTTTTGGTGGTCAACTTAAACTTGTTAGCACTAAAGGTAAAGGTGCTACAGTTGAAACATCTAACACTAATCCACAATCTATACCTGATGACGATATTCCTTTCTAGCTAAAAGGAATTGGGAGGGAAGTTTTCCTTGTAGTACTTCCCTTCCAAAAGGTATCTAGCTATAATTATTTATATTCCAGAGAAGCTAGACTAAGTTTATTCCTGGACAATAATTTGATAAAAAAGCCTCATAAAACAACAACTTACAGGAGATTGCCTCATGGGTAAAATGTCTGATAAAGATATAGAAAAACAAGAAAGTCCTCAAGATTCACATGACGAACATGATCTTGATGTATTTACACTATTAAATAAAGCTGGTTTTACCAACAGCCAAATATTTACAGCTGAAGATTTAGATAAAATGGTAAAATTACAGGAGAAATATAAAAAATGACACCATCATTTAGACGTAAAGCCTCATTTCTAGGTACATTCATACTTATCCACATGGCTTCCAGTATAAGTATATTATTTATATTATTAGTTATGGGTATAAATCCTACTCTGCTTGTATCTGTATTAGGTGCGCCTCTATGGATAACAGTGTGTATATGTTCTTGGAACTTAACCAAAAAACTCAATCGAAGGAGAATGATATGAAAGCCCCTAAAGTAATAATTAAAACAATACCAAACGCTAAACCTCTTACTAATAGTCAAAAAGAATATTGGTCACAAAGATTAAATTCTATTATTGCCGCTAAAAAAGAAGAATTAACAGTAGAATATACAGAAATTATAAATAAAAAAACTATAAAAAAAACAGAAGATTATAAAAAGTTTTTAGAAATTAATAAAATATCTAATAAAATCAATAGTTTACTAAAAGTTGAAAAAGAAACAAAAGCAAAATATGATAATGAATTACGTATTATATCTAATAATTTAAATAACGCTATGACTGAACTTAACAATACATTACGAAATAATCAATTTTATAGTAATTGTGATAAAGAAATTAGAAACTTTAATGATACTAATCAATACGGAAATATGATTTGGGAACATTCAACTTCTATAGACCAATTTTATAATATAAATAGATTTATTGAAATGATTAGCAATAAACAAGTTCGTGAAGAATTGTCTAAAAACAATGTTAATTTAAAACAATTAGATGATGCTTTATTACAAATACACGATGCATTACAAATGCAAAATGTACCTAGTTCATTCTTTAATTTAGTAAAACATTTGTTTGTAACTAATAATATTACAGCAGAAGGTATATTAAATAATGATCTAGAGCCAATGCCTAAAATAAGTAAACATTAAAAAGGATTATGCTTATGTATACTATGAAAAATGTAAAAATTACTAAAGTAGAAACTGAAGAAGGTTATTGGAACGATAAACAAAATAAACATATTAAATATAAAACTCCTAAAATAACTAATACTGTAGTTTATGAAACAAAATATATTTATAATGGTAATGAACTAACAGAAGTATTAGCTTTTTGTAGTAGACACCATTCCGATTATGGCAATCAAATAAAAGTAGAATTTGATTTAGAGGATAATTAATCATGGCATATATAACTAATGATAAAGTTTTAATTACTTATATAGACAATAATAAAAAAAGCAGATGCCAAAAAGCAATTATTATTGGCAGAACCTTTGATGAAAACCCAAAATACGATGTCAGACTATTACACAACGATTATTTAATAACAAACGTAGACATAGAAATGCTAGAGTTACTGTAACCTCTTGATTTTACTAGGTTTTCTATCGTTTAAATTATCAGCTAATTCTAAACGTGATTTATGGAGTTGAATACGTTTTAATAAATCTTTACGTTCATACCATTCACCTCTAATTGGTGCTAAAAATTCACCAGGTGTTGGTATTTTACAGAACGTATGTGTTTCTAACAATTTTAAAACGCCTCTTTCCCATAAATCATTAGGAATATCTGATAATAACTTTTCAAAACCTTTCATCATAAAAGGATCAGGTACTTTACATCCTAGCATTTTAGCTGTAAATCCAATGCCTCTAGCAATCTTTTCTGGCCCTGCACCTTGCAGTAACACCAGAATAGATTGTTCAGCATCATCTAAATAATCATCTACA